>Ga0326727_10015180_pt1 | contig 16606 bp, 9 predicted proteins | sample MB2enrmetagenome_FD_207643 | JGI IMG/M metagenome (GOLD analysis project Ga0326727, IMG submission 207643) | Lab enriched peat soil microbial communities from McLean, Ithaca, NY, United States - MB29MY | ecosystem: Environmental > Terrestrial > Soil > Wetlands > Peat | place: USA: New York...
GCCGGGTGATGCGCCTGCCGGCGGCGACCCGGTTGCTGGGCGGACATGGGGACGCCACGACCCTGGGAGAAGAGCGGCAGCAGAATCCTTTCGTGCGGGAGATACTTGAAGCCGCAACTTAGGGCATATTTAAGAACGGTCGGATGAGCTTGACACCACGCTTCTGTGTGGCCAGCCTCCCGGCATGAAACGTCGCCACTTCCTCAAATCCATCGCCTTTACCGGAGCCGCCGGACTTATCCTGCCCCGGATCAGGCTCTTCGGAGCCGACGCGCCCAGCAACAAACTGAACATCGCTCTCATCGGCACGTGGGGCCGGGGTGAGGCGCATTTCGGAGGCATGGCCACGGAGAACGTCGTCGCCTTGTGCGACGTGAACGAGAAGCACCTCGCTTTTGGAGCGCAGAAGTTCGCTGGGGCCAAGCAATACGTAGATTGGCGCAAGTGTTTGGAACAGAAAGACATTGAGGCGGTGATCTGCTGCACGGCCGATCATACGCACGCGTTCGTCGCCAACTGGAGCATGAACCGCGGCAAGCATATCTACTGCGAGAAGCCGCTCGGCAACTGCGTGGAAGAGGTCCGAGTGGTCCGCGCCAACTACCTCAAGAACAAGAATAAGCTCGCCACGCAGGTTGGCACCCAGCGCCATGAGTTTGAGAACTTTAACCGCGTTCGCGAACTGGTGCTGGACGGCGCGATCGGCCAATTGCAGGAAGTCAGCGCATGGGGCGACCGGAAGATACCGAAGCCGGGCTACTTGCCTGCCGCGGGCGACCCACCCAAGGACTTCCACTGGGATCTGTGGCTCGGCCCGTCCCCCGCACATCCCTGGAATCCTGAATACTTCTCCGGCGGCTCCGGCATGAATTGCCTGCAATGGAACATGTATTGGGATTTTGGCAGCGGGCAGGTCGGGGACATGGGCAGCCACACCATGGACCTTGCCTGGAATGCCCTCGATGCCGACCTGCCGACTTCCGCCGAAGGCAAAGGCGACCCCTTCAACCCCGAGGTGACACCGGTCAAGCTGGAGATGCATTGGGACATCCCGGCCAACGACTGGCGCCAGGCCATCCGCGTCGGCTGGTACCAGGGCGGCGCTTTACCGGAGTCTCCCGTGCGTTACCTTGCCCTCGACCACATTGATCATGGCGCGCTGTTCGAGGGAAGCAAGGGCTGCCTTGCCGCTGACTTCACCACGCGCGCTCTATTCCCGCAAGGCAACCAGGCCGACCTCACCTACTATAAGCCGCGGCCTAAAGCCGACCTGATTCCACCGCTGGGCAACTTCCAGAGGCAATGGATCAACGCCTGTAAGGGCAACCTCCAGACCGCCTGTAATTTCGACTACGGCGGCAAGATGATCGAGATGATGCTGCTCGGCATGGTGGCTTACAGGGTTGGCCGCAAGATAAAATACGATGGCGCCGCCGGCCATGTGACCGATTGCGCGGAGGCCAACGAATTGCTGACCCGCACCTACCGGCCCGGTTGGACGTTGAACGGGTAGGATTCCCTCCTCAGGCCTGCTCGAACACGAAGGCTCCGTAGCCAACGACCTTGTCGCGGGGACCTGCCGTATCGCCGGAATTGCGCAGGTCCACGGTGCGTGCGCGCAATCCGTGCCGGCGCGCCGCCTGCAAGAGGCCGCAAATCGGAATGCGGCCGCAGGCGCGCTCCGCGACCACGCCTCCCGGCTTCAGGGCCTCGATTGCTTTGGCGGTCGCGGCATCCAATCGCCGGGCGGCCTGGAAATCGTAGTAATGGCTGAGGTCGGAGCTGATAACGAACCTCGTCTCGGGGCCATCCCACAGGGTATCCAGGACCTGGCCGACTTCCTCGGGGGTGGCGTCACCGACCGCGAGCGGGACCAAGGCAAAGTCACCCAGGACCGTTTGCAGGAACGGCAATTGCACCTCGAGCGAGTGTTCGTATTCATGGGCTTCGTCCAACTCCCTGACTTGCGGCAGCGCGCGCGCCTGGCGTACCGCTTCAACGTCCACCGGCACGAGCCCAAGAGGTGTGGCAAAAGCTTCGGCGGAACTCGTGGCCAGCCCCTCGACCTCAACGTAATGAGACGGTCCGAGCAGGACGACTCGCTGGATTTGGTGACGCGCCGAGAGGAATCGCGCATAAGCCGACGCGGCGATCGGCCCGGAGTAAGGGTAGCCGGCGTGCGGCGCGATCAGGGCTTTGGGCCCGATAAGCAGGGCCGGCTTCTCGCCTGGCCTCCCAGCCGCGCCAGCGACCTCTGATCCCGGCCCCGTGCCCGGCACCACTTGCGCCAGCAAGTCGTTGATCAGGTTCCGCAGCTCGATGGGATCGCGTGGATAGAACCGGCCCGCAACCGCCGCTGGCCGGACTTTGCCAGGTTCGACTGTCTGGGATTTCGCCATTCAATTCACCTTCACGCCTCGCGGCAGACGGGTGTAGTAGTCGGCCATGCTGTGGCCGAGGCGCACTTCCGCCGCACCGGAGGCCGGCCAAATGCCCGGAATGACTGTCGCGCAGCTCGGGCATTTGCCCTCGGCGGTGAGCTTGTATTCGCGCACCAGGTAGCCGAACCGGTCAATGAGCTTCTCGTGGCAGCCCGGACAGTAGGTGTGCTCCCACGGGCCGACGCGGCCCGGCAGGTTGCCGGCATAGATGAAGCGCAAGCCCTCTTCCGTCCCGATTTCGGCGGCACGAATGAGCTGGGCCGCCGCCGTGTTCGGCGGGTCGGTCATCTGGTAGTCTTTGTGAAAGGCCGTCACGTGCCAGGGGATGTCGCGGCTGATGGAAGCGAGAAACTGCGCCATCCGGCGCAGCTCGGCCTCGCTGTCATTGAAGCCCGGCACCACCAGCGTCACCACCTCCAGCCACAGCCCGCGCTCGTGGACCATGCGGATGCCGTTGGTGACGTGCTCGAGGGTGCCGCCGAGTGTCCGGTAGCTCTTGTCGTCGAAGCCCTTCAAGTCAATCTTGTAGGCGACAATCCACGGGCGCAGGAAATCCAGCACCTCGGGCGTGGCGTTGCCATTCGAGACGAAGGCGCACGCCAGCCCGGCTTCCCTGGCTTGCTGGAAGACGGCCACCGCCCATTCGGCGGTAATGAGCGGCTCGTTGTAGCTCGACACCACCAGCCGGGCCCCGGATTCCCGGCCGCTGTTCACCAGTTGCTGCGGCGTGACGGTTCGGATCGGCACCGAGGCCGCATCATCGCGCAAGGCCTGGCTGGTGACCCAGTTCTGGCAGTAAGAGCAGTGAAAATCGCACCCCATCATCCCGAATGTGAGCGCGTCGCTTCCGGGATACACGTGGAAGAACGGCTTCTTCTCGACCGGATCACACTGCACGCCGGCAACATAGCCGAACGGGACGCGCAACTGGCCGTCCTGGTTGAAGCGGACCCGGCAAATACCGTGCCGCCCCGGGCCGATGAGACACCGGTGCCCGCAAGCAAAACAACGAATCCGTTCCCCCTCGGCCCGCCACAACGAACCAACGGTTGTGTGACGGCGCAAAACATCGCCCAACGCCTCCCCGGCCACGCGGAGCTTCGCAGAGGCGGCGGGCGGAGCAGGATCGACGCCCAGGGCAAGGTTCGGAGTTACATCTTGCATAAAGCCCAGCAACGGCTCGAAGTAATGTTGCGCCACGCGGGCGCATTGTCAAAGGCCGAAGGTTTGGCCAGTATCATCGCACCATCAGTGTCAGGCAGTCCCCCCGGAGTCCCCCCCTGGAGTCTCGCCGTAGTACGCCTGACAGTGACTTCGGGGTGCCTATCGCCTGGCTATCAACACGGTTTGAGGTGGCTTTGATGTCGCATTGATGTGGCTTTGGGTGGCTTGGCCCGCCGAAGCTGCAGAAGATGCCGAAATGGTATTATCCCGGCGATGACCCGGCACCACCCTGGAACTGCTCTGGTGGCGCTCCCATGTGGGTCGTGTAACACTCTTATATTGAGGCACTTGCGAGGCAAATACTGTACCGAATACCGTACTGGACTCCTTTTTCTGCATGGTACTCGCGAAGGCAAGTGGTAGGGCCATTGAACAACACATCACCTCCCGTTCCACGGATCGGTTAGGTCACTCCCAAGAAATAACAACATTTCTGTTGCTTTATTACTAATTGTAAGCAACAATGTCGTTGCTTTATGAAGAAGACTCGTAGTCTAGTCGGCCAAATACCTGATCCAGAAGAGCTTTATGGGCGCGAGGACTTCATCAACCACCTCTGGCGCATGTTGGAGGCCAATAACATCCTGCTGCTCGCGCCACGACGTTTCGGCAAGAGCGGCGTGATGCGCCACGTGCTCCTGCATCCCCGTTCGGGATACTTGCCGCTCTCCTTTGAGCTCGAAGATGTTGATTCGCCGGAGGAGTTTGTCTGGCGAGTCACGAAGGAGCTGCTTTCCCACAACAAGATACGCGCATTCCTCCGCGGTGTCAGGAAACTGCCCACGTCAGTCGTGGACTGGGTGAAGGACACCTTCGACGAAGCCGGGTTCGAGGGGGCAAAGGTCAAATTCAAGGCCGCCATCCGCGAAGACTGGAGTGAGGCTGCCAAACGCCTGCTCATGGAGTTGGAGAAAGCCGACGACACCATCATCTTCATCTTCGATGAACTGCCCGCCATGCTCGACCGCATTATCGAGAAGCAAGGAGACGCGGCCGCGCGGGACTTCCTGGCCTGGTTTCGCCCTGTCCGGGTTGCCCAGAAAGACATTCTTCGCCGACACCGGTTTATCGTCGCCGGCAGCGTTGGCATTGACCAGATACTCAAGCGGCTGGGCGCCACAGACCGGCTGGTTGATTTCACCCGGCTCACGGTCGAACCACTTGGCGGGGTTTGGGCGGACAAGCTTGCGCAGGCGCTTGGTGCGACCTTTGAACTGAATTGGACTCCGGAACTGTCCGTCAAGCTGTTCGAGCTCATTGGTGCGCCGGTGCCCTACTTCATCCACATCTTCTTCTCGCAGCTTGGCCAGATGCCAAAAGTGGAGCGCAGCCGCCTGAGCATCGCCGGTCTCGAACGGGTTTACCGGGAGCGGGTGCTGGGGCCTACCTGCCGAAACTATTTTGACCACTACAGCAACCGGTTAAAGCGCTATGGCGCAGCCGGGCAAAAAGCCGCGCAGGCGATTCTGCGTTCGGTTGCGGGGCGGGGGCGCATCTCACGGCCAGCCCTGTTCGACATCTATCGAAAGGCGCAGGGTCGCGGCGCAAGCGAACAAGGGTTCGATGACATCATGGCGGATCTCGAATACGATTGGTATCTACGCCTTGATCCGGACACGAACGAATTCTACTTCCGGTTGAAGATCATGCAGGACTGGTGGCGGCGCTGGTATCCGCCATCGGCTGCGAAAGCCGGAATACCAAGCGGGATGACTGCAAAAGCCGAGGATTCGAAAGGTCAGCAACCATGAGCCTCGTCGCCCATAAATACACGCCGTCGGAGATGTCGGAGCGCGAGCTGGACGCAACGTTCGCGGCGCGCGGCCACACGGTGGACTACCTGCTCAAATCGCTGCGGGATCAGATCCACTCGGGGACTCTGTCGAGCTTCGTCGTCACCGGGCCGCGCGGGGCGGGCAAATCCACGGTCATCCGCATGGTTGCCTTGCGCCTGACGCGTGATCCGGAACTGAGTGGCGCGTGGCTGCCAGTCGTGTTCCCCGAGGAGCAGTTCGGCGTCGCTTCACTGCGAGACTTCCTGGCGGCGATCCTGCGCGAGCTTTCCGCGGGTGGACTGCCCGATGCGAAGACCTGGCTGGAGAGAGTCGAGGCGGAGGCCAACGACGAGCAGAGCCAGCAACTGGCCGCCACCGGCCTGAGGGAAATCACCCGAACGACCCACAAGCGGCTGGTTGTGTTCGTTGAAAACCTCAACCTGCTGTTGGAGGAGTGCCTCGATGACCAGATGAAGGGCACGCTGCGACGGCTGCTGATGACGGACCCGTTCATGCTGCTCATTGGCAGCTCGGTCCACGTGTTTGATTCCCTCAAGAGCTACGACGAGGCGTTCTTCAACTACTTCGGCCCAGTGCCGCTGGACCGGCTCAGCGCCGAACAGGTTTTCGAACTGCTCCAGCGCCGCGCGGAGTTCGACGGCAATGAGCGCTTCCTCCGCGATTTCCGGGAGCAGCGCCCCAAGATTCGCGCCATCGTTCACCTTGCCGGCGGCAACCCCCGGCTCATCCTCATGCTCTACGAGCTGCTGAGCCAGCGCCAGGTCACCACGATTGTCCAGTGCCTCCGGCGCCTGGTGGACGAGCTGACGCCTCTCCTCAAGGACGAGATGGAGAATCTCCCCCCGCAGCAGCGGAAGATCGTCCATGCCTTGATGGAAAAGGGAGGCACGGCCCAGCCGACGGACCTCGCGGAACGGACCCGCCTCCCGCTCAACGCCATCACCACCCAGCTCAAGCGCCTGAAGGACGCGCAGATCGTCGAGTTGCTCGGGGGCGGCAAGGGCCGCGCCGCCAATTATACGGTGCCCGACAAACTCTTCGCCATCTGGTACCAGATGCGCTACCTCAATCAGAACCGCCGTCGCATCGAACTCTTTGTGGAGGTGCTGCACATCTGGTTCGAGGTTGAGGAGCGATTTGCCACCATTCAGTCTTTCGCAAAACTGGAAGGCAGCGTGTCGCCAAACGCCCTGCGTGACGCTGCCTTGACCAGCGAGTATTTTGCCGCGTCACTTGCGGGCACGCCCTACGCGTCCGAAGCCCGCGACCACATGGTCCGCCAATGGCTGAAGTCCGGAGACTACCAGGAGGCGGCCTTGGCTCATGCTGAATTTGCCGGTTTGGCTGCTTGGGAAGGGATGAGTCTTGAGTCCGCCGCTTATGTCCAGCTCGGACATTGGTGTGTGCAGCACGCTGACCCAAAGACGGCCTTGGAGGTTCTGAACCCGATCATCAGCGATGCGGCTCGACCCGTTTCAGAGCGGGTCTCAGCTTTGCTGGAGCGAGGTTGCTGCTTTGGCATCTCGGGAGATCACCAACGCGCGTTATCAGATTTCACAGCCGTCGTGGCGCTGGAAGGCGCTCCAAAGGAGCAAGTGGCCTGGGCGTTGGTCAATCGTGGAGTTGCAAGAGGGAGGCTAGGTGATGCCCAAGGCGCGCTGGCCGACTACACGGCGGTGGTGACGCTGAAACGCGCGCCCAGGGTACCACTGGCCCGTGCCTTGGTCGCTCGGGGCATAGCTAAGGGGAAGCTGGGCGATGACCAGGGTGCGCTGGCCGATTTCACAGCGGTGGTAACGCTGGAAAGAGGGCCCAAAATGCAAGTGGCCGATGCTTTGGTCAATCGTGGCCTTACCAAAGGCAAGCTTGGTGACACCCAAGGCGCGCTGGCCGACTACACCGCGGTAGTGACGCTGGAAGGCGTGCCCAAGGTACAGGTGGCCCGAGCGTTAGTCAATCGTAGCATTGCCAAGGGGAGGTCCGGTGACGACCGAGGGGCACTGGCCGACTGCACAACGGTTGTGACGCTGAAAGGCGCGCCCAAGGTACAAGTGGCTCTTGCATTAGTCAATCGCGGCCTTGCTAAAGGCAGGTTGGGTGATATCCAAGGCGCGCTTGTTGACTACACGGCGGCGGTGACGCTGGAAGACGTGCCCAAGGGGTTGGTGGCCCGGGCATTAATCAATCGCGGGGTCGCCAAGGGGAAGCTCGGTGACATTCAGGGCTCGCTGGCTGACTACACGACGGTGGTCACGCTGGAAGGTGCGCCGAACGAGGAGGTGGCGCTGGCATTAGTTAATCGCGGCGTCGCAAAGACGAAGGTGGGTGACACGGAAGGCTCACTGGCTGACTACGCGGCGGTGGTGACGCTGGAAGGTGCGCCCAAGGAGCAAGTGGCCCGGGCGCTGCTGCATCGGGCTGTTGTCAAAAGGCGGCTAGGCGACACCCAAGGCGAGCTAGCGGACTACACAGATGTTGTGACGCTGGAAGACGCGCCCAAAGAACAAGTGGCTCGGGCATTGGTCGATCGTGGCTTGGCCAAACGGAGGCTGGGCGACACCCAAGGTGAGTTAGCCGACTACGCTGAGGTGCTGGCTCTGGAAGGGGTGCCAAAGCAGGGAGTGCGCCGCGCGTTGGTCAATCGCGCCTTCACCAACCTGCAGCAGGGTCAGAAGGCAAGTGCCATAGCGGATTGGACCGCAGTGCTTGAGTTAGAAACCAGCTCTACGGACGGGACCCGCTTGGCAGCCTTAAACCTATTCCGACTATTCTGGCTGGATGGCGCTACGAACGAGGCAAACAACGTGTTGGACCGTCTTGTGCAGCTTCTCGCGAGCACCCCCACAGACCAGCGGGCATTGAAGCTCACGGAGTTTTTCGCGCGCCTCGCCTTGCCAGCCATGCGCCAAGGCTGGCTTCACGCCGCCCGCCGGCTTCTCGGAGCACAGCCACCCGAGACCAGACAAGTATTGGGTTTTCTTGAACCGGTGTGCGCAGTCCTGGAAGGCGGCGAGAAAAGCCTGCTTGATCCACTGCCTCCCGAACAGCGCGAGTTCGCACTCAAAGTGCTGGCGCGGTTTGACGCGGAGAAGAACGCACCAGCGGTCCCCCCGAGCGCTATCGCCGATCCACCGTAACCCGGCTCGACGAAGCAAACGAAGGCCGCCGAGCCATTGAAAAGGTGTGGCGCAGGCCTCTCGCTACGTTTTGGTCCGCAGCCCTGTGAAGGCCGAAACCCCCAATCCAGACGAAGCCAGCATCCCGGTTTCCCAATCTTGGCTCCGTCATGGTCAGTGAGAATGAGCGGTATTAGTTGGGCGGGAGTGGATGGGACGGGAAGCGAGGATATACGCGGGGTAGCTGAAGGGGCTGTTAAAGAAGGAGTCGAGGAGCACTAAAGCGCTGACCGGCAGAGGATAATAATGGACAGCGCATCATGCCGACCCGATTTACAGGTTGCTTTCGACTGAGCTGGAATTTAGCTTACGACTATCAATGGACGAACGCTGGACTAGTTCATGCCAAATGCGCGTCTAAACGCAAGTTCACTCAAACGCTTCCTGCTCAACGGGTGCGGCTATAGTCCAGATCTCCTGGCCGAGCGGTACTCATATGGAGAGGGCCACTTTGTGGATTTGGCTGCCTTTGCGCACCACCCCTTTGACGCGCGTTCTGCTTGCATAGCCGCAATCGATTCTCAAACACAAGACCCTCGCCAGGAGGTGATGGCTTGCCGCAGCCTTGGGGCCCCGGTTGTGCTCGTCAGCTTCAACAATACGCTCCAGGTTTGGAGGCCCGGGGGCACCGATGTGACTTGCGTCGAACAAGGCTTGACCGGCCAGCAGGCGGCAAACTTCTTCTCCAGGAACGAGCGATACCTCAGCCCGCGCAGAATATATGAGGCGAAGACGATTGGCCGGGTAATCGGGGGGCAGCGGCAAATGGATATGTTTGTGGATACCGGCCTCCTGCCCTACGCAGAAAAGGAGATTGGAGCTGTGCTGGTGGCCGAAGTCGTCAATGCTGCTGGCACCCTGAAAGAAGCCTTCCCAGGGAGGATTACGATTCCCCAGCAGGAGTGGATATTTAAATCAGTGTTTCGGCTGTTGGCCGCCAAGATCCTGAAAGACAAAGGGGTTCCCGGGTTTAAAGCCGCCAAGCTGGACGACGTTTACGACACTCTGCAGCGAGTGCAAAGGCACTATGGCTCCGAGGAACCAGTCGAGATCGGGCAGCGGCGGCAGCAAAAGGCGTTGGAGGCGGCGGGAAGCCTTTTCAACCGGATGGGCAATCTTCGCAACCTGACGACGGAGGCGCTGGCCGACGTATATGAGCAGGCGCTTATTACTGCCGAAACACGCAAGCTGCATGGCACCCACGCGACGCCCTCTTACCTGGTCGATTACGTTGTGTGGCAGTTAGCCCATTGGATCGAGAACATTCCGCCGGAGCATCTGAACATATTCGAGCCGGCCTGCGGCCACGCCCCGTTTCTGGTCGGCATGATGCGCCTTCTGCGCAACCTCCAGGTGAAGCACAGTTCCGCATCGCTCAGCGCATTTCTGCGGGACAGGCTGCGGGGCATCGAGCAAGACAGCTTCGCCCTTGAAATAGCGCGGTTGTCCTTGACCGTCGCAGACGAGCCGAACCCCAACGGGTGGAATGGTCTCAAGCTGGGCGATATGTTTACCGGACGACATTTGGAGGCCGCAGCACAGAGATGCACTGTTTTCCTATCCAATCCTCCTTTTGCACAAGGCAAGCCCTTCGAGATGGTCGAGAGAGTGTTTAAGCAACTCCCAGCCAGCGCTGTATTTGGAGTGGTGTTGCCCTCAGCCCTCTTGTTTGGGAAGGACGTGAAGAGGGGGAGGATTATTGAGTTCCGGAAGTGGCTGGTCAGCAATTGCGAGTTGGCGGAAGTTTCCATGTTCCCGGACGGCTCATTCGCGTTTGCGGATCAGGAGGTAACGCTGCTTCTGGGACGCCGCTTTCCCACACGGAAGGCACTACCCGCCAGGGTGCGATGCCGGCGGGTACGCGAGGATGATAAAGAGCCCTTCAAACAGGACTACCGCTTCACAAGTGACCGCGTATTTCCTCAAGCGGCATTTCTTGAGCGTGATGGTTACGCATTGTGGGTTCCCGAGCTGGAGGAGGAAGTATGGTCGTGGCTGCGCGAGAGGCCGAAGCTAGAGTCGATTGCCGAGGTTGGGCAGGGGCTTCAGCATAAGGCGAAAAAGAAGCTTAAGGGCATGCGGGTTGTAAGCGAAAAATCCTTTCGGGGCGGCGAGCCCGGTTACGCATACTCGAGCGGAGACTGGGCGCTGCACGGCCATCCGGAGGTTACTTACATCAATCTATCCAAGAAGGTGATCCGCCGTCCGCTCCTAGGGACTTCGGCGGGAAAGCCGCAGGTGTTGGCTCCCAGGAACCCCGTTCGAGATGTTTGGAGACTCAAAGCCTTTATGGATAAGGAGGGGCACCCCTTCCTAAGCAGCTTCTTTGCTGTGCGGCCCTGGGACACCACGATGCACCCGTTGGAGTACATCTTGGCGCTCTGCTGGAGCCCGGTTGCCAGTGCTTATATTTACACGCATTCCTTAAAGCGAAACATTCAGGATGGGGACCTGCGCCAGCTTCCGGTTCCGCACACTGACGAGGTTGGGATTCGGCAGGTGGTGAAGGCTGTAAGGGACTATCGTGCTTCGGCGGCTCGATTCGACTCGCAGCCGCCCGAGGGGGAGTTGGAGTTTGTAAAGCGATCAGAGCCCCGTGTCAGCACCGAGACGCTCCACGGGTTGCTCAAGGAAGTTGATGCCTTGGTCTTGCGCCTTTACGACCTGCCGGCCCGCGCCGAGCGCAAGCTGCTGGAGCAGTTCTCAGGAAAGCCGCGGTTGGGCGTTCCGGGGCTGTTCACGAGGTATTTTCCACCAGGATTCACTGCGACCATACCGCTGTATGCTTATCTGTCCCATACCTACCAGAACATCCAAAGTGGTCGTTCTGCCGGCATGGCCGAAGATCGCGAACGGCGATATGAGGAGCTTAACGAGCGCAGCTTAAGTGCCGCTCTGAGACCTGGCGAGGAAGATGAGCTGTATGCGTTGCAAGCGGAGATTGATGGGCGGGACTATGCGCTGCAGCCCCCGGATGATTCCTGGTTGGAATCAGTGGAATCCGCGCAAGGAAAGGAGGAACGGGAGTTGGGAAGCCTCGCTGATAGACTGGGAGATGTAGTCGGAAGCTCGAACTCGAAGCCATGAGGATTCTGCGGGGACCCGATCCCGGCCCGTTCAAAAAGCACGGTGAATATAAGCCGTATCTGCAGCCGCTCTTTCGCGAGCGGTGCGCGTATTGCCTTACCCCAGATAAGCTTAATGGCGGCTTGGAGGGCATGACGGTTGATCACTTTCTGGACCAAAAGCGGTATCCTAAGTTAAGGCTGGCCTGGACGAATCTGTATTATTCTTGTGTTGTTTGTAATTCACACTACAAGAAGGACTATCCGACAGAGGAGGAGGAAAAGGCTGGGTTCCGTTTTGTCGATCCTTGCAAGGAAGATCCCGACGACCACTTCTGCATGGTCCGCGACCCCAAGACTGGAGAGTTGTGCCAGGTTCGGGGACTGAGCGGCCTTGCCAATTATACGATTCGGAGGCTGCACCTTAACTCAAGGAGGGTGTTACGGGATTTCTGGAGGGAGCTGGAGCACCTCGAGATCAGGGAGATGACCAGGATCAACGAGATCGACCGACTGCTTGGCGATCTGGAGGCAGAGGCGGGTTGTGATGGACGTTCTCCCGCGATGAAGGCTATTTGTGATGATTACGCGCTCACAAGAGGAGCGCACACTGGCACGCTCACGCTCATTCGGTCCCTTAGACCCTTCCCAATTGGCACGGGCTGATCAACAGAGTTCAGGCTCACTCTCATTTCACTTGGATGCGGGTCTGAACGCGGATGTCTTCCGAGGAGCTTCCGACCAATACATCGAACGCGCCCGGCTCCACAACGAAGCCGTGGGTTTTCACATCCCAGAAAGCGAGCTTCTCCCTGGCGAGGGTGAACGCGACGGTCTGCTTCTGGCTTGGACGCAAGGCGATGCGCTCGAATCCGCGCAGTTCCTTGCTGGGCCGCTTCACGCTGCATTCAACCTGGTGAACGTAGAGCTGGACCACCTCGTCGCCCGCGCGCTGGCCTGTGTTCTCCACATCAACGCGCACCGTGACCTTGCCGCTCGCTGGAATCTGCCTGGGCGAGACCTGCAGATTCGAGTACTTGAACTGGGTGTAGCTCAGCCCGTGGCCGAAGGGGAAGAGCGGCTTGCCATTCAGATACATATAGGTGAAACCCTTGGACACATCGTATTCATCCCCGGGCGGGACTTGGCTTTCGGAGGCATAGACGGTGTGCGGAAGGCGCCCGGCCGGGTTAGCGTCGCCGAAGAGCACGTCGGCAATCGCGTCGCCGCTCTCGACGCCAGTCCACCAGGCCTCCAGGATGGCCGGCACATTGTCTTTGAGCCAGGGGACGGTCAACGGGCCGGCGTTCATCAGGACCACCACCGTCTTTGGGTTGGCCGCACACACTGCCTTGACCAGGTCTTCCTGACCACCCGGCAGTGATAGGCTGGTGCGGTCACGGCCCTCGGCCTCGATCTTATTGTTGGTGCCAACATACACAATCGCCACGTCCGCACCCCGGGCGACAGCAGTGGCCCGGGCGATGGAATCATCCTCATTGGCGCCGCCGCTGATTTCGCAACCGCGCGCGTAAAGCACCTCGGTCCCGTGGCCCGCGCGGTTGCGGATGCCCTGAAGCGGCTTGACGGGGTCCTCCGCCTTGCCGCTATAGCCGCCGGGCGTAAAGGTGTCGGCATGGGGACCGATGACGGTGATCGTCTTGAGCTTGCTCTTGTCCAGGGGCAGAAAGTTGTTCCGGTTGACCAGCAGCACGATGGATTCCCGGGCCGCCTTTAATGCCAGTGCCCGGTGCTCCCGACTGCAAATCATATTCGTGGGGATCTTGCTGTAAGGCACCAACTCCTGGGGGTCCAGTTCGCCCAGGCGGATGCGGTCCCGCATGACGCGGAACACCGCATCGTTGAGGCGCGCCTCGGGCAGCAACCCCTGCCGGACCGCCGCGGGCAGGTAGGTCTCAAACTCCTTGTCGGAGAAGTCGCAGCCGGCGATGAGGGATTTGGCCACGGCCTCCTCGTAAGTCATTTGGCCTTTCATGTGCCCGCTCACCATGGTGTTCACGCCGCCCAGGTCCGACACCACAAAGCCTTGAAACCCCCATCGCTGCTTGAGGATGCCTGTGAGCAAGAGCGGGTTGATGTTGCTGGGCACGCCGTTGATCGCATTGTAGGAAGCCATGACCGACTGGGCCTGGCCTTCGACGATGCAATCGCGGAAGTGCGGCAGCCAGTACTCGTAAAGCATCCGTTCGGGGACAGTAGCCGAGAGACTGGTGCGGCCCTGCTCCACGTTATTAACGGCGTAATGTTTGAGCGTGGCAGCCAGCTTCAAGTATTTCGGGTCATTGCCCTGCAGACCTTTGACAAACGCCACGCCGATGCGGCCCGTCAGATAGGGATCCTCCCCATAGGCCTCCTCATTGCGCCCCCAATAGGGGTTTCGTTCAATGTTTATGACCGGCGCGCGATAGATCAGCCCCTTGTGTTCACCGGGAAAAGCAGGGTCTTGATGCCAGCCGTTGTAGATGGCGCGCGCTTCGTCGGAGATGGCGGTGGCGACCTCATGGACGAGGTTGGAATCCCACGTCGCCGCCAGCGCAATCGGCACTGGGAACAGGGTGGTCGGACGATCCCAGCAGACCCCATGGAGGCACTGGTTCCAACGATCGCACTTGATGCCAAAGCGCTCCACCGTGGTTCCCTTATGATTCAGCAGCATCGCCTTCTCCTCCAGCGTCAGGCGCGAGATCAAATCCCACGCGCGTCGCTCAGCCGGTTGGGCCGGGTCCAGGTAAAGGGGTTTTCCAGCGGGCTCAGCCGCCTGAATCGTGTTTCCCAGCGACGCGAGCAGCGCCACCGCCATCGCTAGTGCGCTTGCAATCTTGCTGCCTGCACCAGCGAATGAATACATATCGGACCCCTTCTAACGCTCAAGCCTGCTGAGAGCAAGCCGCAAGCAATGCGCGGCGGATTATCCTTTGATGGGCCGCAGGGCTCCAGCAAGCTAGCTTGTTTTTTTCGCGCGCATGAATGTGACCGGACCGGCGTTATTGACCGCCAACGACATCGCCTTGGCTTACGGCCACCAGCGGTTGCTGGAAGCCGTAACGCTGTTGGTCGCTCCGGGCGAAAAGGTGGGGCTGCTGGGCCGAAACGGTTGCGGAAAGACGAGCCTGTTGCGAATTCTGGCCGGCCATCAGAGCGCGGACGCCAGCGATGTGGCGCGGCGGCGGGGTTTGCGCGTCGGCTACCTGCCACAGGAGTTCGAACTGGATGGCAGCCTGACCGTGCGCCAGAACATCGAGGCCGGCGCGGCGGATTTGATAGGGTGGTTGCGCCGGTATGAAGCCGGGCAGGGCACGGATCGCGAACTAGCGGCTTTGCTGAACCAGATTGATAGCGCCGACGGCTGGAAGTTGCAGGCCCGCATCAACGCGAGCGCCTCCGCCCTGGCTGCACCACCGCTGGACGCCCTGGTCGGGCCGCTGTCCGGCGGCGAAAAGCGGCGCGTGGCTCTCTGCCGCGCCCTGGCGGCCCAGCCGGATTTGCTGGTCCTGGACGAGCCCACCAACCACCTGGATGCCGAGTCTATTCTGTGGCTGGAGGAGTTTCTGCACGAGTTCCCGGGCGCCGTCATCTTTGTCACGCATGACCGCTACTTCCTCGATGTCATTGCCACGCGGATCATTGAGCTGGCGGATGGCCGGTGCTTTTCGCATCCGGGCAATTACACTGCCTACCTGGAGGCCAAAGCTATCCGGCAGCAGATCGCCGAGCAGGCGGAGCGGCGGCGACAGCGGTTCCTGCGCGAGGAACTGGCCTGGGTGCGCGCGGGCGTCCGGGCTCAACGCTCCAAGCCGCGGCATCGCCTGGAGTCCTTTTACCAGGTCAAGGGCCTCGAGGCGCCGCCCGAGGAGCGGGAAATGGACCTGCTCATTCCCCCGCCGCCGGCGCTGGGTAACCACGCCATCCAGTTGGCGCACGCGGGGGCCAAGGTCGGGGAGGGCGACGGCCAGCGCTGGCTCTTTCGCGGGCTGACACTCACCCTCAACCCCGCCCAGTGCACTGGAGTCGTGGGCCGCAACGGCGTCGGCAAAACCACCCTGCTGCGCATCTGCCTCGGCGAACGCCCGCTCGACGAAGGCACGGTCAAGATCGGCAAGCGGGTGGTCTTCAACTACATTGACCAGGCCCGGATGCAGCTCAACGGCACCGGCACGGTGCTGGAGGAAATATCGGACGGGAATGAGACGGTGCTCTTTGGCGAACAGCGGCTGAGCGCGCGCTCGTATCTGCGCCGCTTTCTGTTCTCGGATGAGCGCGTCAACGAGCCGGTCGCCCAACTCTCCGGCGGTGAGCGTGCCCGGCTGATGCTGGCCAAGGTGCTGCGGCGCGGCGGCAACGTACTGGTGCTGGATGAGCCGACCAACGATCTGGACCTGCCCAGCCTGCGGATGCTGGAGGAAGCGCTGGCGGACTTCGACGGCACCGTGCTGGTAGTCAGCCACGACCGCTACTTCCTGGACCGCATCTGCGACCAGGTTGTGGCCTTCGAAGCGAGTAGCCTGTTCGTACAACCGGGCAACTATTCCTATTACCTCGAAAAGAAGAAGGAGCGGGATGCGCGCAGCAGCGAGGCGGCCTGGGCGAGCGTCGCCAAAGCCGCGGCCGGGAACCCCGAGGCCGCCCGCGCGCCCAAACCCGCCCGCCCCGGCAAACTGAGCTTCAAAGAACAGCGCGAACTGGAAGGGATGGAAGCCGCCATTTTGGCCGCAGAAACCCGGGTGCAGGAATTGGAGACCACCCTGAACGATCCGGCTTTCCACGCCACTCGCTCCCGGGAGGCACACGGGCTGATTGCGGATTTGGAAGCCTCGAAGGCCGAAGTAACGCGCTTATACGAGCGCTGGCAGGAATTGGCCGCGCGCTGACGGCAGGGCTTCAAA
>Ga0326727_10015182_pt1 | contig 16602 bp, 18 predicted proteins | sample MB2enrmetagenome_FD_207643 | JGI IMG/M metagenome (GOLD analysis project Ga0326727, IMG submission 207643) | Lab enriched peat soil microbial communities from McLean, Ithaca, NY, United States - MB29MY | ecosystem: Environmental > Terrestrial > Soil > Wetlands > Peat | place: USA: New York...
ATAAACCCGACTTCGACGCGGGCATACATTCGGCATTTTGAATTCCCACGAGACATGAATCGCCTCGGCCCCCCACCGCCGGGGGCTACGTCGTTCTTCGTGGGAGAGGATATTGGGGTGGCCGAGATGACCATCGCAGACCCGCCGAAGTCCCACCTTGGCAAACAGCTCACAGACAACAGTGCGTCCACGCTCAGCAACCTGTACGTCGGCTACCCCGAGTAGGGGGTAGCGGCTGGATGGTGCTTCTCTCCGATGGGTCGGAGGAGCCGTACTACGTGGACCTGCCTTCTTACTGCCCTGGTCGCAGAAGCGCGGGCGAAGTTCGTGAGGTGATGCCACATGTTCCTGGGCTGGAATCGGTTCAGAAGTCAAACGGACCCCCCGGTGCAAAAACGAGAACCCGCTCCCCTCTGGGAGGGGGATTCTTCGACAGCTTGGGGGGATTCTTCGACAGCCCCCCTAATGTTCCACAATGTCCCTTCATGGGACGTTGTGCCCGGGGTCACCCCATGTCGGCTCGTGGGGCGTGACGGAGCAGCTATCCTCACCGGTACTCGTATCGGGGGAGCGAGCTCTCGACGCGGGTATCTCCGATGCGACCGAGGTAGGGGCGTCGGCCCCACGCGTCCGCTCGGGGTCGACCTCTAGCCGACTCCACCACTGCACCTAATCTCCCCTTGGTGGTCATCCCACCGGAGGCGCCGCATGGAGCAAGCGCAAGCGGGGTCGCTGGCACCGACCCCGTCCATCTTCGCTCCCTTCGCGACGGGTCGGTTCCGTCATTGGGGACCGGCGTGGATCGTCATGATGGCGGATGTGGACGCCGCCAGCATCCTCACGGCATTCGCGACGGGCGCGGCCTACCACTATGCGCTCCTGTGGTTTCTCGCGCTCCTCGTCGTTCCGCTGTTCTTCATCCAGGAGGCGGCCGGTCGGATCGGGGCGGTGACCGGCAAGGGTCTGGGAGAGCTCGCCCGCGGCCGCTACTCGACCACGGTGAGCGCGCTCATCGTCTTCCCGATGGCCGGCGCCGATGTGGTCTGTTACATCGCCGAGTACGCCGCCATTGCCCTCGCGCTCACGATCTTCGGCATCCCGCCCCTTCTCTCGCTCCCGGCCGTGTTCGTCGCCCACGTCGCTCTCGTGGCCGGGGGGAAGATCCGGTGGGTCGAACGAGTGCTGATGGCCATTTCGGGGCTCTTGATCATCACGGTCCTAGTGGCGCTCTTCCTCCGGGGCGTGCTGCCGTACTCGCCGGTCTACGTCTCGAGCGCCCCCGCCTACGTGTTCCTCATGGCCGCCAACGCCGGAGCGGTCGTGATGCCGTTCATGCTCTTCTACCAGTCCTCCGCGACCGCCGAGCGCGGAGGGACGGTCCGGCACGTCCGACGGGAAACGCTGTTCGCGGCGGTGGCGAGCGAGGTCCTAATGATCGCCCTCGTGATGATCGCCGCCGGACTTAGCCCATCGACGAGTTTCTTCTCCCCGAGAGGGTTCTCATCGGCGCTCTCCGCGGTCGCCGGCCCGTACGGACTCGTGGTGCTCGGCGTCGGGTTGGTCGCGGCCGCCTTCCTCGCCCTCGTGGTCATCTCCCTGGGCAGCGCCTGGGGCGTCGTCGAGGCATTGGGCCTGCCGCGCTCGAGAGTGTTCTGGGTCTACGCGCTCGAAAGCGTGCCGGCCGTGATCGTGCCGTTATTGATCCCCAGCCTCCTGACGCTCGTCCTCGTGCTCATGGTCGCCCTGGTCCTCATCCTCGTGGGGCCCGGGATCCTCGTAGGTCGGCTCGCCGCCGACCCCGGCATCATGGGGAGCTCCGCCTCGCGGGGATTCTGGAAGATCGGCTACTGGGCGAGCCTCGCGTTCGTCGTCGGCTGCGGGGTCATCGCCCTCGTGTGACGACGAGTACCGCAGCGGGGTCAGGGTCCGACGCTCCAACAGGCCACCCGGGCCCGGTGAGGCAATCCCTCCGGTCACGATTCATATCGGAGCCGGTACTAGGGGCTCGCCGGTACCCTCCCGCGGTTCTCAGATGAGGCAGGATCCCGAGGCCCCAAGTCTTCCGGATGGCCCGAGGGTCGGGTACGGGACGGCGGAGGTCGTCGACCTCGTGGGGGAGGCTCGGGAGCGAGCGATCCCCGCCATTCTGGAATCGTTCGTGGGGATCTACCGTTGGCACGCCAAGCGGACGCTGCGTAGGATCTCGACGGTACGGGCGGCTCAGCGAGGGGGAGAGGTCCTCGGGATATCGATGCTCGAGCGCCTCGTGCCGGAGGTGGGATACGTATACTACATCGCGGTCGGCCGAGAGCACCGCCGGCAGGGCGTGGCCGGTTTGTTGCTCGACGATGCGCTGACGTTGTTCCGTCGGGAGGGAGCGACGATCATCTACGGCGCGGTGGAGGAGGATAACGTCCCCTCGCTCGCCCTGTTCCGGTCGCGAGGGTTCCGGCTCGTGGAACGCAAGGAGCTCGGCTATCGAGAAGGGGGCCTCGGAGCGTGGGGCCTCCGCAGTCAGATGATGCTCGTCCACGGCGAGGTCCTCTTTGGAAGGAGGCTCCTTCCCGCCCCCGCAGCTCTCGTACCGACGGAGTCCGACCCGAAGGTCCGGGGGCGCCCTTGAGGAACTTGGGGGAACTAGATCGGGCCGGGCTCGGCGGCGGTCGGGTCCATCGAACATCGGGAGTCTCTCGGTGGGGCGGTATCCTGTGAGTCCCCCGTGAGTCCCCCCTTAGTACGGGGTCCACGGCGGACGCCACGTTCCGAGGCCCCGTCCACGGCAAGCCGTAAAGCCACCGACCCGGGTCCTCCTCCGCCGTGAAAGCCAGGGAACTGGTGCTGATCGTCCTCCTCGGGAGCATCTGGGGGATGTCCTACGTGTTCATCCGGGTCGCGGCCCCGGTCCTCGGCCCGGTCCCGTTGATGGAGATCCGGTTCGCCTTGGCGGGGAGCCTTCTCGTGGGGAGCTCCGCCCTGGGCCGAGGAGCCGGGCCGATCGGGGAGCTCCTCCGGCGCGAATGGAGGCACTACCTGGTCCTCGGAGCCCTCCTCATGGCGCTCCCGACCACGCTCATCGGGTACGCGGAGCTCCGCATCTCCGCCTCCCTCGCCTCCGTCCTGAATGCGAGCGTGCCGTTCTTCACCGCCACCTTCGCCGCCCTCTGGCTCAGCGAATCGTTCTCCCCGCGACGGGTCTCGGGGCTGCTCCTCGGCTTCGCGGGAGTGGTCGTTGCCGTCGGTGGCAGTGCGTTGACCTTGGGTTGGGAGGTGGCCCCCTTCGCGGCGCTCTCCATCGGGGCGGCGGCGAGCTACGGCCTCGCCTAGGTGTACGTCCGGCGCTCGGGCATCGCGAGCGCGGGAGTGTCCTCTTCGGCCGCGACCCAGCTGATGGCGGCCGCGCTCCTGCTCCCCTTCCTCCCATGGACCGCTCATGGGGCGAGCCTCGATCCGGCGGTGGCGGGCTCGGTCCTCGGGCTCGCGCTGCTCTCGACCGCCGTCGCCTACATCATCTACTTCCACCTCATCGACACGGTAGGGCCGACCCAAGCCGCCACGGTCACCTTCGTGAGCCCGATGGCGGGGATCCTCGGGGGGGCCGCGCTCCTCGGCGAACCGGTCGGCCCCGGACTCATTGCGGGGCTCGCGCTCATCTTCCTCGGGATCCCTCTGAGCGCTCGCGAGCTCCCAACGTTCTGGCCGTTCCGTCGCCGAGGAACCTCCTAGGCCGGTGGCTCCCCCGGTGCGTCGGCCTCCCACGGGTCGAGCGACCATCGACCGCGCTTCGCTCGGCCGTCGGGGGCCGGGAGAAGTGGCAACGGGTGGAAGAACGGCCCGACCCCGGGCCGAGCCGAGCCCGGGGCCCTTATTGTAGGGGTATCCGCATCACCGATTGGCATGATGGAGCCGCTCAACCCGCCGGAAATGGGAACGATCGCCAAGCAGATGCTGACCAAGACCTTGAGACTGCGACGCGGGGAGAATCTCCTCGTCGAGACCTGGACGCACATGCTCCCCTGGGCCCAGGCCATCGTGCTCGAGGCGCGCAAGCTCGGGCTGCGTACGTTGGTCCTCTACGAGGATGAAGCGACGTACTGGAAATCTGTCGAAGAGTGCAAGGCCACCGACCTGGGGCGGGCTTCCGACCCCGAGCTCGCGGCCCTCGCGAAGACCGACGGCTACATCTTCCTCTGGGGACCGGAGGACCGACCCCGGCTGAACGCCCTTCCTCCGGAGAAGGTGGAGGCGCTCCAAGCGTACAACCATCGATGGTACCAGGTCGCGGAAAAGGCGCACCTCCGGGGTTGCCGGTTCGAGCTGGGCCGGGCGACCGCTCCTGCGGCCCGACTCTATGGCGTTCCCTTGGGTTCCTGGCAACAGGAGATCATCGAGGCGAGCCTCGTCGACCCGGCCCCGATGGCCCGCGAAGGGGTGAGGTTGGCCACTCGGCTCCGACGGGGCCGCGAGCTCCGGATCCGACACGCGAACGGGACCGACGTCACGCTCCAATTGGCCGGACGGAGACCGACCGTCGATGACGGGGTGGTGGACGCCGCGGACGTCCGAGACGGGAACAACCTCACGACCCTTCCCGCGGGAGCCGTCTACGTCGCGCTGGAAGAACGGACCGCCTCGGGACGATTCCTCGCGAATCGGACTAGCTACCTGAGAAAGGGCGCGGTCACGGGAGGACGCTGGACGTTCGCCGAAGGCCGGCTCACGGAGTTCGAGTATCTTTCCGGGGGCGAGGGCGTCCAGGAGTCCTTCGAGAAGGCGAGCCCGGGGAAGGACCGACCGGGGTTCCTGTCGATCGGGATGAACCCGAAGGTCCACCGGGCACCGGGTCTCGAGGACCTCGAGAGAGGGACGCTTCTCCTCGGGGTCGGGTCGAACACGTTCTACGGCGGCAAGAACCGATCCAACTTCCAGAGCTGGCTCGGGCTCGCCGGGGCGCATGTCGAGGTCGATGGCAAGACCATCGTCGCCGACGGGGAGGTCCTGTAGGAAGACCGGAGGCGGCCGCTCGGGGCGTGGGCCTCCCCGCCCCGAGGCGGGCCCAACTCGGCGGAACGAGGCCGGCCGGCGGGTTTCAGCCTTCGGGTCGGAGACCGCCCACCTCGGGGTCCGGCCCCGGGACCCTGAGGGTCGGCCCCGGCGCGAGCCGCGTGGTTCGGGAGAGCTTCGTCTAGTGGAGGATGGAGAGTTCGTTCGCACCCTCATCCGAGGCGTAGACGTCGGAGTTCTTCGGGTCGTAAGCCCCGCCGCCGGTCGGTCCCTTGCCGAGGAGCAGCGTGCCGGCGACCTTGTTCGCCGAGGTGAGGAGGGTGACGACGGTCTTCGTGGGCGTGCCGGTCGTGTTCGAATTCCCCACCACGAGCATCTCCCCGCGTCCGGGGTCGTAGAACGCCGCGACCGGGTATTGGCCGGTGGCGAGCGGCTTGCTGAGGAGGAGATTCGTGGTGCCGTTGAGGACGTAGGTCGCGTTCGACTGCTCGCAGGGGATGTAGAAATCCTGGGTCGACGGGCTCCAGATGGCGTAGAACCCCTCGTGGCCCACTTTGACCGTGGCGGTCAGCTTGTTCAGGGAGCTGATGACGTTCAAGGTGGTCGCGGGGTAGGCCCCGGTGGTCGAGTTCGGCACGCCGGTGTTCACGACCACGACCTCGCCGTTCACGGGGTCCACCGTCGCCGTGACCGGTCGGTCGGCGACCTTCACGGACGCGACGACCGTGTGGGAGGTGGAGAAGACGGAGACGTAGCCGGGGGTGGCCTTGGTGAAACTGCCTTCGTCCAAGGCGTACACTTCCTGGTTCCGGGCGTCGTAGACCATCCAGAGCGGGATCGTGCCGGTGGTCAGCTTGACGGTCGTGACCGCATTCGTCGAGCTGTTCACGAAGGAGACGGAGCTCGCCCCCCCGTTGGAAACGACGACCTCGGTCGTGGCGTTGTCGTAGATGGCGTAGTTCGGCCCGGCTCCGACCTTGATGAGGGTGACGTTGTTGGTGTGGTGGTCGATCTTGGAGAGGTTGTAATCGAACGTCAGGGGAGGAACGTAGGCACTCGACAGGACGTACACGTCGCCGTTCGCCGGGTCGTAGATCGGCAGCTCGAAGATGGTCCCGCGGATGGAGGCCGTCGCGAGCACCTTGTTCGAGGTGCTGAGGACGGAGATGGAATTGGAGCCGGAGTTGAGGACGTACATCTCCCGGTTCGTCGGGTCGTACAGCAGCGCATCGGGGTGCGTTCCGACCTTGACGGTCGCCACCACCTTGTTCGTCGAACCGTTGAGAACGCTCACGGTGTTCGCCCCGGTGTTCGAGACATACACCTCCTGGTTCGCCGGGTCGTACACCACCCCCGTCGGGCGGACGCCGACGGTGACGTTCTTGACGACGGAGATCGGCGCGAGGTGGACCAAGGGTTGGGGCCCACCGGCTCCGGTCACGGGACCCGCGCCCGCGCTGGAGGCGATGACCAAGGTCACGAAGAGGCTCGCCCAGATGCCCAGCGCGATGGAGGGGTACATGTTCTTCATACCGGTTCTCGGGGGCGTGGGTTCCTTCCGGAGACGGGGGTCATTATAACGACCATGCTCGGCTCAGTTCCCCCGAACTCGGGGTCGCCCGGGGCCCGGTCCGTTGGAGGGGAAGCGGGGCTCCTGGGTGCCCGAGAAGGCGTTCGGGCTCAAGCGGCCTACACGGGTAGATACATATCGGGGTCCGACGCATGAATAGTCGATGAACCGCCCACGCCCCCTACGCTCGCCGCGCGCCGCCCGAGGGGTGTCCAACATCATCGCCGCGATTCTGCTGGTGGCGATGACGATCATCGCGGGCACCACGCTGTGGACGCTCACCTTCCATTATCCCACGCAGCCCATCACGCTCTCCTACATCGCCAAGGCCGACCTGAAGGAGCCGGTCTGGGGGGACCCGACCGACTGCGTTCCGGCCGGGTATCCGATCTCTCCCGGCTACACTTGGAACAATGCCGAGCAGAACGCTTGGTGGACCGAGTGCTACAACAATCAGATCGGGAACTTCTCGTTGATGAACGCCACCGAGATCGTCTTCACCTCCGTCGCCCCGACGAACATCCCCCTCTCGGAGATTCAGTTCAATTTCTACTGCCACAACACCACCAACGGGCCGGCCACGACCACGCTCGTCAGCGGTACCCTCGACACCATGACCTGGTTCCCCGGGTCCACCACGACCGCTCCGCCGGACGCCCCCACGCTCGGCTTCTGCGGGACGTTCGATGCCCGCGACTACGGTGGAGGGGCGTTCGGGACCCTGTACAACCGCCTCGGGATCTTCGTCCCGATCACCGACAATCAGAACGTCATCCATGCGGGGGACACCTTCATCCTGTACGTCCACACCCCGGATTCGGTCTACGACCCCGCCCCTCCGGCGTACGACGGGTCGGTCCCTCTGGGAGCCGACGCGGACGACTATCATGGGGCTCCGACCTGGTGCTTCACCACCCCCGGCGCGTGCCAGATCAAGATCGTGTATCTCGGCAACCCGAACCAACTGCTCGCAACGATCCCCGTGTACGCCATCTCCGGCGCCGGCCAGTAAGGGGCGGCGCCGACCGGAGCCACGGGGGACCCAAGGCGCCGCGCGGTCCTCGAGGAAGCTCCGACCCGTCGTTCCACTCGGCGTGGTGGATTAAATAGGGGCGACCGGGTGATTATGCCCCGAGGCTGAGGGGATGTTCGATAGCATCGATGACTGGCTGATCATCGCCGTGGTAGTGGCCATCCTGTTCTACGGTTCGAGCAAGATACCCCAGCTCGCCCACGCGTTGGGCCGGGCGACCGGAGAGTTCAAGAAGGGCCGGTTGGAAGTCGAGAAGGAGATCCAAGCTCAGCAACGCCCTGCCCCCAACGCGCCCCCACCCTCCGCTACGGGTCCGGTCGCTTCGGCCCCCGTTCCCCCGGAGGGGAGGTCCGGGGCGATCGATGGGGGATCTTGATCGGGTCCTCCGAATTATCGGGGAACTCCGAATCCGCTTGGTCCGGATCGCGCTGGTCCTGGGACCGCTCCTCGGTTTCCTGTTGACCTTCCAGCTCCGGCCGGTCGGCCTTCCGATCTTCGGTCACACCCTGCCGTTCGCCTATCCGTTCCCGAGCCCGTTCTACAACGTCACCGCCCAGGTGTTCCGCGCGCTGCGTACCTGGATGCTCCCCCCGGGCGTCCAACTCCTCAATCTTGGCGTGGGAGACTCGGTGATGGTGCAGGTCGAGATCGGACTGCTCCTCACCCTCGCCATCGGCATGCCGTGGATCGTGCACGAAGTGGGCGCCTTCCTGATGCCCGCACTGCGCCGGAACGAACGCAAGCTCCTCCGTCAGATCGGGATCCCGGCCTCCGCCCTGTTCGCCGTGGGGATGTCCCTCGGCCTGCTGGTGTTCACTCCGCTCACGTTCCGACTCCTGTTCCGGTACGTGAGCGCCCTCGGCCTCGTGCCGGTCCTGGGGGTCCAGGATTTTGTCACCTTCACGTTGCTCTACTCCCTCGCCTTCGGCGTCGTCTTCGAGCTGCCCGTCTTCATCTACGCGCTGACGCGTCTCGGCGTGGTACGGGCCGGCACCTGGCGGAACAACTGGAGGCTCGCGGTGGTGGGCTCGCTCGTGTTCGGGATGCTCGTCACCCCCGACAACTCCGGCGTCACGATGCTCCTCGTCGCGACGCCGATGATTCTACTTTATCTAGGAGGGGCGTGGTTCGCTGGCCGATGGGAGCGGCTGAGACAGCCCGGCGCCCCACCGATACGGGCCGTGCCGGGGTGAGGGTCGCGTGGCGCTCTTCTCCGACGTCGACTGGGTCGTCATCGCCTGCGTCGCCGCGTTCCTGTTCTTCGGCCCCAAAGGCCAGACGTTCGTCCGGCAGATGGGCCGATGGTACGCTCGGATGCTCCAGTTCAAGTCGGAGATCATGAGCGAGGTCACGGCATCCACCGGCGTGCCGATCGGCTCCGGTTCCCCGACCGGCTCGCTCCGGTCGGCGCTCCTCGGGTCGGAGACCCCGACGGAGCGCCCGCCGACCCCGCTGCCCGCTCCCACGCTGCCGGGCGTGATCACCCAGGTCCAGGCCGTGAACGTATGGGCCGTAGAGACCCAGACCCTGGGGGCGGGCATGGGGCCGGGGACCTGGTGGGTGTCGACGAGCTCGGCCCCGGGCGAGGTGGTCCGCCTTCGATGACGCTTTCGGTCGACGACGAGATCACCCTCGTCGAACTGACGGTGATCGCGTTCGGGATCGCCGTGACCTGGTTGATCTACCGGCGAGATGAGGACGAAACCGGCCCGCCGCTCGGGACGTCCCCCTCCGAGGGACAGGAGGCCCGGACGCCCCCAGAGGTTCGGAGCACGACCGAATGAACCCGGCATGCGCGACCTGTCCGTCGTTCTCGGCGTGGGCCGGTTGCGCGACCCATCCATTCCGAGGAAGGGCCTACCAGACACCGATCCGGGCCCGTCGCGTCGACGCGATGGCCCGCGGACCCGAGGAGGCCGAGCCTCCGGTCGACGAGACGCGACGCAACTTCCTCAAGCTGGTCGCCGTGGCCGGGGTCATCGGAGCGGTCGGGGGGGGCATCGGCGGTGCGCTGGAGTACGGGAGCAAGCCACCGGTCGTTGGTCTGTCAAACTACCCTTCCGTGCAGTTGTTGGACCTCGACGGGTCGGTGCTGACCGCCACGAAGGTGATGAACGAGTACAACGTCACCACCTCCGACGCGCTCACGTTCAACTACCCGCTCGCCAACGAGCCCAATCTCTTGATCAACCTGGCCCCTCCGTCCGGCGGAAGCGGTGGAGCGACCCACGTGAAAGGCGGGGTCGGGCCGAGCGGCTCGATCGTGGCGTTCAGTGCCATCTGCCAGCATCTGGCCTGCGTCGTCCCGAACATCGCCTTCTACCCGCCCGGGACCTGTTCCCGGAGCTTCGGCAGCCTCACCTATTACATCCATTGCAGCTGCCACGGCTCCACCTACGACCCGACGGACGGCGCGGCGATCCTGACGGGCCCCACGACCTTGCCCCTGCCCCAGGTGACCTTGCAATGGAACTCCAGCGATGACTCCCTCTCCGCCATCGGCATGACCGGTCCCTCGGTCAACGGGCACCCGAACACGCTGCAGGGGGGCGTCGGCGTTGGCGCGACCTCCCAACTGCAGCGCCAGTCACCGATCATCCTCTGCGGCTTCCCTTAGGAGGGCGGTCGTTGTTCGTAGAGGGGTTCAACCGGACCCTCGACCGCGCCTGGGCGTTCCTCGAGCGCCAGGTCGGGCTGGTCAAGGGCGCGCCCGGGCCCGGCAAGGAGGTCGGGTTCCAACCCTCCCTGTACACCGGCGCGTTCGTCGTCGCCGCGATCCTCTACCAGATCGTCAGCGGGGCGCTCCTGTTGCTGTACTATCAGCCGAGCGTCTACCCGACGCTGACGCTCTGCGGGCAGGCCTCGGGCATCCTCTCCACCGCCCCGGCCGCTTGGTGCAGCACGTTCTACACGATCCACTCGGTCCCGATGGGAGCCATCCTGATCACGACCCACCTGTACGGCGCGTATGCCGTCATCTTCCTGATGTTCCTCCATCTGTTCCGGGGGTACTACGCCGGGTCGTACAAGAAGCCCGGGCGGGAGCTTAGTTGGGTCTTCGGGACGGTGCTCCTCGTCCTGACCCTCGGGATGGGGTTCACGGGCTACCTCCTGCCGTACACCCAGCTCTCGTACAACGCGACCGCGGTCAGCGTCTCGCTGGTCCGGGCGGTCCCGTACGTCGGGCCCCAGTTCGCCCAACTGCTCGTGGGGGATGGGACCGCCCAGAGCCTCCTGTCCCGGATGTTCGTCGCCCACGTGATCATGCTCCCCCTCGGCATCGTGCTCCTCACGTTCGCGCACAAGCGCACCCAGTTGTTCCCGCGGGTCCTGCTCTACATGACCAAGTGGGGCCTGCTCTACCTCGGCCTCCTGATCGGGGTCGCCTCGCTCTGGCCGTGGCAGCTGCCGACCTACACCGGGAACCTCACCGGAGTGCAACCGGTGACCGTGCCGGCATGGTACTTCCTGTGGCTGTTCAAGATCGTCGATTTCGTGGGGGTCACACCGGAGTACGCGGTACTGTTCACCCTCGGTCTGTTACTCTTCTTCCTGATCCTGCCGTTCATCGACCGCTCGAAGCGGTACCATCCGAGGGACCGCCCGGTCTTCCTGTTCCTCGGCAACTCGCTGGTCGGCTTCTTCATCCTCATGACCGTCTGGGGCGGCCTGACCCCGGGGCTTCAGATCACGGCCGGGGAGGTCGCGCTCCGACTCGGGCCCATCCTCGCTGCGAACGCCGCCGCCGTCGCGTTCTTCTCCTGGCGGCACCGGTCGGCTCGGGGCCACCCCGAGGGAGTCCGCGCGATCGCCTCGGAGCCACCGGGGGTCGCTCCAGCGGCGTCCGCCGAACTCCGACCCCCGGCCTCTACGAGCCCGGCGCCGACGGGATCCGCGACCGGAGGCGAGGCGGCGCCGATCCCATCGCCGAGCCCGGGCGTCGAGCGGGCGGCCCTCCCTTGGGCCGTGCTGAGCGTCCTCTTCGTTCTGACGACCGCGACGGGAGCGTACGCGGCGTACGGGACCATCGTGATGATCGGCTCGGGCGTCACCCCCTCGGGGCTCTGGGCGGCGAGCCTCAGCGGAGCGGTATCGGTCGTCGGCGTCCTCCTGCTCGTGGGCGTCCTGTACCGCGTGGAGCACCCCCGGCGACCGGCCGACCGGCCCGGAACCCCTTCCCTCGCTCCGGGTCGTTCCGCGGGGGTCCTCAGCCCGCAGACGCTCCTGTCCATCCTGGGTCTGGTCGGGGTCCTCTTCCTGCTCATCTACACGCTGGAGCTCGGACCCGTCGTCGGGACCGGCATCGAGAGCCGGTTCGGGCTCGGCCTCTCCTTCCTGTTCCTCATGGCCGGATTCTTGGTCAACATGGCCGAATCGGCGCGGCCAATGGACCCCCGGAGCCGGGCGGCCCGTTTCGGATCCACCGGGGAGATGATCTTCCCGGTGCTCGCGCTGGTCGTGGTCGCCTTCCTGGTCATCTCGCTCGCCGTCGCTGTCCTCGGGTGACCCGGGGCGGAAGCCCCCCGAAGGCGACTCGCCGTGTCGGTGGCGCGGAGCCGTGGAACCGCTACTGGCCATCGCCGGGGGAGTTGGACTGACGGCAGTTTCATCTACTGAGGCACCCGATTCTATCGCGTGAACGTGTACCGGACGGGAGCTCCGACACCCCGCCGGTCGGGCGCCCTCCGCTCCGGCTACGTCGCGGTGGGGCTTGCGCTCCTCCTCTGCGCATCGAGCGTGGCCGGGAGCTCAGCGACCCCGGCGGCCGTCTCTTCTCCCGGGTCAGCTCACCCCGGGGGTTCTCTAGCCCCCTTCGGGGAGCAGCGCGGGCCGTTTCCCGCCGGACGGGGGGTCACGGGGGCCTACGGGGCGACGCCGACCCTTGGAGCCGCCGCCGTTCCCCCTCTCCACGTCTCCATCGCCCCGCTGAATGCGAGCTGGGTCATCGACCAGAACTTCTCCTTCAAAGCATACGCTTCGGGGGGAACCGGGGGCAACTACAGCTACACGTGGGAGTTCGGGGACGGCGCGAACGGGTCCGGTTGGTGGGTCGGCCACGCCTACGCCTCGGTCGGAAGCTTCCACGTCTCCCTCACGGTCACCGACCCCCTCCACGACACCGCCTCCGCCTCCACCACGATCGCCATCTACAACGTCACCCACGTGGAACTGGGGATCAAGGTCGCGCAGAGCACGGTCGCCCCCGACCAGTCGTTCACCGTGTACATCACCCCAGTTCCGCAATGCATCGTCCACACGCCCCCGAACTGCACCGTGAAGCCGATCTCGCTCACGCTCAACCTCCGGGTGAACAACTCCTCCGGTTCACCCTGGGCCTCGTACGACGTGAACAACCTGACCCCGGGGGTGAACGGGTCCTTCTCCTTCCCGGCCCCTCCCATCGCCGGCCCGTGGACCGTCTATGTGCTCCTGGATCACCCGTGGTTCACCGGTTACCAGTTCCTGTACCTCACCGTGGAACCCGCGGTGACGCCCCCACCGCCACCCACCGACCTCGCTCCGTACGCGCTCCTCGCCTTCGGGGGCGCCATCCTGCTGGCGCTCGCGGTCGGAGCGTTCCTCACCGGCCGGAAGCGGTGGGCCCGTCCAGAGCGCTGAGCCGGGAACCGTTACGGGCGACGTCGCGCCCCGTCGATCCAAAGGGCAGGGGCTGGCCCCGTCGCCCGTCAGCCGGTCCGGGTCACGGAGTCGAGGAACTCGGCCACGACGCGTCGGAAGTCGGCGCGCTCCTCCCAAAAGGGGAGATGGGCGCTATTCGGAAACACCCGGAGCTCGGAGCCGACGATCCCCTCATGGATCTGCCGGGCCACCCGGGGGGTCACTTCGTCGTACCGACCCCCCAGGACCAAGGTGGGTACCCGGATCGCGGACAGTTGAGGGGTCAGGTCGATGTCCCGGATGACCCCGGTGATGGTGAACTCGTTCGGCCCGTTCATCTCGGCGTACACGGGGCGCCGCTCGGTCATCTCGAAGCTGTGCCGTACCTCGGGGGGCCACTCCTTCAATCGACAGACGAAATTGCGATAGAACGTGTCCACGGCCGCGAGGTACTCGGGGGCGTGGAACTCCCCGCGGGCCTCGTACCTCCTCAGGACCTCCTGCGTCGCGGCCGGGAGCTCTTCCTTCCGTCGGTTCATCTCCGCCACTGTGAGGGGTACGCTCGCAAGCCCGCCGACCGTGATGAGGCTCCTCAGATGCGTCGGGTACCGGATCGCATAGGCGAGGGCGAGCAACCCCCCGTAGCTCGAACCGATGAGGTGGACCGTCCCCAGGTCGAGCGCGGTCCGGATCCCCTCCACCTCCTCGACATTATGCTCGAGCGTGAACAGCGAATGGTCCCGCGGGAGCTCCGAGCGCCCGCATCCGAGGAGGTCGAACAGGACCACGCGGTACCCATCCTCGACGAGGTCGGAGAACGGCAGAAGATAGTCGTGGCTGGCCCCCGGACCCCCGTGGAGGCCGAGGAGCACTCCCTTGGCCCCCCTCCCGAAGGAGCGGTAGAAGAGTTGGTGGCCCCGGACCCGGGTGAATCCTTGCTCTTCGATCATATCTCGGTCCAAGGGGGGAGTGGACCCCGGGCTCATAGGACTAGTGACGCGGGCCTTTCGGTTCCGGAAATTCCCATCGGCGCCCGGGGGAAACGAAGGGGCCGTGCCGGAGCGGAGCGAGGTCCGCGGGTCGGTCGGGCAGATCCCCGCTCCCCTTCTACGAGCCAAACGGCCCCAAAGAGTGATGATAACGTTCGGTGAGGTCCCCTCCCGCCCGCGGCGAGGAACATGGACCCTTTCACGCACCTACTGCTGGCGTATCTCATCACGTTCGGGATCTTCGGCCCGAGCGGCCTGCAGTACGTGGTCGCCGGGGCGCTCGCCGGAGCGCTTCCCGACGCCGACGTGATCTTCTTCCCCCTCTCGAGGTGGGTCCCACTCCTCCGACACCGCGGGATCTCGCACTCGATACTCGGGGTCACCGTCATCGCCGCATTGGGCACCTGGCTCGTGCCCCTCGCCATCGGTCATTTCTTTGGCCCGGGGTTCGCGGCCGGCGCTCCCGGGTACTATTTCCTCGCGATGGAGGCCGGGGGCCTATCGCACATCCTCCTCGATGCGCTCGACCACTGGTCGGTTCCGGTCTTCGCCCCGTTCTCCCAGGTCGAGTACCACTTCGACGCCGACCGGATCGTGAACGTGGGCGCCATGACCTTCACCGTGGTCTCCTACGGCCTCATGCTCTACGAACGGGGCCGGGTTCCTCTCTGGTTCTGGGAGGTCACCGCGTGGACCCTCCTCGCCCTGGCCGCCACCTACTTCGCCGTCCGACTGACGGGGCGCTGGAGGGCCGGGCGCGTGGCCCGGCGTGACGGGTACACGGACCTCGTCCCCCAGGCGAACCCGTTCATCTTCCTCCTCGTGCACGAAGAGCTCACCCCCGAGCGCGCCGAGGTCCGTTTCGCCCCGTACCACCTCCTTCGAGGGTACCTGAAGGAACCACGGACCCTGTCGGTATCGAAAGGCTCCCCGGGCCCGCTCCCCGTGAGGGACGCCTCCGAGGCGTTGGAACGCAGCTACGGGCCGGCCCTGGAACAGGCGTGGGCGCTGGGGGAGACGCACCATTTCGGCGAGGTCGTCGCCTCGGGGACCGAGTACGAGGTCTTCTGGTATTCGCTCGAGTTCTCCTTCTTTGGTCGCTCAGCCGGCGCGGTGGCCTGGGTGGATGCGGCGACCGGAAAGGTTCGGACGCGGTCCGTCTGGCGCGCTCCCCCACGCCCGTTCTGGTAGACCCCTCCGGCACCTCGGCGGCTCCCCACCCTCCCCACTGCGGGGGGCCCTCCGAACAACTTCGCCTCCCGGCAAGCCGTTCGCGGCCTCCCGGAAGTCGCCGCGGGGGCCTGGCCCCCAGGGCGGCGGGCAAGCGTTCTTCAAATGTCCGGCAAAGCGTGTCGACCCCCGACCCTCCGGAGGCCGCCGTCCATGAAACTCTGGGCCGCTCTGTACGGAATGATCTGGGTCGTCCTGATAGAGTTCCTGCTCGCGATGAAGCCGGGCCTCCCGACCGCCTTCCTCTACTTGCACGTCCTGATCGGTTTCGTCATCGTCGCCATCGCCTACTCCAACTTCATCGGGCTACGCGACTCTCGGGCTCCCGGTCGCCTCAAGCGGACCGCACGGGCGACCTTCGCGCTCTCGATCCTCATGGTGTTCCTCGGCATCCTCTTGTTCCTCAACCTCGGGTCCAACTGGAGCCTCCCGCTGCCGACCGTTTCCGTCTACGACCTCATCCTGTTCCTTCACATCGTGAATGCGGTCGCGATCGTCACCCAGGCCGCGGCCGTCGCGGTCGCCTACGACATGTGGGAGGAACGAGAGTTCGATCGGGAGAGCGAACCCGGTCGAATCCCGCCCGCACCGTCACCCGCGGTCGCGGGTCCCCCCCAGGGACCGCGGGGGTCGGCGTAGCTCCGTCGTAGGACCCGATTATCGGGAGAGCCGCCCGAGCACGGAGACCACCGGAACCGTGGTCATCGTGTGACGCCGGGCCCAGTCCTCGAGGACCGGGAACAAGGCCCCGAGGTCGTTCATCTTCGGGGTCGGGGAGTACTCGACCCTCGGGGGGATCTCGTTGTACGCGGTCCGGGTCAGGAAGCCCGCCTCGACCAGGGTCCTCAGTCGCTGGCTCAACGTCTTGGGGGAGAGCTGGAGCTGGCTCTGGAGGTCTCGGAACCGGATCGGTCGATGCTCCGAGGCTTCGAACGCATGGAGCACGTTCAACATGTGGGGCTGTCCCAGCATCGAGAAGAGCTCCCCGACCGGGCAACCGTGGGCGCCGCTCCCTGGGCCTCCGTGGGGGGCTGAGGGCACCCCTCCATTTCCTCGCGTCCGGTTCATGCCGACCCCTCGACCTTAACTATATCACGGGAAGTATTTTAACTATATCTCTGAGAGTAATCAACATCTCTCGCCGCGGGGCTCCCTTAATT
>Ga0326727_10015183_pt1 | contig 16601 bp, 20 predicted proteins | sample MB2enrmetagenome_FD_207643 | JGI IMG/M metagenome (GOLD analysis project Ga0326727, IMG submission 207643) | Lab enriched peat soil microbial communities from McLean, Ithaca, NY, United States - MB29MY | ecosystem: Environmental > Terrestrial > Soil > Wetlands > Peat | place: USA: New York...
GAAGGGAATAAACGACCACTCGAGCTATTGGAGCAGGAGATCGGCCCCCCGAGAGGGTCAGAGCACCTGGGCCTTGTTCGGGCAACGCGGCTGCCAACAGCTACGCCACCATCGGATGAACTGGAGGACCAGAGCCCACGATTCTTACAAGCGAGTCAAACCGCAGGAACATCGCTATGGACAGAAAGGTGTGACAAATCTGAGCGATTCCGACGAGCGCAGGACAATTGGCGATCAGCACAGCTGAGTCTCACAGACAAGAAGCTTAGCGAGTTCGACACACCTACAGCACAGAACTACAGTAGTTTCGCCGGAAGTCAGAAGCGGACCGGAATCTATCGGAGGGTATACGCCTTGCGAACGACCATATTCAATCTAGTCAATGGACGCGTCGAGTTTCAGGTCTCCGAAGTTCCGCCCTGGGGAGATACGGACGAATTCGGGGGAGCGGTTGCGGATCTGCACCATATGCCTAATGGCGCCTGTCTGCTACATCGTATTCCGGCCGGAACCTCGGTTCCGATTCATACCGGTCCCGACTACGGGTTCTGCCAGATTGTTACGGGACGTGGCAAGCTGGTTCTTCCAACTGGCCAGGAGATTAACTACCACGGTCCAGAGTTGTACTTCTTCGAGCCCGGCACGTTGCACGGTTGGCGCGATGTTGCGACAGACACCCTACTGTCTGTCTGTCAGGTAAAAGACAGAGGCGCTGAGGCTGTCTAGTCCGCATGTCGTAATCCAGGCTGCTAGCGCGATTCTCGCGATTAGTCGCCGCCTATTGGGGACATCCTCCCCGTTAGCCAGAACAACGCCGAAGGTCTCGACTGGGCCAGACAGCGAGTCTCAAGGACCGGCTTCTCCCGACGACGAAATCCTCTCCAGCACCTCTTGTGCCGCCTCGCGAGCGAGCGGCTGTGAAGGTCCTCGATCCCTGCCGCCTCAAACATGAGCCGCGAGGCGGCCACGGCCACAGGCTCGAAGAGCCTCTCGATACTCCCTCAAGGTTTCGGCTCTTACAGTTCCCACACCACCGGGAGCGCGACAGATGTCCCTTTCGCGGCTTTCTCGTCAACAGGCTCCAAGAAGTCATCCATGCGTGCCTGCCATACCTGGTTGACAGGCAGTTCATCGAGCATTGCAACCAATTTGGAATAGTCTGAACATTCCACGAAGTGGAAAAGATCGAGCCCGCTGCGCCAGATCGTCCAGGAAGTCGCCCCATTCTCCTTCAGGGCCGCCACCAGCTCTTCCGGCACATGGCGATGCGCGTCCTCGTACCTCTCTTCGGTACCTGGTCGCAGCCGCGTATGCAAAGCCACCCGCTCTCGTGTCGCCATTCCGGCCAGTTCCTCGCTCATGCTCCCGTCCTCTCTCTCGCCTGCCAAACCTTTCCATGGGGAAATGAGTACTCGACTATGGACTCCGCCCGCATCTCGGTCGAGGCACCCGGAGCCGTAGGCACCCTGTAATGGCCGGCTACCACCTGGGCAGGATGTACAAAATGTTCATGAAGATTGTCGATCCACTCTATTTGTCGTCCGACCATGGAGGTCGACACCGACACGAAGTCAAACATGGCTATATGTTGCACGGCCTCGCAGAGTCCCACGCCCCCAGCGTGGGGGCACACGCGCACACCGAACTTCGCCGCCAGTAATAGGTTGATGATATTCTCATTCACTCCAGCCACGCGACAGGCGTCGATTTGCATAACATCGATGGCTTTCGCCTGTAGTAGTTGCTTGAAGATAACTCGGTTGGCGACGTTCTCGCCGGTTGCGATAGGCACGGGGGAGACCTCCCGACGGATGGCGGCTAGGCCCAGGATGTCGTCCGGGTTCGTAGGCTCTTCCACCCATGCCAGGTCAAACTGCTCCAGGGTCCGAATCCAGCGAATGGCGGTAGGCACATCCCAGACCTGGTTGGCATCTACAGCGATGGCTACCTCGGGTCCCAGGATGTCCCTGGCTATACGGCAGCGGCGGAGGTCATCGCCCAGGTTGCCTCCAACCTTGAGCTTGACCTGCTTGAAACCATTCGTCACGGCTTCCTCACAGAGCAAAGCAAGCTTTTCGTCGGAATAGCCCAGCCAGCCAGGGGCGGTAGTGTAGGCAGGATACCCCTGTTCGACCAATGAAGACGTCCGCTGTGCTCTTCCCGACATCGCCGTCTCAAGAATCTCAATGGCCTCGGCGGAGCTGATCGCGTCTTCTAAGTAACGGAAGTCTGCCAAGGCAATCAGCTCGCGCGGAGAGAGCTCGGACAGGTACCGCCATAACGGCTTGCCGGCGCGCTTGGAGGCCAAGTCCCAAGCTGCATTGACGACTGCGCCGATGGCCATGTGCATTACGCCCTTCTCCGGACCTAACCAACGCAGAGGGCTTTCCCCTACGAGTCGGCGTGAAAACCCGCCAAGGTCGGCACATAGTTCCTCCACGTCGACGCCCACCACATAAGGCTCTAGAGCTCGGACGGCAGCGAGCTGCACATCGTTGCCCATCCCGATGGTGAACGCGTAGCCGTGTCCAGAGAGGCCATCGCCCGCGTTGGTACGCAGGATTGCATAAGCCACTGCATAGTCAGGGCTCGGGTTCATAGCGTCTGAGCCCAGGTGGGTGGCGGAGGTAGGAAAACGTACGTCGTGAGTTTCCATAGCCACGATTGTCGGTGCAGGGGTCTGGGGCGCGGACACGGTGCCGACTGGGACTGTGCTCATCCCGGGATCACCTCGCCCGCAAGGATCCTCGCTAGGACTAACGAGAAGAGAATCACGCTGCTCTCCCTGGCTTTCTGGAATTGTCGTACCGAACGGCAGGTCCGTGGCAGACCCACTTTCAAAGTTGTCTTACGAGGCAGACCCTGCAGCGAGATCGACACGTGGCCAGACTGCCTCTGGCGGTCGGCGTAGCGTGGGTACCACGATCGCCTCGACAAAGTAGCCGAGAACCTCAACGGTGTCGAAGTAGGCGAAGCCACCTGTGCCATCCCGACCCGTGCCTACTCCCGACTGTGCGAGCGGGAACCCCCTGGCAACCATGCGGGCGATTGAGGCGCGCAAATCACTGACATAGAAGCCAATGTGATGTAGACCAGGACCATGTTGCTGGAGCCATTCGTGGTAGATGCTGGGACCGTCGATCGGTTCAATGAGTTCCACCTGAGGCGCTGTCCCTCCGAGAGCAATCCTCATTGAAAACCTCCCTGGCTGTCCGCGATAGATCAGCTCTTCAACTGTGTTAGGACTGTAAGTCCAGAGGCGCCAACCAGGAGCGAAGTGGCCTTCGGCACCCCAGGAGGCCAGTGCGTCCTCCATACTTCGGACGACGATTCCTAGCTGGCCTGGCTTGCCCGCGGTTTCGGCAAGCAGGGGGATCTTCGACGCATATGCTTCGACAGTGCTCACTGGCCTCTTGTCCTTCTTTGGATTGTTGACTTTTGTTATGGTGGCCCAGGTCTATTGGTTGCGCACCAGCGAGAGTGGAGGCGTCCTAGACCACATCACTCACTGAACCAGACAGCGGAGCAGCCGATCGCAACGCACTCAACATTGACCGTTCTCACCTAACCCACTGGACGCAGAATTGATGCCTCCGTGATCGCATGCATTACCTGCTTGCTCATGACATCGTACTCACCCGTGTTCTCGATCTCGGCGAGAAGTCGGAAGCCGCCCATCACGAGCAAGCGATCGGCCAACTGGATGACCTCACGAAGGTCACTGGAGATCAGCAGAATCGCCTTGTCCTGATCCGCGAGCTCTCTTAAGAGCCGGTGCATCTCATCCTTGGTGGCTACGTCGATCCCACAAGTCGGCTCATCAAAGATGAGTAGCTCCGCGTCCGCGGCGATCCACTTAGCGACGCTCACCTTTTGCTGGTTACCGCCGCTCAGGCTCGATACTGGCTCGATGAGGCTATTCATCTTGACTTTCAGGCGCCTCACCGGCTCCTGTACGGAGCTTCGAGTAAGGCGCTCAGAAATCCACCCAAGGTGGCGCTTCACGCGGTCCCAGACTGTTATCCCCACATTTCGGCTTATCGAGTGCGCGAGGATCGTTCCTTCGCCCTTGCGGTCTTCGCTCACGTAACCGATCCGGTGGTTGCGAAGAGCGTCATAGGGATTGCGAACCCGCACCGGCTTGGAGTCGATCAGCATCTCGCCCCCGGTTATCTTTCCGAGCCCGACAAGACAGCGCGCGAGCTCGGTACGCCCAGCGCCCACCAATCCGTACAGGCCAACAATCTCACCGACCCGTACGATAAGGTTCACGTCTCGATGACCGAACTCAGTTGAGACGCCGACGAGCTCAAGGCGCGTTTCCTCGTGCTCGCGCGCCCTCCGCTGGGACCGTTCCATGGTGTCCACGCTCCTACCAACCATCGCGTGCACGATCTCGCTGCGGCTGAGTTCGGCAAGAAGCCGACCTGTCAGTACGTTGCGTCCGTCCCGCAGCACTGTGACGCGGTCACAGAGCGCATACACTTCCTCAAGCTTGTGGCTCACGAACAGGACGCTCGTGCCCTCGGCGGACAGGCTCTTCAAGATCGCGAACAGGTGAACGAGGTCGCCCTCGGCTATCGACGAGGTGGGTTCGTCCAACAGGAGAACTTCACAGCGCTGAGCGAGCGCCTTACCGATCTCGAGGAGCTGCGCCTGTCCCGGGCTCAGGCGCCCCGCCTCCGTGAGGGGATCTATGTCGAGTCCGACACGCTCCAGCCAAGGACGGGCCTCGGCGACCATTCGCCGACGATTCACTAGCCCAGCAACGAGCGGGAGATTCCCCAGAAACAGATTCTCCGCCACGGAGAACTTGGCGACCAGATTCCGCTCCTGGTGCACCACGGAGATACCGTGGTCAACTGCCCCTCTCGGATTCGGAAGATGCACCATCACGCCGTTGACCGACACCGTCCCTCGATCAGGCTGTTGAACACCGGTCGCAATGTTGATAAGCGTGCTCTTGCCAGCTCCGTTCTCGCCGACAAGCGCATGGATCTCTCCCGCTTGCAGTGAGAGTTCCGCGCCCGACAGTGCCGCTACGCCACCAAAGGCCTTCCACACGTCATCCAACTTCAGGACCCAGCTCACCGTATCAGTGTTGCCCCGAGAAGCATTTTCGAGCGGCGTCGTCATTTCACCGTCGCCCCACCCAGGGACTGTCCAACGTCGGGTCCCTGCTCTAGCGAGCGCGCCACCTCAAGACCTTCTCGATGTCCCTCGTCTGAACGCTGAACCACCTGACCAAGCCTCCCAGCAAGAACTGCTGCGAATATTAGGAGTCCCTCTGCCATCTCCACTGCGTAGGTACTGATGTTGAGCACTATCAGAGCATCGTTGATCGTCGCGAGCACGACGGCGGCAACGAGACAGCCGAATGCCGATGCTTCCCCGCCAACAAGCGCCGTACCCCCGATGATCGGCACCGCGAAGGAAACGACGAGCCAGTCGGTGCCAGTAGCCGGCGTGGCGGTCCCGAGCACTCCGATGTACATAATGCCCGCTACTCCCGCGAGGCAGCCGGAGAGAGTGTGCGCAATGATGGTTGACCGCTGACGCGAAAGTCCGGAAAGCGTCGCTGCCTCTCGGTTTCCACCCATCGCCAGTAGCAAACGCCCAAAAGGCAGCCAATGCAGTGCGGCTCCAATTAAGAAGCTCACTACAAGAGCGACCAAAGCGAGATACGGGAAGAATCCGACACCCTTCGACAGGTTAATGAGGAACGAAGAAACATCGGGATACGGAAAGGCGCTGGTGATGCCGTAGGCGATCCCCGTGAAGCCCGTGCCCGTCGCCAGGGTGACGATGAAGGCCGAAAGACCAGTCTTAGCCACAATCAAACCATTGAATAGTCCACATGCCGACCCGGCCACTAGGCCACCAATTATGGCAAAGGCTACCGGCCAATGATGAACCTGATATAGATTCCCCACCACAATCGTCACGAAGCCACCGATGCCCCCAACGGCAAGGCTCATATCACCAACGGCTAGCACGACCATCTGAGAGAGCCCTATTATCGCGTCCACGGCAGCAGTCTGCAGTATCTCGAAGATGTTGTAGCTCCCGCTAAAATGCTGTGTCGTGAATGCGAGCACAACTCCAGCTACAACAGTGGCGACGAGCAGCGGTACCCACTGCACGCGAAGAGCCCTAGTCATGGCCCTATTCATACCACTGCGACCTCCTCTTCCTTTTCAACCGACGTCGCGTCCGTCGGCGCCGACCGTCGTGACCGACCGCGACGATTCATCCTGAGCTGGTTGAGCACCACTGCTACTAGCAGGACAAGCCCTTGCGCGAGTTCAGTCCAGTAGGTCGGAACGTTCAGGATCGTAAGTCCCGACTGGAGACTGTCGTAGAAGACCGCGGCGAGCATGATTCCGCCGACCGTAACCCCACCCCCTACGAGCGCCACTCCGCCGAGAACTGGCGCGATAAAGGACGGCAATAGAAAGTCCGCCCCTACTCCCGCGTTCACGTTGAGCTGATAGGCGCAATTCATGGTAGCGGCCACAGCGACCAACAGACCCGAGATCCCGTAACTCCACATGATCACCCGAGAGACATTGACTCCCGACGCTCGAGCGGCACGTACGTTCGCCCCCACCGAAAGCATCTTCCACCCGAGGCTACTTCTAAAGTAGAGAAACCAGAGCAGCACGCCACAAATGACAGCGATTGGCACGAGCGGGCAGATGCTACCGAAGAGGAAGGTCCCACTGCCGAGCCGGTTAATTACAGAGTTCATGATCGTGTAAGATTGGCCCCTGGTGACCAACAGAGCTCCACCGCCATAGATGGAGAGGAATGCCAGTGTCACTATGAAGGAAGAAAGCCCAGTACGCAGTTCCGCCCAACCCATCAGGAGCGAGGCAAGCACGGCTGTAACACACACAATCAGCAGCTGGAGCGGAAGTGGGATCGACGTGTCGACCATCATGTAGCCGAGCAGGGAGGCGCAAATCGCCCCAATACTCCCGATACCGAGGTTCATCCGCGCGATGACCACGAGCAGTGCCTGCGCCATCCCGAGCACAGCGTCTCGGGCAGCAATCTGGCCTACGCTGTACATGTTGAAGCTCCCAAGGAACCCACTACCCGCAATGCCGAATATGGTCCAGGTCGCAGCGATCAGAAAGAGCATCCCGAACACATTCACTTGTCTCGCGAGAGCTGCCCATCCAACCGCAAGGAAATTGCCTCGATGACCCGACGCCGAACGCCGTCTAGAGCGGCCTTCGACGGGAGCCGCTTCTGGGGTCTTCGGGGCCGGCACCGTAACTTTCACAGGGCTCTCCACTCCAAGTGCACGATAATGACTTTACACACAGAAACGCCGGGACACCCAGCAATCGGGCGCCATTCCCAGGTAACTACTTCACCTGGGAATGGCGCCCGATTTGCGATTATCTTTGTCTAGGAACAGCTTCGTCTAGGAAATCTACGACGACGGGCAGGACAAGTACTTCGACGTGTTCGCAAGCACCTGACTGGTCACCGTTGGAATGGTCTCGAGGCCTCCAATGTACTTGCTAATAGACGACTGGCCAACGAAGAAGTATCCGGAGTCGATGAATCTCGGCGTCGATGCGCCCTTGACCCACGGAGCCGTGGGGCTGATCGTGCATCCATCCGCGAGAATCTTTTCAAGCCACGTTACCGCGACATACACCTGGCCGTAAGGGTTCTGGTACATCGTCCCGTAGATGTAGTGCTTGGCAATCGCGTTCATCACGACCGGGTCGTTGTCCTGGCCAATGGTGATTATGTGCCGGAACTGGGGTTCCTTGGTGAGGACGCTCGCTTCCGCCACCGAGGGGTAGTAGTCCGTCGACATCATGCCCTGGAGCTCGCTGCCCTTCGAAGCAAGAAGGCTCTCCACTGCCGGAGGCGCCGCACTCGGCGTGTCGATGTTCGAGACAGTCTCAAGGAGCTTTACTGCGCCATGGGTCGCTGCAATGCCCTCATTCACGCCCGCTACACGCAGGACTGTGTTGGGGTCCGTGAGTAGGCCTGTGAGGAACGCGATGTTGCCCTTCCCACCCATTGCCTTGGCGAGAACGCCTACCTCGTAGGCCGCCGAAGCCTTGACGTCCGTGGCAAAACAAAACAGCGCTGTAGTCGGCGGGGTTGAGCACGAGGCCCAGTCTATGATGGGGATACCACGAGCCGCGAGGCGTGCGTAAGTCGGAATCATCGCGGACTCACCGACCGGGCTGACGGCAAAGGCGTTGTAACCCTTGGCAACAAGCGAGTCGATCGTGCTTGACTGGATCGACGGCAGGAAATCCGGATTCGGCGGAACGACAAAACTGATCGTGACACCCGGAAGAGCCTTCTTGGCCGCCGCGACAGCATACGGCCCCGGGGTGTAGTAGCTGTTTGGCCCACCGGTAACTACTGCAATCTTGATCTTCGACGTAGGCAGTTTGGGAAAGGTGGTTAGGACACTCGACTTCACCTTCGGAGCGGCGCTGGCAGTTCCTATCGCGGCGAGGCTCAGGCTACCGCACGCTAGCACCGCCAAGCCGATCAGACAGGACCTTCGCGACAAGCCGATCCATCTCCTAGTTGTGTGGGAATGCACTGGCATATTGCCTCCCTCTAGTTGGGAATTCCGTAGCCCGAGGATGTCAACGCACGAACTAAGACCAACCTGCATCTCTGCGGGCCTTCTACCGACGTCGCTCCCAGTCTCCTGGAGCAAGGTCACACTGATTGTGACACCCGGGTTACAACATGTCAAGGAAATTGGTCATGCCACTTTCGTGCTCGCGAGACTCGGTCTTGGGAGGGATCGCCGTAACCAATCGTCTTGCTGACCCGCCTGTGATGTCGGCTAAGAACGCAAACCCGAAGACCCGAGTGGAGGTCCCCACCATCATTCGCGCCGAAGGTCGAACTGGTAAACAGCGTTTGGTTGGCCGCCGACTGGCTTTCTCACGCCACTCCGTCCAAGCAAGCTACGACGGGCAGGAACTCGGTGCCGTCGTGTGTGCGCTGACGGTTGCGCGTACAGCCCGAGCCAGGTCCAAGCTCGGACTAGACATTCATTGTGGTCTGACATGACACTTGGTGAGGAGCTCGGCCTCGTGGTCTCGCCCGACGAGACCTACGAGGCGGTGGACCAGCTGTTCTTCCACGTCCGTCTCTCAGGTGGCCTCAGCAAAGGCTTCCCAGTTACCTCGCGAGGCGCATGACGGCACCAACGAGAGGTCGTCGCCCAGCCGATGGATCCAGGATGAATCTCGCCGGACGAGAAGGAAACGTCAAGTGCCCTGGTCGTCGCCCACTAGCGCATCTTGCGGACAGCCGACCGACGTTGCCGGTTGCTGAAAGACCTTCCTGCGATCCGGTCGGTCGTTAGCGATGCCGACAACGGTGCGCGCGGGCATGTTATTAGCTGCCTGCTTGGCGCGGTGAACCCGACCGTCATAGCGTTCGATGCTCACAGACCTCGCCAGAACCAAGCTCACGACCCCGACCTCGACGACCAGCCCCGGACGACGCGTCGGACGCTTCGCGAGCTCGAGTTCGTTGCGTCGACGCGAAGAACAGCCAGTACGGGCCGTCACCCACCGGAGCCTGTTTGTGGCCAAGCTCCCCAACGCCTTCGGTGGCGACACTGCCGCCCGGTCCTTGCGGGTGCCTGAGCAACCCCGAGGATTATGTCGGCAAATCCCACGGCTGTAAGCCCTCGTGGGCAGGACTTTCATACAGCGCCTTCGCCGACCTTGAACCCCGTGAAAGTGATCAGCACGGCCACCGACATCCCTCCACGTCCGAGAGGTGCATGCTGCCAAAGACCGACGAGGACGGGCTGCAGAGTGTGAAGGGCGTCGCCACCGATCCGGGCGAGCCCCCGCCCCCGTCCCGACCTCGATCACCCGATTCGCGCGGTTGAACCCTTTCAATAAGCCCCAGCACGCCAGCACCGTTGTACAAGGCAACAAGACTCACCACAAGCGACCGAAAACCAACTGCTACCGCACAACACCTCCTCCCTCCTCGCGTATTTCCGTCTAAATCCACTTGTACCCGTACGCCAACTCAGCCCCACCACTTATCGGGATTCCCACACCCGTCACAAACGACGCCGCCTCACTCGCAAGGAACACACACACCGCGCCGACTTCCGCCGGCTGACCCACCCGTCCCATCCACTGCCATCTCGCGACCAACCTTTCCGCCTCCTCCGGATCAGCCTGACCATCCAAGTATTCGCGGTACAGCGGCGTCTCGATCGCCCCGGGCAGAACCGCATTAACGCGAACTCCGTGACGCGCCTCATCGACCGCGAGTGCTCTGGTTAGGCCATCAATCCCACCCTTTGTCGCGCAATACATGGTCGCGCCCTCTTGCCCAATTGTCCCGACCAAGCTCCCGACGTTAATGATGCTACCCCCCGACAGCCTCAGGGCCGGCAAAGCCAACCTCGACAGCTCAAAATAGCTCACCAGATTCAACCGTAGCAACTGAACAAACTCCGCGACTGAAAATTCATCTATTGGAACATATGGTGGATGCCAGCCAGCGTTGTTGATAAGGCAATCGAGCCGACCCATGTCTTCAACCGTCGTGCGAATCAGCCGTTCATTATCTTCGCTCTTGCTAACGTCACACCGCGTGAACCGACATGTACCCGGACCCGCACCGTTCATTTCCCCCGCTGCGGCTTCACCAGTCTTCGAATCACGCCCACAAATAACAACTGCCGCACCCGCACTGACAAACGCCCGTGCAATTCCCTCACCTATGCCACGAGATCCACCAGTGATAAGGACAACCTGCCCTCTATCGCTATTCACCATGTCCAACACCTCCACAACAGTCCACTTGTCGAAGACAATACCTCACGCCTGCACTGTCCGAAAACTCGTTCCCCACTCTCTCAACCTCTCATCATAGACATAATTCGCCCCCGGCACCGGCTGCTCTGGCATGACTGTTAGGACCTCCAGATCAGCGCCTTCATCGCATCTTAGAGCGTGAACCGTCTCGCTCTGAATGAACACAAACGTTCCCGGCTTCAGCAAAAACACTTGCGGAGGGGATCCGAGTTCAACTCGTCCTGTACCCCGCAGAACATAGTAAAACTCGTCGAACGGCGACGGATGACTACCTGGTTCAGTACTCTTCCCAGCCTTAAGAGTGAAATGGTTTACTGTCAAGCTGTTCGAGCCTACGCTCTCCCGATCCACAAGCATCCGCGAAACATAAGCACCCTCTGCCACCTTCGGTGAGAAACCGACAACATCCATCAGGTCAAAAACACGCCCAGGTTCCACAACTCCTCCTCAACTTGCATGGTGCTCCTATGTCGTCTCTTTATCTTCCTCCGAGCGAGAACTCCGCCGCCTCGCTTTGTGACACCGGCGTCGTGCCACTATCGCCACAGCATACTTGTAGTATTCTCCCTCCAACCGGTATGCCCTACTGAAAGGAGACCGCGCAGGTCCCCTACTTGATCTCATGTAGGATCAGCGTCTTGTCATCAACACTATCCCAATCAATATCCAGGCCGAGGCCCGGGCCCTCTGGGACATGGAGATCACCATGAGCGTCAGGTGCGAAGCCCTCCTTTAGCGGAAATGTCCATTCCTCATGTGGCGCAAACAGTTCAAAATACTCGGAATTCTTCGCGGCACAGGCAACATGAAGATTCGCGATGTCGGTAAGACCCATGAGTGTCGTGTGTAGCTCACAGTTTATGCCGAACGCCTCTGCCAAATGGAAGGTCTTCACCGTTCCGGTAACTCCCCACTTCCACGAAACGTCAGCACGGACGATGTCCGCTGCACCTGCTCGAAGGAACTCTGCCACGCCTGACGGACCACCGTAGTTCGCTTCAGTGGCGCAGATGGAAATGTCGAGCGTGCGAGCGAGGTCAACGTACTTGCCGACGAAGGACTCGAAGAATGGCTCTTCAAGCCAATAAAAGTCAAGCCTCTCCAGTGCCCTTCCAACTATCACGGCCTGCGTTAGGGTGTAATCACTCAAGGCGGGATCCAACATCAATACCATATTCGGCGCAGCGTCGCGGACCGCTTCAGCGATCTCTATGTGCCTACGCCAGTCACCGGAGGGATGTATCTTGTATGCAGTCACTCCGAGCTGCTCATAGTGGCGAACCTGCCTGAGATAGTCCTCCATCTCAGGCATGAACTGACTGCTGGCGTAGGTCGCGATCTTTTTCCTGTAGGCCCCCAGATACTGGTAAAGGGGCAGGTGCGCTTCCTTCGCCGCGATGTCCCATAGCGCAACGTCCACGGGACCTGGAAGGTAGAGCGGAAAGAAGCCGAAGCGTCGGTTGATCAGGAACAACTCTTGCCAGATCGCCTCTCGGTCGTGAACGTCCCGTCCAAGTACTGTGGGTGCGATGATGTCGTTCAGATATGCTATCGGGATAGCCGTGCCACATGCGACCAGTACGGACGCAACGCCCTCGAAGCCGTCATCGGTCGTCAGCCTTACGATTACGGTCTCATCTCCGTGCGAGTCGTACAGGCCCGGCAGTCCGCCTGGCTTGGCGCCACTCGGTCTGCGACAGACCCAGATCTCGAACTTGCTGATTTTGCCCATGTTTGCCTCCTAGTACTGTTGCAGGTCACCGACCTTCCGTGTGTTGCGACCCGCCCGCACCAACGCAGCCCGACATGGACGCAAGTATGCCAACATGACCCTAGTGCGTCAAGCGATTGGTCTGGCCAATTGAGTACTCGTGGCGCTTCTGCAATGCGAGGCGCGACTGCAGTCGCCGTCCACTTGACCGGATGGGCCCCCGTGCTCGCGGCTGGCTATCATCTAGAATCCCTGCACTCGCGCGAACGATCCAGACGGGATGACCTGTCGTATAGTAGTGGACTGTAGGCGGTTCGACGTAACGCTCGTGGCGACTGGTCACACCGTTTTGGCGGAGATATTGAAGTGTTCGAGTCCTTTGCTTCATTATCGATCCCGCTCCCCTTGGGGAGCGCCGCTGAGTATCGGTCTGACCGGCCAGCTCGGGAAGACACGGCGGTTGCCTCCTCGGTGCCGTCTCACGCGCGGTGTAAATAGCTCGAGGCGCAGGTTCCGACGAGAGCCGATGCCGCTACCGTGACGGCTTCTTCTGAATCGGGATCTTGTTGTTCTTCGAGGAGCTCGCGTCGGAGATCTTGCAGGCGCCGGAGCGCACGCGGTGTCACCGTCACCCCGCGCCAGCCGCGGCGCTGCCGATCGAGCACCGCGAAGACGAGGGCTACACAGGTCCTCTCCCCTGGGAGCCGGCCGATCACCTTGGTCCTGCGGCGTGTCTCGCCGAAGGTGCGCTCGATCAGGCTGGTGTGTCGGCATCTCTTCCAGTGTTCTTTCGGGAAGCGCAGATGCACGCTGAGCGATGCGAAGTCCTCGACCAGGCAGGCGACAGCTCCTGGATCGGCGCGCTCCCACTGGACCCGGAGGGCGTCCTGGTCGGCCTTGGAGACCTTGGCGACTGCATTGCGGAGTCGGTGAATGACGCATCTTTCGCGAAGTGCTCTGGAAAGACCTGCTCGATGGCAGCGATGAGCCCGGGTGCGCCATCGGAGACGACAAGAAGTGGCGAGGCGAGCTTCCTGGTGACAAGGCCCTCGAGGAAGTCGACCCAGGCGTTCGTCGACTCAGAGCTGGCCGCGGCGAGACCGACGAGGTGGGGCTTGCCGTCGGTCTCGATGCCCCAGGCACAGCACCGGCTCGGGCGGGGAGTGCTCGTGGAAGCGAAAGTTCGTGCCGTCCAAGAACAGGTAATCGATGCGGAGCTTGGAGAGGTCCTTCACGCTGAAGGCGGCGAACTCGCCTTTTGCCTGCTGGCAGATCCTCGACACGGTCTAGCGCGAGAGCGCCGCTTCGTCACCGAGCTCCTCACGAAGCGCAGCTTCGACGTCGCGGTCCGACAACCCCCGCACCCAGGCCGAGACGACGAGCGCCTCGAGGGCGTTGCTGCGCGTGACGCCGAGACCGAACAGCTGGGAGCAGAACTTCTCGTCGGTGTCTCTCAGCTTCGGCCGGCTGAGCTCGACCGGTCCCATCGTCGTCTTCACGGCGACGGGCGGTTGCCAGCCGTTGCGCGATCCGGCCGGGGTCTCCTGGCTTCGTCGTTCATAGGGACGTCGGCCTAAGAACGTGTCGACCTCGGCCTCGATCGCCTGCTGCATGAGAAGGCGAAACGGTGAGACGACCTCCTCGAGCACGGCGGAAAGATCGTGGTCAGAGCTGAACAGCGCGTCGATCTCTGCACCAACGCGCTCACTGGGCAATACTCGTGGTGCCACGGGTGTAGGTCCTCCTTCTGAGTTTGGAAGCTCCTGAAAGAACGTACGCCCATTGCTCATTTACACCAGGGATGAGACGCGACCGAGCCTCCTCCGCACTGCTCAGGAAAGAGATGTAATCCTTCAGTTGGTGAATACCGCTTCGCCCACTCATAGAGGACTGGTGAGCCTTGAGGAGTTCGTTGCTCTCGTGAGCGTCGTATTCACTGACGCGCGATCTAGCCCAAGACCCAGACGGGATAGCAATCATGCTCGAAGTTCAGGTTGCTGCCGTTAGCGTTGTCGCGCGTGGGCCGGGAAGTCACGCTGCCTTTGATGCTGTGCAAGTAGCAATCTTGACGCGACCCAAGAGGACCGAAGGCACCTGGTGAGTGCCCATTCTTCGGTTGCGGAGATCGCAGCCGGTGACATCGGACCCGAAATCATGCCCGTGCAGGCGCGACTGGTCGAGGTCTGGTAGCTCTTCTTCACGGCGTTACCCTTTCGCGTCAGCAGTCCAGCGACGGAATCGTCGCGCCGTGATACAGGAAGATTGTGCGCCGCGTTCGACCGTTGTGCGCCGTAGGCGCGTCAGGGAGAATCGCGGGCGTCTGTCCCGGTTGACCCCGATAGCCCTGTGGTGCGGTTGAGCCCGCATGTCAGCGTGGCGGCGGAGGGCTTCCACGAGAACCGTGGATTGTTGCCACGAGCACGAGCGTCAGACTTCTGAACTCCTTGCCCTCCCCGGGATGGGCTCCGAAACCCAGAACGGAAAGGAGCGACAAAGGTGGACCTCCTCCATCCCCGGTGCGCCGGGCTCGACATTTCAAAGCGCGACGCGAAGTGCTGCGTGCGCATTGCCGGGACGGGTCGACGACGAGCAGTCACGGCGGTTACGACGTGGCCGGCGACGACACCGCACATCTTGGCGCTGCGTGACCACCTCGTCGAAGCGGGGGTGACCCGCGTCGTCATGGAAGCGACGAGCGATTACTGGAAGTGCTTCTACTTCCTCTTGGAGGACGCCCCCTTCGAGGTGATCTTGGTGAACGCCCGGCACGTGAAGGCGATCCCGGGGAGAAAGACCGACGTCTCCGACTCGCAGTGGCTCGCCGAGCTAGGTGCGCACGGGCTCGTGCGCGCCTCGTTCGTCCCACCCGAGCCGATCCGCGAGCTCCGTGACCTGACAAGGACTCGGACCGACCTCGTGCGCGAGCGGACGCGCGAGATCCAGCGGTTGGAGAAGCTCTTGGAAGACGCGGGGATCAAGCTCTCGTCGGTCGCGACCGAAATCACGGGGATCTCCGGGCGGGCGATGCTCGAGGCGCTCATCGCCGGCGAGGACGACCCCCAGGTCCTCGCCGATCTCGCCAAGCGCCGGCTGCGCGCGAAGATCCCCCAGCTCACCGAGGCGCTGACCGGCCGCTTCCGAGCCCATCATGGCTTCCTCTGCCGCCTGCACCTCGACCTCATCGATACCACCACCCGGGCGATCGACGAGCTCACGGCGCGCATCAACGAGGTGGTAGCCCCCTTTCGTGCAGTCCGAGAGCTCCTCGTGACGATGCCCGGTGTCTCGGTCACCGTCGCCGAGATCATCATCGCCGAGTGCGGCGGCGAGCTGGCCACGACCTTCCCGACGGCGGGGCACCTCGCCTCGTGGGCGGGCGTCTGTCCCGGCAACAACGAGTCCGCCGGTCGTCAGAAGTCGACGAGGACGCGGCCAGGCAATCCCTATCTGAAGGCCGCCCTTGGTGTCGCGGCGCTCTCGGCCGCGCGTTCGAAGGGCACCTACCTCTCTGCCAGGTTCAGACGTCTCGCGGCGCGCCGCGGAACCTTGAAAGCGCTCGTCGCCCTCGAGCACACGATCCTCATCGCCGTCTGGAACATGTGCGCTACGGGCAGCTTCTACGACGATCTCGGCGAGGACCACTTCCGAAGGCTCGATCCCGAACGAGCCAAGCAGCGCGCGATCACTCAGCTTCGCCACATGGGATACGAGGTCACGCTCGAGCCTCTTGCCGCTACCGGGTAGAGGAGAATCTTCGCGTCAGTGTTGCGAAACGCCGGACACCGACCGGATGGCAGGTCCCAGATAAGGGACCATCGCCTCAAATTCCATGCTAGCGGGACAACCCTCTGCTTGAAAACTGCTGCGTTGTTCCGACAAAGCTGGGTCTGGCTCATCAGTGGCCAGCAACCTAGTGGGCGGCCATACCCATAAGGGAGACTGACGGCGACCTCAGCTCTTGGAGGTCAGCCCAGTCCCCGGCGCACTGCGTCGGCAACGCGGGCGGCACTCGGGATCGTCGCGTCCTCGAGCGAGTC
>Ga0326727_10015184_pt1 | contig 16601 bp, 23 predicted proteins | sample MB2enrmetagenome_FD_207643 | JGI IMG/M metagenome (GOLD analysis project Ga0326727, IMG submission 207643) | Lab enriched peat soil microbial communities from McLean, Ithaca, NY, United States - MB29MY | ecosystem: Environmental > Terrestrial > Soil > Wetlands > Peat | place: USA: New York...
TCGCGCAGCTTTTGCAGCTCGGCCTGCGGCGTGCAGTAGAAGGCGTGAAGCACGATCTCGATGTCTATCTCGCCCAACTGGTCGCCCACGAATTGGAGCTTGGGCTTGCCCTCTATGACCTTGTGCTCGGCGAATTCCGCGTTGCGGGCCTGGTGCAGGCCGTCGAAATAGGTGGGCAGGTCGAAGGCTATGCTCCCGAGGGTGGCGTACATCAGTAGTTCCTCCGGGCGTAGCGGCGCTGCACGTCCTCCACGATCTTGACCAAGTCGCGCTCATGGGCGTGAAGGGCGGACAAAACCTGGCCCTTGACGTCCGCGCCCTGGCCCTCGGCCGGGGCCTGGATGGTGATGGTGGGGGAAAAGTTGATGGTGACCTGGCCTTGACCCGGCGCGCTCATGGGCCGAGGCGCGGCCAGCCTGGCGGCGGCCATGGGCATGGCCAGGGCCGGCACGTTGAGCGGGGCCAGGGCCACCAGGCCGGCGGCCGTGACTCCGGTCAGGGCCTTGACCAGGGCGTCCGGCTTTATGGACGCGGCGATGGTCTCTACCAGGCGGATGCGGCCGATGTCGCGCAGGGGGCCTTCCTTGGCCGGGCTGAACGGGAAATAGGCGCGGATCTTGGAGGCCAGCTCCTTGACCCCCTCGTAGAGCTTGGCGGCCTTGGACTGGATGCCCTCCCAGATGGACATCACGATCTTGCTCCCGGCCTCGGCGAACTTGGCCGCCACGTTCGAAAGCCAGTCATAGGCCTGGCTAAAGGCGGTTTTGACCCCCTGCCAGAGGTTCACGAAAAAAGCCTTGATGGGGGTCCAGTTGCGGTAAATGAGGTAAGCCCCACCGGCCACGGCCGCGATACCGGCGATAATCCAGCCCAGGGGCGTGGTCATGAGCGCCACGCCGAAGCTGATGACCGCGCGGGAGGCCAAGGCCAATGCCATGATGACCGCGCGCGACACCGGGCCGGCCACCCAAAAGAGAACGCGCCCGAGCATACCGATCCCGCTGGCCAGCCAGCCAGCCCCGGTGACGAGCAGCTTTAGTCCTCCCACGGCCATCAATGCCCCGCGCAGCAGAAAAGACAGGGCGATGCCCAGGCCGCCCAGGGTCACCAGGAGCACGCCGCCCCCCAGGACCGTGAGGCCCAGCCACTTCACCAGGGTCTGGTGCTGATGCACCCATTTTACCAGGGGGCCTTCCGCGCCCACGAACAAGTTGATGGAATCCAGCAAAGGCTTGAGGGCGGTGACGGCCGGGCCGCCCAAGGCCGCCCACAGGTTGCGCATGGTGCCGGTGAAGGCGATCCACAGATTGGTGGTGGTGCCCAGCATCTTGTTGTTGCGGGCCGTGATGTCCGCCTGGGCATCAAGGGTGGCGTAAGCCTTGCGCAGGCCCTCATTGCCGATTTCCATGAGCTGGATGGCCGTGCGCGCCCCCTCCATGCCGAAGACGCGGTTCAGGACGTTCATGCGCTCCTTGTCCGACAAGGTCTTCAACTTCTCCAACTGGCCGATGAAGTTCTCGATGCCCGCGAACTTGCCCTGGCCGTCGAAGAACTGCATTTGGATGTTGTGTTCCTTTAGGTCCTTGTTCACCTCCTTCATGATGGCGCTGTGCCGCATGAGCTTGGTTTCCATCATGCCGGCCTGGTTGATCATCTGGGCGAAGTTGGTGCCGAACACGCTGCCCTCGACGCCGCGCTGTTGCAGAAGCCCCTGGATGGCCAGGAACTGCTTGGCGTTCTCCGAGCCTTCCAGGCGCAGGGCGCGCATGGTGGAACCGGCGTACTGCAAGGCGTAGCGCATGGATTCCGGGTCCACGCCAAAGCCCAGGCTGGTGCGCTGGATGATGTCCGCCATCTTGGGCAATTCGCTGCCGGCCAGGCCGAAACCCTCGCGCAGCTTGCCCACCATCTCGGCCATCTCCGCCGCGGGCTTATCCAGGGTGATGGCCAGGGAGGCGGCGGCCTTGAGCGCGCCGCTGTTGATGTCTTCCAGGGCCATGCCCTGCTTTTTAAGCTGCACGGCGGTGTTGGCGAAAATGGCGTCCGTGCCGGGGTTGGTGTTGCCCAGCTCGATGATCTGGCGCTTGGTCTCGGCCAGGGCGGCGGGGATCTGGCCCTGTTTGTCCAGGAACACGGTCTCCAGCCGGGTTAGCGCCTGTTCCTGCTCCGCGAAGGCCGAAAGCGGCGTGCGCATGGCATCCATCAGTTTGTTGCCGGCGATGGAGGCCCCAGTGCCGAACTCGGCCAGTTGCTGAGACACTTGCCGGACCTTGGATTGAATGCCGGAGAGGCCCCGGGTCATGCGACCCAGAGCCCCGTCCACCACCTGGCTCATCTTGTCGTAGGCCACCAGGGCCAGGCCCAGCTCGACGGTGTTCATTCAGACCCTTTGTGCAGATCGTTGTGGTATTCCACCGCTTCCTTCATCCAAAACCCGGCCTCAGCCGCGTCCATGTCCAGGATCTCGGACAGGGACCAGCCGGAAACCGAGGCTAGGTGGAGGAAGTGGCGGGGCTCGTAAAACCCGAGCTGGTCGACCCCGAGGCGATCATGAGGTCCGTGACATCCTCGATGTCCATGGCCATGAGATCCTCGTAGGCCAGGGGTTGCCCGTTGACGGTGGTCAGGATGCTCAGGATCTCGAACTGGGCCTGGGAGGCGTCGCCGTTGCAACGCCTGGCAGCCTCCAGGAGGTCCCGGCCCTTGCCCCGGCGCACCACGGCGGTGCGGCCGTCGGACAGGGTGACGCTGTTGCCGGCCGGGGCGGCCGGCTGCGGCGCGGCCTGGGCCTGATCCGGAGTGGCCGTGGTCTGGGCCTGGTCGGTCCCGGACGGGGTTTCCGTGCCGTCCGTGATGGTGATGTCGTCCATCATTGTCTCCTAGCGGTTGAGGTTAAACGCCCAGGTTGGCCCGGTAGTTGGCCAACAGATCAACGCCATTGACGATGTAGATGTTGTTCAGGATGTCGATCTCGTAGAGTTCCTGGCCGTTCAAAACCTGTTTGATGTAGAGCACGTTCATTTTGCTCGGCAGGTCCACGTTGTCCTGTTGTTTGAACTTGCCCCCGCTCCACTCCTTGAACGTGCCATTCAAAAACACCACCATGGCGGACTCGGCGGAACGGCCGGTGGGGTCCCATGTTTCCACTGAGGCCCGCACCTGAATGGACACGGTGGAGTAGATGTTAGGGATGACGCTCAGGACGTCCGGATAATAGGAGTTCCACTTGAAGCTGGCCTCCATCTTGTCAAAGCCCGAGGGCAGCTCCATGATCCCCTGCAAACCCAGGGGCTTATGGTCCGCCATTTTGGCCTTGACGTCGGGAAGGTCGACCTCCTCGGCCCGGCCAAGCATGGCTATGCCGTTGAGGATCACGTTGGCATTGGTGCAGCGGTTAACTGAGATGAGCGCCATGGTTTAAGACCCCTGCTGGTAGGTTGTGGAACCCAGTTCGTTCAGCATGTTGATGTCCACCAGGGCCTCGTAGGTGATGCGCTCCATGGGCGGCGGCGGCATGAACGAATAGTTGAAGGTGATGTGGCCCAGGGCCAGTTCCGTGGCCGGATTGTTGGCCTGTACATAGCTGCACTTGCCGTCGATCAAGGCTCCGCGCCCCACCAGGGTGCGCAGGAAGCTGTTCACCGACTCCACCACCGCGTCGATCTGGCCATTGGTGATGGGCAGATCCACGAACTGCAGGCTGGACTGCTCGATGGAATCGGCGATCACGTCCGCCACGCGCCGGATGCAGATGAAGTTCTTGGGCGCGGTCTCGGTGGGCCATGCGCTTGAGCGGTTGCCCCAGGCCCGCAAGCCCGTGCCGTAGGCGTTGAAGATGGTGCAGATGCCCTCTTCATTCAGGATGTTGACCTCGGAATTGGGGTCGTTGATGGAGGCCGTGAGCTTGATCTCGATGCCAGTGATGCCCTGGATTTCCTTGTTGGAGGGCGAATACCAGTAGCCAAAGGCCAGGTCCGTGGCCGCGGTCACCCCGGCCAGGCGCTGGGAGTACGGCTCCAGCACGTAGGCGTTGGAAGCCTGGTCAAAGATCTGGACGTAGGGATAGCAGAGCACCGTGCGTTCGGAGCTGGTGTCGAAGGCGATGGAGCCGTTCGGCCCCCGGCCCTCAATGGCCTGCTGGAAGGTGGTGCCCAGGGGAGCGTCCACGAAGCAGATGCCCCGAAGGGCCTGGGCCATCACGTCCATGGCCACGGCCACCGAGGCCATTTGCGAGTAGCCCGGGGCGATGAGCAGCTTGGGCTTGAACCCGAAGTCGTTGGCGCAATCCAGGAAGCACTGCATGCCCGTGCGCTGGCCGGCCAGGTTCACGGCGCCGATGATGTCCGCGGCCGTGACCTTGGAGGGGTCGGCGTAGTCGAAGCTGGCCTGCACCTGCGCCCCGGCCGGGATGGTGCCGGTAGCCACCCGGGTGATCACCCCACCGATGGGGTCCAGGGTGTAGTCCGTGCCCACCGCGTAAGTGGTGGCCCCGGCCTGGTTCTTGACCACCAGATTGGCGATGCCCACCTCGCCCAGGGAGATCTTGTCCGTGATGTCGAAGGTGAAGGGTTTTGCCGCGATACTGGATTTATGCACCGAGGGGTCGAACACGTTGACCACGATCACCGCGCCGGAGCCCTGGCCGTTGACCTGCTGGTCCGAAATGGCCTGCAGGGCCTGGGGGATGGTGTAGCCGTCCACCTCCGTGCCGAAGGTGGTTGTGCCGAGCTGGTCGTTCAAGATCAGCACCGGCTGGTTGATGCTCTGGTCGGCCTGCGCGAACTGCCAGACCGGGGCGATGCCCACCAGACCGATGACGGCTGTCTTGACCAGCTGAATCGGGACCGGGCCGGAATTGACCTCCACGGTCTCGACGCCGTGCAGGAAGTTAGTTGCCACTGGAAGCCTCCTTGGCGGGGGCCGGGGCCGGATCGGCCTTGACCGGCGCGGGCTGCGGGGCGGCCTGGGCCGCCGGGACCTCTTTCAGAAAGCCCTTGGCCAGCAGCACGCCCACATAGCGGTTGTCCGCCGGCAGGGTGACCGGGCGCCCGGGGCTCAGAGTCACTTCGCGCTTGCCCGGCAGGGTCACCGAGGACACCGGGCCTTTGTAGATGTAGGTTTTATCCATTGGCGCTCGACCCTCCGATGTCGAATTGTTCGCCGTCGGCGCTTTGCATGGTGATTTTGGATACGATGGCCACTGGCGCCTCCTGGTCCGGGTCGGCCACGGCCATCAGCTCGTGTTTAACCACAACCCGGTAGGTCCAGATGCCGTGGACCGCGTCCACGAATTCGTCAGCGCCCATCCTGAATTTGGCCCCGATCACGCGCTTGCCCCACCCCTGGAGAGCCTGGCGGATAGCCTCAAGGACCGGGTAGGCTCCCTGGTGCGAACGCAGATTGCGCACCTGGATGGTCAGGTCCCATTCCGCATCCCGAGGCTGGGCCAATCCTTCGGTGTCCACCGGTTCGCGATAATGAGAACCATGGTAGTTCACGAGGACAGCTCCAATCGGGTGGTCCATCTTGTAGTTGCGAGGGTCGTCTGGGAACGGGAGTACTTGGAGATTGGGCAACTTACCCCCCACACGCTCCACGATGACCTCTTCTATGCCGCCGATGTCCATTAATACCTCGCCAGCCTGCCGCGCCCGAATTCCCGGCGCCGCCCGTTCACCCGGATCTCGCTGACCTTGGGGTCCTCGGCCGACAAGCCGGACACTCCCAGGGTGATCTTGCCGGCCTGCATGAGTTCCAGCTGATGGAGCGCCTCCTTCTGCCTTTGCACCCAGAGTTTGGGCGGCTCGTCGTGGGTTTCCGGCCGCCTGGCGTAGAGGTCATTGACCACCAGGCTCACCGCGATCTCCGTGAGCATGGGCGGCACGGGATCAATGGGCAGGGTGTAGCGGCCCCGCAGGTAAGCCTCAATGGTGTCGCCCGCGTTGGTGATGTGATCGTCCAACACGTCCTCGTTCACGGCCGTCTGGACGGTCGTATCGTCGGTGAGCTGGATGAGCACCGCCTGCGGCAGGTGGTTCACGATGTCGGCCAGGGTGCAGTAAGCCACGATCGCCCCTACTTCTTGCCCTTTTCGCCGTTGCCTTGGGGCTGTTCGCCCTGGGGCTGCCCGGCGTCACCGGCCGGGGCCTGGTCGGCCTTGGGCTCGGGCTTGATCTCTTCTATGGCCTTGGCCGCCAGCAGCGGGGGCACCACCTTCACGCCGTCCAGTTCGACCGTGTCCCCGGGCTCGTAGAGCTTGCCGTCATGGCGCAAGCGCCTTTTCACTGTGTATTTGGTCATGTTTCCCCCTACTGCACCACGTTCTGCATGAAGTAGCCGCACAAAGGAGCGGCGATGATTTCCGCCACGGATTCACCGGCCCGGACCACCTGGCCGCCGCGCGCGCCCACGTTCTTGTCTTCCCAGGCTCCCGCCAGGGGCTGCTTGAACGGCACGGTGTAGCCGAAGCTGCATCCCCTCTCGTTATCCGCGATTTTGCTCTGGTAGATGAGGGACAAGTGTTTGCCCCACAGGCGTTGCAGGGTTGGAGTCTGGCCGCGTTTGCTGGAATCCATCCAGGCCTCGCCCACGATGATTTCGTCCAGCTCGAAGACCCTGGCCACTTCTTCGGCCGTGGCGATACCCGAATTGCCCAGGTTGCGGTAAACGGCCTTGAGGATCTCCGGATGGCGCTGCAATACGGACCAGGCCAGCCGCCCTATGGTCATTATGTTGGGCCGCATGACCATGGAGTCCATGGCCGTCTGGATGGTGCCTATGGGGTCGGAGTCGTTGAAGTCGCTGAACTGGCTGGTGCCGGAAAGCGTCTCCTGGTTCGAGGCCGGATAGGTGTCGGGGTTGAACACCAGGTTGGCCACGCGGCGCTCGCGGTCGAGCTTGATCAAGTACATGATGTACTCGGTGGCGATCATCCTGGGATCGTACAGGCCTTCCGCGTTCTCTATGTCCTGCTGCGGGATCTTGTCGTCCAGGAAGTAGTCCTTGGTGTACCCGGTCTGCAGGGTGGCCGCGAATTCCACCTGGTTGGGCTGGCTCTTCCTCCCGACCTTGGTGTCGGGAATGTAGAAGCCGTCGGAAAGGTTCTGCAGATACCAGGCGAACTCAGTCTTGTTGACCGGCCTGATCCTGGGCAAAACCCGGTCCGCGACCAACTTGGTGTTGGAATAGGCGATGGCGATGGCCTGGAGTTCCGGGAGAACCTGGAACGGGGCTACCGCCGGGACGGATAAGAGCAGGGCCATGGGTTATGCCTCCTAGCCTTGGATTTGGGTGAGGGTGATGAGCACCCGGATGATGTCTCCGGAGATGCCGGATTCCAGGGCCTTGGCCACCACCTGGCAGTTGACCCCGGCGGCCGGGGCGGCCACGATGCCGCAACCGTTGGGGTCCGAGGTCAGGTAGTTGCCGTAGGCCACGTTGCCCCCGAGCTGCAGATCCGCGATGTCCCGATGGATCACGTCCACGGGATCGCCGTCGTCGTAGCTCATGGTCACGGCCCCGGAGCTGATGCCCAGAATGGGGTCCGTGCTGGCCGCGGCCTGGGCCACGGTGCCGTCCGCCGAGCCGGCCTTGACGATGCGCATGGCCCCGATGGCCCCTTGGCCGGTATAGTTTTTGATGAGTCCCGGGTTCATTTCGTCCCCTCCTGTTCCTTGAGCACTTCGGACTGGGCCTCGGCGAAAGACATCTCCCGGCCGAGCTTCGCGGCCTCAGCCCGCTTCACGTCTATCTTCTTGGCCATGGCCTCGGCGGTGAGTCCGCCCGGATTAACCACGCCCCTGGCCTTGGTGGCCACTTCCCTGAACTCCACCTGCTCGGGCAACGCGGACACCATCTCCTTGAAAAGCTCCAGGGGGTTGCGTTCGGCCGGGTCCTGGCCTTCCTCGGCGAAGTTCACCGGACCGGCCTTGGCCAGGGCGTCCATGACGGCCACGGCCCGGGCCTTGTTGGCCGGCAGGATGCGGGCCAGGTTGGCCTCGGCGAAAGAGTTCAAATCCTTGTGCAGGATCACCCCGCTGGTGTTGTCCAACTTGGCGGAAAGAGCCTGGTTGGCCTTCTCCAATTCGGAGATCTTCTCGTCCTTGGTCTTGAGCTGCTCGCTGAACTGGGCCATTTGGGCCGTCAGTTCGTCGAGTTGCTTCTTGGTTTCGGCATCCGCCATGTCTTCCTCCTGGAAGGCGGCCGGGGGTGTCTGATCACCGGCCGGGTTGTCGGGTTGATCGGTCATGACTTGCCGCGCCTCCGGGCCGTCCAGGAACGCACGCAGGCCCGAGATGAACTTGGCCATGGGAGAAACGTGGATTTGCTCCTCGAAGGTCAGGGCCTCGCCCTCGGCGAAGGCCACGTCCTTGAGGCCCTTGATGGCCGGGGGCACGGCCCCCAGGAAGCCAATGTGGCGCAAGGTCCCGTCCGGGTAGAGGGAGATCGAACGCTTCTTGAACCGGCCGGCCTTGACCAGCTCGGCGAAATTGTCGTCCACGTCATCCAGGTCGGCCTTGAGGAGCGGGCCTTCGCGGAAGACGCGGCCGGCCCAGCCATAGGCCGGGGCGTTGTCCTTGGGGTGGCCCACCACCACCGGAGCCTCGTGTTTGGCGCGGTCGTAGGCCGCGATGCGGTCCAGATCGGCCTCGGTATAGGTGCGCTTGACGCCCTCGGAGCTGACGTGCTCCCCGGCCCGGAAGATCTCCACCCCCTTGAAGCTGGCCATTACTGCGCTCCGGCGGCCGGGGTCTGAGAAGGATCAGCCTGGGGCTGGGCCGACGCCTGCGCGGCCCCCTGGCCGAGCGCGGCCAGCACTTTGGCCACCTTGTGGGCTACGCCCAAGCCTCCCAGTGAAGTGCCCACACCGACCAACACCGCGCCGGCGAGGGCCTGATCCGGGCATACCGCGGGCAGGATGTAACCGGCCCCGCACAGCACGCCGGCGGTGATGGTTTTCCATCCCATGAGCGAAAGGTTCATCGGTCCTCCTAGGCCAGGAACGGCTGTAAAAGTTTGTAAAGCTGACCGCCCCACCAGACCGGGATGTCCCCGGGCCGGGGAGCCACCTTGTCCTGGTGGCTGGGCAGTCGCACCAGCCCGGAATCCTTGAGGTCCAGGTCGTAGTAGACCGAGCAGAACTCAGGGGCGTCGCCGCCCTTCTCCTCGGTGTGGGTGACGGCGTTTTCCACGAGGCCGGCGAGGTCGTACTTGATGCGCTTGAGGCAGCGGTTAAAGGCCGCGACCCGGAAACGTCGCTGCACCTCCGGCGTGAGGCCGTCGGGGACGAAGAGGTAAACCTCGCCCTCGTAGGCGTTGTAGGCTTCGCCGACGTAGCCGGGGGTGGGACCGCCGGCCAGGGCCTCTATCAGGCTGGGCGTGTCGTCGCGGCCGAGGACGTCGTCAAACCGGACAATGGGGGCGCAGTGGGAGAAGGACGACCAGAATTCAATGGCGTCCGAAAGCACGTTGCCCTGGCCGCGCAGAAGCAGGGCGCAGCCGGTTTGGCAAAGCTCGCGGCCCCCTTGCAGGTACGGCGTGGATATGACGTCGAGGCCCGGCATTTTACAGCACCGGGGCCACGGCCTGAGCCACTATGCCCAGGGCCTGCGCGGCCACGTTGGCCCAGGCCAGGTAGTTGTTGATCTGGCCGGCCGCGGCCTGATCCGGCAGCTGAGGGGTCAGGGTGGCGATGGCCGTGCTGGCCCCGGCCAGCTGCTTGGCCGCCTCGCCGGCGTCCAGGGTCACGGCCTGGGCGTTCTGGGCCGGCGTATTGGAGGCCGAGGTCCCGGCGCAGGCGCTCAGGCTGGCAACACAGATCGCAACGATCAGTAACAACATGCACATTACGCGACTCTTCATAACGGCTCCCTATTTTACAGTGTTCAAAAGCACTTCGACGCTTTTCCACACCCCGACCACGCAAAGGGCCAGGATGATGCCAAGCACAATCCCGGCGGCGATCTTCATGGCCAGACCTGTTGCATGTAGTATTGCAGGTCATCGCACCTATTGAGCCACCCCCCGTAATAGGCGCGGTACGGGTAGACCGTGAATTGCTTGGCCTTCCCGCCCACCTGCACGGTCTTTACCTGGCTGACCCCAAGGAGCTGGCCGTAATAGGCCCGGCGCTGGCCGAGCAGGGCCAGGGCCAGCATGGGACCGGCCGCGCCGATCTTGGCCACCGCGCCCAGAGTGGCCGGCCCCATGGCCCCGTCCACGGAGAGGCCCAGGCACATCGCGTTCTCGCGCGCGGCCAAGGGCAGGCAGTTGAAGGCCTGCTGCAGGAACTTGATGGCCCGGGGCTTGCCCAGGTTCACGGCCGAGTCGAACAGCACGCAGGCCACGCGGGGCGTGAACCTGGCGCAGGACAGCTTGTCCCAGAAGACCTCCTGGTAGAGTTGGCCGGCTTCGGCCTCGGTCATGTCGCGCAGGTCACCCAGATCCACGTCATGGTCGTGATCGAAATCCGCCAGGCCCGGACCAAGGGCTTTCAGGGTGGCCAGGGTCCAGCCGTAGTTCGTGGCGCCCCCGGGATCGTTTGGGTCGCCGCCGTGGCCCTCCACGGCCAGGGTGAAGGCTATGGTCTCCTGGCAGGAGTCCTCGCCAACCGTGACGGTGATGTTCTTGCCCAAGTGCGGAAGGTGGATGGTCTTGACTTCTTCGTTCATGTTGCAGCACGATTATGCACACACGGGAAATGTCTCTACTGCACCGTGCAGTGGAGACATTTTTTATTTGCGGGGATGGAAAAGCCTGCTTGTTAACAGAAAAGCGGAGCAATCATGGATGAAATGCGCTGGATAGTGGACGTGGCAAAGGCCAATGGAATAGGGGTGCTACTTTTCGTGGCCCTATTTTTCATGCTGAAATATCAGGCCAAGGCCGCCAAGGACCAGCGCCAGGCGGATGCCGAACGGGAAAAGCAGAATTTCGCGTTGCTGAATGGCTTCCTGGAAACACTGCAATGCCAGATCGCCCAGCTTTCCCGCATTGAGAACAAGATGGACAGCAACCACTTCTGCCCAATGGTTCGCAGGGGAGCAGGCAATGATTGAAGAGCGCCTCAAGCACAAGGCCATGAAGGCCGACCTGGAACGCAAGGCCGGCGAATTACGCCTGGAGGGCAAGGGCCTTGTGCGTCTGTTGCGTGATATCCTGGAACCTTTCCAGCCGGACTTGACCGTTCTGCGCCTGGAGGAGGCGCAGGTGCAGCTGCGTCGCCTGCGCGAGATCCAGCTGGAACTCCTGGAGGTGTCCGGGCGCATCCGCGAATTGGAGCAATTCCTTGGCCAAAATTGACCTCCTGGGACCGGAGGCCGAGCGGCTCTACGTCATAGAGCAGTGCTCCCTGGCCGAAATCGCCTCGCGCCTGGGCGTGGCAGAGCGCAGCATACGCAATTGGAAGGAGCGCGGGGGCTGGGATGAAAAGCGTCGTGGCTACCTGGCCAGCCGCAAGGGTTTCCACGAGGAACTCTATGAATTCGCCCGGGAACTGCTTGCCTCCGTGCGCCGGGACATGAGCGAGGGTAAGGAAGTGGCCGCCAGCCGGCTTTATGCCCTGCTTCGTCTTCTGCCCAACCTGGTCAGGGTTCAGGACTATGAACGCGTGGCGGCCAAGGCCAAACCCGATTCCAAGGACGGCTTCACCCCGGAGGAACTGGCCAAGCTGATAAACGAACAGCTTTGCGGCCATGGCTGATCCCCATTTCCTGCCTTACCAGGTCCGTTGGCTTAAGGACCAGTCCCGGGTCAAAATCTGGGAGAAGTCCCGGCGCATCGGCGCGACCTATGTCCAGGCTTATGAGGACGTCCGCGACTGCGTCTTGGGAAAGGTTCCGGCGGTGTGGTTTTCATCGGCCGACGAGACGGCCGCCAAAGAGTACATCCAATATTGCGAGAAATGGGTGCGCCTCTTCAATGTCGTGGCCAAGGGCCTGGAGATCGAAGAGGTTGTGGATGAACGCAACATCAAGGTCTATGTGGTGGAGTTCACTGCCGGCCCTCGCATAAGCGCCCTTAGTTCCAACCCCAAAGCATTCCGGTCCAAGGGCGGCAAGGTGGGCCTGGACGAGTTCGGTTATCATGATGATGCGGACAAGATGTGGGCTGCCGCCAGGCCCTGCATCACATGGGGTTTCCCCATGCGCATACTTTCGACCTACAATGGCAAATCCAATCGCTACTATCGTTTCGTTCAGGATGTAAAAAAAGGCAAGTTAACCTGGAGCCTGCACTCCACGCCTATTCAATTAGCCGTGGCCGAGGGATTGGCTGATCGCATTGTCGGGCATCCCCTCACCGATGAAGAGCGCGAGGCCTGGATCGCCGAGGAGCGCGCCAACTGCGGCGACGAGGACACCTGGCTACAGGAGTATTGCTGCATCCCGGTGGACGAATCCACCGCCTTTCTGACCTACGAGATGATCGCCAAGGTCGAGCGCGACGACATCATCTGGGAGTTGGCTGACACCCAGAGCGATCTCTACGTGGGCGTGGACATCGGGCGCCGGAAGGATCTGACCGTGATCTGGGTGGTGGAGCGCGTGGCCAACATCAAGATCACCAGACAGGTGTCCGTGCTTGAGCGCATGCCCTTCTCCTGGCAGCGCGAAGCTCTTTTCCGCGTCCTGGCCCATCCGCGCATGCGCCGGGCCTGCGTGGATGGAACCGGCCTGGGCATGCAGCTGGCCGAGGAAGCCCAGCAGGCCTTCGGGAAATACCGCGTGGAGGCCGTGAACTTTTCCGGCCCGGTCAAGGAGCAGCTGGCCTACGGCCTGCGCACGTCCGTGGAGGACGTGGCCTTCCTGGTGCCGGCCGAGCACCAGGTCCGTGAGGATCTGCACAGCGTGCGCCGGGTGACCACGGCCGCCGGCAACGTGCGCTTCGACGTGGCCGCCTCGGAGGCCAAGGGCCATGCGGACCGTTTCTGGGCTGCGGCCCTTGCCAACCACGCGGCCAGCGAGGCCCCGGTTTCCGTGGGCGACATCCGGACACGCCGGCGCCGGGAGGCCTTGGGGATCACCCGGGGCTACCAGGGCGCATATTTGCCCTAGGACGCGCCGAAGCCTTTTCGCGGCGCATTATGCGCACGGAAGCCACAGGATGAAAATTGAACGGGTTTTGAACGGGTCTACGTCGAAAATCTGAGGTCACCACCATGTCACGCAAAGGCCTTTGGACTTCTCCCACGAACTTCCAGGAGTTCTCCCCCCAGACCACGCGTCCGGTGATGCGCGAGATCGCCCTGCGGGCGCACTCCTTGGACTTCTTCGCCCCGGGCATCTACCTGCCCGATCCGGACCCCATCCTGCGCCGGGAAGGCAAGGACGTGCGCATCTACACCGAGATCCAGGCCGAGACCCGGGTGGCCTCCTGCCTGGAATCGCGCAAGGCCGCCCTGCGCAACCTGGAGTGGGAGATCGACCGGGGCAAGGCCAAGAGCCGCCAGGCCGCGTTCATCCAGGCCTTGTTCAATGACTTGGACATCGACCGCATGATCGGCGAGATCCTCAACGCCCCATTCTGGGGGCTTGAAGTATTGGAAGTGCTCTGGAAACAGGGACCGTCATTCATTTTGCCCGAGGACGTTTTGGGCAAGCCACTGCACTGGTTCGTGTTCGACGTGGACAACAACCTGCGCCTGCGCACCCGGGAGAACCCGATCCTGGGTGATGAGCTGCCCCCGCGCAAATTCCTCATGGCCCGCAACAACCCCACCTACGAGGACCCCTACGGCGAGCGGTTGGCCTCCAGGGTCTTTTGGCCGGTTGTTTTCAAAAAGGGCGGCCTCAAGTGGTGGGTCACCTTCGCGGAGAAGTACGGCATCCCCTGGATAGTGGGCAAGCATCCCCGGGGCATGGCCGACGCCGAGATAGACAACCTGGCCGACCGCTTGGAGCAGGCCATCCAGGACGCGGTCATGGTGATCCCCGAGGACTCCTCGGTCGAGCTGGTGAACGGGGGAGGCACCAGCGGAGCATCCGCCAATTCCTCCTTGTTCAAGGACCTCAAGGCCGTCTGCGACGAGGACATCGCCATATCCATCCTGGGCCAGAACCTGACCACCTCGGTCAAGGGCGGCTCCTTGGCCGCGGCCCAGGTGCATGAGCGCGTGCGCCAGGAGATCAAGGACGGGGACAAGAAGATCGTGCGCGGGGTCATGAACCAGCTCATCAGCTGGGTGTGCCAGGTGAACTTTGGGGACGTGGAGCGTCCCCAGTTCGCCCTCTATGAAGAGGAGCACGTGGACCAGACCCAGGCCGACCGGGACAAGACCCTGGTAGATACGGGCCAGATCAAGTTCACCAAGAAGTATTGGGCCAACACCTACAAGCTGGAGGATGATGATTTCGACGTGGTGGCCCAGGCCCCGGGCGGCATGCAGCCCAACAACCTGAACCCGCCGGCCTTCGCCGAGGGAAAGGAAGATAAGCCCCACACCTTCCCGGACCAAGCCGCCATCGACCAGGCCGTCGCGAATCTGGACCCGGCCGAGCTGCAAGACGAGATGGACGGGGTTTTAGCCCCGGTTCGAAAGCTGATCGAAAAGAGCGCCTCGGTGGAGGAAATCCTGGCCGGGCTCGGCAACGCCTACCCGCAAATGGATGACACATCCTTCCAGGAGCATCTGACCAAGGCCATCTTCCTGGCGGACGTCTGGGGGCGGCTGCATGCCCGAAGCTAACGAGGCTGACCTCAAGTTCGCCTTCGGGCTGCCGCCCGAGCGGGCGATCAGTTACTTCAAGGCCAAGGGCTACGACATCTCGTTCGACTGGCACGAGATGCTGGCCGAGGCCCACACAAAGGCCTTCACCGTGGCCAAGGCCACCAGCCTGGACGTGCTCTCCACCATCCGCGAGGAGGTGCAGAAGTCACTAGACCAGGGAATCACTTTACGTGACTTCCAAAAGAACCTGACCCCGCGCCTGCAGGCTTTGGGCTGGTGGGGCAAGAAGGAGGTGGTCAACCCGGCCACCGGCGAGGTGCGCAAGGCCCAGCTCGGCAGTCCCTACCGCTTGCGCACCATCTACCAGACCAATTTGCAGGTGGCCTATGCGGCCGGCCGCTACCGCGAGCAGATGGCCAACATGGCCGAGGAGCCCTGGGGCATGTACGTGGCCGTGCTGGACGCCAAGACCAGGCCGGCCCATCGCGCCTTGCACGGCCGGGTGTTTCGGTTGAACGACCCCATCTGGACTTACTTCTACCCACCCATTGACTACTGCTGCCGTTGCCGGGTGCGCACCTTTAGCGGCGACGTGCTCAAGGAGAGGGGGATATCCCCCCAGACATCCAAGGGGCGCCTCAGCATGGTGGACGTGCCCGTGACCCGCGACGGCCGCACAGCCCCGGCAGCGGTATTCACGGACGAGACTGGCCGGCGCATCCGAACCGGCGCCGGCTGGGCCTACAATCCCGGCAAGGGCCTGGGCGGCCTGGGTCTCAAGCTGGCCCAATCGCTCGACGCCGCGCCCCCCGAAGCCTCAGGCGTGGCCCTGCGGCAGGCGGTCAAGTCCGATGGGTTCAAACGCTTCCTGGATTCCCCGGAAGGGGTCTACCCGGTGATGATGCTGGCCCCCAAGGTCCAGGAATCGCTCGGCACCCGGGCGAATGTCGGGGTGCTGTCCGCCGAGTCCGCGGCCAAGAACCTGGTCAACCACCCCGAGCTGGGCATGGACGACTACCAGGTGCTCCCGGATCTCGGGGAATCCCCCCAGCACATCGTCAAGGTCGGCACCCAGAAGGTGGTTCTCATCCGCAAAGGCAAGCAGTGGTACGTGGGCGTGCTGAAAAAAGACGCCACGGACAGCAACGTGTTCGTGACCTCGTTCAGGAAGACTAACCAGAAGGATGTGGACTCGCTGTTGAAGCGCGGGCAGGTGATCGACCCGAAGGGGAATTAAGGCGGCCGGCGGGGCCTCCCGGTAACCCCGCATGACGCGCTAGGCCCACCACTGCGGGTGAACCATGGCTACGGCTGGGAGATTAGCACCGTGTCGCAGCCGCCCATTCCACAAGCCATCTATAACCATTCCCCGGGGGCATGGCAACATGGACAAGCTCATAGAAGTCAAGGTGGATGACGAACGCGTGCGCCAGGTGATGACCGAGCTGGCGCGCCGGGTGCGCAACCGCACCCCGGCCATGAAGATCTGCGCCGGCATCATGGCCAACGCGGTCGAGGAGAATTTTGAGAAGGAAGGCCGGCCGGAGTGGAAAGAGCTGGCCGAGGCCACCATCAAGCAGCGGGAAAAGGAAGGCACCTGGCCGGGCAAGATTTTGCAGCGCTCGGGCCAACTGGCCGCTTCCATCAGCCGCCACTATGACAACGACAAGGCCGTGGTGAGCACCAACAAGGTCTATGCGGCCATCCAGAACTTCGGCGGCAAGGCCGGGCGCGGGAAGAAGGTGACGATCCCGGCCAGGGAGTTCATGAAGCTGGACGAGCCGGACAAGGAGAAGATCGTGAAGAGGATGGGGGATTATTTGACGCGGGGGTTGTAGCTAATGCTTTCTAGAGGGGGTGATCATATGCGACGAAGCTTGCCAAGTTAAGACATTAGCGGAACGCGCGATACAAATGCGAAGGCCCCGCCGAT
>Ga0326727_10015185_pt1 | contig 16601 bp, 17 predicted proteins | sample MB2enrmetagenome_FD_207643 | JGI IMG/M metagenome (GOLD analysis project Ga0326727, IMG submission 207643) | Lab enriched peat soil microbial communities from McLean, Ithaca, NY, United States - MB29MY | ecosystem: Environmental > Terrestrial > Soil > Wetlands > Peat | place: USA: New York...
CGATGCGCGCCCGGATACCGGCGGCCTGTCGGGCGCCACACCCGGCGAGGCGGTGAGCTGGGGGAAAGTCGACCCCGCCGCCTTGCCCGATACGGTTGTGTGTTACCTCGATAGCACCGTTGCCCTGCCGATCCTGACCGCGTACGCCGTCGCCAATCACGCGCCGCGCAGGCCCAAACGCCTGTACGATCGCCGCGATCAGATGCTGGACACGCTCAGGCGCCGCTATCGCGAAAACACGCCGAGGTGAGCGGCTAATGTATCGCAGGGAATTGGCGATTGCGGTGGAGGCGGCGCGTGCCGCGGGCAAGATCGTCCGCACCTGGTACGAGGGCGATTTCACCGTACGCCAGAAGGCCACCGACAGCCCGGTCACGGAAGCGGACCTCGAAGCCAACCACTGCATCCGAGGGATCATCAGCGACAATTTTCCGGACGACGGCTGGCTGTCGGAGGAAACGCGGGATTCCGCTGACCGTCTGAGCAAGGCTCGCGTCTGGGTCGTGGATCCGCTGGACGGCACGAAGGAGTTCATCAACCACATCCCCGAGTTCTGTGTGTGCATCGCCCTGGTGGATGTCGGCGTGCCCGTGCTGGGCGTGAGCTACAACCCGGCACGCGAGGAGATGTTCACGGCGAGCCGCGGCGGTGGCGCCACGCTGAACGGTGCGCCCGCGCACGTGAGCGCGGTGAGCGACCTCGCTGCCGCCCGATTCCTCGCCAGCCGCTCGGAGAACGCCCGCGGCGAATGGGACGAGTTCAAATCGACCCTGCAGGTCGAGCTAACCGGCAGCGTCGCCTACAAACTGGCGCTGATCGCCGCCGGGAAAGGGGACGCGACCTTCAGCTTGACCCCGAAGAACGAGTGGGACATCTGTGCCGGCACCGCGCTAATCACAGAAGCAGGTGGATGTATCACCAATCGCTACGGCGAGCCGCTGCGCTTCAACCAGCGGCCCGACACGCTCCTGCCCGGCATCATCGCCAGCAACGCCAACCTCTACGCTCCCATCGTCGCGCTGCTGCGCCCGCGCGGCCACATGTAGCCGCACCCTTCAGGGCGCGCGCGGCGCTGCGCAGGCTGAAGCCTGCGGCTACATGGGATATGCTGCCCGCCGCGCAATGGCGTCCAGTAGCGGCTGCGGCACCGAGCCGTTTACGTTCTCAACCGCCAGCCGCTCCGGCCGGCCGAAGATCTCGCAGCCGCGGCGCAGCACCCGGCATGACCACGGCGACTGCAGCCGCGGGGGAGCGTACGACTGCACGTCCACGAACTTGCCCGCGCCCCAGATATACGAGACCATGATGCGATTGATCAGGCTGGAGAAGAGTGGATACGGGTCGAACATCCGCGCCCGCCACGGCGTCGACTGCTCACTCACTTCGAGCAGGTAGGCGCAGGCGGCGAGGTCGTGGTCGATGAGATTCTCCGAAGCAATGACCAGCCCGACATCGGGCGTGGCCACGTGGCCGCTGTCCGGGCCGAACGAGGTCTGCACCTGCGTGCCGACGGAGAGCACCAGCCGCAAGCGCTCGCGGATCTCGCGGCAGCCGTTGATGTCGGCGCATTTCTCCAGGAAATCTGCAGCATCGCGGTGCAGTTCGAGCCGGCTGTCCTCGCGCAGCCAGCCCACCGCAGCCTTCAACCCCAGCGTCGCTCCGGCGATCGCGTGCTTGCTCACCCGCGGCAGATAGATGATGTGATCGACCTCGCGGACGCGCGTGGGCAGGAAGATCTCGTGCTTGAAGTGAGTCCCGGCCGGTGGCTCGGCGCTGAAGTACCCGTCGTAACCAGCCTCTTCGAAGCCCACGACGGTTGCATTTCCCGCAACCGCTGCCCGCTCCAGACCGGCGCTGCGCATGCAGGCGCGGGTGGAGCCGCGTTGCTGCTCGCGCGTGTGATAGACGAATTGCATCCCGGACTGGTCGCCAACGTACACAGTCGCGCCGCGCTCACGCAGCAAGTCGGCCATCACCGTGACCGCCACCGGATGCGTGACGGCCGGATACGCGTTGGGCGAGTTGCACACCACTTTCAGGAGGACGCGCTGGCCTGGCGCCAGCCACGAAAAATCCGTGGCTGCCAGCGCGGCCTCACGGATCGCGCGCCCGAGCGTGCCAAATGGGGCTGCATGCGGTACCCCGACCAGGGCGACGCGTGCCGGCCGCCGCACCGGCAACGGCGTGATTGGCTCTCCCGCTGCGCCGGCGTTGATCGCGGACACCGGCCCGGTGACCGCCGTCGCCGCTACCGCCGCGCCGGCTCGCAACACTTGCCGCCGCGTACACCCAGGGGACACAGAAAACCGGTCGGCGTCCCGTGCATCAGTGCGATCAGGCATGTTCCTCCGTCAGGCTCTCCACCTCGAAACCCATATCGGTCACCATGCGTCGGGCCGCGGCGGCGGCCTGACCGGGCGTGGTGAGATACCCTTCGACGAAAATCGAGTTCGCCGGATACAGCGCCAGGGACTGGAACCAGCCGAGATTGAACTCGCGCCCGCCGGCGACACGGATCTCGCTCTCGGGATTGGTGAAGCGGAACTCAAGTCGCGGAGCGCAAAGGCGAGATCCAGCACGTCTTCCTGCGTCTCGCCCATGCCGATGATGCCGCCGCAGCAAATGGACAGGCCGGCACGCCGCACCGCACGTACGGTGGCGATGCGGTCGTCGTAACTGTGTGTCGTGCAGATGTTGGGATGAAACCGGCGGCTGGTGTTCAGATTGTGATTCACCCAGCCAACCCCCGCAGCCTTGAGTTGGTGGGCGGCTTCCTCGCCCATGAGACCGAGTGAGACGCACAGCTCCAGGTTGGGGTGCTCCGCCTTGATGGCCCGGGCCGCCGCCGTGAAGCGGGCGACATCGGCCGCGCTCGGGCCGCGACCGCTCGTCGCCATGCAGTAACGGCGTGCGCCGGAAGCCACCGCCCGCCGCGCTCCCGCCAGCAGCTCCGGCACCGAGTCGAGCCGGTAGCGCGCAACGGCCGCATCCGAGACGGCCGACTGCGAGCAGTAGTGACAATCCTCGGCGCACAAGCCGCTGCGCGCGTTGCGCAGCATGCAGATCTTCACCCGGCGCCCCCAGTAGCGCTCGCGGATGCGGAAGGCCGCATGCAGGAGTTCAGGCAAATCCGCATCCGGAGCGCTGAGGATAGCGGCTGCCTGCACGCGCTCGAGGCTGCCGCCGTCCAAGACGTGCTCTGCCAAAGCGTTGAGCGGGACGCAGTCGTGAGCCACAGACGGAGCGGATTGCATGCGCGAGCAGGTATCAGCACGCGGTGTGGGCTGCAAGCCTCCGTCTGCTGCCGGTCGGGCACAGGCAGGATGCCTGTGCCACTGGATTTCCGGAGGAAAGTGCGGGGTGATAACCTGCGATACGCGCTATGCGATCAGCGAGCCTCCGTCAGATCCTGCGCAACTTCCTAGGCATCACACCGACCTTGGATCTCCACGGCCTCGGCGTCCGCGAAGCATTGCAGGAGACCGAGCGCTTTCTGCGGGAGGCGCACTCGCTCAACGAACGGACCGTACGCATCGTGTACGGCAAAGGCCACGGCAGCCCGGGAGGACGGGGCGTCCTGCGTGAGGTGGTGCCGCGCTGGCTCGAGCAGGAAGGCGCGGCGCTGGTGGAAAGCTACGAGCGCCTGCCCGACGCTTCAGGCGCCGACGGCTCGGTGAAGGTCTGGCTGCGGGAACGCCGCTCCTAGTGCGATCCGGCGATAGGCGATACGCGATCAGCCGTTCTCACGGCAACTCGGTTTCGCAGAAATCACCGAGCACTAGCCGTAAGGCGTCGGAGCGTCCCGTGCTCCCCGTCAGCTGGACCTTGCGGCCGAGCAAGCTGCGGATCACCGGCTGGCGGAGGTGGCGAATGACGCAGTCGTCCATCACCACGCTGTCCTCCACGCGGCTCCCGATGATGTGTACGCGGTCGCCGATCGAAGCATACGGACCGATCTCCGCGTCGATGATCCGGGCCTCGGCGCCGATGATCACCGGGCCCTTGATGCGGCTGCCGCTGACCTCTGTGTCCGCACCGATGCTCACGGCGCCCTCGATCTTAGACGTGCTATCCACCTTTCCGTAGAGGGCGGCCGGCATTTTCTCCAGCATGACGCGGTTGGCCTCAAGGATGTCTGCCGGCTTGCCGGCGTCCTTCCACCATCCGGTGACGATGTACGGCACCACTTTGAAGCCGCGGTCGATGAGGTTTTGGATCGCGTCGGTGATCTCGTATTCGTTGCGCCACGACGGCTTGATGCGTTCGATCGAGTCGAAGATGCGGTGGTCGAAGAAATAGCCGCCGACGATGGCCAGGTTCGACGGCGGGTCCTTCGGCTTTTCGATCAGGCGGATGATGCGGTCGCCCTGCAACTCCGCAATGCCGAAGTGGCTCGGCTCATCGACCGCCTTGAGCATCACCACGGCGTTGGCGCCGCTGCGGCGAAAATGCTCGGCGGCACCGGCCAGCCCTTCCGGAATCAGGTTGTCTCCCAGGTACATGACGAACGGCGCGGTGCCGACGAACTCACGGGCGCACTGCGCGGCGTGCGCCAGGCCACGCGGCTGTGGCTGCTCTATGTAGCTGACCCGAGCGCCCCAGCGCTGACCGTCATCGACTGCGTTCTGAATCACGCTGCGACTCTCTTTACTCACGATGATGCCGATGTCGCGTGCGCCGATTTCCACCAGGCTCTCGATGCCGAAATACAGGACCGGCTTGTTGGCCACCGGGATCAGATGCTTAGCGGTGCTGAAGGTCAGCGGCCGGAGCCGGGTCCCCAGGCCGGCGCACAACACGATTGCTTTCATATCCACTCGCCCTCGCTCATCAACCACCTGGCAGGATACGCGAGACCGACGCGGGGGACCAGAGTAGCGTCCACTCAACGAGGCGCTTTTCGCAGACAAGGGCGCACGCTTTCCGCTTTCGTGGCGACACCCCCACGCTATAATGCCGCATGCTTTCGCCGGCGCACGCGCCTCGCCAATCGCTGCTGGCTGTGCAGCGGTGGCTTGTCCCCGCAGCGCTGATGACGCTCTCCGGCGCAGTACTGTTTGGTTCCTTTCTCAAGTCCGACCTCACCCGCAACGATTTCGAACGCTTCGACGATCCGCGCCTGCTGTTCCTGTTCTTTGCGCTGTTTGCTGGCTTCTCTTGGGCGTACGTCACGGCGTACCTGCAGCGTCCCCCGTTTTCACTACGTGCCATCGCCGCCACGGCGCTGGTGTCCAGCCTGTTGCTTCTGGCCAGCTTCCCCGTCGGTTCGAAAGACATCTTCAACTACAGTTTCTTCGGCAAGCTGTGGGGTCTGTACCACAGTAGCCCATACGTCGTCACGCTGGCCGATGTTCCCGCCGATCCGTGGCAGCCGTACGTGCAGACGCGCTGGCGCAGTCTGCCGGCGCTGTACGGGCCGTTGTTCCTCTGGCAGGCACGGGCGATCTACGCGGTCTCCGGAGAGCGCCTGTGGGTGGCGGTTTGGTTGCACAAAGGGGCGGCGACCCTTTTGTTGTTGGCGACCCTGTGGCTTGCGCGCGTGATCCTGCGCAACACCACGCCGGACTCCAGCAGGGGATCCTGGCTGTTGGTGCTTCTGGCGTGGAATCCGTTGTTTCTGTTCGAGAGCGCCGGCGGCGGGCACAACGACATCGCCATGGTGCTGCTCCTGCTCGGGGCGCTGGAGGGTTGGCGGCGGCGCCGTTTCACCTTGGCGTTTGGACTGCTGACGCTGTCGATCTGGTACAAGTGGTACAGCCTCATCTTCGTCCCGGCATTTCTTCTCGAAACCTTCAAGGTCGAGGGGTGGCGCACGGCTGCCCGTCAAGCGGCATGGTGGCTCGCAGCCACGCTGCTCGCGGGCGTGATCTTTTTGAGTCCCCTACCTGGTTCTTGGCCTGCGGTGCTGCGGCCGTTGACGCAGCCGGCCCCGATGAGCGGCATCTACCCCGCCGAGCTGTCCCCGCCGCTGGCGGTGTTGTTCTGGAGTCTCAAGGCATTCGGCCTGTTCGGAACGACGTGGGGCCTGCGGCTGTTCGATGCTACTCGCTTCGCACTGTTTGTGATTGCTGTCGCCCTCATCTTCGTTCGCCAGTGGAGGGCTGTCCCGTCAACGGCGAGGAGTCCGGAATACCAAGCACCGCTGGCGGCGCTGGTCGAAAGCTGTTGCCTGCTGAGCTGCGCGTTCTTTCTGCTGCTCATCACCATGTTGTTGCCGTGGCATCTGCTCACGGTGGTTGCGTCCGCCGTGCTCTGCGCCCGTGAGCCGTTTCTCGGACTGGCAGCGGTGCTCACGGTGCTGGCGCTGCTCAGCTACTTCGTTACCTTCGCCGGGGCGGCGGTGTTGATGGGGCTGGTCTTGGGCGCCTTCTGGCTTATGGAACGCTTGCGACAGGGGAGACCGAGCGAGCGCACGTTCTGAGTGAGACGGTGCCCCTACGGAAAAATTCCCACAGGGATTTGCTCCGAGCCTGACTGCAGCGGCGCGGCTTCCAAGCCTATTGCCTGCGCGCTATCCGTCTTGACGTACAGCTCCGCCTGCCGGTCACGATAGACGATGCGCCAGCCCGGCAGCGAGCGCACTGGGCAAGGCGAACCAGCAGGGAGCAGCGCCGCCTGTGTCGGGTAGTCTTCCAAGAGCCGGCGCCACCCGCGCGCACCGAGGAAGAAGTTGAAATTGTCTTCGACGACGCGCTCCGGGAACACGGTTGCGAAGCGGCCGTCGAGGGACACTTTGACTTGCGGCGCCAGGAACCAGAGCACGTATTCACCCCAATCCAGCGGCACGGCGATGTTTCCGCGCGCGCCGGACTGCTGCATCGCTCTGACCGCAACGACTGGATACTCCATCGGATTGAAAAAGATCTGGGCGCCGTAATGGCGGTAGTGCATCGCGGTCAGCCAGAGTTGCGTTACGGCCAAAGCGATGATGGCCGCGCCGAGCAGGCGGCGTGATGCCGAGCTGAAACTGACGGCCGAGCGCTGCGCCACCCATTGGCGTGCATTTTCCAGCTGCGATGCCAACGGTGCGGCGGCGCAGAGCGCGAACACTGGTGTGTGTCGCTGATGGCGGACCGCCAGCAGGCCGATCCCGAGCGTCAGGAGTACTTCCCAGCCATGGCGGCGCCAGTCCCGGGCAAACGGCAAGCTGGCGAAGAAAAGCGCCAACATACCGAAAAAGGCGAGGTGCTCCGCGCCGAAGGTCGCACGCTGCCACTCGCTGATCGGGTGCTCTCGGCTGAGCTCGTTCCACACGTACAGAAGCAGACGCGGACCGTACGGGTTGAGCGCGGTGACGGCAGCGGACGCCAACAGCACGAACCAAGGGCGTGGGGATCGATTCTGCCCCAGCAAGTCGGCGCAGGCGAACAGACCGAGGATGCCCAAGCCGAGGACAAAACCCCCATGTAGGTTTGCCCACAGCAGAAAAACTGCAGGCAGGCACCACAGCACGCCGCGGCGGCCGCGCTGGTAATCGTCGAGCAACAGCAACAGAAGCGCGACGAACAGATACGTCAGCACCTGCGGCCGAATGCCAAAGCCGCGCGCCATAGCGGCGATGGCAAACAAGCCGGTGATCCCCCGAATCGTGGGTTCCGTGGCGCGGCGACACAGCCGCGCCAGGACGAGCGCGAAGGCGCTCGCCGCAACCGCGAACTTCGCGATCACCAGGCCCGCCGGCCCGATCGAGCCGTAGAGCACGCCCATCACCAGCTGTGACAGCCACTCGTGATCCACCCAGGGACGGCCGGCGGTGGTGTAGGCCAAGGTGTCGACACGAGGGATCATCCGCGTGGCCAGAATGTTGCGGCCGAAGAAGACGTGGCCCCAGAGATCGTTGTCCGCCTCGTTGGTCCAGAAGAAGTACACCACACTGCTGCTCAGCAGCAGTGTCCAGATCAACCGTTCCGCCAGTCGGCTACGCGCGGCGCGCGGTAGTGGGCTACTCAGCATTCGGCAGCCACATGTACAGGAACTGGGGCGCCATGGTGTGCAACCCGCCGAAATCGAAATTGATGAGGTTCATCTGCGGTGGGCGGGCCGGAGCGCCGGAGTAGATGTTCTCGGCGAATTCCTCTGGGCGCCGGTACATGATGACGCGCGCCTGCGACACGCCGGCGCGGTGTTCGGCACCGTCGATCGTTTCCTGCAGATAGCCGATGCGGTCCACCAGGCCGAGCTGCAGCGCCTGATCGGCGCTCAGAATGCGGCCGTCCGAAATCGTCTTGATGCCGTCCGCGGTCACCCCGCTACGCCGCTCGCGCACCAGGCCGAGGAAGCGGTCTTGCATCTGGTTGAGGACCGCTTGCAGGATGCGTTGCTCTTCCGGCGTCATCTTGCGCAGAGGCGAGCCGATGTCCTTCCGCTCCCCCGCCTTGATCGTCTGGTCGGCCACGCCGATTTTCCCCATCAGACCGCTGACGTTGACGTTGTACATGACGACGCCGACGCTGCCGGTAACGCTGGTCGGAGCGGCGACGATCTCGTCCGCGGCCAAGGCGACGTAGTAGGCTCCCGAAGTCGCCATGTCGAGCAACTGGGCGACCACCGGTACGCCACGCTTTTCCTTGAAGTCCATGAGCTGGTGAAAGATGATGTCGCTGGCGGTGACGGTACCGCCGGGGCTGTTGATGCGCAGCACCACGGCACGCACGCGCTCGTCCTCGGCGGCTCGATCCAACTCTTCGCGGATGCGCGAGGTCGTGCTCTCACGCCGCTTGACGCCAAAAGCCTCTTCCTCGTCCTCCCCGCTGATGGTCTTTGAAACGTCGATGAGCAGTACCTTGGCGTTGCCGTCGCCTGAGACGACGTGCTCCTCGAGCGGCTGCGGTTTGGTGGTGAACGGGTTGAGGTTGCCGGTCACCAGAACGCACCCCGACAAGGGCACGATGAGGGTGGCGGCGAGACACCAGCGGCAGAACATGCGGGGCGGTCCAGTCATCAGAGTCCTCTCTATACCTTGACGCGGCACTATAGTGGTGAAGAAGGTGGCGAGGCAACTGTGGCCCGCCGTCTTCACGGGGAGAGCGGCTATGTCCGCAGCGTGTAGGGAGGACTCCGCCAGTGCCTCAGCTTGCGTGGCGGTCGGTCAGATCTGCTCCGCCGCTACCGCCTGCCCCGCCCGCGCCGCGCGGTAGCACGCTTCGGCGATGGCGACGGCACGCAGGCCTTCTTCGAGCGGGATCGGCATCGCCGCGCCGCGTTCGAGCGCGGACACGAAGTCGGCAACCGCGGCGCGCACAGTGGCAACCGGCGGCGGTACCCGAAGCGGTGTGGCACTGGTGCCGCGCAGCACGATGGCCGTGTTCAGCAGGTGGTCGGCGATGAGCTGGCCGTGCTCGCCGGCGAGCTCGATCGGACCGGAACGGCTGGCGGTGGCGCGCGAGCCCGCGATCGACGCCAATGTGACGCCATCGGATAGCCGGATCAGGGCGGTGAAGTTGTCTTCCGTCTGCGCCGTGCAAATGCAGCTCAGCTCGCAGCTGACGCGCTCGGCTTCAAGTCCGCTCAGCAGGCGCATGAGGTCGAAGCTGTGCACGCCGGTGTGCATGATCATGCCGCCGCCAGCGACCGTCGGATCGTCGATCCAACGCGGGCGCGACGGTTCGAAGCGCTGGCTGATGCGCAGCGAGTGCAGGCGGCCGATTTGCGCTCGCGCTTCCAGCACCGCCCGCACCACGCCGTTGTAGCGCAGGGTCTGCGCCACCATCACGGGGATGCCCGCTTCCCGCACGGCGTGCAGCATCCGCCGGCCTTCTACCAGGCTGATGGCCGCCGGCTTTTCCAGCAACACCGGCCGGCGCAGGGCTGCGGCGGTCTCGATGATCTCGCGATGCAGCATCGGTGGCACCACCACGATGACGGCGTCGACGTTGGGCGCCGCCATGAGATCACGATAGTCGGCGAAGGCGCGGCAGTCGAAGTCACTCGCCTGCTGCCGTGCCAGGTCGAAACGGCGGCACGCCAGCGCGACCAGGCGCAGATTTGGCAGTTCCTGGACGATGTGTCGGGCGTAACGACTGCCGTGTTTGCCGACGCCGATGAGGCCGATTCCAAGGCGAGCCATGTCACGTGGTTGCGCGGTGTCTATGCCTGCCCCTTTGGGAGTGCCGATAAATTGGTCGCAGCCGCGGCCGGATGGAATGAGAAACAGGAAACCGGAAATGAGAAATGGAAAACGGGCCAATTTCCCTGTGCCCAATTCGCCGGTTTCGCATTCCCGGTTTCCCATTTCCGGTTTCACATTCGTTTTTCGACATTCTGCTCTTTCAGGAGGAAGGGAAACCAAACCACCATAACAGTAGCAACGGCGCTGGAGAAGTCACGCTGAGTCGTGCGATGGCTCGAAATTACGCGAGGCAAGTTGCATGCAAGAGCCGGGTCCATTACAAAGCTCCCGGCCGTGACCGACGTGGATTCTGCTCCCGCATATCGCCGCGCCCGCAGCGGCAAAGGGGCCGCCAGGAGGCCCGGCCGAGGCGTACGGCCCCAGCCCTTCGACATCCACCAGCTGATTGCGAGACTGCGTGCCGCCGCTCCGGCTTGGAACGCCCCGGTCGTCACCCTCATCGGGCAGCAGAGTAGGGATCCGTTTCAGGTCTTGATCTCGTGCCTCCTCAGCCTGCGTACGCGCGACGAGACCACCGGGCCGGCATCGCGTCGTTTGTTCAGCTTGGCCAGCGCGCCCCAGGCCATGTTGCAGTTGAGTGCCGCGCAGATCGAGCGCGCCATCTACCCCGTCGGCTTCTATCACACGAAGGCGCGGACCATCCTCGAGATCTCCCGGGCGCTGTTGGACCGGTTCGAGGGCAAGGTGCCGGACGAACTCGAGGCCTTGCTCACGCTCAAGGGCGTCGGCCGCAAGACCGCGAACCTCGTGCTCACCCAGGGTTTTGGAAAGCCGGGAATCTGCGTCGACACGCACGTCCATCGCATCTCCAATCGCTGGGGCTACGTGCGTACCAAGGATGCGCACGCCACGGAGATGGCGTTGCGTAGGAAACTGCCACGGCAGTACTGGCTGGAATACAACGATTTGCTCGTCGCCTTCGGACAGACGATCTGCCTCCCGACCTCCCCCTGGTGTAGCCGCTGCCCGGCCGCGGACCTCTGCCCGCGGCGCGGGGTGACGCGTTCTCGATGACTTCTGTCGAGCGTCATTCCGAGCGTGGTCCGCGCTCCGACACTGGCACCAAGCGCAAGTCGAGGACCCGGTCAGGGTTGACTCGCTTCTGAGTGCCCGTTAGAACCGCGCACAAAAGGAGCTGAGATGCGGAATGGGTATCGTTTTCTCGCGGTGTACGGTTTGAATGTAGCGCTGATCGTTGCGCTCTCTGCTTGCGCCGCAAAGGTGCCCCTCAAGGGGCCGAAGGCAGCTGCGGAAATCTACAAGGAAACACCGGTACCCACGGTGCCTCCATCGACGCCGACACCAGTAGCGAGCGCGAGTCTCATCTCGACGAGGCCGATCGGCAAACAGGTGAAGGTGCGCAAGGGCGAGCCCATCGGGCCGATCGTGACCTTCTTCGGCGCCGCCCGTGCTGACGGCAGCACGGTGCAGCCGAAATCGGTCGACAAGAACGGCATTCCCACCTATATTTCGGCAGCGGGTTCTGGCTTCATGCTGGTGGTTGAAGCCGAGCCAGGGGCGAGCGGCTTGGAGCCGGCGCGCCGCGTGTTCGCGTACGTGCCAGGCGACCCGAAGTCGCGGCCGGATCTGGAGATCGAGGCCAACCGCGACATGGGTGATGGCAGCCCGGCCGTGTGCGATCGTAGCCGACCCAAGATCGGCGGCATTCCGGGAATCAACCCGCCGAGCTTCGCCGAAACACAACGGGTCAGCGATGCCATCAACGACTTCGCCTGCCGCTTTGAGATCTTCGTCCAATCCGACGCGTCGTGCACGCAAGACAAGAGTGGTGAGTACTCCTTCATCAATAAGGATTCGACGACCCAGTTTTGTATGATCGTAGCCCGTGCTTGGGCTTTCCCTCCGGGCGAAACACTGCTCAGCGTGCGTGTGCGTGACAACGCGGGGAATCCGGGGCCGGTGAAGCGCATGCGTATCCTGCGGTCGGCGGAGGCCCGGCCGGTCCGGGCGCAGAAGAAGGAATGATGTCCGGCGCCGAGCGTTGTGCTGCCGTGGTGCGCGGGCTGTTTTCGTCGGGGTATCGGTGGCGCGTGTGGCGCGGCCTCGTGCCTGGGGGCGGCCACGCCTGAGAGAACGGAGGCACTGACTATGGACCCACGCCGAGCTGTCGTCCTCATAGTGTTATTTCTGAGCGGATGCGGTGGCTGCCAGCATCGCGACGAGACCGGCGGCGGCAGCGCCGCGAGCGCTCCAATGGCAACAGCGCCGCCGCTGCAGGCGCGCGGGAAGAGCGTGATTGCGCCGGGCTCGCCCGCTCCGGTAGAGCGACCCGGCGGGGCGCCTCCGACCGCGGTGGAGGGCATTATCGTGCCGACACCGATGTTGCCGCCGGGCGGCGCGGAACCGGGTGAAGCGGGTGCTCCGGGGGCCGGCCAGGAGGAAAACGAGGGCGATTGCATTGTGGTGGCCGATGCCGACCCGGACTATGGCCCGCCGCCGTTAGGGGTGACCTTCAGTGCCGAAGCCGAATGCAATGCTGGTCAGCCGACGTACAAATGGAACTTCGGCGATGGCTCGGCACCGAGCGCTGAACCGAATCCGACGCACACCTACGCGCAAGCGGGCGATTACACGGCGTCGGTGACCATCACCGGACCAGGCGGTTCGACGGCTTCGGATGAGGTCGATATCACGGTTGAAGAAGACGAGGGCGAGGCCGAGCCGCAGGAATAATCACGGCACCGCCCTCGTGCCGTTCACGGTGCGAGAAGCGGCTGGTCTGGCGGCCCTGTCGGGACGTACCGATCCGCCCGCCGATCAAGGCGTCGGACGCACACGATGCAACGCAAGGTCCTGGGTGAGGCTGTGGCGGAGGCGAGGTGCGCTCGCCTCCGCCCCGTACAGCCCAATCGTTCCGGTTCGTCAGGCGGGGCGCTTGAACAGGCTCTGCATCTTCATCGCCAGGCCCATGTCGCCCGCGATTTTCAGCTTGCCGCTCATGAACGCCATCTGGCCGTTGAGCTTCCCGTTGATCATGTCGACGTAGTCCGATGCCGCCATCGTCATGGTCATGTTCGGGGAGGCGTGCGCGCCTTCGGCCACCGTGCACGCGCCGTCCTTGATGGCAACGTGCCAGGTGCCGCCGCCGTCACCGCTGAGGTTGAACTGGATGACCGAGGTCATCCCCTTTGCCGCATCGGCATTGAAGTTCCCCGGCATCGCGCTGAAGATTGCCTTCACATCATCTGCTACTGCCATCTAATTGTCCTCCTTTCAGGGATTGAGGGGCTTGGCAGTGCACCCTCCGATCTCCTAACTCACGCATACCCGATATGTTCCCGCCGCCTCCTCACCCCCACCCACCGACGCGTGGTTTTGTATGCGACGCCCGCTTCCTTGTCAATCTGTGAGCGCCACTTTGTTGGCCTTGCGGACGATGACCCCCTGGCCCGCCCGGTCGCTGGCGCGGCCGCTGGGCGTTGGGGGCCAAGCTGGATGGAAGATTGAGCAGACCAGCTCGTAGCCGCGCGGAAAAACCCCAAACGGGCAGAAGTAGGCCCAACAACCGTCCCGTTCCTCCAGCAGAAACCCGTGCGCGCGTGAAAAGGTGACCAACTCCTCCCCGATGTGCGGCTCGCGTGCTGTGATCTCGCATTCGCGCGTGACGGCGGCGAACGGGATGTCGGAGCCGATTACTTGGTTGTGCAGGTGCGGCTGCGAGGCGCCGGATTCACACCCCTGGTTCTTGCGGATCAGCACCGCTTGGACGGCTGGGTTGCTGTAGGCGCCTACCGCGAAGGCGCGGGTGCGTACAGATCGCGCGCCAGAGACACCGCTCCGAGGACACGAAGAAGCGCGGCGGGGATGGGTTCAATCCCAAACCGGCGCGATGTCGACCTGCGGTTCGCCCGAGAGGCAGGGGTTGTCGACGTCGATATCGAACCTGCCGCTTTCGCCGGGACGTAAGGTCGATGGCGTGACCGCCGCTTCTTCGCTCAGGCACGGCGTGCCCGCCGTGCTGTCGACTGAGCTGACGGTCACCGCGACACGCTGCGCATCCTTGCCGCCGACGTTCTTCACCTCGCCGATGATGTGCATGCTGGACGGTCCCGTGCGCGGCGCCTGTTGTGAGACCAGGATCACGCGTGCCGGGCTCTCCGCTGGTATCGGGGCCTGTGCCTCGGCGCCCGTCGCGGGGGCTGCTTCGGCTGCTGCCGGTGCCTCTGTCGGCGGCACCGGGAGGTGTCGTTCCTCGACGTGCTCGCCCTTGGGCGGCGGCATGTCGGCGAAATGGACGATGCCCTGATCGTCTGTCCACTTGTAAAATGTTTGCGCGGCCGCCATCGAGCAGCACGCCGCTAATGCCCATCCACCCAGCCACAGGCAACATCGCGTCCCAGCCATATGTTTCACCCCGGCTGTTCCATTGAGATAGCTACACTGTAAGAGGGACCGGCGATGCAGTCAAACGAGAATGGCGCCACGCACGCCTGGAACGAAACCTCTCCCAAAGTGTGACGAGCAGGGTTGATCGGCGGTGCAAGCGTGATTAGGTTTCCAATGTCTTCGGGCCAGGATGATTACGGAGGATGATTATGACGGGTAAGGAAGCCGTGTTGCTCGCGTTTGATCGGCTGTTCGACAAGGCTGCGGTCAAGCTGCGCCTTGAGTGCAGCGACGGAGAGAAGAAGGAAGCAAAGCAGCACTTCGCCGAACGCTTCTCCGCGGCCCTGGACATCGCTGGCCAAGTCGTCGTCCCGGGAATCCCGGAGGACGCGATCCACTCAATGGAAGAGGCCATCGAGCGCCTCTCCCCTGCCCAGGTCATCGGCTATCTCGCCGCCATCCCGCTCGCCCACCAAACACACGAGATGGTGCGCGCCATCGCCTATCGCGCCACCGAACAACGCTTGCTCGAACACCTGATCGATCAAGCGGACGACAAGTATGGCGGGAACTGAGGATAGTGCTCCACCATCTCGAATGCAGGTCGGCCCGCGCGCCACAGGCGCCGAAAACGGACCATGCCGCGTGCCGCTCACGCCTCGCCGGTGCCATCGCGGCAGGTGATGACCATATCGACCTGTCCACTGACCTGTGGATCGCGCAGCAAGGCAAGAATGGCCCGGTTGCCCGACTCCTCTTGGTCGTGACCTAAACCTTGCCCGCCGGCACGTTCCGGCCCGAGCATCTGTTCCATCAGTTCTCCCTGGCGACCGACTGTATGTATCGTGCCGGGGCGGTGCATGAAAGGCTGCTGATGCTGGTAGCCATGAGCGTGGAGAGGAACCGCGCCGCTGGCGATCATTCGATTGATCCCATGCTCGCGGACGTCTATGCTACGGGCTTCCAATGATGCAGTTACGGATGCAGTTACGCCTCTCCTGTATGTGGAATGCGGCGCTCGTCACCGGGTGCTGCCTGCTGCTCGCGGCATGTGCCAGTGTTCAAAGAGGAATCTGGCCGCACGGGCAGTTCCCCTGGGGCACCGAAATGGGTGTTTCGCAGTTCGCCGCGGCTAAGTTGCCGCCGGAGGCGGCGGCCGAAGGACATTTCCTCAAGGCCGAGATCGCCATGATCCGTGGCGACCAGGCGGTGGCCCTGAAAGAGTACGAATTGGCGGTGGACGCGGACCCAGGCTCGCCGCTTCTGCGGCAGCGCTTGGCAATGCTCTACGTGCGCGCCAATCAGCTGCAGGACGCGCTGGAGCAGATCCAGAAGGCGGTCGAGCTCGATCCGCAGAACGTGCAAGCACGCGTGCTGCACGCCGGCATCCTCTCGGCCCTGGGCCAAGATACCGACGCGGTGGCTGAATACGAAACCGTTCTTCAACTCGACCCCAACAATCAGGAAACCCGCTTGTTTCTCGGGGCGCTGTACGGCAAGCGCGGCGAGTTCGACCGCGCGGTCGCGGTGCTGCAAGAACTGACCCGTCTAAGCCCGCAGTCGTTCCTGGGCTATTACTATCTCGGGCGCGTGCAGGCGGCGGCGCACGATTTCGACAAGGCGGAGAGTGCATACAAAGAGGCGCTGCGGTTGAACCCGCAATCCGAGATGGTGCTCCTCGACATGGCCTTGCTGTACGAGGCCGAGGAGAAGAACGACAAGGCCATCGAGGTCTATCAGCACGTGCTCAAGTCCGATCCACAGAGCGCCGTGGCGCGCAAACGCCTCGGCGGACTGTACGTCGGGCAGAAGCGGTTGGACGAGGCGCTCTCCCAGTTCCAGGAGCTGGAGAAAACGGAGCCTGATCCGCAGGACACGCGGGTGAAGATCGGCCTCATCTACTTCGAGAAGGGCGATTACGACAAAGCGGCAACCGAGTTCACGCTGGTGCTGGCGGCCGAGCCGCAGAACGCGCGCGTCCGCTACTACCTCGGCTCGGTGTATGCCGATACGAACGACTTCGAGCGTGCGGTCTCCGAGTTCGAGCACGTCCCGCCCGATTCGGAGTTCTACTCCGATGCTGCCGTGCGGATCGGTTACATCCGCCAGAAGCAAGGGCAGCTCG
>Ga0326727_10015187_pt1 | contig 16599 bp, 11 predicted proteins | sample MB2enrmetagenome_FD_207643 | JGI IMG/M metagenome (GOLD analysis project Ga0326727, IMG submission 207643) | Lab enriched peat soil microbial communities from McLean, Ithaca, NY, United States - MB29MY | ecosystem: Environmental > Terrestrial > Soil > Wetlands > Peat | place: USA: New York...
ATCGAAATGAGGCGAATCCCATGAACTCGATTCTGCTGGTCTTGTTGGGCGCCGTGTTAGGCATCGTGATCGGCTGGCTGGTGGCCTCGGCCCGCACCCGGACGGAACTGGTCAAATCCCAGGTGGATGCCGAAGGTCGCGTGAAAGCCGCGGAAGGCACGCTCCTGGAGGTCCGCGCGCGGGTCGGCGCGCTCCAAGCCTCGCTGGACGATCGTGAGCGGGAGGTGGGTGGACTTCAGCAAGAGCTCCGGGAAGAGGGCGAGCAGAAGGTCAAGGCGCAAACCGAGCTCGGAAACGCCCGGACTGCTGCCGAAGATTCGAACCAGTTGCGAGAGCGCCTGAAGGTCGAAGGCGAATTGCGCGTCGCCGCGGAAACGAAGCTGCGCGAGACCCAGTCGAGCCTGGAAGAGCAGAAGAAACTGTTGGAGGAAGCAAAAAGGACCCTGACGGAGACTTTCCAGGCGCTTTCCGCCGAGGCGCTCAAGAGCAATAACCAGGCGTTCATTGCTCTGGCGCGCAGTCAGTTTGAAACCTTGCAGGCGCAAGCCCGGGGCGATTTGGAAACGCGGCAGAAAGCCATTGATGGCCTGATCGACCCGCTCAAGGAATCTCTGGGTCGATACGAGCACCAGATTCTGGAGATGGAAAAGGCCCGGCAAAAGGCTTATGGCACCCTGGATGAGCAACTGCGCACTCTGGCTCAGGCCAATAAGCGCTTGGAGGAAGAGACCAAGCATCTGGCGAGCGCCTTGAGTTCACCTCTGAAAGCTCGCGGCCGGTGGGGGGAGTTAACGTTGCGCCGAGTCGTGGAGCTGGCCGGAATGTCGGAGCACTGTGACTTCACGGAACAGGAAACCATCACGACAGAATCCGGGCGGCAGCGGCCGGACATGATCGTGAATCTTCCCGGCAATCGCCGTATAGCGGTCGACGCCAAGGTTCCTTTGCAGGCCTTCATCGACGCGGTCAATCCGGAGAAATCCGAAAAAGAAAGAGCAGAAGCGCTGGCGACTCATGGGGAGTTGGTACGAGACCACATGAATCAGCTTGCGGAACGCAAGTACTGGGAGCAAGTAGGTCCCGAGCTGGAATTGGTGGTGCTGTTCCTGCCCGGAGAATCTTTTTTCAGCGCGGCCATGGAACAGGATCGGCAACTCATCGACGATGGGATGCAAAAGAAAGTTGTGCTGGCAACCCCTACGACGCTCATCGCGTTGTTGCGCTCGGCCGCTTATCTTTGGCAGCAGGAAAAGATTACCCAGAACGCCCAGCAGATCAGCGAGCTGGGCAGAGAGCTCTACGACCGCCTGAAAACCTTCCTCGGCCACTTCCAGACAGTCGGCTCGTCCATCGAACGCGCCGTGGAGTCCTATAACAAGGCCGTGGGTTCGATGGAAAGCCGCGTGTTGCCGTCCGCACGGAAGTTTAAAGAACTGGGAGCGGCAACGAGCGAGGAAATTACCGAACTCGAACCTGTGGATGAAGCGCCGCGCACGCTGGTGGTGCCTGAAAAGGAATTAAAAGAGTGAATTGTCCGCGGCGTTGCGAGGGTAACGGTCGGCATCGGCGGCGTCGGGGACGAGCGGAAATGGAGGGGAATGCGCCCTATCCATGCGGTGAAGGCATCAACAGGCGTCCCCCAAAAAACTTTGGGGGTGCATCGCTGCACCCCCGAGAGTTCCTTTCAAATTTTCGAAAGAGGCTTACCTCTTTTTCTTGGCTTTCTTTTTCGCTGCCATTCTATTCTCCTCCGAACTCTTTAGATTTTTTCCGCCAGCGTTGCCGGCGGAGCGCGTATTCAATCATCATGTATAGAGTCACCGAATTATCTTGTCAAGAGGAAAGTGATTGTTGACGACGAAAAAGTGAAGCGCGAAGAAAATATTGGGATCATCACACGAAGTCACGACGGAGGTTCGTACCCATCAGGGACCCATAAAACGCCGCTAGGAATCGCACTATAAGGGGGTGGAGGCAAGGTTCCCCGCCTTCTCAAATCACATTTGGGTTAAACTGGATTGCGGGCAGAAGGACGGGAGGCGTTGTCCGTAAGCGGTGACCGAAAAACCAGGTTCGGCGCGCCACGTTGCATTGGCATCCAAAGCAGAAGGGCCGACGGCGCCCCAAAGGGCAACCATGCACAGCGCACATGCATCTCCCACATATCAACTAAGAATTATGCGAGATATCTTCTGCTCACTCTGCATTCTGGTATCGGCAGCATCCTTCGCCGGCGCGCAGGAGGGGCAAGCGCTTCCACCGCCCGCCACAACCCTAAAAGTTACCACCGAGGTCGTAAACGTTTACGCCGTGGTGCGGGAGAAGAATGGCCGGTTGATTCCCGACCTCACCAAAGACGACTTCCTTTTGGAAGAAGACCAGAATCCGCAGGTCATCCGCTATTTTTCGCGTGAAGCCGACACGCCGCTGACCATGGGCATCCTGGTGGACACCAGTCCCAGCCAGGGTCGCGTGCTGGACGTGGAGAAAAGGGAAGCGGAAGCATTCCTGCGGGATGTGCTGCGACCGAAGGACCTCACCTTCGTCTTGCACTTCGACGTCGAGGTGGAACTGCTACAGGACTTCACATCGGACCTCCATCGGCTCGACAATGCCATCGAAGAAGGTGAGATTAATGGAGGAGGTGCCCGCACCCCGGGAACTTTTCCCTCAGGTGATTCCGGTGGGGCGACGCACCTTTACGATGCCGTCTACCTGTCGGCGCGCGAGTTGCTCAAGAACGAAGTGGGCCGTAAGGTTCTCATCCTCCTGACGGACGGTGAAGACCAGGGAAGCAAAGTTAAGTTGGAGGCGGCGCTTGAAGCGGCGCAAAAAGCGGACATCATCATCTATTCGGTCAATATCCACGACCGGGCATTCTACATGAGACAGGGGGTCGGATATGGCGGCGAATCGGTGTTGCGGAAGCTCTCCGACGAAACCGGTGGCCGGGTGATCGATGCGAACAGTAAGGATTCATCCGCCGCATTCCAGCAAATCGCCAACGAACTTCGCACGCAGTACTTATTGGGGTATACGCCCACCAACACCAAACTCGACGGAACCTTCCGCAAGATCGAAGTCAAAGTTCGCGTGGGGAATGCCAAGGTAGACGCCCGCCGCGGATACTATGCACCGGCAGGTTAGAGGAGAAGGTCGCAGCATTCCGGCGACAAGGATTAGGACCCGGTCCCCACGTGCTGACTGCCCACCCTCGGCTATTGAGAAGGTGCGAAGTAACCCGTCTTGGCGCGAACGTGCAGGCTCTTATCAACGGGCAGAATCGAAATCTTGCGGAAGGTTCCGTCCCGGGCGATATTCGAGGAAGTATAGCTGAGCAGAAATTGCGTCCGTAGATCGCGTCCGATCGCTCGAAAATCCTCTGCCAGGTCGCTGGCTTCGAAGGGGAAGTAGGCGTGCCCGCCGGTTTGTTCTGCGAGCCGCTTGAGCACATTATCGCCGCGATGCTCGGTCCCGCTGCGGTTGGTGCTGATGGCGAAAACCGTCACCTCTGCCCGTTGTGCCATGGCGAGCGCTTCCTCGCGTGTGTGCTCGCTATGGTTGTCCTCACCATCGCTGATAACGATGATCATGCGGCGCAGGTAGGGCTCGGGAGGCGGGAAAAAGAGCAATTTCTCCTTGCAGGAAAAGTAAATTGCGTCGAAGAGACTGGTAACGCCTCCCGCCTGCAAGCCGCGGATGGCGTCGGCGAGCTTCTCGACGTTGTCCGTGTAATCTTGAACCAGTTGTGGCTCCACGTCGAAGCCCACCACAAAAGCCTGGTCCTTTCCCCTCCGGATCGCGTCGGTGAGAAAATCGACGGCCGCTTGCTGTTCAAAACGCAGGCGGTCACGAATGCTATTGCTGGTATCAATGAGGAGGCCGATGCGGAGGGCCAAGTCCGTTTCGCGACTGAAATACTGGATGGTCTGTGGCGCGCCGTCCTCGAAAAGGTTGAAATCATCTTTGGTCATCATGATGACCAGGCGATTCTTCTTATCGGTTACCGTCAAGGGCACGTTGACCAGGTAAACAGGTATTTTGATGACGCGGGGATTGGTGGGGGTCTCCACCGTGCTCTGTGGCGTGCTGGGCTTTGCCTCTTGCCCCGGGAGCCATCCCGGAAGGGCGCAGAGCAAAAGCACGGTGGCCAGAATTCTCTTCATCATGGGATAACTCCGCCTGGAGGTAACGATTATAGGAAGCGCTCCGAGAGCCGTCAATGAACATCGATGGGCCAGCGCGAACCGACGAACGGCGCGAACGGATCTCATTCCTTCTCCGTCGCTATCCCATCCGGCAGGAGGGTGCACCCACTCTCAGTTGGAAGCTGCGTCATGGGCAGCCGGTTGCCCCTCGACAGCTTTCTTTCCCGCCCGACGATTTTCGATCCGGCGTGGGGAACCTTCGCGCGCCGTGACTTCACCCCGCTCAAACTTGTAATCCATGCAGGTAGCGCCATCCAGGCCCAAACGAACGAGGGCGTCGATATCCAGCCGGCATTCCGCCTCGTCAAGCTCCTGCGGGCGGGCGAAAATCGCGGGAGCGCGCGGCATGAAACGCGGACAACAATCTTCAAAGGGCTCGCAAGAAATCTTGTAAGTCCCAATCTGCCGCGCCAAACGGAGGATCTCCGCTTTGTCGTCGCCAGCGAGCGGGCGATAAACCGGCAGGTCAAGCCCCTGATCAATCGCCATAAGGTTATGCAGCGTCTGTGATGCCACCTGGGAAACGCTGTCGCCGGTGACCAGACCGAGGGCATGTTCGGCACGCGCAATTTCCCGGGCGATGCGCGCCATCATGCGGCGGTATAGCAAGACCCGGTAGCTTTCATGGACACCCGCCACAATCTGCCGTTGGACGGCGTCGAAGGGAATCCGATACAGGCGCGAGGTAAATTGATAGGGCGTGAGCGTGCGGACAAGGTCTTCCGCCACACCTGAGGAGGAATTGCGCGCCGGCGAAGGATTGCCGAAGAAATGCACAAAGGTGACGTGGCAGCCGCGGCGCATCATTTTATAGGCCGCCACGGAGGAATCGAACCCTCCGGAAAGCAGCGCTACCAAACGCCCGCTCGTGACCGCGGGCAGGCCGCCGGGACCTTCCACACGCTGGGCATAGAGCAGCGCCCTCCCCCCCGGAACAATCTCCACCTGGCAAGTCACTTCGGGCTCCTGGAGCTTGACGCGCACGCTCGCATCGCGCGCGCGCAAGTGTTCCAACACTAAGCGCCCCAGTTCGCGCTCCAGGTCCATGGAATTCATGGGGTAAGCCGAGTCCGCCATTTTGGCGCGCACGGCGAAGTTGCGTGGATTGACTTCGGCCATCATCTCGCACGCCGCCGGGCCCAGAGCTTCGAGCGGACTCGGCACTTCGCGCGCCGGAGCAATGTAAGCGAGGCCGAAAACCCTGCGCAGGCGCTCGATGATGCGGGGAAGGGCCGCGTTATCACCCGGGGTGAGGATCAGGCGCTCGGAGATGCTTTCCAGCCTTGCCACCGGCAGGTCCGTTACGCTTTGGCGGATGGCGTCGCGCAGCCGGCTGAGAAAGTAATTCTTGTTCCCGCCTTTCAGCCAGATTTCATGGTAGTGAAGAATCAGAACTCGCTTCATGCGACGGCTTCTCGATCCGAGGCGGCGACGATGGGCAAAGCCTGCGGGTAAATTCAGCGGAAGTTAGAATATCGGTTTTCACGCCCGCCCGCAAGCAAGGGAGAACCGGATGCAGGGTTCCGTCAAGTCGCGGATGTCGCCTACCTCCAGGGCTATGTATGTACCACCCGCGAAGAGACTCCTCACACGTCCTGACATGGCGGGACACCCCTCCCCAACGGAGAGGGATAGAAATCAAAATCACTGCCCTCTCCCCAGGGAGAGAGTACCCGACGGAGGAGGGCAGGTGAGGGGTCTTTTTCAATCCCATCGGACCTTGACGGAATCCTGGAACCGCATGCTGCTTGACACGGCTTCCGAGCGCCGGTACGATGCCCGACAACGAAGGTCTCTCTCCGGGACGGACCTTTGAGAGGAGGCTCCCTTATGGCTGCAATCGGATTACGTCGTGTCGCTCTAGGTACCCTGGCAGGCGGCGTTCTCTGGTGTATCTGGAGCAGGATCATCGGCTCTGTAATACTACCGTCGAAATACAACTTCGCGATAGCGCACCAATTGTTGTTGCCCCAATCGCGCTATCCGCACTTCCATGTCTACTGGTACTTAACGTTGTTCCTCCTGACCTACATCCTGACATGGGTGTATGTGTCTGTGCGCGCCACCCTCGGGCCGGGACCCATCACCGCTCTGCGCGTGGGATTGCTGCTCGGCTTCGTAATGGGTTTTCCCCTCAGTCTCATGCTGGCGGCTTGGGCGCCCTTCAGCCGCGTCATCACGCTTTGGTGGATGCTCGACCTCTGGGTGGGCGCGATCTTGGCCACGCTGGTTTCCGCCTGGTTCTATAAAGAGGGGTAGAGGCAACTGCCCCTTGGGTGCGGTAGGTCCTAGCCCGGAGTCCTGACGACAGGTTTGGAAGGGCGGGGCTTCACAGGCTACCGAAAAACGCCCCACTGGTGTCATCCTGAGCCCTTCGCTGTCATTCTGAGCGTAAAAAAGAATCTCGCTCTGCCGCTTAGGGGAAACTGCGCGAAGGATCGCGCTCTGAGTATTTTCATGGCAATGCGAGATTCTTCCTTCGCTATGCCCAGGACCGCCCTGCGGCTCCTCAGAATAACAGTCCCTTCGAGTTTTTCTGCAACGTGTTCAGTCCCGCGCTTCCGGCAAATCCCCACGAGCATTCCAGCGCGGGGGGCCCCTTCTAGTCCGCCAAAGAAAACTCCAGCTTGTTTCCTGATTGATCGATGCGGTCTAGCCGCACGCGCACCCGTTCGCCTAAGTGAAATGCGCGGTGAGTGTGCTGGCCGATGATGGCGCGCTGGCGCTCGCGGTAGACGTAATAGTCATCGCCCAGCGTGGCGAGCGCGACGAAGCCTTCCACAAACAGGTCCGTAAGCTCCACGAAGAATCCAAACTTGATCATGCTGATGATGAGGGCATCGAACTCGTCGCCGAGGTGCTGCGCCATGAAGGAGACTTTCTTCCATTCGATGAGTTCGCGTTCGGCGTCGGCGGCACGACGCTCGGCCTCCGAGGTTGACAGCCCGAGGGCGTGGAGTTCTTGGGGGAGCACGAATGCGCCCCCGGCGAGGGATTGACCGGTGGGGGCCGCTCCAGGGCTGACGAATGCTGGCTCGTGGCGCCTTCCCGCCGCCGCCGCGCGACGTTTCCGGGGCGCTTCCTGCTTTGCTGCCAGCGGAGAGAGATGATCCCCAGCATCCGCGACAACCCGCGCGCTGCCGCCCTCCCGTTCGAGCGCCGCCTTGAGAATCCGATGTACGATTAGATCGGGATAACGGCGGATGGGCGACGTGAAATGAGTATAGGTCTCGGCCGCGAGCGCAAAATGGCCTACGTTCTCTTCCGAATAGCGCGCCTGTTTAAGCGAGCGCAACATCAGGTAGGAAAGGATGCGCTCCTCCGGCTTTCCCTCCAGGCGCTGGGTCAGTCGCTGGTAGTGCCGCGGGCTGATTTCCAGTTCTCTTGCCTCCACTCGCTCGATGAAGCGAGAGTGGCGGTCGCGCTCGTCTTTTCTGCTCACCCGCAGGCGTTGGGCGGCAGGCAGTTCCACTCCCAGTGAGTAGCCGAACGTCGCCGCAATCTCTTCAAACTCCAGAACCTTCTTCGCTTCCGGCTTCTCGTGGATGCGATAGAGCGAGGGAATCCCGCGACCCTCAAGATACCCGGCCACGGTTTCATTGGCGGCGAGCATGAATTCTTCAATAAGGCGGTGGGCGACGTTCCGTTCCGAGCGCGTAATGCCCACCATGTTGCCAAACTCGTCGAACTCAATCAGCGGCTCCGGCAAATCGAAATCGATGGACCCGCGCTGCACGCGCCGCCGATTGAGAATGAGCGCGAGTTCCTCCATCAGTTTGAAATTCGGAACGAGCCCCGCGTAGCGCTGGCAGGCCGCGGGTTCCCCCGACAGGATTTCGCGCACTGCCGTGTAGGTCATGCGTTCGGCGCTGCGGATGATCCCCGGCACGAGTTCGTACTCGACGATGCGTCCCTGAGGATCAATCTCCATCAGCGCCGACATCACCAGGCGATCGACATGGGGATTAAGGCTACAAATGCCGTTCGAGAGCTCCAGCGGCAGCATGGGCACGGCCCGGTCGGGGAAATAGACCGAAGTGCCGCGCAGCCGCGCTTCGCGGTCGAGCGCCGTGCCGGGGCGCACGTAGTGGGCCACGTCCGCAATGTGCACGTGCAGCAGATAATTCCCGCCCGCCCGGCGCTCCACCAGCACGGCATCGTCAAAATCCTTGGCCGTCTCGCCGTCAATGGTCACGATGGGCAGTCCGCGGAAATCACGGCGGCCTTCACGGTCGCGCTCTGGGATGTACTCGGGCGCAGTGCCGGCCTCCGCGAGCACCTCCAGGGGGAAGCGGTGTGGCAGGTGGAATTTGCGGATGATGATTTCCACGTCCACGCCGAAATCCTCGCGCCGGCCGAGAATCTCGACCACCCGACCGCGCGGCAACGCCGCCGGGCGGGGGTAGCTGGTGATCTCAACGTCCACCACCAGGCCTTCCAGGTCGCGCGTCGAGCGCCGGGAAATCACTTCCTGCCCCGCCGCTTTGCCCTCCGACTCGCCTCCAAACTGGCGATCGCGACTGCGCGGCGGCGCCGGGCTCTCGCCGCCCGGCCACTCCTCCCCGCGCGGAATGATGATCTCGAACGGAATGCGATGATCAAAGGGCAAAACGTAGTTGTAGCGCTGGCCGCAATGAAATTGCCCCACCACCGTCTTCTGGGCGCGGTCCGTGACACTCAGGATGCGGCCTTCTGCGCGCCCGTCGGGCTTAGTGCGGAGCACCTGCACTTCCACGCGGTCGCCGTTCATGGCGGACCCCATACCATCGGAGGAGATGTAGATGTCCTGGTCCGTGCCCGCCAGTGGCGCGTCGGGCACCACAAAACCGTAGCCATCGCGATGGCCAATCAGGCGGCCGCTGACCACGTTCGCCCCGTGCGCGCGGTGAGTAGGCTCTGGCGGTGGCCCTTTAACAATGTCATGGCCGACCACCCCGCCCTTCGGGCACCCCTGCTCAACTGAGGAGGAGACTTCATGCTCCCCTCCTGGCTCAGGAGGGGTGCCCGAAGGGCGGGGTGGTCCGTAACTCCCCATTCCCACCAGTGCGAAGTGGTTCTTCTTCAGATAAACGATACGGCGATGGCGCGACAGATCTTTCAGCGCAGTCTTGAGCTCCCGCGCCTGGCTCGACCGCAAGCCGAGCTCCACCACTAACTCGCGCAGCCGGAACGTCTTGCCCGGCTCGCGCTCAAAAACCTTGAGAATCTCTTGCGGCGATGGAAATTCGCGCATGGGGGTGTGTTCGATTAATTCTACCACGCAGGGAAGATTGAGGGATCGGGCCATCTGTTCATCGGGTCATTTGGTGATTTGGCGATTAGTGATCGGCGATATTCGGAGTCGGCAGCCTGCTTATTTATATGGATGGGCAGGATATACAGGATAAAATGGCAGAATAAGAAAACCTGGATAAAAAATCCTGTACGTCCTGTCTATCCATGCAAAAGTCACCCACGCATTCACCCCTGAACATCACCTTGACCGGACGTGGGGACAACGCGGACAAGCCTTCTTGTCGCCGCGTCAGAAGCAAAGCCTTCTCATAGAGAAAACCCACGCCAGGTTCATTGATGACCTAAAAGGCACAACCGCTTACGCCCTTGGTGATCAGCTCGTGCTTCAATTCCGTATCCTGTCCATCCTGTTTATCCATGTTCAGTTTTCGCCAAGGCAAAGTCGTCGAAGGCGTAAAGAGCACCAAGCATTTGTTCTTTGAGTACAGGGCCAGTCTGGCCAATTGCAGGTACGGGTGTTCGGGCAAGTTACCAGCTGTGCCAGAGAGAACTGGTGGTACAATCCGCGTCGAAGCGAACGGCAGGACGAGGGTTCCCAAAACACGCCGGCGCTGACTCCAGCGGCCAGATGGTCACGGGACCCGCGCAGCTGAAAGACGTGTAATCTCCCTATCAAGATTGCCCCGCTATGAGCATTACCGTGCCAAGATCGATTTTGCCGGGCCCGTGCAGTACACCGATCTGTTGGCCATCGCGCGCAGGTTCTCGATTCTCTTTGACGACAGTTGCCCAGGGTTCGATAAGAGTGAATGGCGAGGAGCCTGTTGGGAGGTGATCGACCCGTGATTTCTGATACCGCTCTGCGCTTGAAGTCGATCGATTACAGAAGGCGCATCCTGAAGGTCATCAAGCAGGCCCAAGGCGGTCACACGGGTGGGAGCCTATCCTGCGTTGATATTCTGAACGTTCTTTACAACAGCGTGATGAATGTGGGGCCGGAGAGTTTTGTGAGCCCCGACCGCGATCGCTACGTTCAAAGCAAAGGGCACAGCGTCGAGGCGCTATACGTAGTTCTGGCAGACAGAGGGTTCTTTCCCCAGGAAGAATTGGAGACCGTTTCAAAATACAAGTCGCCCTTCGTTGGCCACCCGACCCGTAAGGTGCCTGGAATCGAGCACAACACCGGGGCCTTGGGCCATGGCCTTGCTTTTGGCGTGGGGCAGGCGCTGGCCGGCAAAATTGATAGGCGCTCCTACCGGGTCTATGCCCTTCTGGGTGATGGAGAACTTGCGGAGGGCTCCAACTGGGAAGCTTCCATGAGCGCCGCTCATTACGCCCTCGATAATCTGGTGGTCATTGTTGACCGAAACGGGCTACAGATCAGCGGGCCGACGGAGCAGGTCCATCCTCTGGAACCGCTGGGTGACAAGCTCCGGGCATTCGGTTATGCGGTAAGGACGGTGGATGGGAACGACGTATCGGCCTTGCGGTCCACATTTGGCGACGTCCCTTTCGTGAAAGGAAAGCCCAACCTGGTTCTGGCTCGCACTACCAAGGGCAAGGGCGTCAGCTTTATGGAAGACTCGTCCGGCTGGCACCATCGCGTTCCCACGGAAGATGAATTCGCTCAGGCCATGCGTGAGCTGGATGCAGCCGAGCGAAACCTCAAGCGAGAAGGTTAAACCAGGAGCAGGAGGGAAAATGGCAGGGAGCATCGGTTGGGGTGTGGCAGGGGTTTTGATCGCGGGCCTTTTGAACGGCAGCTTTGTGGTCCCAATGAAGAAAATGGGCGGGTGGCATTGGGAAAGCACCTGGCTGGTCTTTTCCACTGTGGGTTTGCTGATCGTTCCCTGGGCCACAGCCTGGCTGACGGTGCCGCACCTGGGCGCGCTTCTCTTGAGCTCGCCCCTAGCCGAATTGGTCAAGGTTTTATTATTTGGACTCGGATGGGGCATCGGAAACGTACTATTCGGTCTGGGGGTGACCCAGTTAGGCTTGGCGCTCGGGTACGGCATCATTCTTGGCATCATCGCCACCGTGGGTTCCCTGTTGCCGCTAATCATACTTCACCCCGACCGCATCTGGACCCGCCAGGGATATGCCTTGATGGCGGGAATGTTGTTAGTCCTGGTCGGAATCACAATTTGCGCCATCGCCGGGCGCCGAAGGGAGCGGGAAACCGCGGCCCGGAAGGCAGGAGGCCCTCAATCCGTGTTCATTGTGGGCTTAATCATCTGCATTCTGTCGGGAGTTTTTTCGGCGATGCTGAACTTCGCGTTCACCTTTGGCGCCGAGCTCCAGCGCAGGGCTTTGTCCTTTGGCACAGGAACAAGCATGGCCGCCAATGGGGTTTGGGCTTTAACCCTCACGACTGGCTTTCTCGCTAACGCCGCCTACTGCATCTACCTCTTGCAGAAGAACCGAACCTGGGGGGATTTCTCGGCGCCCCCAGCCTCTGCACGGTATTGGTTCGGCGGCAGCCTGATGGGGGTACTGTGCTTCGCCAGCTTCATCCTATACGGAATTGGCGCCATAGCCCTTGGCCCCTTGGGAGGCATCGTAGGATGGCCCCTTCTCATGTCGATGAGCCTGATCACCGCCAACGCCTGGGGAGCGTTGACGGGAGAATGGAAAGGAGCAAGCCGGACCTCCTACGCCTACTCCGTGCTGGGCATCGCCTTTTTGATCGTGGCCATCATCGTGATATCGGCCGGCAACCGGGCATGAGAAACTGAGGGACCTTTCTTCTCACCGCCGCGGCGCGGAGGCGCATCGATTTGAAACCCAAAGGTCTTTTCTGCGCGGGTCAGAGCCTCTGCTGTGAAAATGGATGTGCCAAAGGCACCTTGGACTGCGGCGGCTCGACGCCGCCTTGGAATAACGCGGGGGACAAAGACAAAGGCGGTGTCGAGCCGCCGCAGTCCAAGGTGCTTCGGACATTTTCATGTACAGTGGCGAGCCGAAGGCTCATGGGAATCTGCGGTGAGAAACCTTCTGGGCGAAACCCGGCGCTCCGACCCGCGCTCAACGCCCCGAGCTTTGGGAATAAAACGAGGAGGAGGTAAATGAGATGGCGGTCGCAACTATAGGCGTAATCGTAAGCAATCGTGATTTCTTCCCGGACGTTTTGGTGAGTGAGGCGCGCCAGGAACTTCTCGCCCTGCTCAAATCCATGGACATCGAGGCAGTCATTCTCGACTCCAACGAAACGAAGTTGGGGGGCGTCGAGACCCACTCGGATGCGGTACGTTGCGCTGAGCTGTTCCGCGCCCACGCCAGCCGCATCGACGGAGTCCTTGTGGAATTACCCAATTTTGGCGACGAGAGAGGGGTGGCGGATGCTCTGCGGCTCAGCCGGCTGGAAGTTCCCGTCTTGGTGCATGCCTACCCCGACGACCTCGGGGAACTCCACGTGGAAAGAAGGCGCGATGCGTTCTGCGGGAAGATTTCGGTCTGCAATAACCTGCGACAGTATGGAATTCGCTATTCGTTAACCGAAAGACACGTGGTCCACCCCCAAGACGCCAGCTTCAAGGCGGACCTGGAGAAATTTGTCAAAGTTTGCCGGGTGGTTAAAGGCCTGCGTTCCCCGCGGTTGGGAGCGATCGGCGCCAGGCCCACGGCCTTCAACACCGTGCGGTACAGCGAGAAGATCTTGGAACGCGCCGGCATCAGCGTGGTTACCGTTGACCTTTCCGAGGTGATTGGTTCGGCACGGAAACTCGATGACAAGGACGCGCGGGTGGAGGCCAAGCTCGCGGAAATCCGCTCTTACGCTCAATCCGGCGATGCCCCACCTCCTTCCTTGCTGCTGATGGCGAAACTCGCCGTCGTCATCTCGGATTGGATGGGCGAAAACCAAATCGACGCGACCGCTATTCAGTGCTGGACATCGTTACAGAAAAACTACGGCGTAAATTCCTGCACGGTCATGAGCATGATGAGTGACAAGATGCAGCCCAGCGCTTGCGAAGTCGATGTCACCGGCGTGCTGACCATGTATGCCATGCAACTCGCCTCCGACACTCCAAGCGCCCTCGTGGACTGGAACAATAACTACGGCGGCAACTTGAATAAGTGTGTTTTCTTCCATTGCGGCAACTGGGCGAAGAGTTTTGTTCCCGAGGTCAAGATCAGCACCGCGCCTATACTGGGAACCACGGTGGGAGAGAAGAATACCTTCGGCGCTTTGGAGGGACGAACTCCCGCCGGGCTCGTGACGTACGGGCGGCTGAGCACGGACGATGTTTCGGGGAAAATCCGCGCCTATGTGGGAGAAGGCCAGTTCACCGATGATGATCTCAGGACATTTGGAACCCGTGCCGTGGTAGAAGTTCCCAAGCTTCAGACCTTGATGCGCTACATCTGCCGGAACGGATTTGAGCACCACGCGGCCATGAACAAGGCCCATACGGCGGCGGTGCTTGCCGAAGCCTTTGAAACCTACTTGGATTGGGACGTCTATTATCATGGGAAGCCGGCGGAGGACGAGTAGCATGCAACTGGGCAAGGCCAATCTTGAAGTGTTTGCGGAAACCCTGCTTGAGCTGGCCCGGCAAGACCGGGACGTACTGGTGTTGACCAGCGACTCGCGAGGCTCAGCGCGACTGGGCCGTTTTGGCGAATTACTCCCTGCGCAACTCATTGAGGTGGGAATCGCCGAGCAGAACTTGGTGGGAATCGCCGCCGGCCTTGCTGCGGCGGGCAAAAAGGTGTTCGCGGTTTCTCCCGCCTGCTTCCTGACCGCGCGAGCGCTGGAGCAAATCAAGAATGATGTTGCCTATTCCGATCATCCCGTGAAACTCGTTGGCATCAGTGCCGGCGTTAGTTACGGGGCATTGGGCTCAACCCATCATTCCTTGCACGATTTTGCGGCTCTCCGGGCCATCAACAATATCGATATCGTTGCGCCCGCCGATAATTTTGAAACCTGCGAAGCGATCCGGGCCGCAGCTCACCACCCGCACCCCATTTACCTGCGATTTGGCAAGCGACCCATGTTTGACCTTCACGGCCCGGCTTCTGATTTTAGGATCGGAAAGGGAAGCACTTTGAGGGAGGGCACGGATTTCACGTTCATGGCCACGGGCGAGACGGTTTACCCCGCCTTGTCGGCAGGCTTGGAACTGGTAGCCCGAGGAATTTCCTGCCGCGTCATCAGCGTGCATACGATTAAACCTTTGGACGTGGAATGCATCCTAAAGGCCGCAGGGGCCACCCGTGGTCTCATTACCGTGGAAGAGCACAGCGTCTGCGGCGGCCTGGGAGAAGCCTGCGCGGCGGTCCTCTTGCAGAAGCGCATCAACGTTCCGTTCCGGATTGTTGGCATCCCCGACGAAGCAACCGTTAACGGCAGTCAGCTCGAAATCTTCGAACACTACGGTATTTCGACGAAGGGATTGGTCGAAACCGCGCTTCAAATTCTCAGTTCATGAAGGTGATTGTGCCTTTTATTATCGCCCTTGACCAAAGTACCTCCGCGACGAAAGCGCTGCTCTTTGATGCGAGCGGCCAGCTTGTAGACAAGACATCCGTTGAGCATCAGCAGCACTATCCCCAACCCGGGTGGGTTGAGCATGACGCTGAGGAGATTTACCAAAATACCCTCGAAGCGTGCAGACAGCTCCTGCAAAAGAATCGTGCGGTCGCCCATGAGATCCTCTGTCTCAGCATCACGAACCAAAGAGAGACGGTGGTGGTCTTCGAGAGAGGTTCCGGCCGGCCTCTCCACCACGCGATTGTGTGGCAGTGCCGAAGGGGATCGGCACTCTGCGAAGAACTGGTCCGCGCCGGTTACGACGAGTTCGCCCGCACTAAGACCGGGCTGCGCATTGACACGTATTTCCCCGCTTCCAAGCTCACTTGGTTGTTTGACCACTTTCCCCAAATCCACGAGAAGCTCGAGGGGGGAGAGGCGCTCCTGGGGACGATGGATACGTACTTGATCTATCGATTGACTCAAGGGCAAGTCTTCGCGACGGATTACACCAATGCCAGCCGGACCTTGCTCTACGACATTGGCAAGCTTCGCTGGGATGAAGAACTCTGCAAATTGTTTAAAGTCCCGTTCCATGCGCTTCCTGCGGTCGGAAAGAGCAGCGCGACGTTCGGCACGACCGTTTTGGGCGGCGTCCTCGATCATCCCCTTCCCATTTGCGGCGTCATGGGAGACTCCCAGGCGGCGCTTTTTGCGGAACGGTGCTTTCGCCCGGGAAACGCCAAGGTGACATTGGGAACCGGCTCTTCGGTCCTATTGAACATCGGGGAAGTTTTTCAGTTGCCGACCCAAGGAATGGTTTCTACGATCGGGTGGATTAACGAAGTGAGCATCGCCTATGCCTTCGAGGGAATTATCAACTACACGGGGGCAGCGATCGCATGGCTAAAGGACCAACTGGGACTGATGGAGCGGGTGGAAGACACCGCGGGCATGGCCGCGGCCGTCCCGGATAGTGGCGGCGTCTACCTGATTCCTGCCTTTGTCGGTTTGAGCGCTCCTTACTGGGCGCCAAATGCTCGAGGCGCCATCGTCGGCTTGTCACCTTCCACCGACAAGCGCCACGTCGTGCGGGCGGCACTGGAATCGATTGCTTACCAAATCAAGGACGTCCTGATAGAAATGGTCGCCGGAGCGGCCCTGCCTCTCAACGTTGTGTCTGCCGATGGGGGAATGGTAAACAACCGATTCCTTTTGCAACAGATCGCGGATATCACCCAACTCAACGTCCGCGCCTCGACCTTGCCTGAACTTTCCGCCTTGGGCGCGGTATTGTCTGGCGCACTCGGCATGGGACTATTCGGGTCCCTGGAAGATCTCGAACGCCTGCCGCACGGATACATTGAATACACTCCGGCCATGGAGCCAGCGGTGTCCGAAAAGTGTTACAAGGGTTGGAAAGCCGCAGTCCAGCGCGTGCTCTGAGTCAGTGGGTTACGCGGGCAGGAGAGAGAGCTTGCGAAAACAGAGGTCAGGGTGCTCTGTTGTGATCGCGCTGAACTCTCATTCCCGGTTTCCAGCCCTCGAAAATCTCGCGCTGCACGTCGTTCATCTGCCAGCCCTTGTCCTCTATCGTTTTACCCGAAACCGACCCTCCACCGTTCTTTGCGAGTCCTTGCGCCTTGGCGTCTCCGATCTGTTGCTTGTCAGGGAGAGCAA
>Ga0326727_10015189_pt1 | contig 16598 bp, 14 predicted proteins | sample MB2enrmetagenome_FD_207643 | JGI IMG/M metagenome (GOLD analysis project Ga0326727, IMG submission 207643) | Lab enriched peat soil microbial communities from McLean, Ithaca, NY, United States - MB29MY | ecosystem: Environmental > Terrestrial > Soil > Wetlands > Peat | place: USA: New York...
CTCCCCGAGCTGACGCCGGTGTAGTCCCGAAAGGGGCTACAGCGCTCGACGCGAGTCGGGCCGGCGAGGGCAACATCAGACGGGCGGCCGCCCCGCCCGCAACACGGGTTTATCCGCAGCCTGCTAGAGCGCCGCTTCCCAGCACAGACCGACGCGGTCCGGCTATTCCAGGCACTTCTCCAGCGCGTCCGCCGTCTGTGCACGCATGGCACACTCGAACTCGGCCTGGCTCACTTCGGAGCTGCAGTTCTTGAACGAGTCGTCGCCATGCGCCGCCTCCTTCTCCCGCTGCTGCTCCTTCTGGATCTGCGCGGCGGACGCGTCGGCGAACTTCTCCGTCACGACCAGCGTGGCATAGCGGTCGAGCAGCTGGTCGCACTGCGTGGCGCTCGCCTTCGCCTTGCAACCGCTCGTCGAGGCGACGAGCGTCGCGAGCAGGACCCAGGGCCCGCTGCGTCTCGCTATTTCAGGCACTTCTCGAGCTCCGCTGTCGTCGACGCCGATTGCACGCAGGCCATCATGTTGTCCGTGACGCGACGCTCCCTCTCGCACGTGATGATCTCGCCGTCCAGCTCCGCGCGCACCGACTCTTCCCTCTTGGCGATGGCCTTCGGGTCGGTCTCGTTGGCACCGCGCATCTGCAGCTCGACGCTGCGGTCGACGATGAGCTGACAGTCGGCGTGCGTGGCGCGGCGCCCGCAGCCCGTGATGACCAGCGCGACCAGCAGGAGCGACGTCAGCAGCGGCAAGGCGACCAGGCGAGCTCGCACGTCCCGGCGACGGGTAGCACGTTTTGGCCGCTGGAGAGCGTGAATGGTACACTTGTCCAGTGACGGTCCGGCGCGCTGCTCCCACATCCCGGCACAACGCCCGCACGCCGACGCCCGAGGATCTCTTGCAGAAGGCCATGGTGGCCCGCTCTCCGGCGGCCCGGGCCCGGTGGGCGAGGCAGGGGCTGGCGAGTCGCGCGCCGCTCGACAGGACCACGCAGGCCATGCTCCTGCGCCAGCTCTACCTGGCGCACTACGAGGCGCGGCGCTTCTCCGCTGCGCTCGAGGTGGCGCGCCAGGCGCTCGAGCTCGACGTGCTGCCTGACGTCCTGCACCAGGACGCTGCCCGAGCCGCGTTCGCCCTCGGCGACACCGACGCCGCCGTCGCCCACCTGCGCACGGCCGCGCGCCGTGGTCCGGTGTCACGCCGCCCTTTTCACCTGTGGACTCTGGGGAGCACCCTCTTCCTCGCGCACCGGTATGCCGAGGCCCTCTCGGCCCTCGAGCGCGCCGTGCGCTGGGGCACGCGCGACAAACCTCTCTACCGCGCGCACCTCGCCCTGGTGAAGCTGGCCCTCGGCGAGCGCGTGCCCGATCTGCAGGCGACGATCGACGAGCTGGCGACGGCCCCGTGTGGCCAGGGTTACGGGCGCTTCGTGCTCGGGCACCTCGCCTACGCGGCCGGCGTGTGGCCTGCTGCGCAGCGCTATCTCGAGGCCTTCGTGCGACGTACGGATGCCGCGCGCCCGTCGCTCGCCCTGGCGCTCGACGCCGAGCTGAAGATGGCCCGCGCGACGCTGGCGAAGATGTCGTCCAACTGAGGCTGTACTTTTCGACTGAGACGGCGACGATCCACGCACCCGGTCCGAACGGTGGGCGCCGGGAGGGCGTGACCGGAGTACTTTCGCTATATTCCACGGGCTTCCAGAGAACGGCCCCCGTTCGCACGGAGAATGCACGTCGGAGGATCCTCGTGAAGTCGCGCACCAAGCTCCTCGTCGCCTCTCTCGTCTTCCTGGCCCTCATCATGTGGCCCCTCGTCGCCTCGGCCGATGGATGCGCCGCCGGTGCGTCCGACACGGGCGCGTTCCAGCGCTACCTCGCGCAGGGCGCGTTCATCGCCCTGGGCGCAAGCTACGTCTTCGGGTTGGCCACCAGCCTCACCCCGTGCGTGTACCCGATGATCGCCATCACCGTGTCGGTGTTCGGCGCCAAGGAGGCCAAGAGCCGCTGGCAGGGGGCGCTCCTCTCGCTCACCTTCGTCCTCGGCATCGTGTGCCTGTTCACGCCGATGGGCGTCGCCTCGGCGATGACCGGCAAGGGCTTCGGTTCGGCGCTGGGCAACCCGTGGGTCGTGGGCGCCATCGCCCTGGTCTTCCTCGCCCTCTCTGCGTCGCTCTTCGGCGCGTTCGAGCTCGCTCTCCCGGCCAGCCTCAACAACCGGCTCTCCAGCGTCGGCGGGTCCGGCTACCGCGGCGCCTTCCTGCTCGGTCTCGTGTGCGGTCTGGTGGCGGCGCCCTGCGTCGGTCCGTTCCTCTTCGGCCTGCTCGGGTGGATCGCCACGACCCGCAACGTGGCCCTCGGCTCGGCGGCGATGGCCCTCTACGGCCTCGGCCTGGGGACGCTCTTCTTCATCGTGGGCACCTTCGCCGTGAACCTCCCCAAGGCCGGTGCGTGGATGATGGGGGTGAAGTGGATCGGCGGCGTGTGCCTGGCCTACATGGCGTTCGGGTACATCCGCGACGCACTGCCCAAGGAGTTCGTCCACAAGATCGCGGCGCCGGGCCTCCCCTACGGCGTCGTTGCCATCGTGATCCTCGCCATCGGCCTGGTGCTGGGGGGGATTCACGTCGCCGCCGAGCGCCGCAAGTCGCCCATCGCGAGGCTGTCGAAGCCGACCAAGCTCGCCTCCATCGTGCCCGCCATCGCCGGGCTCTTCATGGTGGTGACCTGGTACCAGCTGCCGCCCGAGCTTCACTGGGAGACCAAGGAGGACATCGCGCTGGCCCGGGCCAACGAGGAGCACAAGCCGGTGCTCATCGACTTCGGCGCGAGCTGGTGCGGCGCCTGCAAGGAGCTCGACGAGAAGACCTTCCCCGACCCCAAGGTCCAGAAGGAGGGAGCGCGGTTCGTCGCCCTTCACATCGACGCGAGCGACGACGACGACAAGGACGTGGCGAAGGTGCGCGAGAAGTACCACGCGACCGAGGGGCTCCCGGTGGTGGTGTTCCTCGACAGCCACGGGCAGGAGGCCAAGCGCTTCACCGAGTTCGTCCCGCCCGACTGCTTCGCGAGCGCCCTCTCCACTGTCCAGTAGGAGCGAGCAGGTTCCCGGCGCCTACTGCCCGCAGGTGATGGGCGTGGCCGCGACCTGGAAGCCGTTGCCGCCGGTCTCGAGGAACGCCACCACGCCCTGACCGAGCGGCGTCACGGCGGCCTGTCCCTGACCGGCGTTGACACCCGGGTTGGAGATGACGAGCGGATCCCCGACAGGCTTGCCATCCTGGGCGAGCGTCAGCGCGCGGACGTCGTGACCGGACGCCGGACCCTCGGTCCACACCAGGAGGAAGCGACCTCCGGGCAGGGCCGCCAGGCTGGGCGACATCGCCTGCTCACCCTTGCCGCCCGCGGGTGGCACGAAGGTCTCCGCCATCAACGGCGGGCTGCCGGCGTCGAAGCGCGTCCACCGCAGGCGCCAGGGATCGTCGGCCGAGGCGCGGTCGGACCACGCGACCATGACGCTTCCCCCGCTGAGCGCGATGGCCGGCGAGCCCACGGCGTTGCCCATGCCGTCGACGTGCGCGAGCGCTCCCCGGGGCGCGAGCGTCGAGGTGCCCGTGACCACGCCCATCCATACCCCGGCGCCGCGACGGAACGACAGCGCGATGGTCCGCTCGCCCATGTTCTCGGCGGCGCCTCGCAGGGCCTCGATGTTCCCGCCGTCTTCCAGCGGCCACAGCTCGCCCGACGGACCGCCTCCCGGACGCGCCCAGGCCACGTGCGCGTCGGAGGCCCCGAACTGGACGGCGGGATCGGCGAGCACCGTCCGCCGGCCCTGGAGGGCGTCCTTCTTCCGGTCGGCGTCGACCCCGACCGCCAGCGCGCCGTTCTTGCCCAGCAGCGGAGTCACGCGCCGGATGATGTCGCGCGTGTGCGCCTTCACGGTGGACTTCGCGGAGAGGGAGCCGGCGTCGAGGCGTATGCCGATGGCGTCGTGGTCCGACGGGGCGAAGCCGAGGGCCAGATCGTCGCCCAGCCGCACGACCTCGACGCCCGCGGTGACGGTTGCGCTGGGACCGATGACGTGCGGCGTCCCGGACACGGTGCAGGCCGGCAGCGAGGGTATGGCCGGCGGGGGCGAAGGCGCGGCGCTGATCGGAGCGGCGCTCGCGGTCGTCGCGAGCGGCGTCGCGGAGCGCGCTGTCGAGGCCTCGCCCGTCGCGTGCGTGTCGTGTCCGTGCGCGGAGTCGCTCCCGTGACGGATGACCGAACCGAGGATGGCGAAGAGGCCGATGCCCACGCTGAGGCCACCGACGATGACGGCGGGGAAGAACCACCGCGGCCGCCCCTGCGCGCCCTCGGCCGCGAGCTGCTCGCGCAGCTTCCGCACCGCCTCGCCCAGTCCATCGAGCAAGGGCTGCAGGCCGCTGCGCGGGAGGCGGGTGAGCTCGATGTCACCCGTAATCGGCGCCGTCGGCGGAGGCGGGGCAGGCTCCGGCTGCGGAGCCGGGGGCTCGGTCACGACGACGGTCTCGATGGGAGGGGCCGATGGCGGCGGTGGAGGAGCCAGCAGGTCGATCTGAGGTGGCGGGGTCGACTTGGGCAGCTCGGGCATGCCGAGCAGCGCACGATGCGCCGGCTCCAGCGGTCGACCCGAGGGCGAGCGCGGAACGGGCGGTTTCACCGAGGCCTGCGGTGGCGGGGGCGTGCTGGGCACGGGAGGCTTGGTCGGCGGCCTGCTCACCAGCGGAGGTCCCTTGCCGTCCGGCGCATCCTCGACGAGCAGCGAGCCGCTGAGCTCCTCGACCGCCGCGGGCGACAGCTCGCCGGAGGCGTCTGCGAGCAGGAGGGAGCCGCTGATCTCCTCGATGGAGGGCTCGGGCGGCCGCGGCGGGGGCGGTCCCTTGGGAATGGGCGGCCCCACGTGCGCTGCGCCTTCTCCCCACGGGGGTGCCTGGGTCACGGCCTTTGGCGGCGTCGTACCCGCGCCGGGGACGACGATGGGGGGGCGCTCCTGCGAGGGCTCTCCCTCGGGCATCTCCGTCGCGGGAGGAACCGAGTTGTCGAGCAGCAGCGTGGCGCGGCCCTTGGGCGTCAACGGCGCCTGGGATGGAACGCCGGGGCGCGTCGGCTTCTCCGGGTCCATTGGCATCGGCGGCCGCGCGCTCGTGGGGCGCGGCAGGCCGTGGAACATGTCGGCCGAGGGTGGCAGCGTCCTGGAGGTCGCCCCCGGTCGGGGCGCAGGCCTCGGGAGCGCGCCCACGACACCTGGCCCCTTCGGCGTGGCTGCTGCTGGAGAGGGCGCGGCGTGCACCGTGGGGATCTCCTCCTGCGTGAAGCCGGTGGAACGGAGGACGCGCTCGGCCTCGACCTGGCTGATGGCCTTCACGTCGAGCGCCGTGCTTGCCTCCTCTTCCTGGTCGGCGGGCTCCTTCGGTGGCAGCTGGCGTGTCATCTCCAGATCGCTGGGCCGGTCCGGAGGCACCTCGGGCAAGGCAGGGACCCCCACCACAGTCGGGGACGCGGGCTTTGATCCAGAGGCCGCTATGTCGGCCTTGCCGTCGTTGGAAGCACTCACGAGCTTTGGGATCATAGCTCCGTGGCGAAGAAAAGGCCTACATCCGCCTCGCCCCGTCGACCTCAGGCCCTGGCCAGGACCGCTGTGACGACCTCGCGAGCGCCCCCGGCCCGGAGCACGGACGAGCACGCCTCCAGCGTGGCCCCCGTCGTGCAGACGTCGTCGATCAGCAGCACGGTGGCGTCGCGTACGCGGTCGGGGTGTCGCACGGAGAAAGCCCCCGCGACGTTGGCCAGGCGGCTGGCGCGGTCGAGGTTGGCCTGCCGGGGCGTGTCACGTCCACGGGCCAGCGCCAGCGGTGCGAACCGGGCGCCGAGGTATCGCGCAACCCGCGCCGCGAGGAGCGCGGACTGGTTGTACCCACGGTCGGCGAGCCGCAACGGATGGAGCGGCACGGGCACCACGAGCGCACCCGCGCGGAGGGTTCCCGTTCGTGGCGCAAGCGCCCTCCACAGGAGATCGCCCAGCGGCCGCGCGAGGTCGGGCCGCGACTCGTACTTCATGCGTACGATGGCCTGCGCCATGGCCCCTCCGTAGACATACCCGGCCAACATCGCATCTCCCACGTGCGCGCGCTCCACTGTGGACGCGCAGGCGGCGCAGAAGACGGCGCGTCGCGCCACCTCGCCCTCGCACGCGGCACACCGCGGTGGAGCCAGGACGGAGGCGAGCAGGTCCCACGCGAGAGCGCCGAGGGCGGCGGGTATCCCCATGCCCTCCCATCGGCCCGCCGAACCGCGGGTTGCTACCGGCAGGCCTGGGTCTGTTGCCCGTTGTCCCCGGTGCAGCTGAAGACATTGTACCAGGGGATGCTGCAGCTCGTGAACGTGCCGACGTCCCCGCAGCCGGGGACGGGTGCGGCGAAGCCGTCGCCGCTGCAGGAGAAGGTGTCCCACGTGCAGCTCGCCGCGCCGTACTCCTCCGTTTCCTTGCCGTCGCAGTTGTAGTCGAAGCCGCCGCAGGCGCCCTGCTGGGTGAAGTAGGACGTCTGGCCTGGGTGCACGTGCGCGTCCTGATCGCAGCAGTCGGTCCCGCCGCAGGCACCGATGGCCAGGTACCCGTCGCCGTCCTCGTCGCAGAGCGAGCCACCGTCACTATGTGCGTCGCTGACCGGTCCGTCCGACATGTCGGAGGCTTCCGCCGGGGCGACCCCGTCGACCAGTGCGCCGTCGGGCGTCGAGCCCTGTGCGTCTGTCTCGGTCGTCTCGCTCCCGTCGATGTCCTGCGGCGCCGTGGACTGATCGGCCATCGACGCCTCGAACCCTGACGCTCCGGTGCCGCCCCCACCGCCCTCGCCCGACGGGAGATCTGCCCCCAGGCCGGAGAGATCCAGCGCGCAGGCCGAGAGGAGCACCCCCCAGGCCACGGCAAAGATACGACTCCGGACCATCACGCAACAGAGTCCAGGGCGCATCCACGGGCGTCAAATCTCCCCCCCGTCTCACCCCGGTTTGTCTCCAGGGTCTGCTCCGTCCTTCTCCTCCGTCGGTGCTCCCTCCGGCCCGGCGTGGACCTGGACGCGCAGGTGCGTCACCCGGCGCCGTGCGATGGCCGTCACCTCGGCGGTCGTGCCCCGCGCCAGCTCCACCTTGTCCCCGGCGCGCGGCAGGCGCCCGAGGAGCTCCACCACCAGCGCCCCCACTGGCTCGCCCAGATCCGAGCTCGCCACCGGCACCCCCAGGGCGCGGAGCTCGTCCATCCCCGCGCGGCCGTCCACGTCCCACGTGCCCTTCGACCCGGGAACCTCGATCACCTTCTGCGGCTCCTCGTCGAACTCGTCGCGAATCTCGCCGACGATCTCCTCGAGCAGGTCCTCCATGGTGACGATGCCGCTCGTGCCGCCGTACTCGTCGACCACCACGGCGATCGGGGTCTGCTTCCGCTGCATCTCCCGCATCACGTCCACTCCGCTCTGCACCTCGGGCACGAACAGGATGTCCCGGCGCAGTGCCGAGAGATCGGACAGGGTGGCCGCGTCGGGGTGGAGCAGGAAGTCTTTGGCGTAGAGGTAGCCCGCGACGTCGTCGAGCGAGCGCCCGTTGGTCAGGAGGATGCGCGAGTACTGGTGGGACCGCACGAAGCGGCGCGCCTCGTCGCCGGTCGTCTGGAGGGGCAGCGACACCACGTCGACGCGCGGGACCATCGAGTGCCGCGCTGCCCGCTGCGAGAAGCGCATCACCCGCTCGAAGAGCTCCCCCAGCGTCTTGCCCCGGGGGGACCGCGCAGCGCTGGCGGCGAGGATGGCGACGATCTCGTCCTCGCTGAAGCGCCCCTCGACGCTCCCCACGTCGGGAGACATGCCGACCGCCCGCAAGATGATCCCCGACGAGCGCTCGAGGAGCCACAGCAACGGCAGGAAGGTGACGTAGATGATCCGGAGCGGCATCGCCGAGGCCAGCGCCGTCCCCTCCGAGCGCTGGATGGCCACGAGCTTTGGCACCAGCTCGCCGAAGAGCACGTGCGCGAAGGTGAGGATGCCAAAAGCCAGCAGGTCCACCGCCACGTGCAGGCTCCCGGTGGCGGGCGAGCCCTTTACCAGGATGGCGGTGCGGTCGAGCAGCGCCGACACCGCTGGCTCGCCGATCCACCCGAGGCCCAGGCTGGCGAGCGTGATGCCAAACTGCGTCACCGAGAGGTAGCGGTCCAGGCGGCCTACAATCGACTCCGCCAGGCGTGCCTTCCGCTCGCCTTTGCGGGCGCGCGAGCGCAGGCTGGTCGCCCGCACCTTGACGAGCGCGAACTCCGCCGCGACGAAGAATCCGTTGAGCGCGATGCAGAGCGCGGCGACGATCAGGCCCCACACGGGGAGCCATTCCTACCACGGCTGGCCTACCGGGCGGATTTCCAGCGCGAGCAGCGCATGAACGCAGTGAATCACGCCGTCGTCTTCCTGTCGTCCCTTGCGCTGCTGTTCGCGGCGGCGCGGTTGCTCGGCGCGCTGGGCAGCAGGGTGGGCTTGCCGCTGGTGATCGGGGAGACGGCGGCGGGGGTTCTGCTCGGACCGACGGTCCTCGGGCGGGTGGCCCCCGGCGCGGAGAGCTGGCTCTTCGCGCCTGGCCTTCGCGAGGGAACGGCCGGCGCGTACGGGTCGATGGCCGTGATGCTGTTGCTGGTCCTGGTGGGGATGGAGGTGGATCTCTCGCTCCTCCGGAGTCGCGGCAGGACCGTCCTGACCACGGGCCTGCTCGGCATCCTCCTGCCAGCGGCGGGAGGCGTCGCCCTCGGCGTCCTTCTCCCCACGGCGGATCTGGTCGACCCCTCGCGGCGGGTGGCCCTCGCGCTGCTCCTCGCGGTCGCCCTCGGCATCTCGGCGCTCCCGGTCATCGCCAAGACGCTGCGCGACCTCGGCCTGTTCAAGTCCGACGTCGGGTTGACGGTCATGGTCGCGGCGATGATCGACGACGTCGCCGTCGTACTGGCGCTGCTGGTCGCGACGGTCACGCCCACGACGGGCCTGCACGCGGTCTTCGTGGGCCTGGTGGCGGGGCTGGTCCTGGCCGGTCTGACGCGGGTCAACGCGCGCTCGCGCACAGCCGCCGAGCGGCTGGTGAGGCTCTTCTTCGCGCCCCTGTTCTTCGCCTCCGTCGGGCTGCGCGTCGACGTCGTGACCGCCTTCGACCTGCCGCTCTGCGCCGTCGTGTTCGTACTGGCAACGGTCCCCAAGGTCGTCGGCTGCGCCGTGGGTGCGCGCTCGGCCGGGCTCAAGTGGCGGGAGGCGACGGCGGTCGGCTTCGGGATGAATGCGCGCGGGGCGATGGGGATCCTCCTCGCCACCCTGGCGCGCGAGACTGGGCTGCTGAGCGACCGGGTTTTCGTGGCCCTCGTGGTGATGGCGCTCGGCACCTCGCTGCTGAGCGGACCCGCGATGAAGTGGCTTCTCTACCGCGACCCGCCGGAAGAGGACGTGGTGACGCTCCTGCGTCGCGGCGCGTTCGTGAGCGAGCTGCACGCGGACAACCCGGCGGACGCCATCAACGAGCTGGCCCGGGCGCTGGGGTCGTTGCTCGTGGGCAAGAAGCGCGACGCGCGCGACGCGGTGCTCGAGCGGGAGCAGGTTGCTCCCACCGGGCTGGGGGACGAGGTGGCCATCCCCCACGCTGCCGTCCTGGGGCTGGAGCACCCGCTTCTGGTGCTGGGGCGCTCGCCGCGGGGCATAGACTTCAGCGCACCGGATGGGCGCCCCGCGCGCCTCGTCTTCCTGCTGCTCATCCCGCCGAAGGCCTACGAGGAGGAGGTGCGGATCCTCGCCTCGATCGCACGCGCGACCCTCGACGTGCGCGGCCGCGAGGAGCTGCTCGCCGCCTCCGGGCTCGAAGAGGTGACGCGCGTGCTCAACCGCAGCGCGAAGCGCACCCGGGAATCCATGCGTCCGCGCGCGTGACGGACGGGGGTGCACGCGGCCATCGGGCTGAGTGAACCGGTCGCGCAGAGTCCGCACCCGCGCGCCGCCAAAGGAGTTGGCAACATGCATCCCTTCCGGTGCATCCGGCACGCGTCCATCCTCGGTCTGACCCTCGTCCCCATCGCGGCGGGCTGTCTCAGCCGGCCGCTCGTGAGCACGAGCCCGAACACCGAGACCGTGTTCACCCAGCAGGTGAACCAGTCGGCGGTCCAGCGCGTCGATCTGCTCTTCATGATCGACAACTCCAAGTCCATGGGAGACAAGCAACAGTACCTGTCCCTCGCCGTCCCCGATCTGCTCACCCGCCTGGTGACTCCGAACTGCGTGGACGACACCGACTCGACGAAGGTGGTGGGGGTCTCGCAGGATGGCGCGTGCAGCGTTGGGCACATCGAGTTTCCGCCCGTGCACGACATGCACATCGCGATCGTCACCTCGGCGCTCGGCTCGCTGGGGGGCGACGTCTGCGACGATCCCACCGGCGCGCCGCCGGGGCCCAACGGGCAAAACGACTACGGGGAGCTCGTGAATCGCTCGAACGTCGCTGACGCGCCCGAGGGGTTTCTGGGGTGGTTTCCCGGCACCTCCGCCAACGCGGGTGCTTCTCCCACGCCAGGCACCCCGTCACCCGCGAGCACGTCCGCGCTGGTGGCCGACTTCCAGCAGCTCGTCACCGGGGTGGGCGAGACCGGGTGCGGCATCGAGGCGCAGCTCGAGAGCTGGTACCGCTTCCTCATCCAGCCCGATCCCTTCGCGTCCGTGTCGGCGGCGAACAACGTGGCGACCTTCCAGGGGGTCGACGCGACGGTGCTCAAGCAGCGTCACGACTTCCTCCGACCGGACTCGCTGCTGGCCATCATCGACCTCAGCGACGAGAACGATTCGTCGGTGGACCCGCGCATCTTCGGCGGCTCGCTGGTCGCCGGCTACCACCTGAACGAGCAGAACACGGCGCCCTTCCGCGGCACCTCGGCCTGCGCGACCGACCCGGGGTCCGACGCCTGCACGAGCTGCGACGCGAACTCCGCCGCGACCGACCCGGCCTGCAAGAACCCACGCTACGACCTCAGCAACGATCCCCAGGCCACGCCCAACATCCGCCACGTCCACATGAAGCAGAACTTCGGACTGGACTCGCAGTACCCGCTCTCGCGGTACGTCAACGGCCTCACCCAGACCACCGTGCCTGATCGCAACGGCGAGTACCCGGCAGGAGCGCAGACCTACCAGGGCACGGCCAACTGCTCGAACCCCATCTTCTCCCAGGACCTGCCCGACGGCAGCGATCTCGACCCGGCCACGCTGTGCAACCTGAAGAGGGGGTCACGGACGGCCGGGCTCGTGTATTACGCGCACATCGGCGGTGTGCCGGCCGACCTCCTGCACTTCGATCCGACGAGCGTACAGGCCAGCCAGCTGAGCGACGACGACTGGACCAGGATCCTGGGCGAGAACCCCGCAGCGTACGACGTTACCGGTATCGATAGCCGCATGGAGGAGACCTACAAGCAGCGCCCGATCTCCACGGACCCGTCGGCCACGTACTGGGATCTTGCCTACGCCTGCACCTTCCCGCTGACGACGCCGCGCGACTGCACGCAGGTGGGAGCCCAGGAGGGCTGCGATTGCGCGACGAGCACGCCTCCGGCGGGGTCGACCGGCTGGGAGCTGTGCGATCCCAGCAACCCCACGATCCAGGTCGCGGCCAAGGCCTACCCGACGGTCCGCGAGCTCACGCTGGCGAAGCTCATGAAGGGGCAGGGGGTCGTCTCGTCGCTGTGCCCCATCCACGTCACCGAGCAGGGCGCCGACGATCCGCTCTACGGCTACAGACCGGCGATGTCCGCGATCATCAGCCGCCTCCAGACGGCCCTCGTGGGGCAGTGCCTGCCACACCAGCTGACCATCACCGACGGCTCGGTGCCGTGTCAGGTGCTGGCGTCGCTCCCACAGCCAGGGCAGGCGTGTGATCCCAGCCTCGGAATGACGGCGGTGGACGCCAAGACCCTGTCCGAGGCCGCGCTGGCGCTGCAGGGGCAGCCGGCGGCCGCGCTGCTCGATACGACGCAGTACACGGTTTGCGCGATCAACCAGCTCACGCCGGGTGATCTGGTCAACGGGTCGTGTACGGCGTCGACCGCGCCCGGATGGTGCTATGTCGCGGGAACGGCGGCAGGCGGACTGTGCGCGCAGGCGCTCCTCTTCTCGCCGTCAGGTCAGCCCGCGGCGGGCGTGGAGACGCTGATGACCTGCGTCGAGTCCACGCCGACGGTCGTGGAGTGACCCGGAAATGAAAAAGAGCGCGAAAGGACAGTCCCTCCGCGCTCCTTTCCACCTCGTGTCAGGGAGGTCTACTGGACGACGAACTCCCAGGTGAAGGTCGCGTCGCCGTCGACGTTGTCGGGCGGGTCGAGCTTCAGGCCGTTGAGCGCCGTGACGACGCACTGGGCAACCGGGGGCTGCGCCGTGGTCGACTCGGGGACCACCGTCACGTTGCTGATGAGGCCCGAGTCCTTGGCGACGATGAAGTGCACCGTCGTCGTGCCCGCGAGGGCCTTGGGACCTGGGGTGGACTTCACGATGCCGTCGAAGCAGTCGTGGACGCGCGGGTTGGCCTGCGCGGTCAGGAGCTTCGCCGTGTCGTCGCGGTAGGCATCGCCCACGCGGATGGCGCCACCGCAGCCGATCGCGGTGAGGGGAGCGAGAAGGGAGAGGCAGAGGAAGATCTTGTTCATGGTCGTTCTCCTTCTCACTTCATTTCTTCGACTTCGAAGGTCACGCGGCGGTTCTTCTCGCGGTTCTCCTCCGTGTCGTTGGGAGCGATGGGGTTCTCCGGTCCGAAGCCCTTCGCGTTGAGCTTGTCCTTCGCGATGCCGTGGTCGATGAGGTACTTCATCACGGCCTCGGCGCGGGCCTGGGAGAGCGCCTTGTTCTTCTTCGCGTCACCCTCCGAGCTCGTGTAGCCGCGGATCTCGATGTGCTTGATGGAACCACCGCTCTCCTTCACGATGGCCACCACGCGGTCGAGGATCTGGTCCGAGACCTTGGCCAGCTTGGAGCTGCCCTTCTCGAACTGAATCTTCTCCTTGGCCTGCACCTCGACGAGACGCGCCTGGGGAGGCGGCGGCGGCGGCGGGGGTGGGGGAGGAGGAGGCGGGGGAGGCGGGGGGGGAGGCGGCGGCGGGGGCGGCGTGCCCGCGACCACGAAAGACGTTGTTCCTCGGAAAATCTGTGGTCCGCCGCCGCACGCCGCGGCGAGCGTAAGCGCTGCCAGCGGTACGAGTCCGAGTACTGCTGTTCCTACGCGTCGCAACTTGGTCATCGAGCAGCCCCTCCTTGGGCGCCCGATATTAAGCAGACCTGGTGTCCGAGGGAAGAGGGTTTGTCATGGATCGATGACGAGAGAGCCAAACGCCTCCGGAACGTGGAAATTGGGCTTGCTCGTCCTCGGGGGGCTCCACGCGAGATATTTGCGCGTTCCCGTCCCCTCCATCCGAAAAAGGCCGATGGGCAGCCTGGCGCCCGGGGAAACGAGGGGTGGCAGAAACTCCTTCGACTGGAGCTCGGCCTCGATGGTCGCCCGCCGGGCGGCCCGGTCCTGCGTCGCCCGGACCGTGACCCCGCTGGACCACCGCGTGTCCGAGGTGTGGGTGTCGAGGTCCACCGCGACGTTGAAGTAGTGACCGAACGGCCCGAGCTCCGTCTCGAAGTAGTGGCGGGGACGTCGCGGATCGGGCGTGAAGAAGAGCTCTACGCAGTCTTCCTCGTACAGCTTCGGGCGCGGCTGCTCGGGCGAGCGTGCGAGGTCGGTGTTCAGGCCCGCGCTCTCCAGCTGCCACAGGACGAAGAGGCCCGCGGCCGAGTGGAGGAACCGCGTCCGCGTCCTGATGCCGGAAGGGTTCCCGGCGTAGTCCGTGTCCCACTCGACCGGCGTCGCGCGCGCCCATGCTGCGTCGTCCGCGCGCCCGTCCACGTCGATGACGTCCGTGCCGAGCGCGGTGGCGTGGGCGACCGGCCTGTCGCCGGGGGGGGACGGGGCGGGCAGGACCGAGGCCGTAGGAGGAGGAGCCGTAGGGGACACGCCGCCGGAGTAGATGGCGAAGCTCGCCATCGCCACGAGGTGGGCCGGCCGGGGCGAGTCGAGCAGCGGTGCGCCGTCGCCCGTGACCGCCGGGGCGGCGATGTCCACACCGAACCGGCGGGCAGCGGTCTCGAGGAGGGGCGACGTGGCATGCCCGCCAAGCTCGCGCTCGAGGTCCTTGTTCGCCCAGAACCCCAGGAGCTGGGCGCCCACGCGATCGACGAGGATCGGGTTCGTGCCTCCCACCGCGAAGCGCTCCGCGCTCGGGTAGAGCTTCTCGAACCCGTCGCCTCCCTCGGCGGGTGCGCCCTCGGCCAGCACCACGTCCGGCGCCTCCACCTCGAGGACGTCGGCGATGCGCTCGGCGAACGTCTCCAGAGCCGCGACGTAGGCCGCGCGGTCCTCGTGGCCCTTCCGCTGCGCCTCGAGCCAGGGGTTGAGCTCGCGGTGCATGCGCCACTTGTTGCGGAACGCGGGGGACTTGTCGCTGAGCATGACCGTGCCCTGCATGCCCTTGATGGACATCGAGAAGACCGCGAAGCGGTGCGCCTTCATCTTCGGCAGGGAGATGAACATCCCGTGCGCCAGCGTGTCGGCTAGCAGCTTCGGCACGAGCAGCGTGGGGACGTGCGTGCCCTCCATCCCGCGGATGCCGAGGGGCTTGCCGGGCTGCTCGCCCTCCACGTCGAACACCCCGTCGTCGTCCATGGCGACCAGAGGGACGTTCTCCTCGCGGGCCATCCGGGCGTAGCCGCTGGCGTCCGCGAGGTGCACCCAGTCTTTGTGGGTCGCGCCCCAACCCTCGGCGATGGTGATGTGCTCGTGCCCGCGCGCCTTCAAGCAGCGGATGACACCGCGGACGAACTCGGGATCCGTGATGCGTCCACGCAGGCCATCGTCCCCGTCGTGCGTGGCCGGGTCCTTGAACCAGTCGAACCCGCCGAGGTTGGGCTTGAGGAGGATGGGCGTCGCAGCCGACCGCTGGGGAACGACGGCCTGGCAGAGGCGGTTGCCGAGGTCCCGCGCGGGCTGTGCGTCCTTGCTCTGCAGCACGACGACCGGCGTTCGGTCCGCGGCGAGGCGGGCATGCGTCCGCGCCCGGAGCGTTGCGCCGTCGACCTCCCCGGCCGTCACCACGGGCGGTTCGGCGTCGGCCATCGTCGCCGACGTCATCGGCGACGCGTGCGTGGTGGTGTCCACACCCGGATCCCGCGAGGACGACGGAGCAGGGGTGTCGGCGGTCGCGCCGTCCGGCACGGGAGCCACGTCCACCCGGTGGCACGCGAGCAGCGGGGAGACCGTCGAGACGCAGAGGACGCAGACGCAGAGGATCGCTCGCATGGCTCTCCGGCGCCCCAGGGGTAGCAGCTTCCGAACGGGGGCGCGCGCGAGTGCTACGCTTGGGTTGGCATGAGGCGCACGCACAGCGCGCGGGTCCTGCTCTTCGTGGCGGCGTCCTTCGTCGCGTGCGCGTCCCAGGGGTCGGGCAGCGGGGGCGACGGTCCCGATGCGGGGGACGCGAGCGTCCACACGGGCAGCGACGACGGGAGCGGCCCGTCACCAGATGCCGTGGTGCTGGGGCCGGACACGGGGGAGGACGCAGGGGAGGACAGCGGTCTGGCCGACGGTGACGACGACGGCGGACACGCGAGCAAGTCATGCACGGGGCTGCCCGACGGGACCCCCTGCGGCGCCGCGCCCGACATCTGCCACGACGCTCCGCTCTGCCAGAAAGGGGCGTGCGCCGCTCCGGTGGCCAAGGCGGACGGCTTCGCGTGCGCCGCCGCCCCGGACGACTGCCACACCGACGGGACCTGCAAGGCGGGGGTCTGCGGGGCACCGCCCGCCCGGGCCGATGGCTACGAATGGACGGCGGGCGACGACACCGCGCGCTGCTGCAGCGGTAAGCCCATTCACACGAACGTCGACTCCGACTGCGGGGCCTGCGGCATCCAGTGCAACGCCGCGAACGGCGAGTCCTGCCAGTCGTTCAATGGCATCTGGTTCTGCCGGGGGTGCATCGCCAGCGCAGACTGCTGGTCGCACTGCTGCTCCGAGTCCTACTCGCCGTACTCTTGCGCTGCCAGCGACTGCTCGGGAAACTGCTCGGCGGAGTACTGCCCGCCAGGGACCCACTGCGTCACGGGCACCGATACAAGCGACTACTGCTCGTACTGAGACGTGTGCCGCTCCGTGCCGGCCACGACACCCACCGTCCTGAAGAGACCCTCCTGCGAGCGGCCAAGTGCGCGGTTTTTCACGTGGCCCGGCTCGTGCTGTGTACGTCTCTCGGGAGGTTCTACCAAATGCGTTTGCATGTGCTCCTGGGTGCGATGGGGCTGGGCGTGGTGTCCCTGGCGATGACCGCCGACGACGCACGTGCCTGCGGGGGGTGCTTTCACGGCCCATCCCAGAACGGCGACGTGATCACCGACCACCGGATGATCTTCAGCGTCTCCCAGGAGCAGACGACGCTCTACGATGAGATCGAGTACCAGGGGAACCCGGCGTCGTTCGCATGGGTGCTGCCGGTTCACGGTCAGGTGC
>Ga0326727_10015190_pt1 | contig 16598 bp, 21 predicted proteins | sample MB2enrmetagenome_FD_207643 | JGI IMG/M metagenome (GOLD analysis project Ga0326727, IMG submission 207643) | Lab enriched peat soil microbial communities from McLean, Ithaca, NY, United States - MB29MY | ecosystem: Environmental > Terrestrial > Soil > Wetlands > Peat | place: USA: New York...
GGCTGGGAATCCAAGCATTCTAAGGCAAAAATTCTTTAAGGAGGACCTGTGAGCGCCAATCCATCACGAAGGCAATTTCTGCAAGCAGGAATGGCTTTGCCTGCAGCTGGGCTGGTCACCTCGAACAGCCTGGAGTCGGCATTTCAAGAACCGCCGAAATCTAAGGAGCCGCCCAAAGTGGCCTATCGGACTCTGGGCAAAACGGACCTTAAGCCGTCGGGCGTTGGCTATGGCATAGGGTACGTGCCAAGAACGGAGGTTGTAGCCCGGTCTCTTGATATGGGCATTAATTATTTCGATACTGCCCGGGATTACAAGGACAGCGAAAGGATCTTCTCCGGCGTCATTAAAGGGAGGCAGAGGGATAAGATCATTATCGCCACCAAGTCTCCCTCCTATAAAAAGGAGCAGATATTAAAGGACCTGGACACCAGTCTTTCGGAACTCGGCACCGATTATCTCGACATCTGGCATTTGCATGCCAGGGACACGCCAGCGTCGATTCCGGATGGAGCGCTGGAGGCGATGCAGATGGCCAAGAAATCAGGCAAAGCCCGCTACCTGGGTTTCAGCTGCCACAAGCCGTACGCCATGGTCGATTTCCTGATCAAGACCAAGGTATTCGACGTCATGCAAATGACCTACAGCTTCCCGATCGGCGGGCGCCTCAGGAACGAGGCGGTGGACAAACTTCGCGAAGCGGGCATTGGCGTCATAGCGATGAAAGTGGTGGTGGCCGTAAGTGGCCTGAATTTAGCCAACTTTTCCGGCAAACCCAAGACAACCGGCGAGGGGCCGCTTGCGGGCATCAAGTGGGTGCTGACGAATCCAGGGATAGGAACAACCGTTCCTCACATGGAGACGATCCCCGAGCTGGAGATGAATTTCCGGGCGATGTCGGAGCCGTATACGGCTGCGGACGAGCAGCTGCTGTATGTGCTCAATGAGCAGATCCGGCCGAATTACTGTCGCATGTGTTACGAGTGCGAAGGCAAATGTCCGAAGGGCATGCCGGTCCCGGACGTTTTGCGCTTCCTGGCCTATCATGACTTCTGCGGCAATTATCATCAGGCGGCGATGAGCTTCAAGGGTCTGGCAAAAGAAGTCCAGGATGTGCGTTGCAAGGATTGTTCTGGTTGCGCCATCCAATGCCCGAATGGGGTTCGCGTCCGGGATCGCCTGATCCGCGCGCAGGAACTGTTCGCCTAGCGGCATTTCTCGTAAGATGAGTGGCGAGGCGGAGTAGAGGGGCACGAATACAATCTGCAGTCGACGGTGGGCTTTCGGCTGGCAGGGCGCATGGCATTCCGGAGCCGGCTCCGGCTGTCGACTGCATGGTGAAACTCTGTGTGGGCGGTGCTATTTCAAACAAACGTAGATGGATCAAGCAGTTCCCATAGCTGACGGAGTCGGGCATTCTCTGGAGGGAAGAAATGCGATACAACCTGCTGATTGCAGTCGTTTCGATTTTCCTTTTTTTCGGTAGTTCGTTCGCCCAGGAAGCAAAGAAAGACGGGTGGTGGATCAAAGCAGATACCCAGAAACCGGCGTCGCAGATGATGGCGTTCTATGTCGGGGCAAACGGCCACTCCTATGGCTTTTGGAAGGCATGGGATCCGGGCAGTCCTGCGGAATTCGACATATCCGAAGAGTATCGAAACAGTCCGACGCTCTATATCCTGGCGCAAACGACCAGTGGTCAAAAATGCGGATTCTGTATTATGTACAAGTCCAAAGGCGTCAAACATGTCGTATTCGATCTCGAACAGGATCATCTGGCGAAACAGTCGGATGAGGACAAGGAGTGCAAATAGCACCGCGCCTCAATGGCCTGAATTCTTAAAGACATCAGAAAATGCAGTGCGGTATCTTTTGCACAGCCATGCGCGGATCTCGCCCTAAATTGCCAGGCAAACGAGTGTGCTGCACGAATAGAATCCACGTTGAATAAGTGGTCGAATCTCAAGCAGAAATGCAGGACTCTAGCACCATTGAATGCCTGGGCCTTTGGCACGCCTCCCGTGCAATCTTTTCCCGCACAGTTGCCTTCAGTCCCGATCAGCCCTGGTGGGGACCTCTTCCTGCGCAAACGGTTGCAAATCCGCTGTATGGGATTCGGGCAAAGGACAGCAGGCTCTTGACCTCCGACTCGTTTGTCACAAGCGGTCTTTTATATCGGACCGGACATACCCTTCCGGGAACGATTCCACCTTGTGGCCGACGATCGTGTATTCCTTGTCTTTCCTGGTAAACGACTTCTCCAATTCCATGTAACCCTGCGGATCGAATAATGGTGTTGCGCTGTACCCCATGATTCCTGTTGCCGGGGCGTGCGTAAAGGTATAGGCGACACTTTGATCTTTGAAATTTGCCCGCCCATGTTCCAGCATGCCTTCCATCGCGGCTTTCAAGGTGTAGTGCGTAGATGCGCATTTGAAACCGAGGCGCGTCAACTGCTCCATGGTTACCGATGGGACTCCGGTGTCCGCACGCACATCCGCGAAAATTTTCCAGCCCGGAACTCTTTCGGCCATATATTTTGCCTGTTCAAAGGTGCCGACTTTGACGATCATTGCCATATCTGCGCCCATTTCCATCGACTCGCGCATACGGGTGCAGCCTTCTTCAAACTCATCGAGATCATCCGGATCCGCGTTTGTCCGGGCTATCAACAGGCACTCTGTGCCTTGCAGTGCTTCCGCGGCCGCGCGAATTTTCGAGTAGTACTGTTCCCTGGGCAGCAGCCGAGTCGTGTTTTCCATGTCGCCGGCATCTTCCAGCTGAACGGCCGCTGCTCCCGCGGCGGCGAGCCTCTTTGCAGAGCGGTATACGGCCAAGGGACCGCCGAAACCGTCCTCGATATCCGCGATCAACGGAATAGCGGAGGTTTGCGAAACCCGGCTGACCACCCACTCCAAATCCGTTAAGCTGGTAAAGCCATAGTCGATGACCCCATTCATCGCGATGGACACTTCGCCCCCGCTCAACAGCATCACGGGGAAACCGCACATTTCGACGGCCCTGGCCGACGCACAGTCATAAACGCATGGCACCAGAAAACATCTCTCGGTTCTCTCCAGGATTGTTCGTAAACTTGTTTTGCTTGGCATATCCGATTCTCCCTTCAAAATTTCTCTATTTCGAGAATTCTTCAATCCCTTCGATTGCGTAGGCTCGTACCGGAGAGGAATCCAATCCTTTAATAGGCAATGGTGAATAGGACATGAAGAATATATCGGTTCTCAGCTGGTCCAGATTTTTCAGCACTTCAAGAAATACAATGTTCCGGGCCATCAGTACATCGTGAAACGCGCACACATCCTCATTACTGTTTTCGATCGATACGCCGTCTCCGAAGCCGACACACTTGACCTCCTTTTCGGCAAACCACTCGGCAACTTCCCTGCCTATAAATAATCGTCTATCCTCATGCGTATTGGTCTTTTCTGTAAATGGCTCCATTCTGTATGGCGAATCAATGATGACGATGTCGTTCTTTTTTATTTTCCCGCCGCAGGCCCTTTCCATGTCTGCCGGCAGTATATGGCTATTGGGGGCGAGACCGGTCAGAGTTACATAAATTGCACGCCCCATGAACGAGGTCAATGGAAGCGACTGCACATCAGGCCAGGCATCATTGTGGTGGTACGGGCACTCGACATGTGTTCCCAGGTGACTCATTAAATCCATATGGGTATGGAAATCGGGAATCCGTCCTCCGGTGTTAAACCTGAACAAACGGCATCTCCGGGTCTCTGTCCCCGGATCGAGCGGTTTCGACAGATCAATGACTCGCAAGTTCCCCAGTTGATAGACGCACATGTCATCGCCTCGCAAACAGCTATGGATTTAACGGATTCCTGTCTTCCAGCGCGTGAATCAGTCCGAGCACAAGCTCATGGCCGGGGGTCGGCACATTCGCGCGCATGCCTGCCGCGACTACGGCTCCACTGATAAAATCCGCCTCGGTTTTGCGTCCGTCACGGATATCCGCGTAAATCGAGGTGTAGCCATTTCTTGCCTGTTTGAGCAGCCTCTGAAGCTCATCCAGAACCTTTTCTTCCTCGAATCCCATTCCCTCCCGATTGGCGACTGCGACCGCTTCCTTGACCAATTGCCTTGCCAATGCCCAAGCAGAGCTGTTTTCCACGATGAACCCGAGGTTTGTCCGGAGAATTGCGGTCAGGGCGCTTGCGGAAGCATTGATGAAGAGCTTTTCCCAGATTTTTCGCCGGATGTTATCGATTATCTGCGTTTCGATTCCGCACTTCGTCAGTGCGCCCTCAATCGGTTTCAATCTCCGCCCGTTTCCGGATAGGGGGCCAATGTAGGTCTTTCCTCCGCCCCCGTGGTGGATGAGTCCTGCTTCGATGATCGAGCTGTTGTGTTGAGTGGTTCCGATTGCAATCCTGTTTTCTGCAACCGATTCTTTCATCGCAGCGTCATGGCCGGATCCATTTTGCAGAGACAGCACATAGGTATTGGGACCGATCAATCTCCGGTTGGCTCTCAGGGCGCTTTTCGAATCCATGGCCTTGACAAACAAAAGTATTAAATCCACTTCTCCAACCTCCTCTGCTGAAAGCGTGGCCTTCGGAGCAGCGGCTGTGACATTTCCGTCCGGTTCCTGAATCCGGATCCCGGTTTTATTGATCGTATCGACCTTAATTTTGTCTGTGTCGAGAAGTACGACTTCGTTGCCCTTTGACAGATATCCCCCAAAAAGCATTCCCATTGCACCGGAACCTATGACCGCGATTTTCATTTTTTGTCGCCTCCTGTCATCAAGGCAGCGGTTGATGATTCTTGACTGCTGGTTCAGAACGGGAATCGATTCGGATGACGGCCGGCTGTTCTGAGCGGCTCAAATATAGCATATCAGTCTCAGCCGAGAATCTGATGGTGAGACTGGAGATCAAGACCGGAGAATGAGATCGCCTGTTTTCAGGTCGAGTGCCGCAGGAATTCAAGCAGCCCGACTCATGTATCCCTGCGGCGTTGCCATTCACCCTGTGTGCTTTCGATCCTTGGTGAACGCCTGTTCTCTTTCATTGCATTCCGCAAAGGCAATCCTTGCGCACCATGACAAAGGGTTTCCCCAATGGCTATAAGCCTGAGGTGATAAAATGACTTCTCCTTCGTTTTCCTCGAGTCCCCCCCTGTTTCCTAGTGAATTCTCCTTCAGTTTCGCCACGGTCTTTATGCCCCGTTCCAGCATTGTGCTATTTGCTGTAAATAATTGATATTAAATTATCTCAGCTTGTTCTCAGCCTTGGCTTGGTTAGGGGTGTTTCCAGGCATTTCCGATGGCCGCGGGCAAAGTGAGAGAGGATTGATCTCATCTATCCTATCACGGTCGGCGATGCTTTCAGGCGTGCGGAGACCATTTTAAGACATGCCCCTCTGCTGAAGTCGGGATAGCTCCAGTTCGTTGGCTTCTCAAAAATCCGCGGCGATGCAGGAAACAGCTGCAAACCTGCTGTATGGGATTTTGGCAACGCTCGATGATTGATTGTTTTAACGGTTACACGGGATGCCACATGACGGCATTCTTGCGGCAATGCCCATAACCCTCAGGCCCTATTGGCACCTTCGATCATTCAGAACGGGTTTTTTGCGGACCACAACCTGGCGGGCTTGCCCACTTCAATCTCACTGCCCATCCAAACGCAGCTTGGACTTTGCGGCCATTTCGGGAGGCCATTGGCGACTTGCAAGGCAACCGGTTTCCGATTCACGATCGAGACAGCATTGGCTCTCAGGGGTTGGATCCCGGTGGCATGGGGCGAAAGTTCTGAAACCCCCGTTTCGTTCGCCCCAGGCGATCCGCACTGCGAGCGGCTGACCGGGAGCAAACGCCGGGAAAGCATCGATTTCCTGATCCCGCTCAGCGAGGGTCATCTGAGGAAAACCTTGAATGCGTCAAGGGCCCACGGCAATAAGGGCCGCCCTCACTTGAGCTTGGGGCCGGCGCTTCCTGAACCTGAACATGCCTTTCCGGTTCCGGTCCAGAAATGTCGATATCAGCTTCAAAAGGGATATCGAGTGAAGTCAAGGGCGGTTCTTGGAGGCCTGCATCACGAATGCTGGCTGGAGAAGATAGCCGCCTGAGCCGGATAACGATGCTGGGCCTTGGGTTCCACATGATGAGCGCACGCGCAGGCGAACCCCGAATCGCGCATTGGCTCTCAACAAGGATGATAACGCCGATATTGCCGAAAACGTCCTCGTCGTCTTGCGTGTTATTATTGCGCAGCACAACGTGGCCGTCGCACGTGCAGCCAAAGGAGAGCGATGTCAACGAGAGCCAAAATCGATGCGCATGTCCATATCGTACCGGCTCATCTTTTGGGCAAGACCGATCGGCGTTTTAACGTCACGATAGAACCCCATGGCATAAAAAGATTTGCCGATGGCAGCGTCTACCAATTCATGCCGGACGATCTGCCCGGCAGCTGTTACCCTGTCGATAGCCTGATAAGATCCATGGATGGCATGGGCATTGAAAAAGCGGTCATTATGCAGTCCCCATGTTTTAGTCTCAACGAGGAGGTGAGTCAGGCGGTTCAGAAATATCCCGGTCGCCTAAGGGGCTCCATGATCATTGAGCCTTACGGAGAGAAGTGCCTGAAGGATATTGAGGATTGCCACGGCCGCGGCCTTACGGTTATGAAATTTGAAATGTCAACCGGCCTGGGATATACCCACCCCAACATGTTTCCGGACCTGCGATTCGATTCTCTGCTATTTGAAAGGATTTGGGCAAAAGCGGAAGAACTCGGCATTACCGTGACAATCGATCCAAGCACGATTGGCAGCAAGGGCTATCAAGTTGAGAGACTAGACCGCATGATTCAGAAATTCCCTGATCTGCGCTGGGTTGTTTGCCACCTGGGGTTCCCGTTTCGAGGCATGCGAAACAATGCCGAAAAATACCTGCGTTGGAAAAATATGACAGCCCTGGCCGACCACAAAAATGTCTGGTTTGACATTTCTGCGCTGCCAGTCCTTTTTAGCCAGGAATGCTATCCGTTTGCTTCTGCAATGGAGATCTTAGGCGAATTTATTGAAGCACATGGGGCGGACAAGCCGGTATGGGGTTCCGATATTCCGGGGGCCCTGTGTTACGGAACGTATGTGCAGTTGGCCGATGCATTTGAAGGATGCCCGCTGTTTACCGGAGAACAAAAAGACCGGATTTTCCATCAAAATGCTCATCAAGCCTATTTCTGAAGAGAAGATCAATCTGATTCACTCGCGCTATTTGTAGATTGAAAGCCCCGACACCTTCCCGGAACCGCAAAAATGGGGAGGTGCCCAGAGCTGTGTCGTCAAAGCTCTGTGATGCAACAAATACAAGAACTTAACCTGGTCTCGGGACCGGAGCTTTTGCCATAAAATGCGGCCTCATGACCAAATTGCTCGTCGGAATCCTCAAAATCCAATGGATGGATGGGTCTAATGCTGCGAACCCCTCCGATCCGTTTGGCCCCCAAAGGGTCCATTAGTTTCGATTCCCTGGCAATCTGTGGATTTCACCTGAGGTGATTCAACGGCGATTAGGTTTTGGCAACGTGCGAGGCTCAAATGGAGTCACGACGGAACGCACACATCAGCCGCGTCTGGTCTCCGGACGCACGTGGTCTGCATCGAGCATTCTTTTGTTTTTTCAAATCAACCATCTCAGCGGATTTCACTCCAGAGCAGACGTTCCTCCCTGTAGGGATCATCAACGACTCTGCACTGGGCATCCAGAATCATAGTTGCGCGGCGATCGAGCGTATACGCCGGCCAATTCGGAATGCCGTCGTGGCTCGGATTGCCAGTGCGGGCAAACGTAGCCCAGGCTTGGCTCACATTCCTCGTCGCCTGCCGCATCTCCGTTTGCCTTGCATCCGATTTGTTGGATTCCGGGTGATTGAATTTGAACGGAATTTCCGAGGCGTGGGCTGCTTTCATTTTATAGGCTATTCCAGGAGCTACTGGCGTGTCGGATTCATAGGCAAAAACGTACATGAATACCGGGGCCGCTTTGAGCGCTGCTTTGCGTTCGGCCATCGTGATGGCGTTCATCCCCATCCACTGAGCGGTAGTGATTGCCACATACAAGTCCGTGGGGGAACTCCCCGGACGCGAACGGCGATAGACGTCGAGAATCCTGTCCGTTTTATCCTTGTACATTTCTTCGAGTCTTCGGCGCAGGCCAGCCTCATCCATTGAAAAAATTTCAGGCATGGAACGAAACATGAAGAGCGTCTCATCCTTGTTGGTGCCGACAATCATAGGAATGTTGGCTGAGATTGAAGGCGCTACAGGATCATAAGGATGCGCCGGGATATAATGACCATCAACCACCGGGCTGAAGCCCAGGCCCTCGGCCAGGGCTTTTGAAGCCGATGCTGTCATTGCCGTCGTCCGCCGTGGAAGCTCCTGTTGCACAACACAGAGCCTTTCTGCGGGAATTTTGAGCAGGTCGCGCGCCTGGTTTTCTTTCATACCCAGCGCGGCCAGGGCGGCTCGCGTTGTTTCGATTGCAGATTCGCGGCTGCGCAATCTTAGCGTAGAGCCGCTTTCAATGCTGGCTTTGTGAAACAGGCCCTTAGCCTGGGGAAGTGCAGTCAGCGTGCTTGTTTTGGCGCCACCGCCGGATTCTCCCCAGATCATCACATTGCTCGGATCGCCGCCGAACTCTTCAATATTGTCGCGCACCCAATCCAGGGCTGCCACGATATCCAACATTCCGGCGCACCCTGAGGCGGAATATTCTTCTCCCAGCAGATCGCCAAGATAGAGATAGCCCATGATTCCCAGGCGGTGATTGTGCGTGACGACGACCACGTCGTAGTCTCTGGCCAGTGCTGCGCCATCATGGAACGTGTCCTGCGGGGATACGTCGGCACCGCCATTTCCTGTGGCGAAGCCTCCGCCGTGTGAGTAGAACATGACAGGTCGCTTGCCCCCTTTGCCCACACCTCGCGTCCACACATTCAGATACAGGCAGTTTTCATCCGATTCGGCAGGCTTCCATTCTTTCGGCCAGGCCGGATCCGCAGGTTGGATGGATTGAGCGCCATAGAGAATCGCATCGCGGATTCCCGTCCAGGGCTTGAGTTGCGGCGCAGGTTTGAAGCGCTTATCCCCTGCCGGAGAGCCGGCATAGGGGATGCCCTTGAAGACAAAGACGCCATTGTTTTCTGCACCGCGAACGCGGCCGTAAACGGTTTTTGCCAGAATCTCTCTGGATGAAGAGTGAGCGCGGGTTTCCGATGCCTGAACAAAGGGCGCGGATAAAACACCCAAGGCCAGCGGAATACGGGTTAGAAAAACTCTGCGGTCGAGCCTCGCGTGAATGCCAGTTTGAACGCGTTGACTGTTCTCATCACCCTTCAGCATCGTAACTCCTGATCGTATTGTGTAATTGAACGAACACCGGCGAGTTTGCTGCCTCCCTGTCATCCACAACAATGCCACATGGTCCAGCTTTTGAGCTATGCCATTCTAACGCCGCAATCTTCTCGGTGCTTCTGCAATCTACTGTTGGCGGTTTGTCCTTATCCGGTTCTTAGCAAATCACGTATGAGCATTTAACGCGATGTTGAATCAGTCATGTCAAAACCGACTAAAATATTTTCCGTTATAAAGCTTTTAGTTAATCCCAACAGCACTCAATGACGGAAGCACCACTCCAAGTGAAATCCATGAACCTTGCTTAGAAGCGGAAGACTGCTCGCCTCTCCATGAAGAATCCTCATAAACAACTTTGCCTCCGACCATCGTCATCAGGACTTTCGTTTTTCCGACTTGATTCGGCACAGAGTTCATTCGGGACGCCTGCGACCTCACGGGACGATCTGACTGGCTATTTTGTCGAGAACCACGTGCCTCTCTTCTTCCAACGCCAAAGAAACAGGTTCCGGCCAGGCGCTGGTCTGCACAATAACGACACGTCGGGCGGGATTCACGTAAATGCATTGTCCATAAATTCCAAGTGCCATGTACACGCCGTCATTCCCTGGAGGGACCCACCATTGATAGGCGTACCCGTAACCGCCTTCAGGACCCCCTGGTTTCGGTTTGAGATACGGCGCGTCGGGTGTCGTGGAATCGTGCACCCATGCTTTTGAGACAATGAGTTTTTCTCCAAGAGTCCCGCCCTGAAGCATCATGAATCCTACCCGTGCGTAATCCCGCACCGTCGCGTTAAAACAGGCAAAGGCGCATGTGTCCGGCTGTTTCTTGGACTCGTAGAAGAACGCGTCGCTCTGGGCGCCGATCTTGCTCCAAAGCTTTTCCTGCGCATATTCATTTAGCCGTTTTCCGCTAACCTTCTCAAGGAGAAGACCCAATACCTGAGTGTTCACACTCTGATATTCAAACTTCGTGCCGGGAGGTGTTTTTGTCGGCTGAATGGATTGTGTATAGTTTTTGAAAGTGGGATTACCGGTAAGCAAGGCGGCACCGATCAATGCCGCTCCAGATTTTGGATCTCTGTAATCTTCGCTGTAATTAACGCCGCTTGACATCTGAAGAAGGTTTTTTATCGTAACGTTGCGGTAACCGCTCACCGAAAGAAATGGCAAATACTTTGTGACAGGATCCTCGATGCCCTTGAGGAGTCCACCTTCAACCGCAGCTCCGATCAGGATCGAAACGATGGATTTGGATAACGATTGTGATACGAACTTTGAATTCTGATCTGCTTCATGAAAATACCTCTCACCAACAATCCGGTCGTTGTGGAGGACGAGGAATCCGGTAACGAAGTTTCTCTTGAAAAAATCGTCCAACGAATAACGGCTGCCGCGGAATGTGTATTCAATGACCAGAGGTTTAGTTGGCTCAAGCAGCGGATACACCTGCTCCCCTTTTTTTATCAAGTCCGTGCGCAAACCGAGCTGGTCCATGTGGTGGAAGTAGTAGAAATTGTAGGGCTGGGCCATATAGCTGTATTTGTCCACAAGGAGGCCAGCCGGATTCATTTTGCTGATTTCAATTCTGCCAGGATATTGAGCGAGAGCTCCGAGGCAGAACACCAGTGCTGCGATCTGTACGGAGGCCAACCGAAATTTCCGATTTGTATTCATTTTGCCCCCCACGAAGCCGTTTGCTGATCAATGATGATTGTCCGACATCTCGGCGGCCAGTGGCCGCTGGCCCGCTTGGCCGAAGCTGATGCTTCAGACACTATTTCCCCAGCGATCAGCGCCATCTTGCCTTTGTTCTCGTGTATTCGAGTGACAGGAATTTTGAACGGAGCGCGATCCGGCACCAGTAAATCGGCAAGCAGTCCTTTTTCGATGCCGCCGGTTTTGCTCGGATTCCCCATCCGGCGCGCGGCGCTTGCCGCGAACCGGTCGGGGGATTGCTGCAATCCGATCTTTTCTGCCTCATCCAACTCGGTGCCGCCGCCCCTGCGCACGACGAACGCCGGAACCCGTCCTGCCGGAATATAGATTTGGCCGTTGCTGAAAATCAGATCGGCGGCCTCAGCTGTCTTTGGTTTCGCGGGCCCTCCGACGCCGTCCGGGTTTTGTGCCAAAACCGCGATTGCACCGCTCGGCAAGAAGGCAGACACATCGATCCCACACCTGCGCTTGAAAGTGTGCATCGGCCACCCGTTGATCCCGGCAGCTGTTGGTTGTCGCACAAATTATATATGGAAACATGGATCCGTCGTCTGTGATTGCTGTTGAGAGCTCCTTCCAATCCTGATTCGGCAATTTTTCTTGACAACCCCAGTCTTAGAGTTGCCTCATATCCGCACGGCACCTATAACCAATAAGCTAAACGGAGGTAATTGCAATGCCAATGAAATGTCGGGGGGGTGCATTCATACTGGTTTTCATCGTCATGCTGGGAGCTTCTGATCTCGTGCAGGCAGCTCAAACCTGTGACCGGCAGTGCCTGGTCACTCTCATGCAAAACTATCTGGCAGCCCTGGTCAAGCACGATCCGAAAGCAGTGCCGTTCGCCGGTGAAGTCAAGTTCACTGAGAACACGGCGAATATCCCGGTCGGATACGGCTTATGGGTGACTGCGTCGGGCGGGCCGACGGATTTCCAGGTCTATGCCGCAGACCCTGTCGCTCAGCAGGTTGCCTGCCTGGTCGTGATGAAGGAAAACAATAACAAGGACGTTCTGTTAGGGGTTCGTCTTCGATTGCAGCGCGGGAAGATCGTCGAGGCTGAGCATCATGCGGTCCGTGACGGCATCTCGGGCGGGATGCCGAATCTCCAGAAACCGCGTCCCGGGCTCGTTGAGGATTTGGCGCCTGCCGACCGGACTCCCCGAGACCAGATGATCGATATCGGGCTTTCCTACTATGATGCGCTTGTGGGCGGAGACGGCACCCTGGCCCCGTTTGCCGAGGAATGCGAGCGTCGCGAGAATGGATCAACCTCGGTAGGGGGCGTACGGGCTGCGGCCAATCCGCCTGCCGCAAAGCCGCAGTTCCCTCCTCAAGGCTCTGTCGATTCCGAGATGGCAAAATTGGGCATGGCGTTGGCTGCCGCTCCCAAAACCTGCGCAGCGCAGATCAGCGCCGGTGTCTGGGCATACATCACTGAAATCAGGAACCGCCGTTTGCTTGTCGTCGATGAACAGAAGGGCCTCGCAGTGGGCTTCTCCGACTTTTATCACGACAGCAAGCTCAAGGTCATGAAGCTCAGGGGAGTGCCGGGGTTGGATAGCGTGCCGTCTTACCAGGGTACTTTCAACATGCCCGCGATGCACATTTTTAAAATAAAAAAAGGCAAGATATACGACATTGAGGCAACGGGACTGGTCTTGCCATACGGAACCAAGACCGGCTGGGAATAGAGGCCGGGGACTGGCTCTTGCAACACAGTCCGACAGGTCCTGGCCTCGTGGACAAACAATGATTTTAAAAACGGCTGGTTTTGCCTCCCGCACACCAAGGTGCGGGAGCGCAAATCCGTGGAGGCGTCTGTAAACCTCGATAAACCGGAGCTCACCAGTGAAGGCGCTCTGGGGAATGCCGGCCGACAATGTAATCACTAACGGCTCCTCAACGCTTTCACGGGAGAGTTCATCTGCCCGGCTGATTGTGAGCCCCATTTCCAGGGTGGAAAGAGCGCAGGGTATTGCGGACCCGAGCCCCACCATTGGGGTGACTTTTCGAGTCAAACCCAGAAGGAACTTTGATCCGGAACAGGCAGCAAATAGGCAAGCACTTGGGCATCACACTATCAAATATCCTGTTGCAATTTCCCATGCCGAACCCCTGAACTCCCGGCTACCAGCGGCCGGTCTTGAGCCCTCGCAGCCAATTCATCCAGGGGCATTTCAACCGATTCCAGTGCTATTCGAATGGGTCCTATCCCGGTTTCTTGCATAGCGTTTCCGGGTTGCGGAGAATGTCCGGTTTATGGACCTTCTCGCCCAATCCTCCGGTCACGATTTCTTCAACAGCTGCTGAAACCGATTTTTTCGCACTTTATAATGGCGGGGAGGTCTTCACCTGCTTCTTCGGCAAAACGAGTTTTCCGCTGTTCTGATCTTCCCGGATAGAGCTTTACAGCAACATGAGGCATTTTTACCTCCTCGGGTTCTTTACACTGCAAGTCCCGAAATCACTCGCTGCCCAGCGCTGCCTGCACCCCAAAAATCACGTACAGAAATCTGCAAATCCCGAACAAGGAACCTCGTCACGACATCTTTCCCATTTCGTAGGCCTGCTTCATGGCGCGGCTTGTCAGGATGTCGCCAATGTTCCATGCGCCTGTGCCGTAAACGACGCCTTTTTCTTTTGCCCCCCTCAGGCAAGAGATAAACGCGCGGAATCCCTCTATGGTTCGTTCCAGGGCGGCCTTGTTGCCATCAGCGGCAGTCACAATGAAGTAAAAGTCTTTGTTGGAAATGCCCGTATACCGTGCAACGGTTCGGTCGATCAAGGTCTTCATTTGGGCACACATCGTGTAAAAGTACACCGGTGTTGCCAACACGATGACGTCGGCGGCAATCATGTTCTCGAGAATCTGTGCCATGTCATCTTTCTGTGCGCATTGTCCGTTCCCGCCACAGGCATAACAACCGGTGCAGTAGCCTATTTTCTTGTCGTTGAGGACCACTTTATCGACATGATGTTTGGCCTCAATCGCACCGGCCATAAACTGGTCGCACAGCGTTTCCGAGTTCCCAGCTTTTCTGGGACTCGCGGAAAGAATCAGCACTTTTTTGTTCATGCAGCCACCTCGAATTGAGCGATCGTGCCGCTAACCCAGCGGCGTTTCATCCTTTTCTATCTTAACCAGGGCTGGCCATGTGCTGTTGGTCGCTTGCCTTTTCCATCCAATCGACGGCTTGACCATCGAGCTCTTCCTGAATGGCGATGTGCGTCATGGCCACGGTTGGCGATGCTCCATGCCAGTGCTTTTCACCAGGCTGGATCCGGACCACGTCACCCGGCCGAATTTCCTCGATCGGGCCGCCCCGGCGTTGGATTCGGCCGCAGCCCGCCGTCACGATCAGCGTCTGGCCTAGCGGATGGGTGTGCCATGCTGTTCGGGCGCAGGGTTCGAAAGTGACGCTGGCGCCGAGCGTGCGTGATGGAGCGTTTGCCTGGAACAGGGGATCAATGCGCACCGTCCCGGTAAAATGCTCCGTCGGTCCTTTATTGGAAGGTTGAGAGCCACTTCTTTTGATTCCATGTTTTACTCCTTGCTGTAACCCTATCAGGGATTGGTCTCGCGCGGCATGACTTTGACTGTCGCAGAGCGGGCACGTGCGCCGATCATCGAGCTGAGATACGCGCTGCCATGGTACTTCGCCCGGCAGGCGTCGTCGATGATGTCGTTGATTGCACTGAACAGTTCGTCCGAGCGCAAGATGCCGCCCAAACAACCCTGCCGGTGCCTGAGTAATCGGGCGTATTCTCAACCGAACTTCCGGCACCGCTGTCGAATGGCCTCTCGGGAGACTAGGATCCTGCGCCGTGCCAGCAGATCCTCAACATCTCGGAAACTCAACCAAAACCGATGATAGAGCCAAAGGGCGTGGCTGATGATATCCGGCGGAAATCGATATCGGTGACGGTTGGGAGTATCGGCCGTCATTGAGACAGTCTGCCAGCAACCACCTTAGCTTGACGATACCGTCTGACACCCCCAAAGGCGGCTCTCTTCAATAAGCGCCGGCAAGCGACTTCACAGACTTTGACATGTACTGGACCGCATTCTCACCGGCGATGCGGCCCGAATTCAGAGCAAACCCGACCAGGTGGCCCGTAAGCCGATAGCAATAGCTTTCCGATTCCCAGCATCCCGCGGTCGAACCGGCCGCGTAAAGCCCCGGAATCAGATGATCTTCCGTATCAAGGACCTCCATGTTTTCATTGATCTTTACGCCGCCGTACGCATCGCAGAGGGCCACGTGCCCTTTGATGGCATAGAAAGGGGGAATCCGCAGCGGCAGCAGATATCTCGGGTCTTTGACGAAAAGACCATCATGCTTCTGGTCACAGGCAGCGTTGTATTCATCGACCGTAGCCTTGAGGATATCCGGAGCGGCCCCCATCCAGCGGGCAATCTCGTTCCAGGAGTTGCTGATCTTCAAATCCCCCTTGTTTGCCAGTCTCTGCACTTCTCTTTCCAGCCCGGGGAGTGGAGTGGCGGCGGATACCGGCAGCCAGTTTGCGCGGGAAGCGGCGCCAGGCCTGATCAATCCCTCTTTTTCCATCTTCTGCAGGGTTGTGCTGTCAAAGAGCGTATAGCAGATCCCATCCGGCTGGAGCGCGACTGCGTTTCCGAAGGCAAAGAAGGCGAGATGATAGCCTTCATCGATGAACCTTCTGCCGGTTTTGTTCACCCAGAGCGTTTCCGGCTCCCAGGCGAGAAGCCACAGCGTGATCCTGATCGGACCCCCGTCGGTCCACTCGGCATCCATCTTCATTACTTCGGAATCGGATTTGTGCCTGAGGAAAGGCCCATGCAGGTTGAGTGCACCCATGCCGGAGGTAGCCGCGCCTATTTCCGTGGCCATTGTTATCCCGTCTCCCGTATTGCTGGGCGGTCCATCGTAGGTGATGCTGTCGTGGTAGTAGGGGCAATGCTTCTTCAGCATTTCTTTGTTGTTGCCATAGCCGCCCGTTGTGATCACAACGGTTTTGCATTCAATCGTCAGTTCGCCTTTCTTCGATTCCGCCACAACCCCGCCGATCCTTCCTTTCCCGTCACGCACCAGCCTCTTCCCAGGCGTGCGGGTCAGTATTTTTACTCCCAGGTTTTCGCAGTTGTCACGCAGCGTTTTCATCAATGCGTGGCCATGGCCCAAGACCGAGTGTCTGACGAGCGGCACCTGATTGGGAAAATATTGTATCAGCTCAAAGCGCAATCCCTTTTTCTCCAGCCAGCCGATCGTGTCCCCGGATTTGTCGATAAAGGCGCGCACAATTCTAGGATTGATTTTCGTCCAGTGTGCCCATTCCATCGCCATTTTAAACAGCTCATCTTTCCGGGCATCAACCCCCAGCCGCTTCTGAACGGGGCTCTCGGCGCCAAAGATGTCGTGAGCCATTGCGGTGCTGCCTGCGGCAGAACCTGCCTTCTCGAGCACGATTATATTTTTGCAGTTATTCTCGG
>Ga0326727_10015193_pt1 | contig 16597 bp, 16 predicted proteins | sample MB2enrmetagenome_FD_207643 | JGI IMG/M metagenome (GOLD analysis project Ga0326727, IMG submission 207643) | Lab enriched peat soil microbial communities from McLean, Ithaca, NY, United States - MB29MY | ecosystem: Environmental > Terrestrial > Soil > Wetlands > Peat | place: USA: New York...
TGCCGGTCCAGCTTCCGGTGGTGATCCACTGCCCGGCCTTGAGGCCTCCGGTGCGCGCCGCGCCCTCGTTGGCGAGGTAGGGAAGCAGGCGCATCAGGTCGCCCGATGTGTTGGAGCCGGTGCGCTCGACTTCCAATTTGCCGTTGATGGAGAGCGTCACTGTCTCCGTCTTGAAGTCAATCTTCTTCCAGTCTTTGCAGGCGGGGCCGTGGATGAAGCCGCCATGCATCTGCAGGTCGGCGAGCATGGAGAAGTTGTTGGCAGCCTTGGGGTCGATGAGGCCAGACTCCAGCTCCTCGATGATGGGGTGGCAACTGGCGATGGCCGCGACCACCTCGTCGCGCGAGTAGGGCTTGGCGCGCGGGGGCAGGTCTTTGCCCAGCAGGAAGGCGATCTCGGCCTCCAGCACGCGATAGCGGAAGCGCGGGCCGGCCAGCAGCGTGCCGCCGCGGGCCATCCAGGCCAGCGGCATGGGCGCGAAGAAGGGCGTGGCATCGGGCGAACCAGCGCCGATCTTCCAGCCGCCGATGGGGCCGAAGGCGGTGGCGATCATGCCGTGGATGACGGCAGCATCTTCCAGCGACTTCGGCTGCAGTTCAGGCGGAAGGTCGGCGATAGGCTTGTGGTTGCGGCGTGCGTTGATCAGCAGGTTGGCGGCTTCCAGGAGGTGTTGCATGCGCGCTTGGGTCATGATGGTACCAGTGTCGCTCAAATGGGCGGCTGTGTCATGAGTTTTTCAACGAAGGAACGGGGAAATCCCTAGCGCCGCCGTTCCCGCCGCCGCGCCCGCACAAAGCTGCTCACCGAAAAGTAGCCAAAGAGCGCCAGCATCGCCAGCGCGCCCAGCAGTTGCCGGTGTCCGGCCGCGTTGGAGTGCCACTCGCCGCGCAGACGCCACACCCCAGTTGCGGCGAAGAGCACGAAAAGCCCAAAGACGACGCCCACAACCTCCAGCCACAGCACCCCCCAGAGGCGCACAAACGTCCTCCATGCCGGGCCAAAGCGCCGTCCCCCGCGCCGCAGCCCCCGCCTCGTTCCACGCGCCTTGATGAGGGTCTGGGCCGCGCCATGGGCCGCAATACTAGCTGCCTTGCTCATCGCCGCAGGGGCCGTCGTATGGGGCGGGTCCGCCGCGCCACTCGCCTGCGGCCTGGGCGACGCCGGACCGGCATTCTCCCCCGCGCTCGCGCTCCTGCCCGCACTCTTGCGCGAGGGGTTCTCCGCCGTGGCCGCGTCCACCGCAGCCGTCACCGTCTTCACCGCCTGCCGCGCTCCGAAGCCAAGCGCACGCCCAAAGCGAACCACATCCATGCTCGAAGTGTAGAGCAATTTCACGCTTCTTGTAGAGCATTCCTCCTGATCCTACTCACCGGATGAGCTCCTCGAAAGCCGTTTTTCTTGAGGAAAAACGGCGCAAGAACCTCGTCTTCGGCGTACCCCATCAGGAGAGATGCTCTAGCCTTCGCGGGATTGCGCAAAGCCGTTTTCCCTGAGGAAAACCAACCGCAAAGTGGCATTGCGGCGGCTTTCGGCGCGGCGTATCCTTGAGTTCAGAGTCAGAGAGAACGGACCGCAATGCCGTTCCCGCCGGTGGGCGTCTTCCGAGGGCAGGGAATACCCAGTGCGGTCGAATCGCAGGCTGGATTAAAATCCCAGGGCAGCGCGGAGGCGGCATTGAATGCAAAAGTGAAGAACCTGATCCAGAAGCTGGGAGAGGCAATCCACGAATCTGTCTCCGAGTCGGAAAGCATCGCGGGCGTGGTGAAGAACATCCGCGACCAGGGATTCGACGTTCTGCTGATGCTGGAGGCAACCATCGGCCTCAATGAGGTGGAACCCGTCAGCGAAGCGGGCCGGGCCACGGACTCCGACAGCGCAGCCGCGATGGGCGCCTTTACACGCAACGACCTCAACTTCCTCAAGTCCCTGCGCATCACCCTTCCCGATTCCGATTCTGAAGCCCACTCCAACAGCCTCGGTATCGGTTCCGCTGCCGATTCGGCCGCGGGCCCTTCAACCGACGCATAACCGGCAACTGCTGCCCCCTCCGCGCCCGGCCTGCGCCGTCCGCGCTGTCTCTACCCGCCCATGGGAACTGCTTCCGGTCCCCCTTGGGCCGCCTCTGCCCCTCACCTCGGCAAAATGCAACACGCGCGTGGTAGACTCTCGATTCGCACCACTCATGCATCTGTTATTTCGCATCCGATACTCTAGGTTCATGACGTTCAACAGCAGATTTGCAGCAGAGCTGCCCGAAGCCAAGAAACCATGCGCGGTCTGCGCGCAATGAAAGCCAGGCGGAGAGAGTCTTGCGCTCCACCGGCAACCGGAAGTTCGCTCTGAGATTGTCGTAGGTTTGCTGGCACTTCGCTTTCGAGGTAAAGGACGATGAGAGACACACTCGGTGTACTGCTTGCAGGCGGGGCCGGCGAACGGCTCTTCCCCCTTACGCGCGACCGCGCCAAGCCCGCCGTGCCCTTTGCCGGCCAGTACCGCATCATCGACATCACGCTCTCCAACTGCATCAACAGCGACCTGCGCCACGTCTACATCCTCACCCAGTACAAGGCGCTCTCGCTGAACCGGCACATCCGCGAGGGCTGGGGCCCGGTGGTGGCCAGCGAGCTGGGCGAGTTCATCGAGATCCTGCCGCCCATGCAGCGCGTCTCCAAGTCCTGGTACCAGGGCACCGCCGACGCGGTCTACCAGAACATCTACTCCATCGGGTCGGAGGAGCCGCGCTACGTTCTCATCCTCTCCGGCGACCACATCTACAAGATGAACTACGGCCGCATGCTGCAGCAGCACAAGGACTCCGGCGCCGATGTTACGCTGGCGACCCTGCCGATCCGGCCCGACGAGGTCTCCCGCTTCGGCATCGTCGAGGTCGCGCGCACGGGCGAGGTCACGGGATTCGTGGAAAAGCCCGCATCCACCGAGATCCGCTCGCCCGTCGATCCCAACGTGGTCGACGCCTCCATGGGCATCTACCTCTTCAACACAGACATCCTGCTGCCCGAACTCATCCAGGACGCCGAAGACCCCGACTCCACGCACGACTTCGGCCACGACATCCTGCCCAAGCTGCTCGGCCGGATCAAAATGCACGCCTTCAACTTTGTCGACGAGAACAAGCAGCGCGCCCTCTACTGGCGCGACGTGGGAACGCTGGAGGCCTACTACGACGCCAACATGGACGTGGCCGGCATCTCGCCCGTCTTCAACCTCTACGACAAGAGCTGGCCCATGCGCACCCGCCCCTACCAGTACCCCCCCGCCAAGTTCGTCTTCGGCGAGCCGGGACGCACCGGCATGGCCATCAACTCCATCGTCTGCTCCGGCTCCATCGTCTCCGGCGCGGTGGTGCGCAACTCTGTCGTCAGCCAGGACGTGCGCGTCAACTCCTACGCCGACGTGGACTCATCCGTCATCTTCTCCCACGTCAACATCGGCCGCCACTGCCGCATCCGCCACGCCATCATCGACCGCGACGTGCACATCCCGGACGGCACCGTCATCGGCTACGACGCCAACGAGGACAAGAAAAACTACTTCGTCTCCGAGAGCGGGCTGACCGTCGTCACCCGCGACTACTCCGTCTACGAGAACCCGGTGAGCCCCGAGTTCCTCCAGCCCGGCAACACCTGGTAGGCATCGCAAGCCACACAAACAGGGTGCCCCATTCATTCGCGCCTTTTGCGAATGGGTGGGTTATGCCACTCAAACCCGGGACACCCCTCCGCGGCACTCAATATCCCTTCGTATGGAGGAAGAAGACCACCGCCGACGCCACCAGACAATAGATTCCGAACCAGGTCCAGCGGCCGTTCTCCAGCCAGTTGCTCAGCCACTTCAGCGCCACCAGCCCGGCCAGGAACGCAAACACCGCGCCCAGCAGGCTCATCGCCACCGTTCCATGCAGATCGACAGGCGAGCCCGTCGCCGCAGCCGCGTGGGTTGCATGCACCAGCCGCATCGCCTCGCGCGCGATGGCAGCTGGCGTAATGATGACCGCCAGCGCGAAGCTGAACCGCTCGGCACGCTGTTTGGTCGCGCCGGTCAGCATTCCGGTGGAGATGGTCGCGCCGGAGCGCGAGAAGCCGCGAAAGGGAAGGCATAGTCCCTGCAGCAGGCCCATCCAACCCGCCTGCCGCATAGTCACGCTGTCGGTGGGGCGCCGCGTCAGGCTCGCCGCCGCTGCCGCCGCCTTCGCCTCCGCCGCGTCCTGCTTCTTCTCGCGCAGACCTGCGATCAGAATCAGAATCCCAGCACAGGCCAGCGCCGGCGCGACCAGGTCCAGCCGCCCGAAGAGGTCTTCGATCTCCGCCTTGGGCGCGCCCTTGAACATGGTGTGCTCGACCAGCTTGATCAGCGCCTCGCCGAGGACTCCTGTCAGCGCTGTCGCATAGACAAGGCGCAGCGCAAAGCGCTTGAATGCGTCCACCGTGGCGAAGTAGCTCTGCCTCCACTGCCTCCAGAAGTATGCAATCACCGCGAACATTGTGCCGGTGTGCAGCATCACCAGAAGCAGCGTCATCTGCGGCGTCGAGGGGTCAAGCCCCATCAATTTTTCGGCGACAACAACGTGGGCGGAGCTGGAAACCGGCAGCAACTCGGCGAGTCCCTGCACAATGGCCAGCACAATAACTTGATAGATTGGCATTCCGCCATTTTATAGGGGAAGAGTTGCGCGGTCTTGAAGGCTGTGCAGACGCGGTTTATTCGCGGTCATTCCCGTAGATGGGAATCTGCTGCTGCACGCGATAGGCAATGCTGGCCGCGCGCGCCGCGTAGTCCGACTGCGGATACTTCTGCTTCAGCTCTGCCGCCAGACCCACCGCATTCGCCGCCGCCTGCTCGGAGCGCTTCTTCTCGTCCTGCACCTGGTACATCTCCACCAGCACGCCCTCGCGGTAGGTCGCCTCATACAGCGCCTCGGCGGCCTTGGGGCTGTCGGGATAGCGGTCGGCGTAGCGCTCGTAGAGTCCGGCCTCCATCTCCGGGCACTTGGGCAACCCCTGCCAGTCGCCGCAGAGTTTATTGTCGATCAGGTCGTAGGCGGCCAGCGCGGCAAACTTCGACGCCGGGTAGAGCTTCATCACGCGCTGCATCTCGCCCTCGTAGAGCTGCGGTCGCAGATACGCCTCCTGCTCGTGGGCCGAGGGCAGGGTGCTGATGTCGGCCTTGTCGATCTGCCAGCGCACGTCGGCCGAGCGGAACATCGCCTCGGCCGCCAGCGGCGAGTTGGGGAAGTACTCGGCCACGCGCCGGTAGAGCAGGTGCGCCTCCTCGGCCGCGTCTTTCGGTGCGTGCGGCTGTTCGGCCTGCTCCTCGAAGTTCGCGGCAGTGCCGTACAGAATCGTATCGCCGTTGGCCGTTGCCGGCGTGACGATGCCCTTGTCGTGAATCCACCCCGAGGCCGGCGTCACGGTCTCGTCCGCGCTGAACTCCGGCTTCTGGTCGTCGGCCTGCTCGTCCGGAATATCGGTGTTGGCGAAGACGCGCACCCACGCGCCGTTGCGCTCGATCACCACCACCTCGTGGCCCGGCAGCACCTCACTGATGTGCTGCGCGTTATCGTCCGCCGCGACGTACACAATCGCCGGATGCACCAGGGTCGCGCGCGCCGAGCGGTCGTAGCCGGAGCGCGTGTCTTTCGGATTCTTCTGCGCCAGTGCCGCCGCCGCGCCGCTGGCGGCAATGGCAATCATCAGCAACCCAAACAGCAGAGCGGATCGCATCCGCATCGGTCTCATGGAGGCAGGCCTCATGGATCTATTAGACTCCCGGTCGCAGTCTGCGTCACCGCGGTGCTGCGCCTGCCAGGTCGTCGCCGCATTTGAACTCGATCTGCTTCGAGAGCGTCTTGCGCACGGGACAGGCACGAGCAGCTTGGGCCAGCTTTTCTCGTTGCTCCGGCGACAGATCGCCGTCGAGTTCGACCTCGTAGCGGAAGGTCACTTTTTCGGGATGGGTCCTGTCCAGGGTGACCTTTGTCGTCACGTCTTGCAGGGGGATGTTGTGATGATCGGCGTACATGCGCACGGTCATGTTGACGCAGGCAGCAAGGGCCGCCTCCAGCAGGTCGTGTGGACGGAAGCCTGCGTGCTCTCCGCCATGTTCGGCGATAGTATCCGCGATTCCGTCGTGTTTGCCGTCGGAGAAGAGGGTTCGGTAGCGAGCGGGATCGCTCTTGGCGTAGATCATCCCCCTATTATGGCAGGGGTTGCCGAGCTGGCGGTCTCGCATCGTGCAGGCACTTATTAATTGCGAGTGACAAACAAGGCTGTAGTCGGGTAAGGTTACGGCTCAATGAATCTGGCAGGGAATGGAGCGGCGTAGGCGGTAACGCTTGATCTGTGCCAGCGTTCCAGGAGGGCAAAAACTTGAAGATCGCAATTCGCTGCCTGCTTGCAGGCGCCGCTCTGGCAGTTCTCTTCGCGTTCCCCGGAACCAACGCGCACGCGCAACAGTCCTATGTAAGCCGCTATGACGTCTACACGGGATTCGCCGACATCGACAGCCCGATGCTCGGCCTCAACGAGCAAGGATTCCACGCGCAGGCGGGGATGAACATGCGGCGCTGGCTCTCGGTCGGCGCGGACTACAGCGAGGGAACGGGCTCGCAGATCCTCACCACGGACCTTCTGCCCGCGGCGCTGCAGGCCACGGTCAACGGCGCCCAGGCCCAATACATTGCGCTGGGCTATCTGCCGGCGAACTACCGCCTTGCCGTGCCCACCGACGCCGCCACCCAGACCTTCGCCTTTGGGCCGCAGCTCGTCGACCGGCACTACTCGAAGCTCACGCTCTTTCTCCGGCCGTCGCTGGGAGCGCTGCGCGAGCGCGCCGTGCCCCACGCGCAGGACGCATTCCAGACCGTCATTGTTGGCCAGCTTGCGCCTGCCGGATTCAAGCGCGACTGGACCGGCTTCTATGGCGTGGGGGGCGGAGCCGAGGTCGCCCTCAGCAAGCACGTCGGCATTCGCGGACAGATGGATTTCGTCTACAACCATCCCTTCAACGACATCCTCGCCGATGGCCGCTGGACCTACCGCTTCTCGGTCGGCCCCAGCTTCCACTTCGGCCGCAACGTGGCCGCAGGCGGCAAGAAGGGCCGCAAGCCGTAGATGAATGCATCGATACTAGCATCGAATGATGCTAAAATAGGTGTATGCGGGCGGGAGGGATATTATGCGAACCACAATCAATTTGGATGACGACTTGGTCGCAACGGCGCAGGAGTACACAGGCCTGACCGAAAAATCAGCCATTGTTCGCGAGGGACTCAAGTTGCTCGTCCAGCGGGAGGCAGCCCGGAGGCTTGCGAGACTCGGCGGAAGCCAGCCCCAACTTAGGCCCATCCCGCGCCGCCGTCCCGCAAGATGATTCTCGTCGACACATCGGTATGGGTGGATCATCTGCGCAAGAGTGATCCGGCCATGGAGAACCTTCTCGACCAAGACCAAGTCCTCTCGCATCCGCTGGTGGTTGGCGAACTGGCCATGGGCGATCTGCGCCCAAGAGATGCGATTCTGAGATTTCTCCGCAGGCTCCCTTCGGTCGTCGTCGCCAGCCACGACGAAGTCCTGCGCTTCATCTTGCAGCACAAGCTCTTCGGCCTGGGCATCGGCTACATCGACGCCCATCTGCTCGGGGCAGTTCAACTGACACCGGATACGACATTATGGACGCGCGATAAGCGGCTGGCTCAGGTTGCAGAGCAACTCAAGATCGCATTCCATCCATTCCAGTAAGAGACACAGTCGCATTCGGACTGAAATGTTCGACTAACGCCGACGCGCTAGCGTCCGGCTCAGCTCTTAGCCGCCCGGATGATCCGCGCGAAGAAGTGAATGAGCCGCCACTGGTCCATTGGCCCCGGCTTCGGCCCGTTGAGGTCGAGGTGCGAGAGCACGGGGCTGACCAGCACCGCTTTCAGGTCGTTGCGCGGCAGCTCGCGGGCCATCCACAGCGTCTCGGCCGAGGGGATGACGTTGTCTGCCTCGCCGTGCAGCAGGTAGACCGGCGTGTCCAGCGTGCGCAGCCGTCCCTCTGGCGAGAGGCCCGGCGACTCACCCGCGTGCCGCGCAATCGACGCCGCAATCGCGGCGCGCGTGGCGGGCAGGGTTGTGTCCATCAGGTTGCGCGCCTCGCGCCGCTGCACGTCGCTCAACAGCCGCGTTGCGGCAGCCTCGCCCTGTCTGTCCTCGTAGAGATGCGCCCGCAGCACCGCGCGCACCGGGCCGAGGTCCGCCGCCGGCACAAACTCATCGACGTGCTCGTACTCCAGCACCAGCGGCCCGTACTCGTGCGGCGCCAGCGCCTCCACCGAGCCGTCGGGGCGCGTGTCGCGGCCTGTCATGTAGAACTCCGCCACGCGCAGCATCGAGTCCTGCGATCCCACCGCAACCACAAACTTGAAGGCCGCATGATACTGCGGCGGGCTCGCCGCCACCAGCGCCAGCCCGCCGGAGAAGCTCAGCCCCATCACGCTCACCGGCCCGCCCGTCTGCGCCGCAAACCACTTTACCGACTCGCCGATCGCTTCGACCGAGGCCTGGCTGACGTGGTAGTCCTTGATGCCGGGCAGCTCCGGCGTCAGCACGCGAATGCCGCAACTCGCCATCGCTGTCGCAAAACCCATCAGCCGCGGCTCGTCGATGCCCTGGTAATGCACGCCGTGGAAGATCACCATGGCCGGCGCGTTCGGCTTGCCCTGCGGAGTGTACAGCCGCGCACGCAGTTGCTGTGGCCCAATCGCCGACTCGATGGGGAAGCTGAAGTCCCGGGTCGCCACCGCAGCCGTCAGGTCGCGCGCAATCCACGGCGCCGGATGGCCCGCCACCTGGCGCAGCACCACGGCCACCTGCAGATGCGCCTTTGCGGACGGCCACGCCAGGCCGCAGAGGACCACGACAGCCACAGCGAAAATCGCCAAAAAGGTCTTTCGCATCGCCTATGTCTGCGGCCCTAGCGCCTGGTCCTTGGCATCGTTCAGCGTCACTTTGAAGTCCATCTTCTTGCGCCCGCGAAAGACGGTGAGGGTGACCGTATCGCCGGCGTGGCGCGCGTTCATCGCCGCCACCAGGTCTTGCGGGCTGGTGATCTCCTGGCCGTCGAAGGCCACGATCAGGTCGCCGCCCAGCTTGACCGGCATCGTTCCCTCGTAGGCGACCTGGGAGCCTCCGTGCAGGCCCGCCTTCTCGGCCGCGCCGCCCGGCAGCACGCGCTCGACCAGCACCCCGTAGTCGGCGGCCAGCCCGATCTGCTCGGCAATATCGGGGTTGATCGGCAGTGTCACAATGTCCAGCGTAGGCCGCCGCACTCTCCCGTACTTGGCGTAGTCGGCGAGCACCGCCTTGGCCGTGTTGATCGGAATCGCAAAGCCGATGCCCGCCGACTGCTCCACGCCGTTCGACGCGATCATGGTGGTGATCCCGATGACCTCGCCGCGCGAGTTCAGCAGCGGCCCGCCGGAGTTGCCCGGGTTCACCGACGCGTCGGTCTGGATCGCGTCCTCAATCAGGTTGTTCTCCCCGCCGCGAATGGTGCGGATTGCCGAGATGATGCCGCGCGTCATCGTGCCCGAGAGCCCGAACGGGTTGCCGATGGCGTACACCCTCTGCCCCACCTGTAGCCCTGTGCTGGTTTCGGCCAGGGTCGCCGGAACCAGGTTGGGCGCGTTGATCTTCAGCAGCGCCAGGTCGTGGCCCCTGTCCACCGTCACCACCGTCGCCTTGTAGGAGTGCTTGTCGTAGAGCCGAACCTCAATATTGCCGGACTGCGCGTTGCCAATCACGTGGTTGTTGGTCAGGATCAGCCCGTCTTTATTGAGGATGAAGCCCGACCCCTGGCCCGCCAGCGGCACCGGCCCGAAGAAGAAGTCGTAGCGCACCTCGGTCGTGGTGATGTTGACCACGCTGGGCAGCGCCCTCTTGTAGACGGCGATGTTCTGCTGCTCCTCGGAGTCGAAGGCCGGCGCGGCCGAGGCCACATTCAGATCGAAGGCCCCGTCCGTTCCGCGCAGCGATGCGATGCCGGCCGCGGGGCCGACCGGGTGCAGCGAGGCCAGCCACGGAGCCAGCGCGCCCGTCGACGCCAGATGCGTCGTCACGAAATAAAACCCGGTAAGCAGCAAAACCACAAGCAGAACAGGACGTAATTTCATCGCAGAAACACCCGAAACGTCGGTATCGGCGGAGACATCCCCGCACATTGGTATTGTAGTCATTCCAGGCCAACGGGGCTTCCGAAAGGCGTGCGAATCAGCGTGGCCGGTGCATGGCGGCGTCCTTCAGCACCGGCCACAGCGCATCCACCTGCGCCTGCAACTGCTCAATCGATCCATCATTCGTCAGCACATAATCGCACTTCGCAGCCTTGCTCTCGTCGTCGATCTGCCGCGCAATCCGCCGCTGCGCCTCGGCCTCCAGCGCACGCCGCGCCTCATCGCTCAGCGTCTTGCTGCCCGCCGCGCGCGCGACGAAGCGCGCAATCTTCAACTCCTCCGAGGCCTTCACAAAGATGAGCCGGTCGAAGCGCCTCCGACAGTCGCCCTCGCCTCCGTACTTGGTCTCCCCGTATTTTGTCTCGAAGATCAACGCGGACTCGACGATCGCCACAGCATTCGCATCGCGCGCGGCGATCTCGTCGATCAGCTCCACCTGCCGCGCAATCACCGCCGGATGCACGATCGCGTTCAGCTCCTCCAGTCGTCCGTCCGTGAATGCAATGCGCGCCAGCGCGGAGCGGTCAAGCGATCCGTCGGGCCAGACCACCGCCGCGCCGAAGTGCGCCACAATCTGCGCGTATACCGCCTCGCCCGGCTGCATCAGTTCGCGCCCAATCGCGTCGGCGGAAAAAACCTGCGCGCCCAGCGCCGCAAACCGCTGCGCCGCAGTCGATTTTCCGCTGCCCAGCCCGCCGGTAAGGCCCACGCGCAGCATCGCGCTACGCCTTCGCCGCCGCAACTTCGCTGCGCCCCGCCGCCGCGCCGCGCCGCGCCTTCGCCGCAGCCACCGTGTTCTTCATCAGCATCGCAATGGTCAACGCGCCCACGCCTCCGGGCACCGGCGTGTACGCTCCGGCCAGCGCGAACGCAGCGGGATGAATGTCTCCCACCAGCGTCGATCCGCGCTGCGCGAACTGCGCCGCGCGCGCCTCGTCGCCGGGAAAGAAGCGCGCGACTTCAGCCGCATCGGTGACGCGGTTGATGCCCACGTCGATCAGCGTGGCTCCCGGCTTCACCATCTCGGCCGTAACAAACCCCGGCCTGCCGATGGCCGCCACCAGAATGTCCGCGTCCCTCGTGTATCGGCCGATCTCCACCGTCTTGCTATGGCACACCGTCACCGTCGCCGACGCGTTCAGCAGCATCATCGCCACGGGCTTGCCCACAATCTCCGACCGCCCCAGCACCACCGCGTGCTGCCCCATCACCGGCACTCCGCTGCGCTTCAGAATCTCCATGATTCCCGCCGGCGTGCATGGCGCCAGCGCCGTCCCGGCTTGCACTCCATGGGACGCTGCGCTCTGCAATCGCCCCACGTTGATGGGGTGGAAGCAGTCCACATCTTTCTCCGGAGACACCGCCTCCAGCAGCCGTCGCGTGTCCACATGCGCGGGCAGCGGAAGTTGGATCAGAATCCCATCCACCTCATCGCGTGCGTTCAGCCCGGCGACCAGCTCCAGCATCTCGTCCGTGGTGACGCTCTCGGGCGGCGTCAGCATCTCGCTCCATATCCCCAGCTCCGCGCAGGTCTTCACCTTGCTGCGCACATAGATCTCCGACGCGGCGATGTGGCCCACCAACACCACAGCCAGCCCCGGAGTAATTCCGCCCGCCGCCAGCACCCTCGCCTCCTCGGCGGCCTCCGCCTTGATTTGGGCGGCGATCTCAACCCCATTCAGTATTCGCGCTGTGTGATTCATCCTAAGTACCATGGTACCGCGCCGCGTGGCCGGCCGTGCGTCCCGAATCGGGCGAGCCCGCCGATGTTGCCGCCCGTCCCGCGCGCCGCGGTTCACCTCCGTCCGGCTTCTGCCGATAAACGGGGCAGGGAGGATGGCCATGGAAGACAATTTCCACGCAAGCTGTGCGATAGAAAAATTTACCGCGACCGACCTCTCTTCCCTGCGCGAGGAGCTGACCCGGTCCGGCCTCGATTCCCGGCAGGCGGCTGAACTCATCGGCGCATTTCTCGGTGTGCGCGGATACGGAGTTTCAAGCTACGAGGCGTGCGGCGCGGCATCGCGCATCGAATCGGTTGGGTGTTCGCTGAAGTCGATGCAGGAAGAGCTGGAAAAAGTCGCCCTCGTCATGTAACCCCACCACTCGTCATGGACCTTCGCTGCGCGTCATACGCAGCCTCGGTGATGCGCAGGCGCTCGCCGGGAGCCAGATAGCTCTTGCGCCGGAACCAGTCCTCCATGGCCTCGGCGAGGCGGTCCAGCGGAACGCGCGAGCCAACCTCAATCTGCCCGTCCGCGATGGGCAGCGTGTCGTCGAAGACCGCGTCGTTGGTGAAGTTGCGCATGGCGAAGTTGTCGATCTGCGCAATAGGGCAGCGGTGCGCCGTGCCCGCGGCGTCGATGCGTTCGATGGTGAGTCTGCGCGAGAACATAGGGATACTTGGTAATAGGTAGTATTAGCGAATCGCGGCCATCGCCGCGCGGAAGAGCACTTCAAAGTCCTGGGCGGCTTCGGGCTGTTTGGCGATGGCGGTCTCGATTGCCCGCTGCGCCACGGGTCGCGCATAGCCGAGGTTCACCAGCGCGGAGAGCGCATCGTCGCCCGCTGGGCCATAGCGCGCAGCCTGTGCCGACGGCGCCACCGCCATGTCGTCCAGCTTGTCTTTCAGCTCCAGCACCATACGCTCGGCGGCCTTCTTCCCGATGCCGGGTATGCCCATAATCGTGTCGTGGTCGCTGTCGCGGATGGCCGTCACCAGCCGCGCCGTGTCGATGCCGCTGAGCACCGTAATCGCCAGCTTCGGACCGATCCTGGTAATGGTCAGCAACTTCTCAAACAGCCGCTTCTCCGCAGGCTCCGCGAAACCGAACAGCGCGATCTGGTCTGCGCACACATGGGTGTATATATGCAGCCGCGCCTCGGCGCCCTCCGGCGGCAGCGAGGTGAAGGTCGCAACGCTGATGGTCACGTCGTAGCCGACGCCGCTGCACTCGACGATGACCCGGTTCGGCGACTTGGAGAGCAGGCGTCCGCGCAGGAAAGCAATCATTCCGCTGATTGTACTCGGCCCTGCGCCACTCGACGAAAACCGTTCCTCGGTGCAGTGAAATTAACCGAAAGATCGCAGTTTGTAACCGGGCTGAAACGCAACGTTCAATTTCTTTTGATGACAGCTCCGCAGACTCACATTAGGCCATAACCCTCACATTCAATTCTGCTCACCACGAAGGGAATCCTCTACGATGAATTCACCACTCCGCCGTCTTGTCCGCATCGCACTCTGCGCTGTGCTGGCGCTGCCTGTCGTCGCAACCGTTGCGCCAGCGCATCTTTACGCCCAATCCAACGCGACCCTGACCGGCACGGTCCTCGATCCGCGCGGGGTGGCTCTGCCGGGCGCTGCCGTCTCCATCAGAGACGAAGACACGGACGTGGTGCAGAAGCTGACGTCCGATGGCCAGGGCAAGTACTCGTTTGCCAATCTGCCCGCCGGCAAATACACCATCCAGGTGGATGCACCCGGATTCAATACCAGTAAACGCACGGGCGTGGAGCTCGCGGCCGGCCAGCCCACCGACGTTCCCATCACGCTCGAACTGGGCAACGCTTCAGAGGAGATCACCGTCGAAGCCAGCGAAGCCAACTCCGTCGCTGCCGCGCTCGCCCCGATGGACGCGCTGCTCGAGGAGCACTCCGCACGCACCGAGATCACGCAAGCTTTCATTGCAAACTACACCTCGCCATTGGCCGACTACGGCGAGGCGGTCGAGATGGCCCCCGGCACTTATACCACCAACGGGAACGGCCCCGGCCTCGGCCAGTCCAAGACCTACTTCCGCGGCTTTCCCGACGGCGACTACGACATCGACTTCGACGGCATCCCCTTTTACGACACCAACACGCCCACCCACCACTCCTGGGCCTTCTTCCCCTCGCAGTGGCTGGGCGGCATCGACTTCGACCGCTCGCCCGGTACCGCTTCCACCATCGGGCCCACGCCCTTTGGTGGCTCGATCCATCTGCTCTCGCGCGACATCTCGCCGCTGCAGGATGTTCGCGGCGGCATCTCCTACGGCTCCTGGGGCACGCTGTTGGCCGACTTCCAGTACGACTCAGGCTCGCTCGGAAAAAACAATAAAGCGGGCTTTGAACTCGACGTGCAACACATGGACTCGAAGGGTTATCAGACCAACAACTTTCAGAACCGCAACGCAGGGTACATCAAGGCACAGTACAAATTCTCCGACAACACCGTCCTGAGCGGCTTCTCCGGCGTGGTCTACCTGCACGCCAACACGCCCAACTTCAGCGCCACGCGCTGCCAGATGTACGGCGTCTCGGCCACCGGCGCCTATAGCTGCTACGCGTCCGGAACCAGTGGGCCGCTGCTGCCATACACCGGCACGGGCATCCGCTTCTACCTCGCCGACAACACCGACCCGATCGACTACCTGGACTACCAGTACAACCGCTACCAGGTCCCCACCGACTTCGAGTACGTCGACTTCAAGACCGTCCTCCCGTTCAAGATCAACCTCGACTTCAAGCCCTACACCTACGACTACGACAACTCAGAGGTCTACTCGAACGCCACCCCGATGACCGAGTCGACCACGGTCAACTACAACGGCAACCCTGCCTCCACCACCTGGTTTGGCATCACCGTCGCGCCCTGCAACGTTGCGGTCACCAAGAAGGGCGTCACCGCCATTCCCTGCGGCGTGGACAAGTACAACAGCTACCGCAAGTACGGCGAGACCTTCAACCTCAACCAGGTGTCGAAGCTCGGCACTCTCCGTGCAGGCGTCTGGTACGAGTGGGCGCGCACCAACCGTCATCAGTACCCCAGCGATCCGCTCAGCGGCTGGGCAGACCAGCTGCTGCCCAACTTTGCCGAGCAGTTCTGGACCAACTCCTACCAGCCATTCGCCGAGTATGAGTTCCATCCGATCAAAAAACTGGAGATTACCCCCGGCGTGAAGTTCGCCTACTACACCATCGTCACCAAGCAGTTTGCCGACGACGGCAAGACCATCGGCGGACTCGGCACCAACAACCCTGCCAGCTTCATCAGTAACCGTGGAAGTTACTACTCGACCCTGCCCTCCATCGACGCCAACTACCGCATCCAGCCCAACTGGTCCGCCTACTTCCAGGTCTCTACCGGCAGCATTGTGCCGCCCAGCAGCACCTTCGACTTCAGCCAGGGAACCACGGGCCTCGCGATTCCGGTCGAGACCCTGCCCAAACAACAGCACAACACCACCTACCAGGGCGGAACGGTCTTCAAACTGAAAAACGTCACGCTCGATCTGGACGCCTTCCACATCCGCTTTCAGAGTGGCTTCTCGTCGCAGACCGACGCGACCACCGGCGAGCCGGACTACTTCGCCCAGCCCAGCTCCATCAGCAAGGGCTTCGAAGGCCAGACTAACCTCTACATGGGACATGGCCTCAGCGCTTACCTGAACGCCACCTGGGAGAAGGCCCAGTACACCGGCTTCCAGATCATCTACCCGACCGGCGCCACCAATAACGCCAATCCGTACTACCTCGCCACCCCCTCCGGCCTCTGGGTCCAGCAGACGCCATCCGACACCTATGCTGAAGGCGTCACCTACCTCCACGACGGCTGGGATGCCGGCATCTTCAACAAGCACGTCGGCCAGTTCTACCAGGACGTCAGCGGGTACCACAACGAAGTCGTCATCAATCCCTTCGACATGACCAACACCTACATCAATTACACCGTTCGCAGCGGCTCGCGCTTCGACCAGACCAAGATCCGGTTGAGCGTCAACAACCTCTTCAACCTGCACGACGCCACCGGGATCACCTCGGCCGGCTCGGTTACGGGGACCACGTTTACCGGCACCTCCACCGCCGGCAACTCGGAGTCCTACACCAACCCGTTCGTCGCGACCGTCGCCCAGGCGCCGCTCAGCGGCGCAGACACCATCAGTATCTTCGCCGGCCGCAGCATTGTTCTCTCCGTCACCTTCGGCCTATCGCCCAAGCGGTAGAGCGGAACCAGAGTAGGTATACCCCCGGGGGCAATGCCTCTGAGTGGCTTTTTCCTTGAGAAAAAGCCACCTTCGATGCTCTTCGCTTGGGCACTGTTACTCTGGTTCCGCTCTAAGTCGAAGCTCGCAAGCTGCTACAAGCGATTAATAACGGAGGCGCAGCTCGTCTGGAGCCTCTGCCTCTAGCGGATGCCCACGTATTTATGCGTCTGCAGGCCCAGGCGCCATGCGGGATGCTCGAGGCAGTAGCGTAGCGCCTGCTCCGTGTTGGCCAGCCGCAGCGGGCCATCCATCGGCTGCAGGAAGAAGTGCCGGAACGCCAGCCCTGCATAGCTCTCGGGCGTCGCGCCCGCCTGCGGAAAGACCAGCTTCAGCTCAT
>Ga0326727_10015194_pt1 | contig 16597 bp, 11 predicted proteins | sample MB2enrmetagenome_FD_207643 | JGI IMG/M metagenome (GOLD analysis project Ga0326727, IMG submission 207643) | Lab enriched peat soil microbial communities from McLean, Ithaca, NY, United States - MB29MY | ecosystem: Environmental > Terrestrial > Soil > Wetlands > Peat | place: USA: New York...
CAGCCATCCATTGACGAGATACCCAAAGGGGTTCGCTCCGGGCTCGCGGAGGATGAGACGTTCCTGGCTGCCGTTCTCACCGTTCTGAAGGAGATCCGCGAGCACAATTCTACTCTCGTCTTCACCAACACAAGGCCCTCGGCGGAGACCCTCGCGGCCCACCTTCACCGCCTAGCGCCGGAACTCCCAGTTGCCGTGCATCACGGGTCTCTCTCCCGCGAGGTGAGGGAGGAGGCGGAGCAGGCATTCAGGGAAGGAAAGCTCAAGGCGATGGTCGCAACGAGCTCGCTCGAGCTTGGCATCGACATCGGGGTTGCCGACCATGTGGTGCAGTTCGGCTCTCCACACCGAGTCGCACGCCTGTTGCAGAGGGTGGGACGCTCTGGACACAGGAAGGATCAGGCCTCGTCGGGGACAATAGCCACAATAGATGGCCAAGACCTGGAAGAGGCGGCGGTTCTGGCACGTAGGGCACTCAACGGGATGGTGGAATCCATCACCGTCAGGAGAAGGAACATCTTGGCCCTCGCTCAGCAGATAGTTGCCATGGTCCGGGAGGGCGGGGACATAGATATTGACGAGGCGGTCAGGATCCTCTGCCGAGCTCTCCCATCCAGGGATTTCTCGCGCCAAGACGTGGTCGATGTTGCGAAGTTCCTCCAGGGGCTCGGGTGTCTCTGGATCAACGGAAAGACTATCGGGCGGGGAAGGAGAACCTTGGAGCGATTCTACTCCACGATCTCGATGATCCCAGAGGAGAAGAGCTACCCGCTCATGGAGATGGGCTCCAGGAAGGTCATCGGGACACTAGACGAGAGGTTCGTGGTCACCCGCGTGCTCTCGCACCCCGATTTCATCTTCCTCCTCCACGGGACCACTTGGCGGCTGGTCAAGTTCAGCGAGGATGGTCTCCTAGTCGAGCCCGTCCAGGAGATGGGAGCACCGCCGCATTGGGAGGGCGATGACATACCGGTGCCGTTCGACGCTGCGCAGGAGATCGGCCGTCTCAGGAGGGAGGAAAACATTGGCGACTACCCGCTCAACCCGGAGGCTGCCCAGAAGCTCGCCATCCGGCTGAAGTCTTTCACGGACAGCGGGGTCACCCCCTCTGACAAGGTGATCACCGTGGAACTGCACGGGCGATTCCTGGTCTTGGGGTGTTGCTTCGGGACTCAGGTGAACAGCACCATCGCAACGCTGCTGGCAGGGCTCGGAACCGCAAAGTGGGGTGAGAAGACCGAGGTGATGCTGGTCACGCCGGTCTGGATAATACTTGGACTCCCGGGGCCGGTGAACGCGGCGGACATTGCCGAACTCATCAGGATAACCCCCGATTATCTTGAAGACCTGCTCGCCAGGCTCCTTCCTCACACCGAGGAATACAAGTGGACGTTCATGGTCGTGGCCAGGAAACTTGGACTCCTCTCCCTGTCCTACGACGCGAACGAGGTAAAGACACTCGAGCCGCTCATGGTGGCCCATCAGTCCAGTATCGTAGGCGAAGAGGCCCTCCAGAAGGTGCTCCACGAGAAGTTCGACGTGACGCACACCAAGGAGGTTATGGAAAGGCTCTCCAGGGGAGAGATTGCTGTCGAAGTCGTCCGAAAGATGGAGAACTCTCCGGGCAGAGAGGCTCTAGAGCGTCTGCACTGGCAGAGTCTGCCTGACAGACCGCCTCCGACATTGTTGAAGGCGGTGAAAGACAGGCTTGAGAAGGAGGAGCTGACGATGGTCTGCCTGAGGTGCGGTTTCAAGAGGAATGTGACCCCCGCATCGTACCCCCAGAAAGGCTCATCGCCGTGCCTCAGGTGTCACGGAGTTCTCACGGCAATCCTTTCCCCGCGCAGGAGAAAGGAGATCGATGCGCTCACCAAGTACGTCATCACCAAGAAGACTGCCAAGCCGAGAGGTCCGGAGCGCCTGGGGAGAAGGCGTCACGTCAGCCGCGAGCCCCCGCGGGTCAAGTCCGTAGCCGCGGCATACCTCTCGGCCGAGCTCCTCGCCACCTACGGCACGCGAGCCCTGCTGGTCCTTGCCGGGAGGGGGATAGGACCCGAAACGGCTAGGCGTATTTTGGGAAGGCCGTACGAGAACGAACAGGCTCTGGTGGCTGAGATTCTCCGTGCGGAGCGAAACTACGCGCGCACGCGCGAGTTCTGGGATTAGACACAATCGTGTGTTGCTATATCAGGCCATGTCAAGGTCCAACAAGGATATATATTTTGGAGGCCTCTTGGGACACATGGATCGTTCAAGCGTTGACTTGAGTTTGACGACACCAGTACAACAGAAACATTCGAAGCGATACTATGTCATCGGCGCAGTGGCGATAGCCGCTGTGATGGTGCTCTCCGCCTTCCTGGGGGCAACGTTGTGGCTTCGACCGCCCACCGGTGAATTGGCCGCAGCCAGCGGCACGCTGATGGTCCCCGTCTCGGGGGTAACCGGCCAGCTACCGTCGGCGGCAACTCCAACGGGGGCAGTTTCGGGAAGCGCGCACGTCAGTTTTGAAGTCGAGCTTGCCCTGCCGCAAACCCCGGCGCTCCAGAGCTATCTCTCCGGATTGAGCAATCCATCAAGCCCCTACTACCTACAATACCTTCCTTTCGATCAGTTCTATGCCAAGTACGGCCCGACCTCAAGCCAGGTCAACGATCTTACCAGCTATCTCTCTGGTTATGGGCTCACCGTCACCTCCACTGGCGGTCCACTTGTCTACACTGTTAGTGGCACAGCCTCTCAGGTCAATTCGGCCCTCCAGATCTCGCTGACGAACTACCGCGTGGGGGGCACCTCTGGATACGCTCCCAGCGGAACACCGGAGCTTCCGGCCACGATGGCCTCTCTGGTTGACTCCTTCAACGGCCTCAACAGTTTTGACGCTCCGCACACCCTCCTGGCAACTCCGTCCACGATGCACCCTCTCTCGGAGACGACCCCATCGGTCATGAGGGGGTTCTATGACGCGAGCAGCCTCATCAGCTCCGGGAAGACTGGTGCTCAGGAGATAGGCCTCGCTGAAATGTGCGACCCCGGAGAATCCACCTCCGGCTACACAAGCGACCTCACTAAGTTCGATACCACTTACAGCCTTGCGACCGCAACCGTGACCTACATAGGAAGCGGGGCGAGCTCCTGCAGCGGCGGGTCATCAGGCTGGGACGCGGAAACCGACCTCGATATGCAGTGGGCACACACGATGGCACCTGGTGCCCCGCTCGTTGTATGTCTAGACACCAGCGACCCATCCATCTGCGACCAAACGTTCGTGACCGACGGTATTCCCTTCGGATCCAACAGCTGGGGCGGAGGCGGGCCTTACCACTCAATCTGGCAGAGCGCATTCGCAGCAGGGATCACACTCCTTGCCTCCGCCGGTGACAATGGAAAGGCAGCGGACTACCCCGCGTCCGAACCCGATGGCATAGGCGTTGGAGGCACATCAATAACGCCCAGCGGAAGCTCATACGGCTCAGAGACCGCATGGGCGGACAGCGGCGGCGGATGCGACACATCCGATGCGCCCCCGGCATACCAGGTCGGTATGACCGGCTACCCCGGTGCATGCAGCACAACCTCCCACCGCGGCGTTCCGGACGTTTCGATGGACGCAGATCCTAACACCGGTGTCCCAGTCGTCATCAACGGCGCAACCGCCCAGTACGGCGGAACTTCCCTCTCCTGCCCAATGTGGGCAGCATCGCTGGATGTGATCTACCAGGCCTCCGGGTTCAGCGGCTTCCCCGGGTCGACCATCTACACCCTCGCGAAAGGGTCCCTCTACCACACTGTCTTCCACGATGTGACATCTGGCAGCAATGGATACTCGGCAACTGCCGGATGGGACCCGGTGACTGGTGTAGGGACTCCGGACGTGGGCGCCCTGGCAGCCAACTTCAACGGCGGAACCACGGCACTGTCCGCAACAGCCTCTGCCAGCCCGACATCCGGAACGGCTCCTCTGGCAGTCACGTTCACTGGCGGCGCAGCTGGAGGAACGAGCCCGTACACATACAGCTGGGCCTTTGGTGACAGCACTACGAGCACCACCCAGAGCCCCTCTCACACGTATTCCGCGGCAGGGACCTACACTGCAACGCTCACTGTGACCGATTCCAAGTCGAACACTGCGACAAAGTCCGTCACGATAACCGTGAGCGCGGCGCCGTCGCTGACGGCAAGCGCCTCCGCTACTCCAACCTCGGGAACAGCTCCCCTGGCAGTCACGTTCACCGGGTCAGCGAGTGGTGGAACCAGCCCATACACCTACAGCTGGGCATTTGGCGACAGCACCACGAGCACCACCCAGAGCCCTTCACACACCTATTCGACGGCTGGAACATACACGGCGACTCTCACAGTGACCGACTCTAAGTCGAACACTGCGTCAAGCTCCGTGACGATCACAATAAGTGCAGCTGCGGCTCTCACGGCGAAGGCCTCGGGCACCCCTGTCTCAGGGACGGCCCCTCTGGCAGTTACGTTCACAGGTTCCGCAAGCGGAGGGACCAGTCCGTACACCTACAGCTGGGCTTTCGGTGACGGATCCACGAGCACCACCCAGAGCCCCTCGCACACATACACTGCCGCAGGAACGTACACGGCGACCCTGACAGTGACCGATTCCAAGTCGAATACCGCGACCAGCTCTGTGACCATCACGGTCACGGCAGCGCCCACCGGGTGCACGACACCGACCAAGCTAACCAACAACAAGGGGGTCACCGGCTCCATCGCCACGGGCGGCTGCATGCTCTTCTCGTTCGCGATGACCTCGACACAGTGGAACACCTACTGGTATCTCAACGTGTACGAGAGCGACGGGCACGTCACGGGAACTCAGCCAGTGTTCACAGTATATGCCGGCATGAGCCCGCCCACGGTCACCGCCTCCAACGCCGCCCAATCGGCCAAGGGCCCGAGTGCGGCGCAGGGTGTGTACCTCTCCACGGACGCAGCAAACAGCTGGGGAGGATGGGGGACCTACGAGTTCCTCGTCCAGGCGTCCTCCACGGGGTCCGGAACGTTCTGCTTCATCGTGCAGCTGTCCAACAGCGCCCACGGGACGTCTCCGGCCTGCTCCGCGATAGTGACCCCCCCTGACACCCACGCCTCGGGCATGACCCAAGCCTCGTCCGTAGCTACGGTCTCGGCTTTCCTGCCCTTCCCCTTCTTGGGCGGATTGGTCGCCATAGGTCGCAGTCCGGGCGAAGAGCGCACTGCCCGCAGACCCTGAGGTCACGCGTCTTCGGGCAGTCGCCTGAAATGCCTGTGTGAGCGAGCGCGAAATCGAAACGGACCGGATCGGCAGCGTCGAGGCCGCGGAGCTTCTCCGTGACCTCGACCACAGTGCGCCAGTTCTTGGTCTTCCTGCGGGTCAAACCGATGTGATACGCGATCCAGTAGACGTGGGTGTCCAGGGGAATGTGCAGTATGGAGGGAGACACCTTCGTCCACAATCCCATGTCCGGAGTCTCCTTTCTGACCATCCAGCGCACGAAGAGCGTGAGCCTCTTGCAGACCGGCCTGTTTGGCGAGAGCGGCGAAGGGAAGAGCCTGAGGTAACCGGGGGGAGGCTCGTACACCGTGGGCGCGCTGTTGGTGGAGCCCCACCTGAGCGCCTTCGACAGAGTGTCGAGGCCGCCCGCGAACTGTGACGCTGGCTCAGCACCCGCCTGGCTAGCGCCCTCCAGGAACACCTCCTCCAAGCCCCCCTTGTACCTCGAGTATACTTCTCTCAGCCTCAGGGCCAGGAAGCTCATCTGGTCGGCCCTTATCCACCGGTGCTGCCACGGATAGAGTATCTCGCGCCAGTGGTCGGCCCTGAACCCCTCTACGAACCCCCTGGGGTCCCCATTCATCCTCCTCAGGAGGTCATCGAGCGACTTCCGAATGGTCTGGACGTTGCCCACAGCGACCGTTGACGCAAAGACCCCCATGATCTCGGCCGCTCTCCTGTCCTTGGCGAATGGGAGAACGAACGAGAGAGGATCCACCTGGATCGAGCTCTCGTAGTGGAAATTGCCGTCCAAGCAGAAAAGTTCCCTCGCCAGCAGTGGAGACACCTTGAGGAGAGCGCTCACCGGATACCGCCTACTCTGACGAGGCAACGGTCGCCAACCCCTCCGCGAGGGATTTCGTTCTCGTGCCACCAACCTCGATCATGCGCTCCAGCGACAACCTCGCCTTGTTCATGACCTTGGCCGAGAGAGTGATCTCGTACTTCATGTCGCGAAGCGAGTCCCTCACCTTCTCCAGGGTGTTCATCTTCATGAACGGGCAGATCGCCTCTTCGGAAAGGGGCACGAAGCTGGTTTTCGTGTTGATTTTGCGTATCCTGTGGAGGATACCGATCTCGGTTGCCACGAGGACTTCGCGGCTGTGCACTTGGGAGGCATACTTGATCATGCCGTCCGTGGAAAGCACCCGGTCCACCTCAGGCAGGACCTCTGTAGAACAGCCGCACTCCGGATGCGCGATGAGCTCCGCGCCAGGGTGAAGGACCTTCATTCTGCGCACGGTCTCGGGACGCATCCGGGTGTGTACAAAGCAGTCCCCCACCCAGATGTGCATGTTCTTCCTGCCAGTCTCCCTGCGTATGTAGTCCCCCAGGAACATGTCCGGGAGGAAGAGTATCTCCTTCTCGGATGGGATCTTCCGTACTATCTCCATCGCGTTGGAAGACGTGCAGCAGTAGTCTGATTCGGCCTTGACTTCGGCCGAGGTGTTCACGTAGCTCACCACCATGGCCCCCGGATGGGCCCTCTTCCACTTGCGGAGTTCGTCTGCCGTGATCGAGTCCGCGAGAGAGCAGCCTGCCGCCAGGTCAGGCATCAGGACCGTCTTCTCAGGGGAGAGTATCTTGGCCGTCTCGGCCATGAACTTGACACCTGAGAACAGGATAACCCGCTTCGGGGATTCCTTGGCCTTTCTCGCCAGATAGAGGGAATCCCCCACGAAATCCGCCAAGTCCTGTATCTCCCCAACCTGGTAGTTGTGGGCCAGGAAGACCGCGTCGCGCTCTTCCTTGAGACGCCGGACCTCCTCTTCGAGCGACATGACCAACCATGTTAGGTCCCGGATGGTATTTATCCTTCTCAAGTAATGCCCGGGGTGAGCCGAGGTGGCAGAACGGTCAATGCGGCAGACTGCAGATCTGCTTTCCGGGGGTTCGACTCCCTCCCTCGGCTTCCCCCCGGGGGGTTCAACGAACAGTTAAATACTTAGCATGCTATGTCTTCTGTGATGGCCCCGAAAAGAGCGCCAAAACAGGACCAGATTCTGGACGGGAGGGATATGGGGAGGCACCGCGCCCTGCTTTCCGACCACCGTGTCAAGTCCTGGTGGGATGCAAAATCGCTCAGGTCCAGGCTCAGTGCTGACAACTACCTGAGGCAGCTTGGCCAGCTCTGTGAGGAGCTGAGACTCACTCCGGTCTCCATCACGACTCTTGCTAAGAAAAACCCCGACAAGCTCAGAGACCTTCTAGTCCAAGAGGCGGCTAGGCAGAAGGAAGCTGGAAACCTAGACGTGTCCATTGGAAAGCTCTTCAATGCCCTAAAGGCGTACTTCAAGTTCCACAGGGTCGCGTTTGACGGGTTCCCGTCACTGTCCCCTATCAAAGGAGCTAGCCTGAGCGCGGAGAGAATACCGACGCCCGAGGAATTGGGCGTGGTGCTGGAGAAGCTGTCGCTCCGTGGACGCTGTGTGGCGCTCTTCATGGCACATTCGGGGGTGAGACCGGGTGTCTTGGGAGCTTATCAGGGGGAAGGGGGGCTAAGACTGCGCGACCTTCCCGACCTGAAGCTTGGGGAAAAGCCAGCGTTCAAAGAATCCCCATTTGTCGTCAACGTTCCGGCCGCTTTAAGCAAGACGAGGGTCTCGTATGTCACCTTCGGCTCATCTCAGCTATCATCTACTTTCCTGGCCTATCTAGAGGAGAGGAAGAGGGGCGGAGAGAGACTGGGCCCAGAGTCCCCCGTGATCGCGACGAATCCAACACGCGGCGCAGCCTCCCATTCCCAGGAGCAGGCCCGGTTTTCCAGAGGATTCCTGACCACGAAGGCCGTGGTGGAAGAAGTCCGGGACGCGTTACACTCGTCCGTTCCAGAGGGAATACGGTGGAGGGCGTACGTCCTTCGGTGCTATGCGAGCACCCGACTCCTAATGGCCGAAGGTGCGGGCAAAATCACGCGAGACTTGAGGGAGTCGATCTTGGGCCACGACTTGGGAGATTCCGGCAGGTATACTCTGGGCAAGACCTGGGGGGCAGAGCTTCTCAAGGAAGCAAGGGAACAGTACGGCAGATCCGAGCCATTCCTAACAACCGGTCCAACCAAGAGCTCGGATGAGACCAAGACGAACATGGCTAGGGTGATGTTGATCGGGCTTGGCTACACTGAAGAAGAGCTGAAGGACCGCGACCTGCTCAACCCCGAGGTGTTCCAGGAACTTGTCCGCGAGAAAGTGGTTCCCAGGGAAGCAAAGTTGAATCAGAAACTGGTTGAGGCGGAGGAACTGCCCCGATACCTTGAGGAAGGGTGGACGGTTGTGACTTCGCTCAATGGCCACCAGGTGGTGCTGAATCCGCCAGGGCTCTGAGAGATCTAAGGCAGCCTTTAGATTTCCTGGGGCCACGCTCTTCCAAGTGTCAAGCAGTGTTGGACCGACGCCCTTGCTTCTTGCCCTGCAGTAAATCACCAAGCATCTCCTCCATGAGCTTTGGCTTGGATACCGGTAGGTTCTCATCCACAATTACGTCAGGGTCGATTGGTGCCGCCTTTGGGGGAGAAATTGCAGATTAGAAGGTCATGTTTTGTAAACCGCTGAAGTTCACGCCGGGATACCAAGTGACCGATTCTTATGGTTGGAGCACGATTCTCGTGAGGCTATCTAGAACTCTTCGATATCAGTTACCGGATTATCGGCCAAGTTTTGCATCATTGACTCCGGAAGGAGGTGACTCAGACCTTCTATGATCCTTCGCTTTTCGTTGTCATCGGGAATCGATACCAGACAATCACCGTGAGCCCAGGTTGCGGGGGTTGGGGCAAGCCGGCTTGTTCGAAAACACGATTGAACGAACTGCTTGCAAATAGTAATCATGCTTCTTCTTGAACTCCCATTCTCCCATTTCGAGAACAGGCCAAACATCGCGTCATTGAGAAGTCGGTTCATTGTCAGCGTCAGCGTTGTCGGGGGGGTAGCCCGGCCAACTGCCACGAGCAACCCGGACAAGAGACGCTCGAACAAGACTCTCTTTCCAAAGGCTGTGGAATTCGCGTCGCCTCCCAGATCCGGGTCATATGGGATGAAGTAGAGCGGTCTTGGATCATTTTCCGCGTCAACCGAGATTGCTGTCATCTCAGGTGTTGCAGCCCCGTAAAAACTCTGCGCCGCGGAGTCTAAGACCAGCGTAATCTGATTAGGGTGAGCTCTAAAACCTAATAGGTGAAAGGTTGCAGGTGAAATGCTTTTTGAAGAGAGTTCGGCGGCGAGGGATTGCAGTGTAGCTCGCATAGGTTCAACCGCGTCTTCAACAGTGGCTACCGTAAGGGCTGAAGAGCGTACGTCAGTTCGAGCTACACCCAGAGCCTCCCACGCACGTGCACCTACAGATGCTAGATAGGTTCGTATCTGGACTGAACTGGTTGAGCTTGGAGAGAATGAATTCTTCTTGCATTCGACGAATCCGTAGCGATTATCCTTAGGGCGCGTCAAGACGATGTCTGGACGAACCGTATCCTGAAGTTGAACCCCACTCGACGAAGCAGCAAGACGCACGTCAAGTGGCACTGAAAGAGGGGGAGAAAGGGCATAGATACTGAATCCGAGATCCTTCAGTACAGGACGGATGGAACTCGATGTTGGGAGGGGTTGTGCCATCCAAAGCAATGACTGACCGTCGACTTGTTGCCTTTATGGACACCGGCGTAGAAATTGCCTGAGCATGACTGTCCGCGTTCATCAGTCAGGCAATTTCGAGGATGTTGCGATGTTCGATAGAAGTTTTGGCCGGTCTCTCATTCTCATAACAGCAAGTCGGACCCCTCTTTTCAACTCTTTCAGGTTATGAGGAGAGAAGCTCGCCAGTTCGTGTTTCTTCAGGTGAGCCCATACCCACTCTTCCGGGTTAAGTTCGGGGCTATAACCCGGAAGCCGATGGACCTCCAGGCGTGGGTTCCTCTCTAAGAATGAACGTACGAGCTTTGAGCGGTGAGGTTGTCCATTGTCCCAGAAGACCATGACTGGTCTCCGGCGGATGTGGCGTAGCAAGTGCTTCAGGAACGCAACAGCTTGAGGCGCTCTAACTGATCCCTCTCTAATATTGAGGTAAAGGCGTCCCCTTGAAGTGATCCCACCTATGGCTGACACCTTAGACCGCTTCCCCTGATGTTGGAACACGGGAGTTTTTCCAACAGGGGCCCAGGTCTTCGCAGAGTATGGAGTGAGCGAGAGGTAGCTCTCGTCCACGAAGACCATCACTGCACGTCGTCGACTGGCTTTTTTTTAAGACGCGCCCATGTATAGCGCGTCCAGTGCGCCACCTTAGCCGGATCCTTCTCCCGCGCCTGACGCTGAGGGCGTTGCCACGAGTATCCCTGGTTCTTCAGGAGAAGCCAGACCCCACTCCTAGAGTAACGAATTCCCCACTCCTTCTCCAGCACTGCAGCCACTCGAGGGAGAGTCCAGAGGTCGGTGTCGAAACCATAGGCGAGCGCCCCGCGAACCAGGATGTCCTTCAGCTCGCTCATCCGTGTTGGTGGGACAAATGGATGACGGCCTCCGCGAGGCTTGGCACGAAGAGCCTCGCCTCCACCCAGCTCATAGGTGCGTAGCCAGCCATTCACCGCTTGAGGAGTCACTGCAAAGCGGCGAGCTACCTCGGCGGGAGTCACCCCACTTTGTAGGAGAGCTCCGGCCTTCAGTCTTCGTTCTTCCAGAGTCAGTGTGTCACGATGCTTCTGAGCCCATCTTCCCATGTCAAAGAGGATAGGCGAACGTCGATATAAAGAGAACTACTAGATGGTCAGGAATTAAGTTGGAAAAGCGGGTCGCCAACCAGTTCATCCGGCCTTGAAATCGTATGTCACCCCCTGCGCGGATTCCTCCACGATTTCCGAATACTGTTTGGTACCGATTTCAACAGTGGCTCCTGGATCCAAGAACCGTTGGATATTAGTCACCAACCTATGAACGGTGTTTCCACAAGTTCCATTCGGTATTACGGCAGTGCAACCAAACTTTGTGAGCTCTAACCAGATTGGTTGCCACAGGTGGCGGTCCACACCGTAGACGTGGACCTTAGACGGCCCGAGCCAGATTGGATGGCCCCATAGTCTGAATCTGTTTCTCTTATGGCTGAAAGTCGTATCAACCCATTCTTTGAATATCTTCTCATCAAGCCCCTGCTCCTGGAAATGAATCGTTATGGGGGCCCCTACAATTCTGTTGAACCTGCCGGGGACATCTACTGAATCCTTGATGGAATACCACGCATTATCCTCTGTTGACCTCAGAAGTTTCTCGTAGATGCGGTCGACGAATAAGAGGTGGGCTCGGTGGTCTCTAAAACTTGGACTCCTATTCGTGACCTTTCCGTTGTCATAGAAATCATGCCCACCTGGGCCAACAGGTGAAGGGAATCTCAGCTGGCTTATGGCATGCAATGGAGAGTACTGAGATTGAAGTTTGCCCAACTTCTCTTGGATGACCCCGACTCGGTCGACTAATCGAAAACTAGTAGCGCGATGTTCTTCTATTCCCTCGTTCTCGTCTGGTTCCAAGACACCATCCCTGCCTTGAGCTTCAGGAATATTCTCATTTTCGTCAATTTCATCCTCGGAGGCAAATTGACCAATGTCGTAAATGCTGTCGTGATAGAAAACTAGTCTTGTAAACCTCTCAGGTCGACTTAGCCGAGTTACAATACCCCAAAGTACTCCAAATGTCAACCCGCTTAGCCAGACATTGTCCAAGTCAGGAGAGGACATTACTACCTTTCTAATCCAGGGTTCCAAGGAGTCCGACCTCAATGCACTGTAGATCACAGCTACCCTTGGTCCCAACCTTTCAATGAATCCAACCTCACCGAGAGTCTTGTCCTTGATTCGAAAGAGGCCGGTATCAACCAGGTCTAGCCTCAGATCTTGGTGAGAAAAACTCTTCAGCAAGATTTCTTCATCTGATCCCGACAGAGGATGGAGTATCTCGAGAAGATGGGACTTTACTAGAGGATGTCGCTGGCGTTGGCCTGGCTTAGCTTCCAAGCTCTCCGCCGACTGGCCATCAAAGAAATTGATCATCTCATGACGATCATGTATGGTCTCAAGACTTACTCCTGCCATACTCCATTTACCCCGTCACAGAAATCCAAGAAGACTTAGCGTGCACAACCCCGCTATCACCTATAAGCATTGCGTTGAACTCAGGTTGCCACAATTGCTGAGTAGTGGAACCGCGCCTCTTTCCTTTGTCTTGAGAGGGTTCATGCGCCTCCTCCTATAGGAACTTCGGAAGTGTAACGGCTGGGTTCCCGTCCCCAATAGCATCCCAGTTGGCCCGTACCAACGCAGGCGAAGAAATTGCCGGATAGAGAGCCACATTATCGAAATCCCTGAAGTCCGCGTTGGGGACTCCGGTGATTTCTTTCCCCATTCTGAGTTTGCCCTCGGAGTTCTTGGGGGAGAAGTCTACCTTTCGTTGGGACATCCTATGAATCGCTCTCTCAGCCGGATGCTCTCCTCAAGCACTGTCTTCTGCTCTCTGTTCCCATTGCTCCTGGCAAGCTCCAACTGATACTCCAGTGGCCGCCTGGCATCCACATCGGTTGCAAGTTCCAGTTCCTCAATTAGCCCGTCCAAAACCCTCAGCTTTTGGCTGATTCGCCCGACTTTCATCTTAGGATCTGCCAAGGGGCGCCACAAAGGCTCTTGCAATCCACTGAAGTCACGGCCATTATTGGATAGGAATCCTTCAACTGCAAAATCAAGCTCGAAGTAGGCCAGGATAGCCCGCTCTACGTCGTACATGATTTCCTCGATGTGATTGTTCAGTTCTGTCAAGGCTGCCCGTACACCGCCCTCTCCATCTCCCTGATTCTCGGGGCCGTCTGGCAAGGCTTCTGGGTCAACAATCACTTCCCCACTTTGGATGACCTCGCGGAGTCGGCTCTGGACTCCGCGGTCAAGGGAGCCCCACCAAGACCGGATCTGATCATCCGAGATCATGTCAGACCTCCTGAGAGTACATCAACCGGAACCACCCTGGCAGTTTGGATGCATACTCATCCTTCGGGATGTTGTCAGGTTCACCAGCAAGAAGTATCCGCAACGGATGGTCCGGTGCGAATCTCTCGGCCATGTCCTTCAATGGCACGATACTGACGGTACCTCCTGGCTGGGTTTTCGGTACTACTTCAACAGCAATAGGAACGTCCCGTTTCTTCTTGGCAGGACTCCTTGCTGGCCTTCGTGGGCGACTCGGTCGCACTGGCGGCGAAGCCTCAAACTCATCAAGCAACCGAGTCTGTACGTATGGCAAATCGCATGATGTTTCGATGGGGTCGGCTATCGCGATCGTTCCGTCGTTTTCGCTCTCTTGATCTAGTCTCTTCTCCATGAGGCAAATGCCCTTGCTTTCTCCCTTCATGTCTCACCTGTTTCATACTCGTCTTTCATAGTTGCTGACTCCGTAGACCCAGTGGATTCTGCTGAGTCGTGCGAGGTGGATCCTCCACTTTCAGACTGCATCTTGTCGAGATGATAGGACCGGACGGAGATGTTGCGCTCCTTCACCCAGACCCTCTCGAATGGGACATTCAGATGCGATAGGAGAATGCCAAGCTTGGAAGTAGGCTTGCCGGTCTTGCTAGAAATGAAATGGCTGCGTTTCGGTTCTGGTACCGCCTCCAGTATCTCCTCAGCAATAGCTGTGGTCTTACCCCGTCCAATCAACGTCAGGGCTGACTCTCGGACAAGATCCAAGTCGGAAACCTCCACGCGCATCTTGATATCCGAACAATCCAGTGGCGGCGCTTCCAGCACTTGCGATGGTTCCGGCTGGGGCACCTTCTTCTCGACCACCGGCACGAATGGGAAGCCATCTGAGGAGATCCCCTTGGGAAGAACGGAGACCCTCCCCCCATCCCAGTAGAGGATGGCAAAATCGGCAGCGAGCTTGGTCCCTGGCAAAAGGTGCCCCACAACTTGCACGAGCCGCTCTGCGTGGCCCATGGACTCTACGACGAACAGGCAGCGCCGCCCCTCTTCCTGCGCCTTCTTCAGGTTCTTTGCGACCTGGGGGCCCTTAGTTGCCAGTGTCGAGCACTCGACCTCCAGGTTGCAAGGAATTCCGTCCTTCTCAAAGGTCCCGTCTGGAAGGGGACGCGGATTTGCACCCTGGGGTGTGATGGCGACATCGACCCCCCACTTCGTCCGGATGTGCTCGACGGCCCTGGCAAGCAGGTCCATATGTAGGTCCCCTTCCGACTCGGTCACCCTGCGGGCTCCCCACACTTCTACGAACGTTCGTCCTAGCTCCGTGATCCTGTTTTCCTTGGTCTTTGCATCCCACATGATGTACCCCAGGTCCTCGCCCCGCCGGAGCGCAGCGAAGACCTCACCGGGGGAGATCCCCAGTTCCTTGGCGATGTCCGCGCGAATGGTAGTCCCCTCCGAAACCGCAAAGGCCACGGGCCCCAGCGTTTCACTGTCCACCAGGAAGGGAGAGGCTGCCGAAGTTTCCTCCGCAGCGTAGCGCCGGGTGGACGCGGTCACGGTAGCATCTATCTCGTCCAGGTTCCCGGTAGGCCTCATGGGCGGGTAGGTGGTGACCATCTCCAGCTTGTTGCCCTGCACGAAGAGCGCGCGGTAGGGAGGCAACGAACGGAGTGTCTCCTCCGTCCATCCCTTGCGACCGGGACGCGAAATCTCGGAGGCCCTCCGGGAGTCCTCGATTCCCATCCGGAAGAAGAACCATGTGTCGGTGTTCGCGACCACGGCGGAGCGTATCTCGTCGGGTATCTGCTCCAGGTACTGGTTCGCCATCACGAGGTGGAGACCGAACTTGCGGGCCTCAGTGAGGACGTGGGCGATGCTCGGGGTCACGAAGTTCTGGAACTCGTCGACGATTAGGCAGGTCTGCTTCCCGGTGACCCCCCTTTGCAGGACGGCCAGCCACAGCCGGGCAAAGCACATGGCCCCCAGGAAACGGGAGGCCTCATTGCCGATCCTCGTCTTCGAGAGGTTGATTATGACCAGTCGGTGATCCAAAAGGGTCCGGAAGTCCACGGGATTCACCCTCTGGCAGAGGGTCTGGCGGAGCAGCGGGTTGTTGGTGATCTTCCCTAGGCGATTCAACGTGGAGGAGACGCGGTCCTGCGAGTATCGCACGTTGGTAAGGCGTGGCAGTTCGTCCTCGACAAACCGACGGATCCCTTCATTCTTCAGGAGCCCGGCAAACCGGGTGCGGGCCTGAGGGTTCGTCAGGATGTAGTACATGTCCACAAGGTTCGTCCCCGGGAGCTCAAGGAGGCCGGTAGCGAGGGAGGAGATGTTGTGGTCCATCTGCGGCCCGAAGACCTCGGGGCCCCAGATGGTCTTCACGAAGTAGACGAGGTTGTCCACGATGATGTCGCGGGCAGAGGTGAAGGCTGCCGTGTCCATCCCCTTGAGGTCTGGCAGGGAGAGTATGTTTAGCGGGAGACCTACCATCTCGACCCCGTTCTGGGTGAAGGTGAGGCGGGAAGGGTCGAGCTCGATGGTATCCGCAGCGATGTCGGGGGGGAGCAAAGCCTTCAGGGCCTCCGCGAGGGTCCCGTGCGGGTCGATCAGGATCACGGTCCACGTAGGGTGCTTCAGCAGAATCTCCATGGCGATCTGCAAGAGCAGCGTGGACTTCCCGGTCCCCGTGGTTCCCAGCACCCCGGCGTGGTTCCAGAGCGGATTCTCCGAGAGGAAGACGGTGTCGCCCTGGTAAGTAATGCCCACGGCGGCCCATTGACTGCTCGCCTCCGGCAGTCCAGTCGGGAGGAACTTAGGAACGACCACCGGAACGGACCGCAATGGGGAGTCGAAGGAGGCAGATTGATGCTGCACCGATGGGCTGTGACCGATCTTTCCCTCTTCCCCAGGGTTCGTCCTCGAGTATTGACGCGGTGGAACGGGGTTCTGGCCGGCGACGACCTTGCGGAGAGCGGTGATCTCCTGATCCTCCACATAGTATTGCAGCGACGCATGCGGACGGGAACAGGGGGGACACAGAAGATACGCCAATTCGCTCCGAGAGACGTCCCGGCGCTCCCGGTCATTCGCGAAAGCTGTGAAGCTGTGAGACCTGAACGCCTGGTCGAAGGCCACCTTGTGCTTGTCCTTCACGAACTCAAGGGTCCGCCACTTTCCCGCCAGGAACTGCTTCAGGTAGGCGTCCTCGATGCAATGCTGGAGCACCGTTTTGGCCTCCGGGCCGTAGGCTGCACATTTCACCTCCACCTGATAGGGGGGTTCCCTCAGCCTCTCGGTGAGGACCTTGTACTGGTCCTGGTCCCACTGGGTCGGCACCCTCTTCGTGCACGAGCCCGTGAGGGACACATCGTAAC
>Ga0326727_10015195_pt1 | contig 16596 bp, 16 predicted proteins | sample MB2enrmetagenome_FD_207643 | JGI IMG/M metagenome (GOLD analysis project Ga0326727, IMG submission 207643) | Lab enriched peat soil microbial communities from McLean, Ithaca, NY, United States - MB29MY | ecosystem: Environmental > Terrestrial > Soil > Wetlands > Peat | place: USA: New York...
CGGAAGGCTTAAAGGACGGAACAACGCTCTTTGGCGAGAACTTGGGTCTCTCTGCTGGTTTCATAAAATTGAGTGGCAGTGGGTAAAAGGACATAATGGGCATATTGAAAACGAACGCCCTGAACAATTGGCCCGAAATGAGATCGCAAGGATGTGTCGATAGCAGTCCAAACCACTGAGTTGCGTATTGTATTGAAAAATTATATGCTGTTGGGGGTTCTGGGATACGCGAAAGATTTTTCGGGCAAAAAGCCGATCTTAACGTGCAGTTTGGAGGCATAATGCGGAAGTTTATGCATCATTCCGGCTAAGTTCAGAAACCGTTAGAGGAAATCCGCGCCCTTAATTGGCAGCAAATGCATTTTGGCAGATGGCCGCCAAGTGAATTTGACAGTGCGAAAAATAAGGGACTGGCGCTTCAGGAAGGTGACTCATATGTCTTATGAAGACATTTTGTATGAGGTTGGCGATGAGGTAGCAGCAGTTACCCTCAATCGCCCTTCCAAACTTAACGCGTATACGCCTAAAATGGGTGATGAACTGTTTGACGCATTCAGCCGTGCGGATACGGACCCTGCAGTTCGTGTGATTATTCTCACTGGCGCGGGGCGAGCTTTTTGCGCGGGCGCCGACATCGGCAGCTTTGCCGAAGATATTGACATACGGGCATCCGGCAAAACGGCCCAACACAATATGTCGCGTATGAGGGAATTTCCCCGCCTGATGCAGAACCTGAGCAAGCCCGTGATCGCAGCCGTCAATGGGTTTGCACTCGGAATCGGGTGCACAATCACCTTCTTGTGCGATGTACGTATCGCCGCAGAAGGGGTGAAGATGGGGGTCATTTTCCCACGCGTCGGGCTTATGATGGAACTTGGCTCGACCTTTTTGCTGCCCCGCATGATCGGATCATCAAATGCCGCAGAAATGATGCTGACCGGGCGGCAATTCACCGCCCAGGAGTGCTGTCGTATGGGGCTGCTGAGCCACATTGTTCCCGTAGAAAATCTAATGGCCAAGGCTCGAGAGATCGCCGGAGAGATGCTTCAATGCTCTCCGACTTCATTGGCACTGACGCGCCGGGCGCTTTATGGAGGCATGAAGGGCACGGTCGAGGATGCCTGGGAATTCGAAAGAGAAGGCATGGAGTCCTGTTATCGTAGTCCCGAGCATAAAGAATACGTGACTGCATTCATGGAAAGGCGCAAGCCCGATTTCAGCCGCGTAAAAAAATAAACGGTGCACTTGCGTAAGCTCGGATTATCCAACTAAGTCTTTTATTGAACTCCGTGGAACCAACCGACTTTGCATCGTACAATATTACGTATTCTTGACCATATATCATCGTCAAAGAGCAGCCTTGGACGATCGATTCGTCAAAAATGAGATCCACACATGAGATGGGAATGTTGACCCGCGAACTGAAGCCAAGAAATCAACAGGGGAGAGATAACACAACAACTGGGCCTATTCTCCCCAAAACTGGTCGATACCGGATCTCGATTTATTAGCCTTTGATTTCACTGCGATTTGCCGCGCGTAAACTGTTAATCAATTGTTCTTTACGAAAGATTGTGGCAAAATTTGATGCATTGTCAGATGGAGTGGATGCTACACGTTCAGGTTAAGCTCGGCACTCAGCGGTCAAGAAAGGGTCGCGCCAGGTCCAAAAAAGGAGAATTACGATGCCTATCGCAAATCTGGATATATTCCGAGAAGATGTACGCCAATTTTTGAAATATCTCAACGAAGCCAATAACAGAGCCATTTCCGAGTATGTAATGAACGAGGCGCCCGAAATAGCAAAGATCTGGCCGAAGGTGGTCGAAAACAACGAGAAGTTGTTCAGGGGTGAACTGAGTCTAGTGGATTTATGGGGTGTGATGACCATGGATGAGATGCTGAGCCTTGCTCGCATGCTTCGCCATGTGTCCCAGAAGACAGCTGCCAAAAGGAGCCCGCTTCCGCAAGGAGTGCAGATCGAAAGCACGGATGCCGACGGGGTGAATGCGGAATGGCAGATCGTTCCCGGAGCGTCCGAGGAAAAAGTACTGCTCTATTTTCACGGCGGCGGCTTTATCGCCTGGTCCGCGTATACCCACCGGCCCCTGACAGTAGCGCTCGGCCAAGCCACGGGAATGCGGGTGTTGAGCGTAGACTACCGGCTGGCGCCCGAGTACCCCTTTCCGGCGGCCCTGGATGACTGTACGAAGGCTTACCGGTGGTTGTTGAGTAGAGGCTTCAAGCCGTCAGATATCGTAATCGGAGGCGACTCCGCGGGAGGGAATCTCACTTTGACCACGATCCTGAATCTTCGTGATAAAGGAGTCCCTCTGCCCAAAGGCGGGGTATGTATTTCTCCAGACACGCACGTAATATCCTTTTCCCGCCTGGACACCGAAGCCCTTATGGCTGACACGGGCATCTTCTGGTGGCCCACAGCATACCTGGGAATAGAGAACTTGGCGCAAAGCCTTAACCCGCTGGCTTGCCCTTTTCGCGGCGACCTGCGGGGACTCCCGCCGTTGCTCTTCCAAGCAACGCCGCCCGAATTCTTGTTTGATAACTCGAAGCAATTCGTCGAAAAAGCAAAGGCGGCGGGCGGCGACGTCACTTTCCAGACATGGGACGGCATGGTCCATGACTTTCAGCTCGTTTTTTTAGGCTTTTTTCCGGAAGCCCAGGAAGCCATTGACAAAATTGGAGAATGGGTCAGGAAACTTTATACCCGCTAGCACCTTCAGCAAGTTTGAGACAATAAGCAGTATTACTTTTTGAGAAGGTATCAAGTATCTTGATTCGCCAGTTTCACTGGAGTCTGCCCGTACGTGGCAGAAGTTTGAAACAAATGTCTGTTCGACGTCTGCTGATCTTCACAGCTTGCCACATCCTTGAGTCTGATCGTGCCTAAGGCGAAAATAAAATATGGTTTGGATATAGAAAGATTCGGGACAGTATTCCGCATAACGCCAGATAGGAGAGAACGTGTCGAATTTCGTATTTCTAAATTCGCACAGTTCGCATGTGCATTCTTTTGCCTGGAATCTCACAACACAACCGCACAGGTGGGCAATATTTCCGCCATCGAACGTGGACGGCTATCTCATCTCTTTTCGGACATCGACAGTGTTGTCATAAAAGGTACAGTTTTCAATATCCTGGAGATTAACTGTAGATCCCTCCCTGGTAGGTGAGTAAGAACCTTGAAGTTTACTACCCCAAGAATTCGGCTGCCCCCAATGACTCTGTATGGATTGAAAAAAATTTTCTTTTTTTCTGCTTGACAAAAAAAACTTTTTTTGTACCATTGTCATCAATGACTTTGACTTTTGTGGAGGTTCACAATGGCAGCTTCGAAAGCTGATGTACTGATAAAACTAGAAAACTTGCTCAGATCTCTCAATAACGCCGAAAAAAAGACGGCACAGTTCATTTTGGACAATCCCGAGAAAGTTGTGGAAATGTCGATCTCCGAACTGGCAGAGGGGAGTAATGTTAGCGAGTCCACTGTTTTCAGGCTGTGCCGTGTTCTTGACTATCCGGGATTCAGATCCTTCAAAATCAGTATGGCCCGCCAGGGTGTTATTCCCGAGACCCTTCCCCTGGAATCGGTGCATCCTGCCGACGATATCGAGACCATGACTCAAAAAGTTTTCAGCATAACCATCCAATGTCTTCAGGAAACCTTGCTGACGCTGGATTTTGCCGAAATGGAAAGGGCCTGCCAGGCGCTAAGGAATGCTGCGAAAGTCTTGTTCATAGCTCTTTCGGTTTCAAGAGCTTCGGCCATAATTGCCGCGGACAAGTTCTCTTTCGCCGGCCTCGATACGACTGCGGAGACCGACATCCATTTCCAGATCATGAGAGCCAGTCTGCTCAGAGCCGGCGACGTCCTTTTCGCGTTCTCCCGTTCCGGTGACACCAAAGACCTTATCGAATGTGTCCAGGCAGCCAAGGCGGCGGGAGCGACTGTCATCGGGGTGACCAACAACCCCAGGTCGTTTTTTGCAAAAACTGTCGACATCAAACTTGTAGTGAAGTCGAAAGAGACGCGATTTCGCAACGATCTACTGGCGTCACGCGTAGAGCATTTGGCGGTAGTTGATGCCTTGTTCACGGCGGTTGCCTCGCGTGAGCCGACGCGATTTGAAGCTCGCTACAAACCTATGCATGAGGCCGCTTTAACTAAACAGATCTGAATTTAGGAAGGAGCCCTGCCTTGCCGCGCGAAAACGTTTTGCCACCCTCCTTTAAGGACACGGGTTTGAAAGACTTTTCGTCGGCGTCCCCCTCTTCAATTTATCAGAAATTAGTCGACATGTTCCCCTGGTACGTATGGTGGCTTTCTCCTGCAGTCATCATTCTCGCGGGGATAACCCTCTTTCCGTTTTTCTTGATGATCTACATCTCATTTATGAAGGTTCAACTGGTTCCGGGAGCATCCGATGTTTTAGTAGGCTGATCCAACTGGCGGCAAAGTTTTCGGATCGTTCGGTTTACGACGGCTGGTGGCTATTGTTCAAATATGTCGGAGAGTGCATGGCCCTGCAGATGGGGCTGGGACTGGCAATTGCCCTGTTATTGAGCGACATCAAGCGGGAAGGGCTGCTGGTCACCATCATCATGATGGTGGCGCCGGTAGTGGTTGGGCACCTGTTCGACCTCCTTCCTACGGATTAGTAGCATCTTCCTCGTTGAGTAGAGCCTCTTACTGCAACGATTGCGAGCAGACAAGGGGGGTTATCCCAATGATCGTTATTTCACTGTCAAATAAGGTGGCGGTGGTAACCGGCGGCGCAAATGGCATCGGGCGGGCCATTAGTCTGCAACTGGCGGAAGCCGGTTGCAGAGGCCTGACCATCGTTGATGTCAGGGATGACGAAGAGGCCAGGAAGGTGGTCAGTGAAGTGGAAGAACTGGGATCGAAGGCACTGTTCCTCAAAGCGGACGTGAGCAAAGACGAAGATATGAAGATGGTCGTCGAAGCGACCGGGAAGAAATGGGGCCAGCTTGATATCATGGTAAATAATGCCGGAATCGCCAAGCTCACCGACATCTTCACGACATCGGTGGAACAATGGGATCTAGTCCTTGGCGTAAACCTGCGGTCGGTGTTCATCGGCATGAAACACGCCGCCGAATACATGAAAGAACATGGAGGAGGCTGTATTGTCAACATGGCCTCGATAGCCGGCGTGACCGGCGGCAGCACCGGACCCGATTACGGGGCTTCGAAAGCAGGGGTTATTGCCCTTACGAAGTTTGGCTGCAAAACTCTCAGCCAATACGGAATCAGGGTAAATGCGATTGCCCCCGGATATATAGAAACCCCAATGGTGAAGAGCAGTTATGAACACGATCAGGAGCTTTTGCAGAAGAGACTGGCTAATGTCCCGATGGGACGGATGGGAACACCTGAAGAAGTGGCAAAAGTTGCCCTATTCTTGGCATCCAACCTCGCTACTTACATCAACGGCGAAACGGTTATGGTGACCGGTGGCAGGGCGAACTGACCGCACAGCAGAATTCGACCTTGAAAGGACCTCACGATGTCAGTTTCCAGCAAAATGTGTACACATGAAGACCTGGTACTCATAAAACTCGACGCATCCGACCGGCGGCAAGTTATTGGAGAAATGGCTGAAAGAGTACTCAGCAAGGGACTTATTACCCGTGAATTCATCGATGACGTTATTGAGAGGGAACAGGAATATCCGACCGGGCTGGAATTCGAGATCCCCATAGCGATTCCTCACATCGGGGTTGGCTGTAACCGTTCATTCCTTTCGCTGGCCACGCTAAAAACGCCCGTTGATTTCGAATCAATGGATGGATCAGAAAAGATACTGCCGGTGGAGATAGTCGTTCTATTCGGCATTACCAATCAGGATGATCAGGTTGACTTACTGAAAAAGTTTATTTTTGCTTTCCAAGAAGTTGAGAATCTAAAGAAAATCAGGGCAGCCGGCGAACCGGCCGAGATCATTGCCATGCTGGATGTACTACTGGATGACTGTCTGGATTTTACAGTCTGACCAGAAAGGTTCTTCTTTTACTTAAGGGAGGTGAGAAAATGTTTAGACTCACAGTGGCTTGCGGCGGCGGCATAGTTACCACCACACTTGTTACTGATCAGCTCAAAGATGCGTTGAAAAAGGCAAAGATTCAACACCGCGTTACCCCGGCGAAAATTACCCAGATTGCCAATATTCAGGACCAAGATATGATCGTGGTAACAGGGAAAACGACCGTCAAGAATGTCAACAACATTCCAATCATGATCGGGATATCGTTGATTATGGGAGTAGGGGATACTCAGTTTATCGAGGAGTTCCTAAAAAGAGTGAAAGAAATCGAGGAGGCGAAAACGCATGGAAGCAATTAAGACATTTATCGACCTTTTCGGCTCAACAATCATTGTTCCCGTTGTTGTGTTTGTTCTGTGCCTGTGCTTGAAAGTCCGGGTAAAACAGGCCTTCCAGGGAGCTCTTTTCATGGGCATTGGTCTGGCGGCGTTCAATATCATTCTGGGCGGCTTGATGGGAACCTTGGCGCCTGTTGTCATGGAACTGGTCAAAAATACCGGCATCAACCTGCCAGTCATTGACGTAGGTTGGCCTGCCGCCGCCATGATCGTTTTCGCCAACAAGCTCGGCGTATTCTATTTGGTTTTCGGTCTTGGCTGGAATCTATTTCTTTTTCTAACCAAATGGACCGATACATTCGAACCAACCGACATTTTTAATTATTACCAGTTTCTTTTTTTTGCCACCCTTGTCATGCTGGTAACCAATAGTTTCTGGATGGGTGTCGTGTCTTGTATGTTTATGAACTTATTGCAGCTTTTCATTGCCGACATCCTGGCTCCATCGATCCAGGAACACTATGGCTACGACGGAGTGACCTGCACCGCCTTTGGCTGTGTCCAATGCGCGCCAATGGCCGTGTTGCTGCGCTGGATCATCATAAAATTCCGGATACGGGAGATCAAATTTGATCCGGAGGGATTGAGGGAGAAATTCGGTTTCTGGGGTGAGCCTGTCAGCATGGGGGTTACCATTGGCTTTGTTCTTGCCGTGATCGCCAAATATAGTCACCTTGGCCTTGTGCAAACCTGGGCGGATGTTCTCAAAACAGCGATCGTCACTGGAGCCATTATGGCCATATACCCCTCCGTGTCAGGGTTATTTGTTAGGGGTTTGATTCCTATCAGCCAGACTCTCAATAAACGGTTGCGCAGCGGCGAGGTAAAGAGAAAATATTTCAACATCGGCATCGATCCAGCTGTTTTTTTCGGTGAAGAAGCGACGTTAACCACCGGCTTAGTACTTATCCCGATAATTCTGGCAATCTCGATTGTCCTGCCCGGTAACAGGCTGTTGCCGCTCGCGGATCTTCCTGCCATGCCTTTCATGGTAATCGGCCTTGTGACGGTGCTGAGAGGTAACATCCTAAATTCGGTCATTGCCGGGACCCTATGGTATCCCATAGCTTTATGGTGCAACTCTAATATTGCCGCGGTATTTACCGAGGCCGCCAAATCGGTCGGCGTCAAGATCCCGGCCGAAGGAGCCCTGGTATCGTCCTTCTGTATCGGCAGTAACCCCATTCTCTGGGTTGTCTTCAAAGCGTGGACGGCTCCGGCTTACACCAGATTGCTTGGTATTGCCGCTACTATCGCGGTTTATCTTGTCCTTTTGGTGCTGTTCAAGAAAAATCGCCGGGCCTGGTGGATTGCTGCTGGCGCCAGCGCCGAGTTCGTCGATGAAAAATTAGCAGCCGGCAGCGCCCAGGACAAGGGAATTGAGGCGCAGGTGCAGGTAGCAACGTAATACGGCTTTTTTGAAGGGGTAGGGCTAATTATAGTCATACCCCCTCAAAAACCAACTGGAAGTTGAGGCATGGGAAAACCGAAGGAGTTGTTAACAGCCGCTGATCTAAGCGGGGTTTGTCTGATAAAGGGATGATTCGGTCCTGAGTTTTTCGCTCATATGAGCATATGCGCACGCCATAGGAAAGATTTTATCGATATATTAAACATACTTAAAAGCTTTATATGATGAGAAACTGGAAACAATTGGTTTAGCGACGGTCAGACAGACAATTTCACCCCGCTTGAACGGGAAAAGGGAGTGACTAGTTTGCGGCAACTCAAGGGCACGGGTGCATCAGACGGGATAATTATCGGCCCGGCCTATATTTTTCAGCGGCCGTCTCGGTGTCAGCGCAGAACCTTGGGATCAGAAGAAGTTCCTAAAGAAATGCAACGCTTACAGATGGCTGTCGATGCGGCTAAACTGGAACTTGAACAGTTGCGGAACCGGCTGCTGCTGGAAAACGCGGAACAAGCCGACATCTTTGAGGCGCATCTTCTGATGCTTGAAGATCATGAGTTGTTGGGGAAGGTTGAACAGTTAATCTGCGATACGCTCTGTAACGCGGAAGCGGCGATGGAAATAGGAGCCGACGAGGTAGCCTCAGCATTGGCCGAGCTAGAGGACGAGTATTTCAAAGGGCGGGCAACCGATGTGCGCGACGTCGCCGCGCGGGTGAATTGTGTGCTGGAGGGACGGTCCGGGCACCCACTGGAAAACCTTGACCAGCCTGTGATTGTGGTAAGTAAAGAACTCATGCCGTCCGATACTGTGAGGTTGGACCGCAGCATGGTCCAGGGAATTGTGATGGAAGAGGGCAGCACGACGTCGCATGCGGCGATTCTGGCCAAGACCTTTGCGATTCCGGCGGTGATGGGCGTGGCTAATGCCACTGGCGCTATCGGCTCTGGAGATCTTCTGGTCGTCGACGGAGAAAACGGCGTAGTAGTGATTCAGCCCGACGAGGGCGAACTGCATGCGTGGAAGCAAAGGGCGGCCGAAAGCAAGGAACGTAGCGAAAGACTTCGGTCTTTGGCTAAACTGCCTGCGACGACCTGCGACGGCCATCATGTGGCGCTGGCTGTCAACATCGGTTCGCCCAAAGACGCCGAAATGGCCCTGGATTATGGGGCCGACGGGGTGGGGCTTTACCGGACGGAGTTTCTGTTTATGAATCGTGACTGTATGCCCTCGGAGGATGAACAATACGAGGCGTACAGCGCGGTGGCCCGGATGATGAAAGGCCACCCGGTAATTGTCCGTACGCTGGATATCGGCGGCGATAAGCAAATAAAGTGGTTGTGCACATTGGAGGAACAAAATCCATTCTTGGGGTTGCGGGGTATCAGGCTGTGCCTGGAAAGGGAGGATGTGCTCATTACCCAGTTCAAAGCGCTGCTCCGGGCCCGGGTTCAAGGCGATATCTGGGTTATGCTGCCGATGGTGGCCAATGTGGAGGAGGTTCGCCTCACCAAGCGCATTCTGGAAAAGGCCCGGGATGAACTCAGCCGGGAAGGTGTGCCGCACCGGGAGTTTCCGCTGGGGATTATGATCGAAGTCCCTGCCGCTGCGGTGATGGCATCCTCACTGTTCGAAGAAGTGGACTTTGCGAGTATCGGTACCAACGACCTGACGCAATATACCATGGCGGCTGACCGCAACAACGCGAAGGTGGCGGTCCTAACCGAAGCCCTTCAGCCTGCGGTGCTGCGAATGATCGCCATGGTGACGGAAGCCGGAGTGAAGCATGGGAAATGGGTGGGCGTATGCGGCGACATGGCCGGCGATCGTGCGGCGGTGCCGATCCTCCTGGGGCTTGGCGTAAACGAGTTGAGTATGGCTCCATCGGTTCTACCTTTGGTGAAAGAGGCGGTGAGGAGCATTTCCTTGGGCCGCGCAAGAGAGCTGGCACGGCTAGCGTTGCTTTGCCGGACTGCCGGCGAACTACGCAAATTACTTAGATGATAAAGGTGGCGGAAGAAGGAGCGAAAATGAGCGAAGCGCGTGTGACTATTCGAACGGGGGTGGGCTTGCACGCGCGACCTGCTTCGAGGCTGGTTCGTGAAGCCGCAAAACACAAGTGCGAAATAACCATCGAATATCGCGATAAGAAGGCGGAGGCAAAAAGCATTATCCAGGTACTGACTCTGGCGGTAAAGGATGGTCAGGAAATTATAATCCGCGCAGAAGGGGAGGGAGAAGAGGCTGCTGTAGCCTCACTGTTGCGCCTGTTAAACAACCTGGGAGGTGCTGAAAAGCAACCGTAAGTGCTGTCAGTTCGCTCTACTCCACTTTGAGGACATCAGACTTGAAGTGAAGTCGAAAGAGACGCGGTTACTGGCGACACGCATAGAGCATTTGGCGGTAGTTGATGCCTTGTTCACCGCGATTGCCTCGCGTGAGCCAGCGCGATTTGAAGCTCGCTACAAACCTACGTATGAGGCCGCTTTAGGTAAACAATACTGAATTTAGGAAGGAGCCCTGCCTTGCCGCGCGAAAACGTTTCGTCACTCTCCATGAGGGACACGGGCTTGAAAGACTTTTCGTCAGCGTCGCCCTCATCAATTTATCAGAAATTAGTTGACATGTTCCCCTGGTACGTCTGGTGGCTTTCTCCTGCAGTCATCATACTGGCGGTAATAACCCTGTTTCCGTTTTTCTGGATGATCTACATCTCGTTTATGAAGGTTCAATTTGCCCCGGGAGCATCCGATGTATTCGTGGGCTGGTCCAACTGGGGAAAAATGTTTTTGGATCCCTCAGTCTACACGGGTTGGTGGCTTTTATTCAAATATGTCGCAACGTGCATGGTCCTGCAGATGGGATTGGGACTGGGCATTGCCCTGTTGCTGAACGATATCAAGCGGGAAGGGCTGTTCGTCACCATTATCATGATTCCTATGATGGTGGCGCCGGTGGTGGTGGGACACCTGTTCAACCTGCTGCTCAACTCTTCCTACGGGCTCTACGCCTGGATATTTAAAACTCTGGGCATCTATTCGTCCGGCAGTCTGCTGAGCAACCCTTCAACAGCCCTTTGGGCATTGGTGGGGATGGACACCTGGGAGTGGACCCCTCTAATCGTTTTGATCCTTTTGGCCGGTTTGAAAAGCGTACCGAGAGACACGATCGAGGCCGCCCACGTGGACGGTTCCAGTCCCTGGCAAGTGTTCATAAACGTGACGCTCCCTTACCTCAGGCCATCTCTGCTCATAGCTTTTCTGCTCCGTTTCATGGACTGCATGCGCTTTATCGACAATAATTTGATCACAACGCGCGGAGGCCCCGCCGACGCCACCAATACTCTGCCCATCTATCTTTATTTCAAATCGTTTCGAGAGTTCAACATCGGCATGGGGGCGGTCATCGGTTTTACCCTGCTGGTGGCCATTATAATCTGCGCCCTGCTGGCGTCCAACATCCTGCTCCAAGAGCAAAAGGGGGGAAATCATGCATAGCTCCGGGCTCAAACAGCTTCGCCGGGGCATAGTCATCGGATTGTTTGTGCTCTGGACGGTTGTCCCCATTATTTTCATGATCTCATCTTCTTTCAAGGGGACCGGTGATATCTTCACCCTGCCCCCGAGAGGCGACTGGTGGGGTCTGGCCAAGTTTCTTTTCTTTTTCAACGCCTCCCTGGCACAGTTCGAAGAGATATTTCTGCACGGTCCATTCCTGGCTCACCTGTTTCACAGTTTGGTAGCCACCGGGCTTTCGGTGATCATATCGGTGCCTGTTGGCCTGGCAGCAGCCTACGCATTGTCTCGAGCGCGCATCCCGGGAAAAAAGCATCTTTATTTCTGGGTGATCAGCACCAGGATGGCCCCGCCTATTGCCGTCATGGTTCCTCTTTATGTCATGTGGCAAACCTTCGGAATACTGCACTCCCTGGTTGGGTTGGTATTGGCCTACGTAACCTTCAATCTTCCTTTTTCCATATGGCTGATGCGGGGGTTTATCGACGCCATACCAGCTGAACTGGAGGAAGCCGCCTATGTGGACGGCAAGAGCCGCATTGGCGCTTTTATAGACGTGGTTTTCCCCCTGATCCGTCCGGGCGTGGGAGCTACAGTCATTTTATGCAGCATGTTCGCGTGGAATGATTACCTGTTCGCCCTTATTCTGGGCGGCGGCCGCACGAAGACCTTGCCGATAGGCATCGGAGAACTGGCCAGCGCCACTTCCATTCTCTGGGGGCAGATCATGGCGGGGGGGCTTGTGATGATAGTTCCTATGGTGATCCTGGGATTGATTATACGCAAGTCGTTGGTCACAGGGCTCACTATGGGAGCCATGCGCGGATAACTCTTAACTTTAATCAGTTGCCGGAGCAGGTCAAATGGCAGAAGTTCTACTAAGAGACGTGGTGAAGAAATATGATTCGGTGGATGCGGTCAAGAGGCTGAATCTGTGCTGCAATGACAAGGAATTTCTTGTGCTTCTGGGACCTTCGGGTTGCGGAAAGTCTTCAACATTGCGGATGATCGCGGGCCTGGAAGACATAACGCAGGGTCAGATATCCATCGACGGTGTGGTGGTCAACGATATCCATCCTTCAAAACGAGACATTGCCATGGTCTTCGAGACTTATGCTCTGTACCCGCACAAGACAGTCTACGAAAATATGGCTTATCCCCTGCGGGTACGCAAAACCCCGGATAACGTAATCGATCAAAAAGTCCAACGGGCCGCCGAAATATTGGAGATAGAAGGTTTTCTGGACCGTTATCCCCGCCAGCTAAGCGGCGGACAGAAGCAGAGGGTGGCCATCGGCCGGGCAATCGTCCGGGAGCCCAAAGTGTTTCTGATGGACGAGCCTATATCTCATCTGGACGCCAAACTCAGGAGCCACATGCGCGGCGAGCTCAAGCACCTGCACAAGGAGCTGAACCAGACCTTCATATACGTATCCCACGACCAGACCGAGGCGATGGCCATGGCCGACCGCATTGCCGTTATGAATTTTGGCGAACTGCAGCAGTTCGACACCTCGCAAAACATCTTCAACAAGCCGGCCAACACTTTCGTCGCCGGTTTCGTGGGCGACCCTCCGATGAACTTCCTGCCTTCATTGTTGAGCCAGAGCGGCGATAGATGGGCCCTGAAATTTGAAGGGTTTACGCTTAAAGTGTCCGAAAAACTCAGGTCACAGATCATAGCGTCAGGGGTGAAATTTCAGCAGGACATGGAAGTGATTCTTGGCGCCCGTCCCGAACACATCATTCTCAAGAGGGAAAAAACCGGCGAGGAAGATATGGCCGGCAAAATATACATCACCGAACCGCTTGGCTCCTATATGATCGTGGATGTCATGCTGGGCGGCAAAAGGATCAAAGTTCGCACGGACATAAGCTTTGATGTTCAACCGGACGATCGTGTATTCGTAGAATTTCCACCAGACAAGATCCAGTTATTCGATGCGAAGACTTCCTACTCAATCATCCATCCGAGGAGCAGCACCGAGTGCGAGGCCGGGTGATCGGTTGACGGCCATATATAAACCATTTAATGAGGAGGTTTTGCAATGAAGGAGATGGACAGAAGGACATTCGTGAAACTGGGCCTGGCGGGAGTAGCCGGTACGGCGCTGGTCCCGGCCTGGATTGAGAAATTACTGGCCGATCCGAATGAGGCGGCCAAATGGCGGCAGTTTGAGGGAGAGACCGTTAAAGTATTGACCGAAAACACTCCTCCGTCACTGGGCATCAAAGCGACGGCCGAGGAGTTCACAAAACTTACCGGCATGAAGGCCGAGTTTACCCTTCATGCCATGGACGAACTCAAAGAGAAGATGTTCCTTGACCTGCGCAGCGGCCACCCGGAGTACATAGTGAACTATTGCCAGTGCCGCCCCATCGGATGTGTAGCGTGTGATTTCTGGCAGCCGGTCGATAAATTTATCGATCTCAAAACCGGCAAGTCCAAGATTAAGGAATTACCCGACGTTCCCGATGCCAACGGCGATCTCTTCGGATCGTGGCAGCCAATGTTTTTTAATGCCTGCTCCATATACTACGAACCCGAAAGGGTGATTTCTCTGCCCTATGACCATGCCCAGGGCATCATGTTTTATCGCCAAGACATCTTCGACAAATACGGTCCGAAGTACCAGGACAAAACCGGAAAACCGATGAAGCTGGGTGAAGAGGTGACCTGGGACGAAGTCTTCGACATGTGTAAATTCCTAAAGGCCAATTGCACGGAAATCGATGCGCCCCTCGGTCTGCACTATGCGCAGGACTGGCCGATCGTAAGCGAATTCAATTCGACGCTTACCGGCCTGGGAGTTCCAAGAGAGGGCTTTGCCAACATAAAAGACCCTTTTCTCGGTTCGCGCAACCCCGGGCCTTTCTTTGCCAAAAAGGAGGAGTACCATAAAGGGGTCGAAGCCCTGGAATTTCTGAAAAAGCTCAAAGAGATTATGCATCCCGATGTACTGACGTGGGACTGGGGCGGGCTGGGCACCGCTTATTCTACCGGCAAACTAGTGATTCAGCGCAACTGCGGCGAATTTGCCCCCTTCGTCGAAGATCCCAAAGAGTCCCAGGCTTGCGGCAAAACGTCCTACGCAGTTGTTCCCAAATTCCATACTGGCATTCATGGTTACGAGATGGGGCCTGCCGGCCTGGCCGTTCCCAAAGTGCTGCCCGAAAAAGAACAAAGGAAAGCCTGGCTGTTCATCTTGTGGGCCACCAGCGCCAAGGCCCAGTGGGGTGCTTTCGAACAATTCTATGGCACTCCTGTGCGCACGGCCAATCTCGAAGAGGCCCGCAAACGCGGCTGGATGACTCCCGACTCTACGTTCCGCAAGGCGCAGCATTTGTGGGTCCAGGAGATAGAGCTTGCCAAGTACCTGAACGGCTGGGATGTCGGGCCCAAGATGCCGACCTACAATGAGTATCTGGCCCTTGCGGGTGCGGAGATTTCCAAGTATGTGGCGGGCGTTACGCCAAAGCCTCAGACCTGCATGGACAATATGATCGCCAAGGTCAACAAATTGCACGGACTGTAGACTTCAACAAAGACCCCGGTTTGATTTTCACCCCGAAAGGGAAAGCAAAACATCGGGTGGTTGTCTCGAACATTGCCACTCTAATAGGGGAGACCGTCGATGAGCAGCTATTACATAGGGTTTGACAGCGGCACCCAGGGGACCAAGGTTGCAATATATGCCGATGATTCCACGCTGGTCGCCGAAGCCTTCCGGGCGCATCAGATATTGTATCCCAAGCCCGGCTGGGCTGAGATGGACGCAAACCAGTTCTACAGGGCGGCAGCCGAAGGCATCGCGGAATGCGTCACAAAGAGCAAAGTGGACCCCAAAGAAGTAAAGGGCATTTCGTGCAGCGGCATCATTTGCGGCATCGTGCCTGTAGATAAAAACTGGAATGCTACCGGACCCTATATGCTTTATCTCGACGGTCGCTCCGCTGCCGAGGCCGAGGAGATATCTCAGAACGTGCAGCCTCTTTGGGTCGAGGAAAGCGGTAACTGTGAAGTTGGCACCTATATGCCGCCGGTCATGCTCAAATGGCTGCTCAAGCATCGGCCGGACCTGATCGCCGCCAGCAGGAAAGTGGTGACCAACTCTCATTTCGTGATGGGAAAACTGGGCGGTTTTAATTCAGATGAGGCATACCTTGATTGGGGAAACCTTTCCGGGTGGATCATAGGTTACGATGCAGCGCAACGCGACTGGTCACAGCGTCAACTCGACCTTCTTGGGCTTCCCCGAGAATTGCTGCCCAAGGTGGTCAACCCGGCTAAAGTAGTGGGTACGCTGTGTAAAGAAGCGGCCAATGAACTTGGCTTGCGCGAAGGAATTCCTCTTGTAGCCGGTTCCGGCGACATCATGCAGTCAATCCTCGGTTCAGGCATTACGGATCTCGGTTGCTGTTCGGACGTGGCTGGAACGGCCTCCATATTCACGGTAAATGTCGATAAAATGAACAAAGCGATCACGATGCGGCCCGGAATTGTTTATTCCATGTCCACATTGGAGGACCAGTATCTTTACTGGGGTTATATACGCGCGGGGGGATTGAGCCTGGGGTGGTTCAAAGAAGAGCTGATGATGAGGCGTGACGAAGATGAGTTTTTTCAGCGGATGGACAAGCTTGCCGAGGAGGTGCCCCTCGGCTCCAAATGGTCCCTGTTTTTCCCTTACCTGCAAGGTGGAGACGCCTCTCTTCCAAATGCCAGCGGGGCTTGGCTGGGCCTGTTCGGCTCCAGCAACGTGGGTTCCATGTGGCGTTCGGTGTTAGAAGGAATCGCTTTTGAATACCTTAGCTGGGTCAGACTTTTCCGTGAGCAGGGCATTGATATCAAAGAAGTTGTTTGCACGGGCGGGGGCGCAAAGAGTCCCATTTGGAATCAAATCAAGGCCGACGTACTGAACGCCTCTTACACAACTTTAAAGAGAGGCGAAGGGGCGGTATTGGGAAATGCCCTTTTGGCAGCTTATGGTGTAGGAGACGTCAAAAATCTCAAGGAAACCACCGGCCAATGGGTGGAACAAAAGGCCCGGTACAATCCGGTGGGCAAGCACCACGAAGCCTACCAGGCGGTTTATGAAAAGAGAAAAGAAATACTGGAAGGGCCCATGGTTGAGATTTTCAAGCATTTGGCCGAACTGCGCGGAGAGGCTGCGGCTTGAGACGATTCGAGTCGGGGCGACTGGGATCAGCCCCGCAATACTGCACATGTCGGACACCTCTGGCTG
>Ga0326727_10015196_pt1 | contig 16596 bp, 15 predicted proteins | sample MB2enrmetagenome_FD_207643 | JGI IMG/M metagenome (GOLD analysis project Ga0326727, IMG submission 207643) | Lab enriched peat soil microbial communities from McLean, Ithaca, NY, United States - MB29MY | ecosystem: Environmental > Terrestrial > Soil > Wetlands > Peat | place: USA: New York...
GTCTCCTATTTGAAAGAGGACCGGCTGTTGCGCAGGCAGGTATGGGTGAAGAACCTGGAAAGCGGGGACGAGCATCGCATTGTCTCCGACCTGTTCCCCATGGCGATGGGTGCGCGATGGACGCCGGATGGCAAGAAACTCCTGGTGGTCGGCGGGGTGGGCGTGGCTTCGATGGCTACGTTGGGATTCCGCGGCATGCCGTCCCAGATCTATACCGTGCCCCTGACGCGGGTGGAGAAGGCTCCGGAGGAACGGGGCGTCGATACGGAAGAGCAGGCGATGGAGGCGACGCGCAACGGTCCTGGTGCGGGGGCGGCGGGGGCGCGCGGACGGCGTAGTGGATCGCCGGTGGTCAAGATCGAATGGGACGGGCTGGAGCGGCGTATCAGCAAGCTGGGCAATTTGCCGGGATCGGTCACGGTGGTGGTGCCTGCGCCGGATAGCCGGATGTATGCGTTTCTATCGTCGGGGGCGCAGCCTGGCGGCGGCGATGCGCAGGAGGGTCCGGCGCCGGGTCCCGCGCTCTATGTGGTGCGGGAAGACGGCTCCGGCGTGGAGCGGCTGAATACGTCGATTCCGGCTGCTTCGGGGAATGGTCAGGGAGGTGGATTCGGAGGCGGATTCAGCGATCCGCAATGGGCTCGCGACGGGCGCATTTATATGATGCTGCGCCGGCAGATTTACGCCATCCCTGTGCCCACGACCGGCGGAGGGGGATCGACGCCTGCGACTTCGCGCGGAGTGCGGGCCGCGGTTGCGCCTGCACCGGAGGCGAGCGGGACGCCGTCAGCCGGTCCGCGTGCCGTGACCTTTACGGTGCGGATGCAGATCGATCGGCCGGCCGAGCGAAGGCAGGTCTTCGAAGAGGCCTGGCGCACCATGAAGAACCGCTTCTACGATGCCAAGATGCACGGCTTCAACTGGGCGGCCGCGCAGGACCGCTACGAATCGCTGCTCGAACATGTGGCGGATAACGAGGAACTGCACAACCTGATCATGGAGATGATCGGGGAGTTGAACGCTTCGCATACCGGCATCAGCGGAGGCGGCGTGCTGCCGGGAGAACAGCAGACGCCGCCCATGCGCACGTCGGATCCGGGTTTCACGCTGGAGCCGGATGCTTCGGGCTATTTCAAAGTGGGCAAGATTTATCACAAGGGTCCGGCGGATCACGAGTACATGAAGATCGCGCCGGGCAACCTGGTGCTGGCGGTGAACGGCGAGGAGCTCAAGACCAGCGACAATTACTGGCGCATGTTCAACGTGCTGCCGGGGCACAAGCTGGAATTCCGTCTGAATTCGAAACCTTCGACGGATGGTGCGTGGACGGTTGCCGTTACGCCGCTCTCGGCGACCGCGCAAAGCAACCTGGAATACAACCTGTGGGTAGAGAATCGCAAACAGTTGGTGGAGAAGTTGACCAACGGCGAAATCGGCTACCTGCATATCCGGGCGATGGATGCGCCCTCGTTCGAAAAATTCCAGGAGGACTTGTTTGATAACCGCGACAAGAAGGCTCTGATTATCGACGAGCGGTTTAACGGCGGCGGGGGCATCGACCAGGAGCTGCTGGAGATCCTGAACCAGCGCAGGCCTTATGAAATGATGCGCAGGCGCGATTCGTCGGTCACGATTCCGCGGCCGGCGCAGGCGTACTTCGGTCCGATGGTGGTGCTGCAGAACGAACGGTCGGCGAGCGATGCGGAGATGTTTCCAGAGGGCTTCCGGCGTCTCGGATTGGGCAAGCTGGTGGGCACACCGACGATGGGAGCAGTGATTGGTACGGGATCGTATCCGCTGCTCGACGGGTCGGTGTTGCGCACGCCCGGGTCGGCGGCGCTCACGGCGTCGGGCGAGGACATGGAGAACTACGGCGTGATCCCGGATGTGCTGGTGGATAACGGGCCGGCGGATTTTCTGGCGGGCAAGGACCGGCAGATTGAGAAAGCGATTGAGGTATTGCGAGGGAGTTATTAGTTATTAGTTGTTAGTTGTCGGGGTGGCGCGGGCTTCAGCCTGCGGGGTCGAGATTCGTCTCGACCCGCGTCCCGATGAGTCGGGACGCCGCAGACACGAGTGTCTGCGCCACGATAAGATAAATGCACCATGACACGCAGACAGCTTATTAGCAGTGTTCCGGCCGTGGCCGGCTTTCCAATGTATGTCAAAGCGCAGACGCTTGGCCGTGACGGCGGCGTGGCTGCATCCAATCGCGTGACCATCGCCACCATCGGGATGGGATGGATGGGCGGCGAACACCTGGGCAAATTCAGCCATATTAAAGGCTGCCAGTATGTGGCCGTGTGCGATATCGACACCGATGTCCTGGCGGCGGGCAAAGCCAAAGTGGACAAGGCTTATGGCAACAAAGACGTGGTTCCTTACCGTGCCTACGAAGAGGTGCTCTTCCGCAACGATATCGATGCGGTAACGATTGCGCTTCCGGACCACTGGCACGGGATCGCGTCCGTCATGGCGCTGCGCAACGGCAAAGATGTGTACGGCGAGAAGCCGCTGGCTCACACTTTCCATGAAGGCAAGTGCATTGTCGATACGCAGAAGAAATACAACCGCATCTGGCAGACGGGAAGCTGGCAACGGTCCACGGAGAATTTCCGGCAGGCGTGCGAACTGGTGCGCAACGGGCGCATCGGCAAGATCACGCGTATTGAGGTGGGGCTGCCGTCGGGTCACTCCGATTACAACAAGACCAAGGACCAGACTTCGCCCACGCCTCCGCCTGCGACGTTGAATTATGATCGCTGGCTGGGACCCGCTCCCGATATCGCTTACTGCCCTGCGATTCTGCCCAAGACGTGGCGCTGGAATCTGAACTTCGGCGGCGGGCAATTGATGGATTGGATCGGACACCATGTGGATATCGCGCATTGGGGCATGGGTTGGGACAACACCGGTCCGCACGAGGTTTCGGGCGTAGGTGAGTATCCGCCGTCGAATGCGATTTGGAATTCGGCGACCAAGTATCGTATCGAGGCGAAATATCCGGACGACGTCACGATGGTGATCGCGGGCGGCTATCCGGAGATCAAGGGCGGCACGAAGTGGATTGGCGAGAAGGGTTGGATCTGGGTGACGCGCGGCAAGAGCGACGCCAGTTCTCCCGAGATTCTGCATAGCGAGGCGGGGGCGAATGAGGTGCATTTAACAAAGACGGTCAGCCACTACGATCAGTTCATCGATTGCGTAAAGTCGCGCGGCGAGACGTTGACGCCGGCGAGCGTGGCGCTGCATTCGGCGGTGCCGGGATGGGTTGGGCAGATTGCTATGCTGACCGGGCGCACCATTAAATGGGATCCCGACAAGATGGAAATTATGGGCGATCCGGAAGCGGCGAAGATGCTGACTTACAAGATGCGCGCGCCGTATCAGCTGTGAAGTTTGGGCCGCGAATGCACGCGAATACACGCGAATAGAACTTGAACCTCTGTCAGCTTTTCGATTTATCGTTCCTGGGGCGGCGCGAGTGCGCTGCCCTGGAATTTGATGGGCTCACGTACACGTTCGGCGATATCGACGAGCGCAGCGATCGGATGGCTGCGCTGCTCTCGGCTCGCGGGCTTGGGGTTGGCGACCGGTTGTGCGTGTATCTGGCGAACTGCGTCGAGATGGTCGATTTGTTTGTTGCGTGCGTGAAGCTGGGCGTGATCTTCGTGCCGATTAACATCCTCTATCGCGAGCGCGAGATTTTGCATATCCTTGGGGATTCGGAGCCGAAAGCGGTAGTGTCGGCCGAGCCGATGGCGTGTGCTTCCGTGCCCGTGTGGCGGGTGAGTGAGTTGGATGTTCCGGCCCACGCGGACCGGCCGTGCGTGGCTCTCGACGGTGATTCGCCGGCGGCAATTGTCTATACCTCCGGCACGACCGGCACGTCCAAAGGCGCCATCCTCACCCACAATAACTTCGCATCCAATGCGCTGAGCCTGCTCACGTGCTGGCAGATTTCGCAAGCTGACCGGTTCCTGCTGGCGCTGCCGTTGTTCCATGTGCACGGCCTCGGCAATGGGCTGCACTGCTGGCTGATCAGCGGATGCCGGATGCGCATGTTGCCGCGTTTCGAGCATCAGAAAGCGCGTGAGCAGTTTCTCGAGTTTCGTCCTACGCTGTTCTTTGGCGTACCGACGGTGTATGTGCGTTTGCTCGATTTGGATGAGGCCGCGGCGCGCGAAATCGGCGGATTTATGAGGTTGTTCGTCTCCGGCTCCGCGCCGCTGGCGCCACAGGTTTGGGAAGAATTCCGGGCGCGATTCGGCCACACGATATTGGAACGCTACGGCATGAGTGAAACGCTCATGAATCTATCGAATCCGTACGCCGGAGAGCGCCGGCCCGGGACGGTTGGATTGCCGCTGCCGGGAGTTTCGGCGCGCATCAAAGACGGCGAAGTGCAATTGCGGGGGCCCAATATTTTTGCCGGGTACTGGCGCAGGGAAGAAGCTACGCGTGCGGCTTTCGACGACGGCTGGTTCAAGACCGGCGATATGGCGGAATGCTCGTCCGACGGCTATTACACGCTGCTGGGACGTAAGAGCGATCTGATCATTTCCGGCGGCTTCAATATTTATCCGCGCGAGATAGAGGAGTTCCTGGAAGCGCAGGATGAGGTTGCGGAGGCCGCGGTGGTGGGGATGCCGGACCGTTTGCGCGGCGAGGTCCCGGTGGCGTACCTGGTGGCGCGCGTGCCGTTTGATGCGACGGCGCTGGAGGAGCGGTGCCGCGAGAAGTTTGCGTCTTTCAAGATCCCGCGCGCGTTTATTGCGGTTGAGAAGCTGTCGCGGACTGCGTTGGGGAAGGTGCAGAAGCATCAGCTTCCCAAGTGGGACGGGTAAGAACTACGCCGCCGCGTACTTCGCCGCAGTCTTCTCATTGAGCTCAATCCCGAAGCCGGGCGCGTCTCCTAACGGGAGGGCGCTGTCGACGATTTTCTCCGGCGGATTGATGAGTTCCGCACGCCACGGGACTTCGCCGTAGGAGAATTCCAACATGTGAAAGTTCGCCATGGTCGCGCAGACGTGGGCTGCTGCGACGTTGCCCACTGGACTCGCGGGACCGTGCGGCGCGGTCAGCAGGCCTGCTCCTTCCGCCATCGCCGCGATCTTTTTCAGCTCCAGCATGCCGCCGCAATATTTCACGTCCGGCATTACGATATCGACCGCTTCCGCTTTGATGTACGGATAGAATCCTTTCACGCCGAGAATGGTCTCGCCGCCCGCGGTTGGCATCTTGGCTTCGCGGTTGATCGTCGAGAGATTCTCCACCGGGACGGCCGGCGTCACTTCCTCCAGCCAGAACAGATTCAATGGCTCCAGGCGGCGCGCGAGGTCGAGGCCACGCTTCAGATCCAAATGGCTGTGGACGTCGATCAGGAGGTCGCGCTTGCTGCCGATCTTTTTGCGCACGGCTTCGGCGCAGGCGATGCCGCGTTGGGTGAAATCTTCGATCACCGCGGCATCGCTCAGGTCGCGTGGCATCTCGTCGAAGGGCGCCAGTTTCACGGCGTCGAAACCTGCTTCGATGGCGCGTCCCGCCATGTCAGCGAAGCCTTCGGGCGTGCGCGGATCGGTGGAGCGATTGATGTTGGCGTACATGCGGATGCGCGGCTGAATCCGTCCGCCGAACAGATCGTAGGTGGGTACGCCGAAGACTTTTCCCCGAATGTCCCACATGCATTGCTCCAGCGCGGACATGGCGATCGCCGCCGGCAGTTTACTGCGTTCGGCTTCCGGCATGCCGAAGCTGCGCAGATACTCGACGTCGTAGATGCTGCGGCCTTTCATGCGTTCGAAAAACTGTTGCATGAACGAGACGATGCGCGCGTCGTCGAAGGATTGCGAGGCGTCGCCGATCCCCGTCACGCCGGCGCTGGTACGCACGCGAGCGATGACCCAATCTCCGCGGCGATTCACTTTCACGCGGAAGATTTCGAGGCCGCTGAGGGTCACCTTGGGTGCGCGCGTTTCGGCCGCTGCGGCGGCTAAATTAAGAGCAGCCAGGCTCTCGATGAGTCCACGACGACTGAGGGGCATGCAACAAGAATACGTCAGCTTCGCGGGTGGGCAGACCACGAAAAGACGATGGTCTGCCCCAGGGGAGACTGCAACTTATATCGTTCTACGATATAATTTGGGTGTGAGCGATTTTGAAGCTTTAGCCGAGTTTCGATACCGGATCCGCCGGTTCCTGCATTTCAGCGAACAGGCTGCGCGGTCGAGCGATATCGAACCGCAGCATCATCAACTTCTGCTGGCTGTAAAAGGATTCCGCGGCGCTCCGGGCGAGAGTCCGACCATCGGGTACCTGGCGGAGCGGCTGCAAATCCGCCATCACAGCGCGGTCGAACTGATCGATCGGATGGCGTCGCATGGTCTGGTTGAGCGCGTCCAGAGCGAACGCGACCGCCGGCAGGTCATCATCTCGCTGACCCGCCAGGGCGACCGCATCCTGCGCAAGCTCTCGGCGGAGCACATCCGCGAACTGCGGGAAATGGGGCCGGCGCTGGTGGCTGCGCTCGAATCCATCGTGGGAGTTCCCGCGGCATGAGGAGCGATCTCGGCGATTTCACCACCACGCGTCGCGTGATCCCCATTTCGCTCCTGGCGATTGCCATTGGCCTCTTCAGCGCCTACATCGCATACTGGCTGCTGAAGCTGATCGGCTTTTTCACCAACCTCTTCTATTTCGGCCGTATCAGCACAGCTCTGGTGTCACCTGCCGGCAACCATCTGGGACTATGGGCAGTGCTGGTTCCGGTGGGCGGAGCGCTGGTCATCGGATTCATGGCGCGCTACGGATCGGAACGCATCCGGGGACACGGCATCCCGGAAGCCATCGAATCCATCCTGATCAACGGCAGCCGCGTGCAGCCGCGTCTCGCCATATTGAAGCCGCTCTCCTCGGCGATTTCCATCGGTTCCGGGGGACCGTTTGGCGCGGAAGGTCCCATCATCATGACGGGCGGCGCTTTCGGATCGATGATCGCGCAATTCTTCCGGCTAACCAATGCCGAACGCAAAACGCTGCTGGTGGCCGGCGCAGCGGCGGGGATGTCGGCCACTTTCGCTTCACCGGTCGCGGCGACGCTGCTGGCCGTCGAACTCCTGCTCTTCGAATGGAAACCGCGCAGCGCGATTCCGGTGGCGCTGGCCAGCGTCACCGCCGGCGCGGCACGGCGTTACATCATCGGACTCGGACCACTGTTTCCGGTTCCTCCGCACCCGGTATTCATCGGCCCCGAAGGACTGCTGGGTTGCGCGCTGGCCGGGATACTGGCGGGAATTCTTTCGGCTTTGCTGACTCTGGGCGTGTATGCGGCGGAAGACGCATTTCTCAAGCTGCCGATTCACTGGATGTGGTGGCCGGCCATCGGCGGGTTGGTGGTCGGGATCGGCGGGCTTGTTTTCCCACAAGCTTTGGGCGTAGGCTACGACACGATCGGCGCGCTGTTGCAGGGCGACGTGCCGCGTTACATGATCGCCGGCATTCTGCTGGTGAAGTCGATCATCTGGGTGGTCTCGCTAGGCTCCGGCACCTCCGGCGGCGTGCTTGCGCCACTGCTCATGATGGGCGGCGCGCTGGGAGGTGTCGAAGCCATGTTTCTGCCGCATGAGGGGACGGGCTTCTGGCCGGTGGTCAGCATGGCCGCGATTCTCGGAGGCACCATGCGCTCGCCGTTCACGGGAATTATCTTTGCGCTCGAACTGACGCACGACGTGAATCTGATGCTGCCTCTGACTGTGGCCGCGTTCCTCGCCCACGGATTCACTACATTGACGCTGAAGCGCTCTATCCTGACCGAGAAGGTCGCGCGCCGCGGCTATCATCTGAGCCGCGAATACGCGGTCGATCCGCTGGAGGTGCTGCTGGTGCGCGAAGTGATGCGTACCAATATCGTCGCGCTGCCTGCCAGTCAGCCTATTTCGATCAAGAGTCAGCCGCTAACCGCGGGGCCTCGCTCGCGGTCCGAGGAAGCCGCCGACAACGGTGTCTCGCCGCGGGCCGGCGTGGCAGCCGGCGGAGAGCGGAACCAGTTTCTCTATCCCGTGGTTGGGGAAAACGGCCGGCTGGAAGGTGTGATCACGCCAACCCATAAAGTGCATAACGACCCGGTGGTGTGCTATCCCGATGAGCCGCTGCGCCAGGTGGTCTATCGCATGGCTGATACCGGCCGCACGCGACTGCCCGTCATCAGCGACCTCGAGACGCGGAGACTGGTGGGGATGGTCTCGCTTGACGACTTATTGAAAGCGCGTCTGCGCAATCTGGATGAGGAGCGCCATCGGGAACGCGTCCTGCGCATTCACTTTCCCTTGCGGCGCCGGCTTATTCCGGAACGTACTGGCGTAAATAGCGGTGGGCCATCTTGAAGCCCATGGCATACTCGGGGGTGAAATCCGGGCCGGGACGATTGGGTGAGCCGTAAAGCGGGTCCTCGTGTTCCAGGCTCATGGCTCCCTGGTAGCCGGCGCGCTGCAGGACCGTGAAGAATTCGCTCCAGGGGATGGATCCGAGGCCGGGCAGCCGGTAGGTCCACCAGCGGGTATTATCCACGGGATTGATGCCGACGCGATGGAGCACGTCCCAGCGGACTTCGGTATCTTTCAAATGGACATCGTAGATCTTGTCGACGAAATCGCGCGCGGTCTGGATGGTATCCATCATTTGCCAGACCAGGTGTGAGGGGTCGTATTGCAGTCCGACGTATGGGGAGTTGCCGAAACCTTTGAACAGCGCCTCGAAACCTGCCGGGCTGATGGCGATGTTGGCGCCGCCGGGATAAGGTTCCCACAGGATGCGCACTTTGTTGGCCTGGCAGGCAGGGAAGTACTGTTCCGTGTAGACCTTGACGATTTCGTCCACCTGCTTCTGGAAGGGCTGGTCGGCATCCTTGCCGGAGGAAGTGCCGATGTAGGGTACGCCGAGCTTTCCGGCAAGTTCGATGATCTTGACGAAATAGTCGTTATCGGCTTTGCGGCGCGCGGCATCGGGTGCAATGTGGTTCTGTGACGCCTGCAGCGCGGAAACGTGCATCTGGTATCCGGCGAGGGTCTGCTTTACATTGTCGATCTGGGCATCGGTGATGGTGCTGGCGTCGAGGGTAGATCTCCGGGTAGCACCGAGGATCATGTTGGTGAAGCCTTCCTGGCGGGCGAAGGCCACGTTGGCTTGGGTGAAGGGCCCGAGGATACCGAGGCGCGGCTTCCATTCCTGCTGCCGTTGCGCCTGGCCGGCGACCTGAGCCGCAGCGGCCGCGGCCGCAGCCCCGAGAAGATTTCGTCTGGTCATAGCCCTTCGATTGTATCCAAGGATCGTGAGAAGGCGTGAGATAACGGTCGTAAGCGTACAGTTTCCCATCACCTGTTTGGGCGCTTACACCCAACGATACCAACAAGGAATTGGGTGAAGTAACCCATACAGGCGACGCATCCTATTCACAGTCAACGACTTAACTTACGGCATGCAGGCTGCAACCATCTTCAGTGCAAATGAGGAGGTACTTCCAAACATGCTATTAGTGCCGGTCGAAGACCGCAAGCCTTTCTTTCGCTCGGAAGAGCGCGATTATTCCAGTATCAAAAAGAATGGCCGCACTGCACCACCCGATTCCGGTTTCGAGCTTCGCCACCTGCGATATTTCGTCGCGGTAGCCGAAGAACTGCATTTTGGCCGGGCCGCGCGGGCACTTAACATTTCGCAACCGCCGCTCAGCCGACAGATTCAGGACTTGGAACGGAACGTGGGCACACAACTCCTCAATCGTTCCGCGAAATGCGTCACTTTAACGGAAGCGGGCAAAGTTTTTCTGGCCGAGAGCAAGCGGATTCTGGCGCAGGTGTACCGGTCGGTCGATACGGTGCGCCGGGCCACGGCCGGGGAAACGGGCAGGCTGGAGATCGGCTTCGCGCCGTTCCTCGATTCCTACCTGCTGCCCTCGCTACGCCACATGCTGGCCCAACGCTATCGCGAGGCGGAGATCACGTTTCACCGCCTGTCGAGTGAAGAACAGGTTCGCCTGCTGCGCAATGGCGCGCTCGATGCCGGTCTGGTGCTTCTGCCCATTGACAATACCGATCAGATCGCGATTGAACAGCTCTTCCGCCTGCCCGCGGTCGCGGTCATCGCGGATACTCACCCTCTCTCCGGGCGCAGCCACGTCACGCTGCGGGACATTGCGCGGGAAACTTTGATCGATGTCCGCGACGACTTCGAACCCGCGCCCTACGACCACGTAGATCGGATTTCGCGAATGTGCGGCGTGCTGCTCCATGTCGAGCGGTACGTCCCCACGCTCGAACGGCTGTTCGAGGAAGTACGCGAAACCGGGGTCACGGCCCTGCTACCGTCGTGCATCTGCCAGTTGGCCGGTCCGGGATTGCGCTGCGTTCCGATCAACGAGCGCGGCGCGGATTTCACTTTTGGGATAGCGCATTATCGTGACCGGGATGGCCGTCTGCTCAACCGGTTTCTGCAGGTCACGCGGGAAGTCAACCTGCACCGGCTGCGCCGCGATTGCGATCCTTGCAGTTCGCATTACGAGAATTGAACTTCGGGGACCGACTAAAGTCTGTGCTACGAGGAGCGCTACTATATTGCTATGGCTAAGACGCTGATTGAGGTAGCTTGTCCGTGCTGCCAGGCGGTCCTGAAAATTGACCCCGAAACACAGGCGGTGATCGCGCATAAGGTACCCGAGAAACCCCCTGTTATCGAGGATCTGGCGGAAGCCGTGGCGAAACTGAAAGGCGAGCCAGGCCGGCGCGAAGCCATGTTCCGCAAATCCTTCGAAGCGGAGAAGAGCATGGGAAAAGTTCTCGACCGCAAGTTCGAAGAGCTGCTCAAACAGGCCAAAGAGAATCCCGACGCACCGCGTCCGCTACGGGATTTCGACCTGGATTAGATTTCGAACTCTCCAGGGGATCGTTCCTCGGCCTGTTGTTGCAACTTGCGCGCGGCTTGCTCCCGCAACCGGAGAATTGCCACTGTGTCCGCGTTGTGCCGCGCAATCGCTTCGGAGTTCTGGTGCACGGTGAAGCGCGTGCTGCATATCTGACAACGGTAGGGAAGACGTCCGAAGGCGCTTTTCATATGGTCCTTCCAGGTTCGTCGCATCGACCGCCGGGTTAATTTACTGCCGCAGGCCGGACACAAGGGCGTGGTGTCATCGAGATTCTGGTCCCCGCCAGAATCCGGACTGCCGGCCAGATCCTCTTGGCTCATTATTTATTATCCTAATGTTTTTTTTAGGCCACGTCTATCATCCGTCGTCAGGATTGACAGAACAGCTCAAACATAAGTAAATTACATAAGCTCCTTCTCCAATGATCTCAGACGCGCCACCGCCGGCCGGCAGTCCCCTGGATCCCGACCTTCGCGGATATCTTGCCCGGAACGAGGATGTCGTCACACGCATATATAAGCCGGTCAGCCTCATGGATATCGGAGCCTTGTCGGCACAGACGGATAGGCCGATCGTGTTCGAGAACATTGTCGAGTCTCCCGGATTCCGGGTGTGCGACATACTGGTCAGGACCCGCCGCACGCAGGCCCGCGCGCTCGGTGTCGAGCCCGAAAATTATCTCAAGACACTGGCCTACCGGCTTCGCAAACCGCCTCGCCCCTTCATCCACGTACCCACGGGGCCGGTGAAGGAAGTCAAGTGGCTGGGATCCGAGGCGATGCTTTCGCGCTTGCCTATCCCTTACCACAAGGAACGCGACTCGTACCCGTATCTGACCGCAATGAACCTGTTGCGGGATCCGGAAACCGGTTTCTACAATGCCTCTCACGCGGGAACCACGGTAGTGGGACCGCAGCGCGGCCTGGTCAGTTTCGTGACGCCGCATTCCAACCGGATCATGCAGAAATATCTGGATCGCGGGATCGACCGGATGCCCATCATGATCGCGGCGGGTTTGCCGCCGGCCTACGAGATCATGGGTAATTTCTCCGGCCTGCATATGGACATGTGGGGAGAGATGGAAATGACCGGGACGATCATGGACCAGGACATCGAGATGACGCCCGGTGAGACGATCCCGCTCAATGTGCCGGCGCACGCCGAAATCGCGATCGAAGGTTTCATCAATTTGAAGGACCGGTTTCGCGTAGCCGACGTCACGTCTCCCTCGATGTACAATCTGCCGCACTACGAAAACGTGCCTGAACTGCAGGTCACCGCCATCACCATGCGCGCGGACCGGCCCATTTACCGCAATCACCAGACCTGTCCCGATACGGACCATCAGACGCTGCCGCGCCTTTGCCATGAAGCGGTGGTCTACAATCGCCTGCGCGAAATGGGACTGGAGGTGAAAGACGTCCGCTTTCCAACTTGGGGCGCGGCGCTTTCCTGCATTATTCAGTTCGAGTATCCGCGGCAGGGTTTCGTCAACGATGCCCTGATGTTGATCATGGGGTCGCCGTGGCTGAACACCAAGATGGTGGTGGCGGTGAGTCCCGATACCGATCTCGACGATCCCGGATCGGTTTATCATGCTATCGCCACGCGAGCCGATCCGGCGCGCGACATGATCATCGTTCCGGGCACGCGCGGCTCGATCTACGATCCTTCGGCCGCGCCGCTCGAAGGCGCCTATCCGAACCGTATCGTGGGTAAGATCGGCATTGACGCGACCATCAAAGCGCGTCACGATCCGGCGGATTTCGAGCGCGCCTGGCCCAAGAACTGGGGCAAAGTTCATTTGAAAGATTTTTTGTAGCCAAGGAGGAAAGAGCAATGTCATCAGAACACGTGGTACCAGCCGGAGGCGTAGAGAAGGAGCCTTTCATCCCCTATGTCGCCGAGAAGGATTATCCCGAGCACCTCAAACCGATTCTGGCTCCGTACGCCACGCGCATGGGGTTCATCCCCAATGCGCTGAAGCTCTACATGCACCGTCCGGAGATTGCCGAGACGCTGTGGAAACTGAACAGCAACATCATGCGCGATCCCTCCTCCACGCTGGACCAGGGGCTGAAGCGCCGTCTTTCGGCCATCTGCAGCAAGACCAACGGCTGCACCTACTGCACGGCTCACTGTTGCGACATGCTGAAGAAGCCGGTGGGCGCCTCATCCGAAGGCTGGGGAATGTCACGCGACGAGGTGACCGACCTGGTCCGCGGCGATCTCGCGCCGCGGAATGAGGTGGAGCGCGTGTGCTTCGATTTCGCACGGGCCGCGTCAGCCGATCCGGCTACCATACCGGACGAGATTTTTGATAGGCTGAAGACCTTACTTACGCCGCCGCAGATCGTGGAACTTGCTTGTGTGGTCGGATTCTGGAAGATGAACAATACCATCCACGACGCCTTGAGGATTCCCATTGAAGCCCATCTCGAACACGACACCGATTTCGTCCACGCCTGAGCGCAAGCTCACGGCGACACGCGAGGTCCTTCTTCCCGGCGGTTCCGACCACGCGCTTCGGGAGTTGCTCCACGATCTTTTCACCATCGGCACACGCCTGGAAGAAATACGCCGCCACCTTGGCTCTTGCATGGGCCTATCCGGGCCGCAGTTCAGTCTGCTGATGGCGATTCAGGAGTTGCAGGGCCAGGAAGGAGTGAGCGTGGGGAGACTGGCTCGGTACCTGCATGTTGCCGGGACGTTCGTGACCGCCGAATCCGCCAAGCTGGCGAGGAAGGATTACATCGAGCGACGCACGGCCGCGCGCGACCGCCGCGTGACACTGTTGTGTGTCCGGCCCGCCGGCGCGAAAGCCATCGAACGCCTCATTCCCGAAGTACAGGCGGTCAACGACACTTTTTTTGCGATGGAATCGGGACAGAGCTTTGATGGGCTGTGCCGCGCGGCCGATCGCATGGTGGAAGGCACCGAGCGGGTGCTGTCGCTAATTCAGCAGGATCAAGACCGGGTGCGGATCGTCGGCGCATGAGCGTCTCCTACTTTGTGCGCTATGAAGCCGTAGCCGAGAACCCGTCCGAATTTCTGCGCTATTATCGCGAGCAGCACACCTCTATCCTGGCGCGGTTCCCCGGCCTGCGGCGCATTGTGCTCCATGCACCGGTCGCGTGGAACGATCGTTTCCCCGTCAGGCCGGACCGCTTCCTGCTGCTGGCGCAAATGGAGTTCGACACGCAAGAGGATCTGGATCGCGCCCTCGGATCCGAAGCCCGCGCCGACGCCCGGCGGGACTTCGCCAATTTTCCGCGATTCGAAGGCAGCGTGTATCACCAGGCAACCCGGTCCGAGGAGGTGTTTCCGGCATGAGCACAGAGCTTTCCCTGCGCTTGAACGGCTCGCCCATGGAAGCGCGCGTCAACGAGTTGGTGGTGGCCGGCTGGACGGGCCGCGACGAAGCGGCGATTGCCGCACACATCAAGGAAATGAAGGAGTGGGGCGTTGCCGGACCGTCGCGGACTCCCATGTACTATCGGGTGGGCGCCTCGCTGCTGACTACCGACAGCGAAATCGAAGTGGTAGGCCGCGATTCCAGCGGAGAAGCGGAGTTCGTGCTGTTCAACGTGGATGGAGAACTGCTGGTAGGCACGGGTTCGGATCACACTGACCGCAAAGCCGAAGCGGTGGGCATCACGCTGGCCAAACAAATGTGTCCGAAAGTGGTGGCGGCGGAAGTGTGGAAGCTGGCCGAGGTCGAGCCGCATTGGGATGCTCTGACCATCCGCGCGTGGGCTACGATTGACGGGCAGCGGGTGCTGTACCAGGAAGGCCGTGTCACGGCGATGCGCCATCCGCGCGAATTGATGGAGATCTACGCACAACGCACCGGGCTGAGGTTTGGTCCAGGATTCGCCATGTACGGCGGAACTTTCGCGGCCATCGGAGGCATCCGGTGGGCCGACGAGTTCGAGTTTGCCATGGAAGATCCGGTGTTGGGGCGCCGCATCTCGCACCATTACAAAGTCAAGAGTCTGCCGATAGAGGGATAAAATGGCCGCCAGGAAACCGCACCTCGAGTTCTTTCCCGTCGATATGGAGAACGGCTGGGAGACGCCGCCGGGTTACAAGCCAGGCTTTGAGCAGAAGATTCTCGCATCCGATCTGGACGAAGTGAATAAACGCGGCAGCCGGTCACGTCTGCTGCGCATTCGTCCGGGCACCTATTCAGAAGCGCCTTTCGTGCATGACCATTGGGAGGAAGTGTTCCTCTTCCAGGGCGACATGATCGTGGGCAACGACGCGCAGGGCCGGGGCGGCGAGCAGTTTTTTGCGCCGACTTACGCGGTGCGTCCGCCGGGTGTGTACCATGGCCCGTTCAAATCGGAAAAGGGCTGTGTGTTGTTCGAACTGCACTATTATGAGGCAGCAGGGGTTTAGGGGCGCAAAGCCTACTCCGTATAGCGGCAAGCCGCAAACGGCTGCTGCGCAGCTGGGCACAGTTGAAAAAACAGCGGACGGGCTGAAGCCTGTCACACAGAAAGACACAGACTGATGAAGTCTGAGGTACGGGCGCTTGGCGGATTTTCGCCCCGCGGCTCATAGCTTGCAGACCAGCAGGCCGAAGGCCTACTCCCCACAGGGATTGGAAGGGCTGTTAAAGGCCGAAGCAGAGGATATTGGGACCAGCTGCTACGGCAATATATTGGTTACCGCCCACGGTAAAGGTCATGGGCGAGGCTTTCATGCGGACGTTGGTGGGGAACTGCCAGAGAATTTTGCCGTTCCGCTGATCCACAGCTTGAAACCCTCCGTTGGGCTGACCGTAGAAAATCAATCCTCCATCGGTGGCGAGGACCCCACTCCAGGTTTTGGCGCGGGCCGGTCCGGGTTGCGGAACCTCCCAAACGATTTCGCCGGTCTCGATGTTGAGAGCCCGTAGAAAGCGCTGGCCGGATTCATCGGGGTAACCGCCGGGCCTATCGCCGACGCATTCCTCCAACGCCAGGAGATAGTAGAGATGCGTCCGCGGAGAGAAGGCGGCCGAGTCCCAATTGGCGGCATCGTTGGGACATCCGCCCGGATCTTTTACCACTGGCCGGCCATCGGGCCCGATGCGCGAAGCCCAATCCACCCGGCGCAGGAAGGGCTTGGCCAGAAGGACCTTGCCGTTGGTCCGGTCCAACACATAGAAGAAGCCGTTGCGGTCGGCGTGAAGCAGGAGCTTGGACGGTTTGCCCTGATAGACGGTATCGACGAGAACGTTGGGCTCGGTGGCATCCCGGTCCCTTATGTCATGAGGAGTGAACTGGTAATGCCATTTGAGCTCTCCGGTCTTGGCGTTGAGGGCTAGAACGCAATTGGTATAGAGATTGTCCCCGGGACGATCCTTGTCGTTGGAGTCGGGCCAGGGATTGCCGGTGGCCCAGTAGAGGGTGTCGGTGGACGGGTCGTAGGAACCGGTGATCCAGGTGGAACCGCCGCCGGTCATGGGTTCGGTGCCCCGCCAGGTCTCGATGCCGGGTTCGCCGCTGCGCGGCACGGTCCAGTGGCGCCATTGAAGAGAGCCGTCTTCGGGTTTGAAGGCAGCGACAAAACCTCGAATGCCTTCGTCGGCGCCGGCAACGCCAACGACGACGGTGCCGTCGACCACCAGGGGCGCCAAGGTGCCACCATAGTGTTGACCCTGGCTTTCGGGCGCCATGGGAGCATCCCAGCGCAGA
>Ga0326727_10015197_pt1 | contig 16595 bp, 17 predicted proteins | sample MB2enrmetagenome_FD_207643 | JGI IMG/M metagenome (GOLD analysis project Ga0326727, IMG submission 207643) | Lab enriched peat soil microbial communities from McLean, Ithaca, NY, United States - MB29MY | ecosystem: Environmental > Terrestrial > Soil > Wetlands > Peat | place: USA: New York...
CGCGCCATTCCGACAAGCATTGTGAGCGGCGCGGCCACGTTGCCTTTGCGCTGGCCTGGGCCGGCGCTTGCATGATGGCCTGCATCCTTCTAATGGGCCACGCCCCCACCTTGAGTTTTGCGGCAATCTCCTTGGTGGGCGCCGGAGGCTATGGGGATCTGGGGCCGTTCTGGGCGATCCCGACGGAAACTCTGCCCCGCTCGGTTTCCGGGTCCGCAATGGGGTTGATAAACGCTCTGGGCAACCTGGGAGGGTACTTCGGCCCGCTGGCCGTCGGATTTGTCTTCCATCGCACACACGACTTCCGGTACGCCTTCTTTTTACTTAGTCTGGCATATCTGACCGGCTCGGCATTGACATCCCTTTTGCCCTCGCGGGCCTCCACCCGCCAATAATCGAAATGGGAATGCACCCCAAAGAGGGAGGCGCGGAATGGCGAAAAAGATTTCCCGAATTGTTTCCGTGGGCGTTCTCGCTCTCGCACTCATCGCTGTCCTGATGGCGTTGCGGGCGCCGAGCGCCACGCTGGTCCCGGTCAGTGCGCAAGATGTAAGAGGCTTCGATGAAAAGATCTTGTCCCTCGAGCAGGCTCACCAGCAAGGCGTTACCCAGACTGCCCGCATCACAGAAGCCGAATTGACTTCAAAGTTGCAGCAGGGTCTCGATGAAATCCCGCCTGAAGGAGGGGCCGTAGTACTCAGGGCGGCCTCCGTGCAATTGGAAGGCGACGGGTTTTTGGGAGTCTTTACCTTAGATGCGAGCGGGAAAGAACTTTATCTGACTGTGACGGGCACGCTGGGGGCCCTCGACGGCAGCCTCCAGATTCAGCCCTCCAGTGCGAAATTGGGAAGCTTGCCGATTCCCGCCATGGCCTTCCGCCGCATTTTGGAAAGACAGTTTGACTCTCCCCAGACCCGTGAGCGCTTGCGGCTTCCTGAATTCATCAAGGACGTGCATATCGAAAACGGCGAGTTGCTCCTGGAAGCGCAATGATCGACCACGCACGAAACTCCTTTTCAGATTGAAGTCCCGGGTCACGCAGAGCAAATTCTGCGCAAACGTCCCACGCTCCCAGTCTAAACCAGCGCCACGGCGCGGATTGGCGAGCCGGATCCCTCGCGAATTTTGAGCGGGAAGGCGAGAAAGAGGAAGAAATCGGGGAGCTGATCGAGATTGCACAGATTCTCAATGATCAGCATTTGTTTTTCCAGGACAACGGGATGGATGGGCCGCATGCGGAGCGCCTCCGGTGGGTCAGGCGAGAGAGTGTCTACGCCGAGGGCGGCGGCCGATTTTGAGAGCAGATACTCCGCCGCGTCCATGCCGACCCCCGGCCAGTTATCAAGGTAGCGCTGATTGTTCGGGCGCAGCCCCCAATTTGCCGCCCAGCCAAAATCGAACAGGACAATGTCTCCAGCCTGGAGCGGACCGTGCTGACTCTCCCATTCGCGAAGCCGGCTTTCTGAAACGTACTCACCCGCCTTTATGCCGCGGCAATCCACGCGCACTCCGCGGCCCATGAGTTGAGTTAGGGGCACTCGCTCGATCGTCACGTAGGCTTCCGGTTTGGCATTACGGAGGAAGTGGATGGGAGCATCCACGTGCGTGCCATTATGTTCGTGCATCACCAGCAGGTAATGGAGTGAGCGGCCGCCGTGCTCATAGGAGCTCCACAGGTTATGGAAGAACATCGAGTGGGTGGGAAAATGCGGCATGTGTTCTTCCAGCGTTTGGCTGAGGTCGATCACTCGCCGGTCGCGGAGTTTTGGCAGAAGGGTAAGAAGATCGCTCAAAGGGTCCTCCATTTCAAGGGGGAAAGGGTACGCAGCTTCCCGCCGGTCGGAAGAAGGTTTTTTGCATGGGAATCGTGGCTAGGGCCCGTCACTCCGCTGTGGCAAAGTACCCCGGCTTCCAACGCAGGGTAACTCCACGCTGTGTTGTCACAACTTTAATGGTGCGGTAAGTTCCGTCCAGGGCGCTTCGCAACGGCTTATAAGTAATTGTGTATTGTTCGTCCAATTCGCGGCCGATGTTTTGCAACGCATCAGCTAGGTGCACCAATCGCTCCGCGGAAAACCTCCCCGTTTCCGCCCCTAAACCTTTGTTTTGGGAAGTATCCCCGATCTGCCCATGGGAGAGGTAACCTGTCGCCAGGTCTGTGCCCGGGGCCTCGCGCAGGGGGAAAGATGGGGCGCCACCGGTTTCGTTGGAGATGCCTTCGAGGAGTTTGTCTCCGGGATTCGTGTAGCCGTAGGCAGCCGTGCCGACCGTATAGATCATGGTCTCGGCCATGCGCGCCATGGAAACTGCTTGGTCCAGCGTGTGCTGGCTCTGAACGTCCAAGCCATCGCTCATGACAATCAAGATCCGCCGCAGGTTCTCCGGCGAGCCGGTCTTGCGCATTTTCTCCCGGCAAGCAAAATAGATGGCATCGTAGAGGGCCTTGCCGCCGCCGGATTTAAGTCCCTGGATCTTTTCATTCAGTACGTCCGGGTCGTTGGTAAAGTCCTGGATGATCGAACTGGAAGCGTCGAAGGTTTGGAGGAATATCTGGTTCTTCGTGCCGCCGTTGCGCAGGACCATGTAAATAAACTCCTGGGCCGCATCCTTTTCATACGATAGGTGGCTGCGCGCGGTATTGCTGGTATCGAGGATCAATCCGACGCGGAGCGGGGTGCTTGTTTCCCGCTCGAGGCTGCGGATGGGCTGCTCAACACCGTCTTCATATACATGGAAATCTTCTTTGTTGAGATCAATGACTTGCTGCCCACGTTTGTTTATAGCGGTCACGGGCACGGTGACGAGTTCGACGGTGGTTTTAATGGTGGTTTTCGCGGGAGGAACGCTTTGCCCTGAGCTCGCAGTGTCCCCCGTGGCAGCGGAGGCGTTGGGGGCAGCCGGGGGAGTGGCTTGTTGAGCGGGAGCGCTAAGGGCGCCCGCTCCTACAGCGATGGCTGCTGCCAATGCCAGTACGGCAGGAGTAGCTTTCCATTTGCCCACCGCTTTTGGTGTCCCGCCTTTCCCTGGTAATGCCATGCGCATTCGTATTTTCTGGCCGGCGTTTGAATCACCGGCGATTTTCCCCATTTCGAGAAGCTTCCCGTTTTTTATTTTACCCCAATTGCCCCTCTTAAAGTAGCGCATTGGCGAGTGTCCTAAAATGAGGGGTTTAATGCCCCCGACAGCGTGCAGTCCGGTAGGTTGGAGCTAGAGCTCCGACCGCCTGAGCACCTTTATCCAGCGCAGCTTTTCAAATCATGCCCCCTTCCCTTTCGTGGCGTTGAGAACGCAAACAGGCATGCTGCCGGGCATTAGTGGTAAATTGGGAAAGACCGTTAAAAGGAGCATACACCATGGAATTAGGATTCATAGGCTTGGGGGGAATGGGCGAGCCGATGGCGCGCAATCTGATGAAGGCGGGCCACGCGGTGAAGATCTACAATCGCACTCGCAGCCGTGCGGAGGCATTGGTGAATCAGGGGGCAACCTTGGCGGAAACACCCGCGGCGGCATGTTCCGCCGGGGTGGTCGCCAGCATGTTGGCGGATGACGCCGCCGTGGAAGAAGTGGTGTTCGGCGAACATGGCGTTCTCGAGGGCCTGCCCCGCGGCGGTGTCCATATTTCCCACAGCACGATTAGCACGAATCTCTCTCGCCGCCTCGTCGAGGCTCACCAGCAGCGCGAGCAGGTTTTTGTCGCCGCTACGGTCTTCGGGCGTCCGGATGCAGCCCAGGCGGCGCGCTTGATCGTGGTGGCGGCGGGTCCGCCGGAAGCGGTGGAACGCTGCCACCCGGCACTGGAGGCAATTGGCCGCAAACTCTTCGTGATCGGTCCCGATCCCCCGGCCGCCAACACGGTCAAACTCGCGGGAAATTTCCTGATCGCGGCCATGCTGGAGACCTTGGGCGAGGCCTTCGCCCTCTTGCGAAAATCTGGCGTTGACCCGGCGACTTTTCTTGAAGTCATGGTGGGCCCGTTCTTTCAATCGCCGATCTATGATAACTACGGGAAGATTATTGCCGAGCAGCGGTACGAACCCGCCGGGTTCAAATTGCGCCTGGGCCTGAAAGATATTCGTTTGGTTCTGGCGGCGGACGAGGCGGCTGCACCCATGCCCATCGCTAGCCTGATTCGCGACAATATGATCAGTGGTGTCGCGCAGGGATTAGAAGCCTTGGATTGGTCCGCCGTGGCGCGAGTAGCAGCCCTGAAATCGGGGTTAAAGACTTAAGCGGCCCCGACAGGGGCCCAAGACAGATAAAGGCAGGTAAGGAGGCCAAATATGAAAGCCATACGCGTACATGAATTCGGTGGTCCGGAGGTACTGAAATTGGAAGACGTCCCTGATCTGCATGCCGGTGCGGGGCAAGTGGTGGTGCGAGTGAAGGCGGCAGGTGTGAACCCTTTCGACACTTACATGCGCCAGGGAACCTACGCCATCAAGCCGGCGCTTCCTTACACACCGGGGAGTGATGCGGCGGGGATTGTGGAGTTCGTGGGAGAGGGCGTCGAGGGCTTTGCGCCGGGTGACCGCGTTTACACAGGCGGAACCCTTACCGGCGCCTACGCGGAGCAGACCTTGGCGGAAACGTGGCAGGTGCATCCGCTGCCGCCTAACGTGACTTTCGCGCAAGGAGCGGGCGTAAACGTTCCTTACGCCACGGCCTTCCGCGCCTTGTTCCAGGTCGCGCGCGCCACGCCGGGGGAGACGGTTTTTGTCCATGGCGCCAGCGGTGGCGTGGGGGTGGCGGGCGTGCAATTGGCGCGCGCTGCTGGAATGACCGTCATTGGCACAGGCGGCACGGAGCGTGGGCGTGAACTCGTGGCCGCGCAAGGCGCTCATCACGTGCTCGACCATCACGCCCCCGGTTATCTTGACGAATTGATGAAGCTCACGGTCGGACGTGGCGTGGATGTGATTCTGGAGATGCTGGCTAATGTAAATCTGGCCAAGGACCTGAGCGTGCTTGCCCTTAAAGGCCGCGTGGTGGTGATCGGTAATCGCGGCAACATTGAGATCAACCCGCGCGAGATCATGCGCCGCGATGCCGCGGTTTTGGGAATGATGCTGTGGATGGCCGCCCGTCCGGAACTGGCGAGCATTCACGCGGGCATTGTTGCCGGGCTCGAAAATGGATCGCTGCGCCCGGTGGTGGGAAAGGAACTTCCCCTGGCCGAGGCAGCCCAGGCCCACCGCGCCGTCATGGAGCCCGGCGCCTTCGGGAAGATCGTCCTGGTACTTTAACAGCCGGTAAGAAGTCCGGATTACACTAATGCTTTTTCCACGGGATTGCTGGCGACGTCGGTCACCGCCCCTGGAACCGCTAACGATCCGATTTGGCGGAAATGACAACGTCAGAGGCCGGTTGACCCGGCCCAATCCTGCCGAGATGAAATCGCACCATCCGCGCTGGGCTTCCTTCTGCTACAATGCCGCCGAACCTTATTAGGCGCCTTGCTGGCTGGGATTTGGCACAGAAGCAGCAAGGCTCTTTGCCCGGCTGAGGTGCGGCGCAGTGGACCAAGATTTGCAATTGCTTGAACGGTGCCTCGCCGGCGAAAACTCAGCCTGGGAAGGCCTGCTCAGGGTCTACACCCGAAAAATCTATAACCTGTGCTACCGCTTTACGGGGCGGGCCGAGGAAGCGGAAGATCTGACCCAAGAGGTTTTCATTAAGATCTTCCAAACTTTGCGGAGCTATGATGCTGCGCAGGGGTCCTTTTCCACTTGGTTGCACCGTGTGGCGCGCAACCACCTGGTGGACCATTACCGGCGCACCAAAAAGGACCGGATGACGGGGTCTATCGAAGACGACTTGGATACGCTCGTGGAAAGGCCCAGCCCAGGGGCGGGACCTACCGGCCACGTGGAAGCCCGGGAGCGGAAAGAGCAACTCCAGCGGGCTTTGGACCGGCTTTCGCCGGATCTACGGGAGGCGGTAATCCTGCGTGACCTGCACGATCTGGACTACCTGGAAATCTCCCAGGTGCTGGGGGTCCCCCAGGGTACCGTTAAGTCCCGAATAAATCGCGGACGATTGGAACTTGCGCGGGTCCTAAAGCGTATGGAAGGTATGAGAGGCCCCGCAGAGGCGGGAAGCGAGCTATGACGCACCTGGAGATTGAAAATCTGGCGAGCGATTACCTGGAAGGGCTCTTGGACCCCTCCCTCCGAGTGGCGGTGGAAGCGCATTTGGCCGGGTGTGTGGCCTGCCGCGAGCTGCTGGGGGACGTCCGCCAAGCGCTGGAGTTGTGCCGGGTGGCGGAAGATGCGGAGCCCAAGCCTTGGCTTATTTCCAAGATCCTGCTGGCCACCATCGGTCAGCGCCAACCCACTTGGCGTGAGCGGATCGCCGCATTCCTCCATCCTCTGCTGCAACCCCGGGTGGCGTACCCCATCGCCATGACGGTGTTCACCTTTTCGATCATCGTCAACGCCGCCGGGCTGAACCTGAGAAGTTTGCGATTTGAAGATTTAAATCCCCGCACCTGGCTTGACCGGGCTAACCGCCAAGGACACCTGATGTACGCCCACGCGGAAAAGTTCTATTACGACCTGCGCGTGGTGTACGAGATTGAGTCGCGCTTCCAACAACTGCGCGGCCAGCCGCAGGTTCAGGAAGAAGAAACTCCCAAACCTGCGGCGCCCGGAGGCGGTTCCTCAGAGGGCTCGCCGTCTGACCAAACGATGGCCTCCGACGGCGGCGCATGGGTCGTGGTGGCCGACAGGAGCGAACAGCCTCCCCCCGCCGCCAGCACCCAAATCGGCTTTACCAGGGCGGGAAGGAGCCTAATCCCATGAAATGCGCCAATCACCCAGCTAACGACGCCTACGTTTATTGCGGCCAGTGCGGGCGCGCACTCTGTAACGACTGCAAACGCGAGGTAGGCGGCATGATTTACTGCGAAAATTGCCTGACGAACCGCTTGCAGAGTCCTCTTCCACCGTGGGGAGGAGTCGGGGCTGGGCCGAGTCCCGGGGTGGCCCTGGCCCTGGGATTCATCCCCGGCGTGGGGGCCATTTACAACGGCCAAATCACCAAGGCCATTATGCAGGTCCTGATCTTTGGTTCCCTCATCGCTCTGGGTGACCGCGTTCACGGCCCCTTGGACACGATTTTCGGGCTGGGCGCTGCGGCATTCTACTTCTATATGGTGATTGACTCCTACCAAACTGCGAAGGCGAAGAGTGTGGGCAAGCCCGTGCCGGAGTGGTTCGGCTTGACCGAAGTGAAAGTAAACGCTCCGATCGGGGCGGCGTTACTGATCGGCCTTGGGGTTCTCTTCCTGCTGGACAACCTTGGCGTGCCAGTCTTCAGCCAGATCAGCAAGTTTTGGCCCGTCCTCCTGATTGTGGCTGGCCTCCTGATGTTGCAGCACCGGCTTGGGGGGCACAAGCCCTCTCATCCAATTATCACGGACCGGCCCGAGAAGCCAGGGGAAGGACCGAGCAATATTCCCGGCCCTAACGGACTCTAACCGCTAGTACGGAGGTGAGCAAACATGTTAGCAATCGGCATCATCGTGGGGCTTATTGGCGCAGCCGTGGGGATCGTGGCCAGCGCGGTTGGTGGTTTGGTGGGAATCGCATTCGGACTGCTGGGAGGCTGCGTGGGCTTGCTGCCCCACCTACTTCCTGTCGTACTGATTACCATCGGGATCATCTGGCTGGTAAAGGGATCGAATGCGAGAAATGTAACGGGAGCAAGGGCAAACCAGGGCGATACCGCTCGACCACAACGCCCCTGCACACCGCGGTAAGGTAACGGCAGGCGGAATCGTGAATTTCGAACTACGTGGAGGAAAATCATGCACCTAAGTCCCTTTGTGGTCCCCCTGGGAGTTTTCGCGATGGTTGTGCTTATCGTGGCCATCGCTTCCATGAGAAAGATGCGTGAGAAAGAGCTGGAAGCGCATCAACAGCTACGCCAACAGGAAATGGAACATGAGCGAAGGATGAAAGAACTGGACATTGAAAAAGCCAGATTAGAGGTGGAGAAAGCACGCGCGACGAAAATCGGCTGAAACAAGAGCCGGGCGCCGCAGTCCGAGGAGGGCGACGAATATGAATTTCCCCATCAATCCGTTCTTGATTCCGATTGTGGGAACAATTGCTGGCACGCTGATGATTGTGGCCATCGTGGGGATCGTTTTCTGGTTTAAGGCGCGCGACAAAGAGCTTCAGTACCACCAGGAGCTGCGCATTCGGGAGATGGAACACCAGCGCAAGATGAAAGAACTCGAGCTGGAACTTGAAAAAACCAACGGCCGCTCTTCCACCAGCCATGCTGCGTGACAAGGGTGCCGCCGCGCAGGTGGGAGGGGAGGTAAATGCCCATGTCACCATTCCTCGTTCCTCTGGGGGTGTTCGCAATGGTCGTGCTGATTGTGGCCATCGCCGAGCTCACCAAGATTCGCAATATGGAAGTGGAAGTTCAGCAGAAGCTGCACATGCAGGAGATGGAGCACCAACGCAAAATGCGGGAACTGGAATTGGAACTCGAGCGTATCAAACAACAGACCTAGCGCGCCTCGCGGCGTGCGGGCCTGAAGCCCAGGGAAGAAATTATGGGAGCAACACCTCCATCCCCGGCACACTATCGAGGCGGCCTCATGTTTCCTGTCCTCCTTATCGTGCTGGGAATAATATTTCTGCTGGATCAACTCGTGCCCGGTTGGGGAATCAGCAAAACCTGGCCGGCGCTGCTGGTAGCGATAGGGGTCTTAAAGCTGGTGGACGTAACCCGGCCGCCGCGCCCTCCTGAGGGGCCCCGGGTCTGAAGAACAGTAGGCAGTAAGCAGTCAGCAGAAGGCAGTCTGCAAGAACGGGTTGTGAGCAGGTGGGCATATGGCGAGGTCAAAAAGCAAAGGGCAGAAGGATTAAGGCAAAGCCGGTGTCGGTCTAACTTTTGCCTTTTGACTTTGGCGTTTTGCCTTTGGACTTTTCCTTCTGCCTATTGCGCAGTTGGCGGGAGATCAACATGAGCGTCTACAGCTATCGTCGTGGATCAATTTTCTGGGCGCTGACCCTGATTGGTGTGGGCGCCATTTTTCTTTGGCAGAATTTCGATCCCTCCGTTCATCCCTGGCAACTGATCGCCAAGTTCTGGCCCATCCTCATCATCTTTTGGGGATTTTCGAAGCTCATCGACTACCTGCAAGCGCAAGCCCATCCGGAAACCACCCCGCCCCCGCTCTTCTCCGGCAGTGAAGTGGTGATGCTGGTGCTGATTCTGGTACTGGGCACGATCGTCTCCAAAGTGGTCCTGCACCCCTGGCAACAGTGGGGATGGCATTTTGACGACGATGAAATCTCCAATATCTTTTTGAATTCCTACTCCTTTGACCGGACCTTTTCCCAGCCGGCCAAGGGCGGGTCGCAACTGGTGTTGGAAGACCAACGGGGCCCGGTGGAAATACGCGGCGCTGACCAATCCACCATCGACGTAACGGCCAAGGAATCGATTCGCGCCGACGACGAGAGCGCGGCCAAGAGGATGTCAGATAATCTGAAACTCGAACTCGTGGAGGAAGGCGGGCGCTACCTGCTGCGCTCGAATCGACGGTCTCTGCCTGATGATGGCGGCCGCGTTACGCTCGACCTGAACGTGCGCGTTCCCAAAGCCACGAGCAGCCAAATCAGTTCGGACCGCGGTGATATCCAGGTGGACGGCTTGCACGGCGACCAGACGCTGTTCACCCAGCACGGCGACGTGCGGGCCACCAATATCGAGGGCCTGGTGAAAATCCACAAAGCCGGCAGTTCTACAGAAGTCCGCGGCGTGAAAGGCAATGTGGAACTCGAAGGCCGCGGCGATGAAATCGAAATCGCCGACGTTTCCGACACCGTCACTGTCCACGGCGAGTACAGCGGCGCCATCCAGTTCCGCAATGTCGGCCAAACGTTGCGCTTTGAATCTCAACGAACCGATATGACCGCGCAGAAGCTCTCCGGGCGCTTGGACATGGAGATCGGCTCCCTCGACATTAATGGCATCGACGGACCCTTCGAGATTACGACCCATCAAAAGGATATTACCGTCAATGAGTTCAAACACAGCTTGCACATCACCGACAACAACGGCCAAATCACCTTGCAAACCTCCACCCCGCCCGCCCACGACATCCAGGTGGATTCGAAAAACGGCGCCGTCGAACTGACCCTCCCCCCCAACTCGAACTTTCAAATCGAAGCCAGCTCGCGCCACGGTGAGGTGGAGTGCGACTTTTCCGGACCGGGTTTAAAGGTGGCGAGGGGAGGCGACACGCCCTCCCTTTCCGGGACCTATGGCAAGGGCGGGCCCATGATCCGCATTAACACTGACTACGGCGCCATCCGCATTTTGCGTGCCGGTTCACAACCCCCTGCGCCCCCTGCGCCTCCGGAACCACCCGGCAAATCCCAGACCACCTGGAACCGCCCCGTGCGTCCTCCGCGTGCAGCGCATCGGCAGCACTCCGTCTCGCGGCGGCTGGTGAAAGCTGCCGATGCCGCCTAACAGAACCGCACCTGCCCCGCACTCTGCTCGACACCAGCGTGCAAAACGCTTGGGCGCGTCCCTGACTGATTCTGGACTTTCTGCAGGGAGGCCGGCGTAGAGTTATGGGAAACTCGGTAACGGCTGGCGTGGTGGCTTCCTGCCTCATGCTCTACACATACGATATGTAGCCTAGAGTAATAACCAATGGCAAGATCTTCCGCCGCCTGCCAACTGCCCTGGGCGGTTCTTCCAGCGGTCATTTTGTCAGGCTTGTTATGAATTCACATATTTCGTGTAAGTGACTTAATTTTCAGTATGTTCTCAGGTTTGGGGAGAGAAAAAGCCATCCTGCGACCCTTTGTTTTCAGGATCTTCTCAGGTTTGGGGGTTTGTGCGGAAGGTGGACATAAAGTCGCCATGAAATCTGCGCCGGTAAGGCTAGGAAGATCGGGCATCATCAAATCCTTTCTGTTCCGCGGGTGCGGAGACGAGGCGCAGAATCGAGCCAGGAGTCCCGCCAGCATCCTGCCCCGTGTCCATCATGCCCAAAGCCTCTGGGGAGTGAAACGAGGGGTCGGCCATGCTCCGTGAGTCACCATGACACTCCCCGCGCCGGGCGTGCTGACCTGCCGGCCCACCGCAGGGCTGGCCCGGCGTTGATCCTCACCCGGTAACTTTAGCCTATATCTATGAAGTTGTCAAGTAAAATAATTAACGGTTGAGCTAAGGCCCGCTGCCGATCGGCTAACGGCCCCGAGTTCCGCTGAGAAGTCGGGGCTAGTTCCGCAAGGCAACTGGGTTCGAATTTCAAATTCGGGTTCAACCCGCCACGCGTTGGAGCGTCTCGAAGAAATCCGGAAAGGAAATATCCACGCAGGAACTGTCTTTGATGACGGTCGTGCCTTCCGCTACCAAGGCGGCGATGGCGAAGGCCATGGCAATGCGGTGATCGGCGTGCGGGTCGATTTCCGCGCCGCGCAGTTTCTGCCGGCCGGCCACGTGCAGCCCGTCGGGAAATTCCTCCACTTCGGCTCCCATGCGGCGCAGGTTTTCCGCCACGGCCGCCAGGCGGTCGCTCTCCTTCACGCGCAATTCCGCTGCGCCCCGGAAGGTTAATCCCTGCTCGGTTTGCGTGCCCAAGACGGAAAGCACCGGCAGCTCGTCGATCAGACCCGGCACCAACTCTTCCGGGATCTCACCGCCGGCGATTTGGCTGTAATCGACATGCAGGTCGCCGAGCAGTTCGCCATTGAGCATTTCGAGGTTCTCCACCTTGACGCGTCCCCCCATGGGAACCAGCAGGTCGAGCAGCGCCGTGCGCGTGGGGTTCAATCCGACGTTGTGTAGCGTCAGGTTGGAATTCGGTGTTATGAGACCGGCCACGATGAAAAACGCCGCGGAAGAGATATCGCCGGGAACATAAAGTTTTTTCCCTTCCAAGCGTGCGCGGCCACGCACGGCGATGGTGCGTTGGTGGCGGCCGATGTCCGCTCCCATCTGCTCGAGGGCAATTTCTGTGTGATCGCGCGTGGTAAGTTTTTCCACCACGGTTGTTTCGCCCTCGGCATACAGGCCTGCCAGCAGGATGGCGGATTTCACCTGCGCACTCGCCGCCGGCATCTCGTATCGAATCGGCGTTAGGTGCCCGCCTTCAATCTCCAGCGGCGGGCAGCCTCGGTCAGCGGTCTTGACGCGCGCACCCATGAGGGTGAGCGGATCGGCCACCCGCTTCATGGGTCGGCGAGAGAGCGAAGCGTCGCCCACCAGCACGGAGCGAAATGACTGCCCGGCGAGAATCCCGGAAAGCATGCGCATGGTTGAGCCGGAATTCCCCGCGTCGAGCGGCCCCGAAGGCGCGCGCAGACCATCCAGTCCGACGCCCGCGATCTTCACCACGTTATCTTTGCGCTCGATTTTAACGCCCAGCGACTTCAGGCAGTCGAGCGTGGACTGGCAATCGGCGCTCGAGGAAAAGAAATGGATTTCGCTCTCCCCCGTGGCGATTGCCGCCAACATGGCGTAGCGATGCGATATGGACTTGTCCCCCGGAAATTGCACGGCGCCTTCCAGGTTCTTCGCCGCACTCAGTTTCCTCGACTTCGACCCAAACAAACTCATGATTGAATTCCCTCAGCTTCTTCCCCACCCCGTCCCACGCCTCCATCTTCCTATTTCCTGTCGCGCATCAAGGCATCTGCAAAGACCCCAATCGCAGCGGGAAAGGGCCGCAATGGAAGAACGGATTGTCTCGTGTCCCGGCTTTTTGTATCTCCAATAATAGACTATCAGACAGCTCGATGGGTGCGGGTCTAGTTCCCATAAGTGCTAAGTTAATCTCCGCGGGCAATTGAAAGCCCGCGAAGCGGGCGGGGTCATTTAGCCCACGGCGAAGCCGTGGGTAAAGGGCCAAGAAGAAAAATCCTCCAGCCCCGGTACGGGCGCCATCAGGGATTTCTTCAGACAAAAACATATCGTGGGTCGTACTCGACCCCTTGTTTCTTCAGAAAAGCCAATACTTCCTCTTGAAAGCTGACTTTGCGATGATGCTCTTCCTGATTCCCGATATAGCGCTTCACCTGCTCAACGCGCGATTTACTTACGCTGAACGCCGCATAGCCGGTCTGCCAGCCGAAATGGCGCCGGTTCGGCCACCGCTCCTTCACCCAGCCCGAAGAATGGGCTTTAACCTTTTCCATGAGGTCGGCGATGGAAAGCGTCCGCGGCTGCACAAACAGCATGTGGACATGGTCGCGTGGGCCATTCACAAGCAACGACTGACCTCCCAACTCATTGATAGTGCCTCCCAAATAGCGAAAGGCTTCGTCCCGGATTTCCGCGGTGAGCGAAGGTTGACGGTCCTTGGTGCTGAAAAGCGCGTGAATCAAAATGTTGGTGCAGGTGTGGGACACGGGAAATCTCCCTCATAAGGAGTCGGATGCCGCCACTTCCGGGGCTTCTTTTGTAAATTTATTAATGCCCTCTCTGTCCCACAGCTTCGCCGTGGGCTAAAGGACTGCGCCCGCTTCGCGGGCTGGCAATTACCACGCTTACCTTAGGGCTTTTGGGCCTAGTTCCTGGGTGGCGCGAGATAGTGTTGACCATCCAGCCAGTGCTCACGCATGATGGCAACTTTTTTTCTCATATCGTCGAGAAGGTTCGGGCCGTATAGGAATGTCTCCTCCTCCTTTGAATTCCGGGCGCGTGCGATAAGATCCAAGCCGCCGTTAGCAAGCAGATCGAGAAGTTCGTTAGTGTTATCCAGTTCATCGCGCTGGATCTCATTCCAGAGGAGCAGGTCCGGATCGCTTTTCCCTACCCGGTCTATGAGAATTCGAGGGGGAGCGGCAAGGGCCTCCTTGCGGCGATCGCGAATCAACTGGGCGCCGTAAAAGTTGTCGGTGCTGCGGACGGCGCTGGCCCACAGCCGGAGGGAAAGCGCCAACTGATGAAACCATGCGGCTTCCGGCGCGCCACTTGCCGCCTGTTCGAAGCGCTGGGCAGCCTCGAACGCGGAGTCATGCACTGTCTGATACATAAAGGAGCGATACATGCCAGGGGCGATCCGCCTTTCACCCATCGCCGTGTTGTAGTCGAGGCGGGCATCCTGCTCATCGACGCTGAAGACATAGGGAAGAAAATAGGATTCCTCTTCCGGCGTGAGTAGTTCAGGCTTGATGACGAGTGGGCGGGTGAGGAGGCGGTTGGTGGCCGTGAAAGCATAATCCTGTGGGAGCACGACGTCGCGAAAGTTCCCGCGCGAATAGATGCGGAAGGATTGCTGGACCAGGTTGAACGCTTCCATCACGCGATCGGCGTTCTGCTCTCTCGCCCAACGGGCCGCCAGGGTGTGGGCCTTTTGCTCGCGATTAAACAAGCCCCGCGCCGGCGCGCGCAGGGAATCCTCCACCAGATCCACTAACCGTTCCACCACGGATATCGGTTCGTCCGTGCGGAAATACCAGGACTGGCAGGTGTTGATGTCAACCTCGCGAACCTCTGGATCGGATATCCTCTCCAGGGTCTCGAGCAATGCCGCGACGTCAATGATCCCCCGCACGGGATAGGCTTCCCCCACCCGCGACTTCACGACGATCCGGGATTCTTCCGTTGCCGGAGACGTGCCACCGAGACGGAGTGAAGCGTAAGAAGGCAGAAGCGGCTGGATGCGCGCAACGTCCTCGGTGGGGAAATTGCCGGCCTCCACGATCCGCACCGGCCCCCCTCCCTTCCTGGCGCCCCGGTCCATGGCCTCGAGGAGACCTCGAACGCGCTCCCCGGGATCCCGTCCGCGACAAAAGTCAGGGCCGTTCGGCCCTGGATATAGCGCTCTGAGCCAGCAAATTCCCGAGCCGGAGTCGTTGTTCCATGCTTCGATCGCCTGAACCATGGGCGCGTTCCGTTTCAATTCTGCCGTCATCCACTCAATCATTTCGAGGGTCTCGGGTTGGTCCACACACCAGGAAAACGCTGCCTGGCCGCTGCGGATCGGATTGTCCACGCGTGGTCCGCGGAGGTGCGGATACTGCCGGAAAAAACTCTCCGGCAGCATTTGTGTGTTGGTACCCGAGAAAACTGCGTCCAACTTGAGTTCCTTGAGGATGGCCACTTTCGCCAACAGCAGCTCGCGGTTCCTGGCAACCCACTCCGCCGGCAAATAGGGAGCAAGCTTGGGAGGCGGAAAGAAGGCCCACTCCGTAGCCATATAAGCGCCGTATTGATGCCAGGGACTCCGCACGCTCACCGTATGCACCGGGTTCCGTTCAGCAAGCACGCCCAGATCCACCTGAACGTTTCCATAGCGCTTCAAGCGCGCGGCGATTTGCGCGTAGGTGCGAAACTCATTCAGATCGCGGATGGAGTTGTGGAAGACAAATGTCTTGCCGGGCGCAGCCGTTGCGTTGCCTTGCGCTTCGTTGCCGGCGGCGACAACCATGCCTTCCTGAGTCGCGGACGTGAGCGCCAGCGCCACGAGTAGAAGACAGGCTCTTGCCGGTGACTTTGACATGGGAATGCCCCCGTTCTTTTCGCATCACCGCGTGAATGCCCATCACAGACCCGGTGAGGCGGAATTTTGGTACGACTCATTCTCATCACGCCCCGTGGCAATGGCTGCTAGCATCGCATAGCGATGGGAGATAGATTTATCCCCGGGGAATTGCACCATACCTTCCAGTCTCTTCGCTGCGGTCATTTTCTTGGACTTCGGCCCAAACAGACCCATGTTCTTATCGTATCAGAAGCATGTGTAGCGCGGACCTGTTTTGCAGAGGCGGGAGGGTGAGAGGGTCACTTCTCTTGCGGCTTAAACGCTGAGCGCAGCTTGTCGGCGAATATCCCGAAGCCCTCGGCGGGAGGAGCATTGCGCTCCACCCACTCGCGCACTTCCTCGGCCTCGCGCGCTTCTAGCACTGCCTTCGCGCTCAGGCGGATGCGCCGGCCCGACGGATCGACTTCCAGCACGATGACCTCGACATCCGCCCCGACCGGAAAGGCTCGCCGGACATCACCTTCCTTCGCGATGCCGGTTTCGCTCAAGGGGATGACACCGGTACGCCCGGGGGCCAGGAAGACGAACACACCGAATTTCTCGTGTCGCTCGACCTTCCCCGTCAGGCGCGCGCCCGGAACGATGCCTGGCCGGGTTCCCGTAGCCCCCTCGGCCCGCGCCCAGCTTTCCTCAATCAGCGCCACGCCGATCCGTTTCTGCTCGAGGTCGATGGCAAGAATCTCAAATGTGCCCGTCATCCCGGGAGTGACCTGACTCGACCAGCCTCCCGATCGTCCAGTCGGCATGAACGTGGAAGCATGGGCCAGCGCCTCGATGCCCGGCTCGAGCTCCACGAACGCGCCGAACTCCGCGACGCGCGTGACGCGGCCAGGCAGCCGTTGGCCTACTTTGTACACCTCGGGCACTCTCGACCATGGGTCGGCGGAGAGCTGCTTCAACCCGAGCGATATCTTCTGCTTCTCCTCGTCCACGCGCAGGACCTTGACCGTGATCTCCTCGCCCGCTTTGACGATCTCCGCAGGGTCCGACACGCGGGACCACGCCATCTCGGACACGTGGAGCAGCCCCTGGACACCTGCGCCGAGATCGACGAACGCGCCGAACT
>Ga0326727_10015198_pt1 | contig 16594 bp, 11 predicted proteins | sample MB2enrmetagenome_FD_207643 | JGI IMG/M metagenome (GOLD analysis project Ga0326727, IMG submission 207643) | Lab enriched peat soil microbial communities from McLean, Ithaca, NY, United States - MB29MY | ecosystem: Environmental > Terrestrial > Soil > Wetlands > Peat | place: USA: New York...
TCGGCCAGCAGCATGCGGCTCACGGCGCCCGGCTGTCCATCGCTGATCGGCACCGGCTTGTAGGCCGTGTTGCTGGCCATGTTCACGAGTGTCAGGTGTCCGCCAAAAAAGCCATCCGGCATCAACTTCTGACCCACGACATACAGCGTCGAGCTATCCACCAGCGCGTTGCTCGCGCCGCCGGGAACAGGGATATTGACGATCGGACTGGTGCTCGCGTTTGTGCACGGCGCGGCGTTGCATGGCAGCAGCCCGGATTGCTGCCCAGTGAGAAAGATCATGGGCCCCACCGGCAATATCGACACCGACGCCTTTTGGCCGCCGCACTCCGGTCCGCAATTCAGCACATAGGCCGTTCCGCCATCGGCGGAGAAGACCGCCTTGATCGGCCGGTCGAATTCGAGCGGCGCCCCATAGTAGTTCCCGGTCGCATCCAGGTGATCGGGGCTCTGCGCCTGAAACAGGCACCAGCCGGGCGCGTTCAGCGGCTCGCAGTCTACCGCCGCTTTGGGCCATGTCGTGGGTCCGCCGGAGAAGTTGACGCTCTGCGCCGTAGTCAGCTTGCGCGGGTAGTATGCGTAATTTGAGTCCTGCACGAACGCCAGCGCTACTGACCCGCCGGGGTTGACGCTGGTGCGGTAGACGCCCGGAAGCGAGAACGGATACGATCCGCCATTGGTCCGGTCGAGAACCGTGTACACGTGAGACGACTGGCTGGCCGCGAACGTATAGGACCCGTTACGGGTGACAAAGATGCTGGCGGAAAGGCCGTTCAGGCCCGTTCCGTTGCCGCCGGTGCTCTCCTTCTGGTAGTTGATCAGGGTCAGGCTGCCGTCGCCGGAGCCGTAAACCGCGCCTTGTTCCTCCTCCGGCATGTTCTGGATTGTGGTCGGCAGCGCCCCGGAAAACCCGGAGATCGAAAACGATCCGATCTTGTCGTTGGCGCTATGCCGCACGTCGTAGTAGGCATCCACAAATTGCAGAGCGCCCTTCGTGAAGGCGCCCGGATTCTGAATGGCGATCAGCACGCGGTTGGTCAATCCACTGGGCGGCAACGTCCGTCCGGCAAAGTATGTGGTGGAGCCGCAACCTGCCAGCGCGGCCGCAACCGCCACGGCCGCGGCTGCGCTTATGCAAAGACTTCTCGTGTTCAAATTCCATTACCTCGAGTGATGATGCGGAGCAAGCCACGATCGGGCCCGCGGCCGCAGCGTGAACGAAATGAGGGCGACTCCCGGTTCGCCCTGCGGACCTCGCAAATTGCCGGCCCGGAACCGGTTCCTGCGCTGTGTTTGACTCCCGAAGTATAACAAAGCAACCCGGCACGTTGGCGCGGCACGGTCCGGTGGCATAGCATGGCAAGAGAATGCCCCAGTTTGCCGACATCTTTGCTAACCGCCCCGTGCTCGCCGATGGAGCCATGGGCACCGTGCTCTACGCCCGCGGCGTCTTCATCAACCGCTGCTACGACGAGTTGAATCTCTCCGACCCCGGCCTGATCCTCTCCATCCATGAGGAGTATCTGCAGGCCGGCGCTGAGATTCTCGAAACCAACACCTTCGGCGCCAACCGCTTTCGCCTTGCCCGCCACGGCCTGGCGGGCAAAGTGGCTGAAATCAACGCCGCCGGCGTAAAACAGGCCCGCCTGGCGGTCGAGCATCTGCGCGAAAAGCAAGCCGGCGAAGCCTGGGTCGCCGGTTCCATCGGCCCGCTCGGCGTGCGCCTTGAGCCGCTGGGGCCCACCAGCCTCGAAGAGGCCCGCGCCGCCTTCGCCGAACAAATCGGCGCCCTCGCCAAGGCCGGTGTCGACATGCTGTTCATCGAGACCATGCCCGCGCTCGACGAGGCCCATGAAGCCCTCAAAGCCGCCCAAGCCACCGCTCCCGAATTGCCCGTGCTGGTCATGGTGACAGTGGACGACGAGAGCAACTGCCTTGACGGCTCCTCGCCGGAACACGCGGCGGCCCTGCTCACCGAGTGGGGCGCCGGCGCCATCGGCGTCAACTGCTCCACCGGCCCAGCCACCGTGCTCACCGCCATCGAAGCCATGCGCACCGCCACCACGCTGCCCCTGGCCGCCATGCCCAACGCTGGCATGCCCCGCGCCGTCGAGGGCCGCAACATCTACCTCTGCTCGCCGGAATACATGGCCAGCTTCGCCCGCAAGGCCATTCGCGACGGAGCCCAATTCGTCGGCGGCTGCTGCGGCACCACCCCAAATCACATCCGCGCCATGAAGTCGGCCATGCGCGCCATCGATGCCCAGGCCAAGGTCCAGGTCACCGGCGCGCCGCCGGTCCTGAACACCGAGACGCCGCCCCGTCCCCTGGCCGAGCGCTCGCTGATCGGCTCCCTCGTGGCGCAGGGCAAGTTTGTCACCCTGGTTGAAATCGTCTCCCCGCGCGGCATCGACTGCAGCAAGGAGATCGAAGGCGCCCGCATGCTGGCCAAGCGCGGCGTCCACGCCATCAACGTGCCCGACTCGCCCCGCGCCTCGGCCCGCATGAGCGCGCAGAGCCTCTGCATCCAGATTCAGCAGCACACCGGCATTGAGACGGTTCTGCATTACACCTGCCGCGATCGCAACGTGCTCAGCATTCAGTCGGATCTGCTCGGGGCCTCGTCCATCGGCCTCAAAAACATCCTCTGCCTGACCGGCGACCCGCCCAAACTGGGAAATTATCCTGACGCCACTGCTGTTTTTGACGTGGACGCCATCGGTCTGGTCAACATCGTTAACCGGCTCAACCACGGCCTCGACATCGGGTCCAACTCCATCGGCGCCTCCACCAACTTCACCATCGCCTGCGCCGCCAACCCCGGCGTGCCCGATATCGAGCACGAACTGCGCCGCTTCCACTACAAAGTCGAAGCCGGAGCCGAATACGCCATCACCCAGCCGGTCTTCGACCTGCGCCTGCTGGAAAGCTTCCTCAAGGCCACCGAGGATTGCCGCATTCCGGTCATCGCCGGCATCTGGCCGCTCACCAGCCTGCGCAACGCCGAGTTCATGAAGAACGACCTGCGCGTCTCCATGCCCGAAGAAATCATGCTGCGCATGGCCCAGTGCGAAACACCCGACGCTGCCCGCCGCGAAGGCACCCTCATCGCCCAGGAGATGCTTGAAGCCGTGCGCCCCATGGTCCAGGGCGTCCAGGTCAGCGCGCCCTTCGGCCGCTACGCCATCGCCGCCGAAGTCATCGCCAGCGTACTGCCAGCGCCTGGATCGGAGTAACCGCCATGCCCTCGTTTGAAGAATCGCTCAAAAAACTCGAAACCATCGTCGATCGTCTCGAGAAAGGCGACCTGCCTCTTGAAGAGTCGCTCAAGCTCTTCGAGGAGGGCGTCGGCCTCTCCGCCGCCTGCAAGCAGGAACTCGACGCCGCCGAAGGCAAGGTGCAGATGCTGGTCAAGCAGCGCGACGGCTCCCTCAAGCCCGAGCCATTCCTCACCGAGAAACCGCTCTGATTCCTTGAATTGCCAAGTAAACTGTCACCCTGAGGGAGTCCTCGCCGGTTGCTCAAGGACAAGGAATTCCCCATCCAGCAATTAGTTCGCGCAGACTAAAATCCTGGACAAATCCGCGAGGATTCTCGGTTTATTTGTGATCTTTTCATATTTCTTTAACACGCCTGGCCGAGAGTACCTTGTGTTCTGGCCACGGTCCTCTGTGGCTGACGATTCCCCGCACAAAAAAACAACTCGAAAGGTCGCCTCCATGTTCAAGAAAGCAGCTTTGTGTCTGGTCGCCAGTGCGCTGACGACAGCCGGATTCGCGCAGGGCCCCGTTCCCTCGGGTGTTCCGCTCCTCGACCATGTGTTCGTCATCATGATGGAAAACCACGGATACGAGCAGGTCTTCGGCAATCCGAACGAACCCTATCTGAATAGCTTGATTACGAAAGGGCAGGTCAACCTTGCGACCAACTACTTTGCGGTCGGACACCCGAGCCTGACCAACTATCTGGAAATCGTCGGCGGCTCGAATTTTGGCATCCGCAGCGACAACCCGCCGAATTGGGGGAACACGACCTGCTCGCCGAATATCGTGACCGGAATCGTGAACGCGGATGACGGCGGTGGCCTCACTGCCCCCGGCGTGCCGTCAAAGTTGGATACGGGGGATGTATGCCCCATCTCCGGCTCCGGCACAGATGCCGCCACGCCTGCCATCGATACCTGGAACGAAGTGGCCGGCCCGTTCCTTTCTCTGGCGGATATCGACGGTGTCAAATCGGTGGCAGCGGCGCCCACGGTGGGAATGACGATCGCCGACCAGCTTGCGTCCGCGGGCCTGCAGTGGAAGACCTATCAGGAGAGCCTGCCGCTTGGCCCGATTAAGGGCGTGAACTACAGCAACGGCACCGCCACCAACCTGACCAATTTCGCCGGCCTGAAGCCGCTCACGACCGGCAGCATTGTGCAGGATTACGCCGTGAAGCACAACCCATTCGCCTACTTCAGGAGCGTCCAGGACGGAGAACTGGAAGGCAGCAGCCTGGCAAACATCGTTGGGTGGGACGGCCCCGGCGGTCTGTACACCGACCTGGCCAGCGGTAATGTCCCGGCCTTCTCTTACGTCGTGCCCAACCAGTGCGACGACCAGCACGGCAGAGGCAATGGCGACGCGTTCTGCGCGTACGATTACGGCGAGAACAACAGCGGCTATACCTACGGCACCCAGGTGGGCCTGAATCCAGGCCTCATCCTGCAGGGCGATATCACGATCAAGCGCCTGGTGGAAGCAATCCACGCCTCGCCGGTCTGGCAGTTCGGCCGCACTGCAATCGTCATCGTGTGGGACGAGAACGACTACAGCGGCAGCACCAAGGTGATGACCGGGCTGTTCCCGCCGCAGAACCAGAACCGCGTGGTTCTGACGGTCCAGACCAACTATCAGGGCAAAACGGCCGTCACGAGCGGCAATTACTACAACAGCTACTCGCTGCTGAAATCCATCGAAGCAGGACTCGGTCTACCCTGCCTCAACCATGCATGCGACGCGAAGGTTGCCGTCATGTCGGACCTTTTCGGAATTCCCCAGTAGCCGCCACAGGGTATCCCAGATTGCCGGAAATGAGAAATGCCTCCACCTGCCTCAACGTGGAGGCATTTCTCGCGTGAGCACCTTTAGTTCGGCAGGCCTGTCGTTGATCTGCCGCAAGAGCGGGAAACCACAAACCTCACCCGCAGCCACGCGCCCGCCCCGCCTCAAAGCCTTCCAATCTAGCGGTCCTCATTCCGGCCTCAAACTTGCACCATTCCCGGCCGCCGCGACAAAATGCCGATCCGCCCCCACTACGCCGAGAGCTTCCGCTGCATCGGCTCGGCCTGCGAAGACACCTGCTGCCAGGGCTGGAGCGTGCCCATCGACCAGGCCGCCCACCAGCGCTACCTGAGCCTCCCGCCAAGCCCCCTGCGCACCCAGATCGTTGAGAGCATCCAACGCGCGCCGGAGGCGCAGGACACGGCCAAACCCGCCGCCTTCGCCAGGATCCGCATGACCGCCTCCAACCAATGCCCGATGCTCTCGGAGGACCGCCTCTGCCGCATTCAGCAGGAGTACGGCGAGGCGCTGCTCTCGCATGCCTGCGCCACCTACCCGCGTATCGTGCACACAATAGGAGGACGCCAAGAAATAGCGCTCTCGCTCTCCTGTCCCGAGGCCGCGCGCCTGGTCTTGTTGAATCCGCGCCTGCTCCAGCCCGGAGCTCTCATCGCCGACGGAGATGTTGAAGAGTCAGAGGCCAACGGGCTGCCACCCGGCTTCTGGCCCATCCGCGGAGCGGTGCTGGCGCTGATCGCCAATCGCGCCTACCTGCTCTGGCAGCGGCTGTTTCTGCTCGGCATCCTCTGCCGCCGGCTCGATTCAATCGCCAGCGGCGATCTGAAGATCGGCATTCCTCAGTTCCTGCGCGGATTTCAGGCTTCGCTCGCGCCCGGCAGCCTGCACGGCGCCATGGACGCGCTCCCCGTCGACCCCGCACTGCAACTCGATGTGGTTCTCCGCCTGGCCGGCATGATGTTGCACCGCTCCAACGTCCGCCCGCGCTTTGTGGAGTGCATCGCAGCCTTCACCCAGGGCATCGGCAACGGCCCCGGCGCCTCTCTGGAATCGCTCGCCGCCCACTTCGCCGCGGCGCACGACCGCTACTACGCGCCCTTCTTCGCGCGCCATCCGCACATCCTCGAAAACCTGCTCATCAACACCATCTTCCGCTGCCAGTTCCCCTACGGCCGCGATGGCATCATGCCCGGCGCAGCGCCCCTCATGAGCAAAGAATTCGCGCTCCTCACCGGCCAGTTTGCCCTGCTCAAAGGATTGCTGATTGGCGTCGCCGGCTTTCATCGCGAAGGCTTCTGCGCGGACCACGTCATCCACACCGTGCAGGCCGCGTCAAAACACTTCGAGCACCACCCGGAGTTCCTCAGCGATACCTACGCGCTGCTGGCCGAGAGCCAAATGGACGGCGCCCGCGGCCTGGCCATCCTCCTCCGCAACGAAGCGCCCAAGACAGGAATCTCCCCAACGTTGGGTGCCCCCGTTCTCGTCCGCAGCGGCAGATGAGACCGGGGAGTCTACAAATCTCAAGACGTTGGATCCGCCGCTTCCGTCTTCCCTTTAGACTTTCGCGTCCCCTTGGCCAGCCGCGCCAGCACCGCCAATTCCCGCAGCACCTGCTTCAAAGGGCGAGCCGGCGTCCCCCACAGCACCGTCCCCGGCTTCACGCCCAGCCCTTCGTTGGTCACCGTCTTGCCGCTCAGCACGCCCGCCTGCCCGCCCAGGATCACGCCCGGCCCCACATGCGCGTGATCGCCAAGCCCCACCTGCCCCGCGATCACCGCGCCATTGCCCACCGTGCACGACCCCGAAATCCCCGTCAGCGCCACCAGGATCACGTCTTCGCCAATGTCGCAGTTGTGCCCCACATGCACCAGGTTGTCGATCTTCGTTCCCCGCCCGATGCGCGTCTGCTTCAGCGCCCCGCGATCGATGGTCGAGTTGGCCCCGATCTCCACATCGTCCTCGATCACCAGCGTGCCCTGCTGCGGAAACTGCGTATAAGCGCCAGTCTTCGCATCGCGCACATAGCCAAACCCATCGGCACCCAGCACCGCGCCGGCGTGCACGACAACACGATTGCCCAACACAGTCCCGCCATAAAGCACGGCGCGCGGATGAATTCGGCAGTCTTTCCCAATCGTGACGGCCGTACCCAGCACAGCTCCAGCACCGATCCGGCTGCCCTCATCGATGTGCGCATCTTCCCCAATCACCGCCGTAGCGCCGATTTTGACGTTCTTCCCCAGCCATGCCGTTGGAGAGACCACCGCAGTCGGGTCGATCTCGTCGATGGGAAGGCCCTTGTTCATCAGCTTGGAGGCCTTGGCAAACCAGAGCCGTGCCTGCTCAGCCTCAACGATGCATGTGCGAGTTGGATAAACGACTCCGAGGTTTGTGCTCAGCACCACAGCGCCAGCCTCTGTCCTGAAAGCTTCCTCGGCAGCGTCTGCGCTCTCGACAAAAACCAGGCTGCCCGGGTCGGCTTGTTCGCAGGAACTCACACATTCGAGTTCAAAGTCGGGGGAGCCCTGAACTAACCTGCCACCCAGCTTCTCAATGAGTTCGCCTAAGGTCATTGGTCTCTCCTCAATAAAGTCCCGGCTCCCCCGCCGGCCGCGTCTTCCAGCGCCGGTGAATCCACAGCCACTGGTCAGGATAGCGTCGAATCCACGCCTCGATCACGCTCGTGCACTTCTGCGTCGCGGCCACAATATCCGCCTCCGCATCGTCCGTCCGCGCAAACTCGATCTCCGGCCCAAAATGCAGAACATACTTCCGCTCGCTCGGCTCCCACAGCATGAACCCCGGCAGCACCGCCGCGCCCGTCTTCAGCGCCACCCGCGCCAGCCCCGAAGCCGTACATGCCGGCCGCCCAAAGAACTCCACAAACACGCCCTGCGGCGGCGTCATGTTGGTGTCCATCAGAATGCCAACAGTGTCCCCGCCGCGCATCGCCGTCAGCAGGCCGCGCGCGAAGTCATCCTTGTGCAGCACGCGGTTGCCGTGCAGGCAGCGAATTCCATTTACATAATCGTCGAGAAACCGGTTGTCGAGCCTGCGGATCACCATGCCCATGGGATAACCCATCAGCGAATGGTAGAAGCTCGATAGCTCCCACGCGCCCAGGTGCCCGGTCACGATCAGCACGCCCTTGCCGCGCGCCTGCGCCGCAAGATAGTGCTCCAGTCCCTCGGTGCGAATCCAGCCTTTGGTATTTTCGGCGGTGTAGCGCGGCATCCGGCAGAACTCGACCAGTTGCCAGCCCAGATGCCGGTAAACCCCGCGCAGAATGCGCTTGCGCTCATCGGGGTGCAACGCCGGCAGCGCCATCTCCAGGTTGCGCACGCCCACGCGCCGCAGGCGCCCGAGCGCGCGGTAGACGCTCCAGGCAAGCCCGCCAGCCAGCAGGCGCGCCAGCCCGCGCGGCATCCGGCCCAGGCCGCGCGCCACGGCCACCACCAGCCAGTACTCGATCCTCTCCCGCATCGTCGAAGGCAAGGATCAGTTTAGTCCCATGCACCCCCGAAAGTCGGGTGCCCCAGGTCTCGCTTTTGAGACCTGGGAGTCCAAAAAACTAGACTACCCGCCCAGGATCCGCCTCGACCGCTCCGTGCCCCATCCATTCGCCTCCTTTCCGGCGAATGGGTGGGAGACCACGAACCCCAGAGCCCGTCTTGCGCCGGCACAGGCTCCAAATAATCGAGGCAGAAGAATTGCTCCTTACTTGTGCTTGGCCGCAACAAAGTGCCGTGCCACATCGCGCACAAACGGGATCGCCCCCGCCGGTACCGCAACACTCCCTTTCAGCACCGTCTCGAAGCGCTCCGGCTGGCCGTAGTAGAGTTCCGTGTCTTCGGAGTTCTGGCTGACGCTGGTGCCGTCCAGGTCGATGCCCGCAAACAGCCCCTTGCTGCGCGAATAGGTCAGCAGCTCGGCGTTCATCTTCCAGTCCGTGGCGGCCTGCGTATTGCGGCCCACCGGTCCGGCCGACGCCGCCGCATCGCCACCGATCTTGAACTTGTTCTTCAACAGGTCCTGGAACCCGCGGTCGTTCACCGCCACCAGCACCAGGTCGGTGGACTGGCCTCCAGCCTGGAAGCCGAACGACCCGCCGGCCATGCGGATGAACACCGGCGCGCTCCAGCCGTGGCCGGTGCGGCACGTGACCACGCCCTGCCCATACTGCGCGCCCACCACGAATGCTCCCTTGATAAAGCCGGGAACGACGCCCACACAGGTGGCCTGCGCCAGGATGTCCATCGGAATGCTCTTGTCCCCGGCAGCCATGATCTGGTCAAGAACCGTCTTGGCCGCGTCGATGCGCGCCTGCAGGTCTTCCTTGGTGGCGCAATAAGCATTGCAGGTAAGCGCGAAACTCACGCAGAGGGCAGCTACAAACTTCTTCATAATTCCCATCCTTTCGGTTCCGCTGCCCAGTCAGGCGCGGATGGTTGCGTACTGAAGGAAACACGGCGCGGCGTCAAACCCGGCCGGAACCTCGTTGGGGAGACGAATCCTTCCATCGGTCCGTGGAAACACGATCATCCTGAGATAAGCTATCAAATCTGCGCCCCCTTGCGAATCCCGGAATGCGGGATGCGGGTGCGCATTGCGTGTTTCCGAAGAATCGGCAGCTGCAACCTCCGCGCTGATTCTGCGGCGGTTACACATGCCAGAGCCGGCGAACCGGCCTGGACAGTTAGATGCACGAATGGGATTGGGGGAGGGCTGAACGGGCGCAACGCGGTTCCGGCATGGTAACCAGGCAAAAAAGAGGAGTTCCCAAGCCCCATGGAAAACATGCGGCCTGGGAACTCCTTTCCCCAGATCTGCGTTGTTTCTGTAAAGGAGTATGTGGGAAAGTGGGATACATCACAAGAGTACGTAGGGAGTGTGTCTCTAAGTAACTCATAAACTAACTCTCAAGGTAACACTTTCCACATTACCCCTCAGGCGGTCGGCGCCGCGGCGCACCCTCCCGCTCCTTGCCTCCCGTGCCCGGCACCATCGAACGGTTGAAGGCGCGGATAGACAGTTCGATGCGGTTATCCACGCCCGTCTTGCGCATCAGCCGGCTCACATGGGACTTCACAGTCCGCTCCTCGATGCCCAGATGGCGAGCGATTTCCCGGTTCGAGCGCGCCTTCAGGATCTGCTCCAGAACCTGGCGCTCGCGGTCAGTCAGATGAGGATTTGCGTTGGTTGGGCTGGTATCGCTCTTCGACAGCAGGCGGTCGATCAACTTCGAGAGTACCCGGCGCGGCGCAAAGATGGAGCCGCCGGCCACTTCCCCGATGGCGTGCCGCACCCCCTGCGGTCCGGTATTGGAATCCAGATAGGCGCGCGCCCCGGCGATGATCGCATCCATCACCAGGTCGTCGTTCCCGTCCGGACCGATCACGATCAACCGTAGATCGGGGCGAGCCCGCCGAATGTTCTCAACCGCCCTTAGTCCTCCCGGCGTCGAAGGCAAGTCGACCACCAGGTAATCCAGCGACACTGCGCCGAGCAGTTCCTGCAGGCTGCCGGTCACCGGATGCAGCGGAGGATGGCCATCCTCGGGCTGCGCGTGAAATATGCTGGTCAAACCCTCAAGGCGGAGAGGCTCTTCCGCCAGTAAACCCACCTTGATTGCCTTTCGGTTGCGATTCTCAGACACCTTGCTCCTCCCGGACTACGGTAAGAGAGGTGCGCCTGATCGGGGCTCGAAGGAGTAATTCCCCAGCGCCTCCGTTCATTGAACTCGGAACTTCGCTTCTTAAAACAACCCGACTACTCGATTTTCCCAGGCAACCTTAGAACTTGGGAATTACCGTCCCTTGTTGTTTCCGAACCTTGCCCATGCCGTCGGATTAGCCGATCGCGCAGGGTTCGCCGGAGCAGAAGAACAGAATTTGGCACAGCCCTTGGTTGGCTTACACCCTGGCCGCAGCGGAACAGGCTTGTAGACTTCGAGCATGATGCAACTCTCCCGCTCCGGCTTAAATGGCGTTGCGTCCCCCATCGTTCCGCAACCCATACAGGTCGGCTCTTTTAACGCAGATCGTCCGTATTTTCCTGGAGACAAGCAAATGCATCGCCCGCACAATTCAAACGAACTGTGTGGCGCAACAACCGGCTCCGCCGTTACCTGGTCGAAAGACAGTTCATTGAGCCCATATCATTCTGTGGTGCTAGTATTTTTCATATTACGAAAAGCACGGTCGATTGACAATACCTGATTTCCGGAAATCATCCGCTCTGCCGCAGCCGGACCATCATTCGAGACGGACGTCGCATTCGGCCGGGATCGCCCCAAACTCCAGCGGGTTTCCACAAACCACGCAAAAACCTGTAACATCTTTCAAGTAGGCCGTAGTAGAGTCAATAGCAGTCGCCCCAGCGAGGTTACTCCTTTGATTAAACAGGACATCGTCCATCATGTGATCGAGCGTACGGGCCTTCCCCGCACCAAGGCCGAGGCTGCGGTGGATACGGTCTTCGAGGGCCTGAAGCAGGCTCTGACCGCCGGCGAGCGCATCGAATTGCGCGGATTTGGCGTTTTCAGCGTCCGCGCCCGCAAAACCGGCATCGGCCGCAACCCCCGCACCGGCACCGAGGTCAGCATCACCCCCGGCAAAGCGGTGCGCTTCAAACCGGGTAAGGAACTGCACGCGCTTGACGACGGCGCTGCCACGCGCAGTTGAGTCCGCCGGTTCAGCGCGCTCCTCGTCCGCTGCGCCAGTCCACGCTGGCAGCGGAGGTGTCTGCCATGCCCAGTCCCCCTGCGGCACAGGCCGGCCCCACTCCCTCCGGCGGGGAGAGGAGCCTGCTGCGCTACTACTTCCGCGAGTATTGCCTGCCCGCGCTGCTGCTGGCCGCCAGCTTGATCACCACCACGGCCAACGGCGCGCGCTTCATGCAGAACTTCCTTGAGGGCATGCCCCCCGTGGTCACAGACAGCGACCTGTGGCCCTGGGGCTGGCTTTCAGAACACCCCGACCTCTTCCAGATGGGCTACGCCTTCTCTGCGGCCCTGCTCGGCATCCTGCTGATCCACGAGTTCGGCCACTACTTCGCCTGCCGGGCCCATCGCATCCGCGCCACTCTGCCCTGGGTGCTGCCGGCGCCCACGCTCAGCGGCACCGCCGGCGCCGTCATCCAGATCCGCTCCCGCATTCCCAACCGCCCCGCGCTCATGGATGTGGGCGTCTATGGCCCCCTGGCCGGATATGTGGCCTCGGCGCTCGCCGTAGCCGTTGGCTTTGCGCTCAGCTACCATGCGCCCGCCGACGCGCCCCACGCCATCGTTCAATTTGGCCGCGAACCGCTGACCATCTGGCTCATTCACGCCCTCATGGTGCAGTGGGACCCGAACATCCCGCCCTTCGATCAAATCACACCCCACCCAGTGCTTGTGGCTGGCTGGATCGGCCTCTTCATCACCTCGCTGAACCTCATTCCCGGCGGGCAGTTGGACGGCGGCCACGTCCTCTACGCCTTTTCTCCCAAGGTGCACAAGACCGTCACCAGCCTGCTCCCCATCCTGCTCTTCATCCTGGGAACCGTCTTCTGGGTGGGTTGGATCCTCTGGGGACTCTTCCTCATGGTGCCCGCCATGCGCCACCCCAAAGTGCCGGCAGAGCCGCTCCTCGGCCGCGGCCGCGTCATCCTCGGCGTCGCCGCAATGCTCATCTTCCTGCTCACCTTCACGCCCGTGCCCTTTGAAGACAACTCCCTCATGCATTTCTTCCACTTCGATCCCTTCCGCACCGCGCCGTAAAGCACTCTTCGTCACATCAACCGCCGGGTGCCCCATCCATCGCGTACTTTGCGATGGGTGGGCTAGCACGATACCCGGCAGCAGCACGCCGCAGGCCGGGTGCCCCATCCATCGCGTACTTTGCGTTGGGTGGGCTAGCACGATACCCGGCAGCTGCACGCCGGGTGCCCCATCCATCGCGTACTTTGCGATGGGTGGGCTAGCACGATACCCGGCAGCAGCACGCTGCACGCCGGGTGCCCCATCCATCGCGTACTTTGCGATGGGTGGGCTAGCACGATACCCGGCAGCTGCACGCCGCAGGCTGCTGGCCCCACCGCAGGGGTTCACATCAACCGCAGCGCATCCACATCCACCACCAGGTTCCGCCGCGGCACGCCCGCCTCATCGGCATGAGCCAGCATGCCGCGCAAGGCCGCGTTCAGCGCCTTGCGCGAACCGCCCTTCAAAATGAGATGAAACCGGTACGTCCCCTTGATGCGCGCGATCGGCGCCGTGCACGGCCCCAGCACGCGCACCCCCTCCGGCGCAGCTTTCTGAAACCACTTGCCCAGCTCCGCCGACCATCCAGCCGCCTCCTCAAGCTTGCCCGACTGCACCAATACATTGGCCAGCACGCCAAACGGCGGATAGTGCATCCAGCGCCGGTACTTCAGCTCGCGCTCCACAAAGCTCGCGTAATCGTGCTTGCTCGCAGCCACAATCGCGTAATGGTCCGGATAGTAAGTCTGCACCACCACGCGCCCCGGCAGATCGCCGCGCCCCGCGCGCCCCGACACCTGCGTCATCAGTTGAAAAACCCGCTCGGCAGCGCGAAAATCCGGCATCGACAGCGAATGATCGCAGCCCACCACGCCCACCAGCGTGATGCCGTGTATGTCGTGGCCCTTGGCAATCATCTGCGTGCCCACCAGCAAATTGATCTCGCCCGAATGCAGCCGCGCCAGCAGCCGTTCCAGGTCGTAGCGCCCGCGTACCGTGTCGCGATCCATGCGCCCGATGCGCGCTGTCGGAAATATCTCGCCCAGCCGCTCCTCGCCCTGCTGCGACCCCGCGCCCAGGTAGTAAAGATGCTCGCTGTCGCACTTCGGACACTTGGCCGGCACCGTCCGCCGATAACCGCAATAGTGGCACTCCAGCCGCTGTCCAACACGCGCCACGTCCGCCTCGTCAGCCAACGGCTTGTGGTGCGTCAGCGAGATAGCGCAGTTCTGGCACTCCAGCTTCGCCCCGCACGCCCGGCAGATCACCGCGGATGAATACCCGCGCCGGTTAAGCAGGATCAGCGCCTGCTCGCCGCGATCCAGCGCCGCCTGCGTCTGCTCCACCAGCGCCCGCGAAAAAAGCTGCTCCTTACCCGTCTCCTGAAACTCGCGCCGCATGTCGATCGTTTCCACCTCGGGCAGCGGCCTGTTCATCACCCGATCCTTCATCTCGATGCGCGCATACTTGCCCTGCGCGGAATTCTGCCAGCTCTCCAGCGATGGCGTCGCGCTCCCCAACACCACCACCGCGCCCGCCAGCTTTGCACGCATCACGGCCACATCGCGCGCGTTGTAGCGCGGCGTCTCCTCCTGCTTGTAACTCTGGTCGTGTTCCTCATCCACCAGAATCAGTCCCAGATTCGGCGCGGGCGCAAAGATGGCCGAGCGCGTGCCCACCACAATCGGCGCATCGCCTCGCCGAATCCGCCGCCACTGCTCGCTGCGCTCCTCAGGCGTCAGCGCGGAGTGCAGCAGCGCCACCCGAGTCCCAAAAGCCGCATCCAGCAAACTCGCGGTCTGCGGCGTCAACCCAATCTCCGGCACCAGCAGAATCGACGCCAGCCCGCGATCCAGCGCCCGCTGCATCGCCGCCAGATACACTGCCGTTTTTCCAGAGCCAGTGACTCCGTGAAGTAAGAAGGTGCGAAACGCCCCCAGCGCCGTCACCAGCCCGGCCAGCGCCTCCGTCTGCGGCTCATTCAACCGCGGCGGCCCAACCTCTGTCCGCAAGCCAGAGAGATGAAACGCCGCCGCGCGCTCCTCAATCCGCACCAGCCCCCGCCGCACCAGCGTTTGCAGCGTAGATGAAGAAAGATCCTTGCGCCGAAGCTCGGCTAGCGGCAGCTCGCCTCCGCAAGCCGCCAGCTCCGCCAGGATCGCCTGCTGTTTTTCAGTCAGCGCCGGCAGCCGCGCCTCCGGAATCAGCACCGCGAACCGCTCCATCCGCCGCGCATCCCGTTCCACCGCCGAAGTCTCCCGCGCAATCCACTTTTTGCGCACCAAGCTGCCCAGCACCTGCAGAGTCGCCGCCGTCGCCGTGCGCAGCGTCGACACCTTCACCGGCTCACCCGCCGCCAGCCGCGCCAGCACCCGATGTTCCAGATCCTGCGCTTCGCCGGAAACCTCGTCTGCCTTCCCGCGTGACTTGGGTGCCCCCGGTCTCGATTTTGAGACCTGGGATCTCCAATCCACTCCGGGTACCCCATCCTTCTCGCCGGGTGCCCCCGGTCCCTCGCACTTGGGGACCGGGGAAGAATCTCCGGGTGCCCCCGGTCCCTCGCACTTGGGGACCGGGGAAGGATCTCCGGGTGCCCCCGGTCTCGATTTTGAGACCTGGGATCTCCCCGAGTCCCCATCCAAACTCCGCGCCAACACATCCCGCCCCAGATCGGTGATCCGGTAATACACCGTCCGCCGCACCTCGGCCCCCAGCGGCAACATCCCGCGCAACACCTCGCCCAGCGGCGCCAGGTAATACCCCGCCATCCACTCCGCCAGCGTCATCAGATGCTCGCTCAGCAGCGGCTCTTCGTCCAGCACCGCCTCCAGAAAGCGGACCTCGACCTCCGCCGGCGCCTTCACATCCACCGCCGTCACCACGCCGATCAGCTTTTCATTCCGGAAGGGCACGATCACCCGCGCCCCGCGCTGCGCCTCCTGGTCCTCACGCAGCGCATAGGTAAACACGCGGTCCAGCGGCACAGGCAACGCGACTTCGCAGTAGGCGGGCATCGGAGGCAACACTCAGTGTAGGGGATGGGGCAACAAACCCTGCCCACTGTGGGAATCTTGCCTCCATCCCGCCGTCACAACCCCGCCCTCACGCATTACAATTCCTGCTGATGACTCCCAAGCCTGAAACCATCGCCCCTCCTGCGCCCATCGCGCTCTCCAAAGCCAAGCCGCCCCTCACCCTCTGCATCGACATCGGCGGTTCCGGCCTCAAAGCCATGCTCCTCGACGCCACCGGCAAGCCCGCCAGCGAGCGCCAGCGCGTCGAGACCCCTGCCATCCCCACGCCCGACGCCGTCCTCAAGGCCCTCGACCAGTTGCGCGCCTTCTTCCCGCAATTCGACCGCGTCTCCGCCGGTTTCCCCGGCGTCATCAAGCGCGGCATCACCTTCACCGCCGCCAACCTCAATCCCGCATGGATCGAGTTCCCCCTCCAGGCCGAGCTCGAAAAGCGCTGGAAGAGGCCGGCCCGCGTGGCCAACGACGCCGCCGTCCAGGGCTATGGAGCCATCAAGGGCGTGGGCGTCGAATTGGCCCTCACCCTGGGCACCGGCATGGGCTCGTCGCTCTTCACCGGCGGCCATCTCTGCCCCGGCCTCGAACTCGGCCACCATCCCTGGAAAAAGAAGACCTACGAGGACTACATCGGCCGCCGCGGCCTCGACAAGTACGGCAAGAAGGAGTGGAACAAGCTCCTCCAGGAAGCCATCGCGCAGACCCTCCACACCTTCAACTGGGACCACCTCTACCTGGGCGGCGGCAACACCAAGA
>Ga0326727_10015199_pt1 | contig 16593 bp, 17 predicted proteins | sample MB2enrmetagenome_FD_207643 | JGI IMG/M metagenome (GOLD analysis project Ga0326727, IMG submission 207643) | Lab enriched peat soil microbial communities from McLean, Ithaca, NY, United States - MB29MY | ecosystem: Environmental > Terrestrial > Soil > Wetlands > Peat | place: USA: New York...
GCGCCGTCCAGCCGCTCACTTCACTTCGAGTTCCTGCCCCTCCGCGTCGAGCCGGGCCCTCAGTTTTTCGTATCGAACATCCTGCACGGCCACCTTGTCATCCAGCGCGATGCCCGCCGCCGATGCCGCCGACTCGCTCAGGATCATGAATACCGGCTCCATCCGCACGGAACCAAACGCAATGTGCGTACCCGAAATGCAGAACGGCACCAGTAGGTTATCGCATTCTCTACGCTTCGGCAGCAGCACCCCGTAATCAATCTGGTACGGCCCCTTCACGGGCTTCTGGACGTCCCCCTCATTGTGGACCATCCCGTCCGCCCCCACGAGCCGCTGCACGTTGTGCGAATCCATGGTGTAGGAGCCGATTCCGACCGGACGCTCAACCGGCAGTCCTTGCGTCAGAACAGCCTCCGTCAGGACGTAATCGCCCACCATGCGCCGCGACTCGCGGATATAAAGGTCGTAGGGCCAATGTCCATTGTCCGCGAACTCGTCATTCGCCAGACCCCATTTGGAGTAATATGCCCGCATCTTTGCCGGGACGCGCTCGCTGTGCTGCAGCGTCCAGAGTAGGCCGAGCTGCCACGCCTTATGCGCCTCCGCGATTTTCTCCCGCGTGCTGTAATCCGCTTCCGGATAATCATAATTCATCCCGATGTAGTCCGTCGAAATCCCGCCGCTGTTGTTCGTATCGGTTTTGTGATTTGGCACCGGGTCCATTTTGAGGAATGGCCCCTTCCCGCCCGCCTCGATTGCGCGAAACAGAAGCTCGTAATTTTCCTCCCGATAATCGTCCGGTTTCGGGATCGCCACCCGATTCTCCGGATCATTGGTTAGGCACATCCGGTAGCAATACGCCTGGATTCTCCGGTCCCCCGCGCCGTCGGCTTCCGTCGTCGGGGGATTTACACCGGGCAGCAATCCGCTCCCGGCGTCGCCCTTCGTCACATACTGATCGATTCCGCCCGGCAGTTGGTTCTGAGTCGCCAGCCGCACCTGGAGCCCGTTCAGGTTTTCGCCATATTGGGAGGAAGCCTCGCGCCCCAGCGTGTAACTCACGCCCGCCTTCGCCATCAAATCGCCCTCGTAGCTGGCATCGATGAACATCTTCCCGGCCAGCATCTGCCCATCCTCGATCCGCAGTCCCGTGATATGCTTCCCAGCCTTCACAACGCCATCTCGCAGGTCCAGCCGCCCGTGGACCACGCGAATATGATTCTCCTCGATGAACTGGTTGAAAACCGCCTCCGCCACCTTCGGCTCGAAGACATACATCAATTGATGCACGTCATCCCTTCCCACCGTCGTTTGCGCGCGGACCATCGCCGGCGCCACTCCTCCATCCCATGCCGAGGGATCGTGGTAATGCAGCCAGACACGATGGAAAAACTCCCTGCTCAGCCCCCCGATGAGCGACACTTTTCCCACATCCGCCCAGCCCAGCCCGCTCGCGCTCAATCCCCCCAGGTGCCCCTCAGGCGCGACGAGAATCACCGACTTCCCTTCCTTGCTTGCCTGCACTGCCGCGATAACCGCGCCCGAAGTGCTCCCATAGACGATCACGTCCGCATCCGTCGCCGCTCCCGCGCCTCCGACAGACATCCCCGTGAAAATAAGAAAAGAGGCGGCAATCGCTTTCATTCGACCCGGGAAAGGAAACCCCCGCAGGGATCAGGTGACAAGCCTCGTTTGGTTGTAAATGCCAACGTTATGAACATGGAATGAAGTTCCCTTGACAAGAAATGTTGTAACTATCGAAGGAACGAAAGAGCGACAATTTGCTCGGAGTTGGACAAAATGCCGCAAAGTTAAAGCGTTCGGTGTCGATAACGCCGCTCGATCCAATCTCACCAGGTTTTACCCCCATGATGAATATTCCCGTACTGCACGTTTGCGAAACCAGTCTGGCCGCAGCGTACGAAAAGGCGCTGATCACCCTTTATGAGAACGGCGTCCGCTTCCAAACCCAGTACGACAAGGCCGGCGATCCGCCCAGTCTCGACTGCACCATGAACCTCACTGTGCTCGATCCCCTTTCCGAACCGATGATTCATAAAGCCTTCCCCGGCGGCATCGAGAACCTCCGCGAGTACGTGATGGAAGTGCAGGGCCTCAAGGATCACTGGGTCAAGAACATGAACGACCCGAAGGACACGCGCTGGGAGTATACCTATCACCAGCGGCTCGCCGCTTACGGTTCATGGCAGGAGCTTCGTGATGGCAAGGCCGCCAAGGTCGGTCCCTTTTCCGTCGATCAGATCGAAAACGTCGTGCACAAGCTCTCCACCCAGCCTTTCACGCGCCAGGCGCAAATGATCACATGGATGCCGAATATCGATTGCGAATGTTACGATCCACCTTGTCTCCAGTCCCTCTGGTACCGATTGAATGAGGATCCCGCCGCCGGCGAATGGTGGCTCAACTGTAACATCCGATTCCGCAGCAACGACGCATGGGGCGCGAGCTTCATGAATATGTTCGGTTTCATTATGTTCAATAAGGAGGTCATTGCCGATGGCATCGCAAAGCGTACCGGCAAGACGGTCAAAATCGGCCGGCTCAACTGGCAGGCCGATTCCTACCATATCTATGGTAAGGATATCCTCGACGCAAAGCAGCGCCTTTTTGACCGCCTTGCCATCGGCACCTTCGAGGACCGTGTCTATAACTTCGACGACGAGACAATCCAGGAAATCTACAACGACGCAGAACCCGCCGTCCGCGCAAAGATCGCCGAGTACGATCGCACCCATTTGTAAAGAGTGCGGATCTAAATGGCAAAGGCAATGACGGTGTCACACTGTTAAGTCCAACAGCAACTCGCGGCCAGTAAGATATCGCGGATCTATTCCTGTATGCTTGCCTGCCGATATCCTGGCGTTCACGTGTAACTTAGTGTCCGCCGGTGTCGTTTGAGGCGAAGGGCGAAGCGGGCAACCCCTCCTTGTTATACAGATTCGCGTAGGGAATCGGCCAGTTTTGCCAGGCGTAACGGACCGCGGTGGGAGAAGTGACCTGAGGGCTGGAGACCACCACGGTGTCCCCGTCGATCCGCGCGTTGGCCGGAGTCCACTTGCCGTCCGACCCGCAAATCTCGAATGGGGACAGCTTGTCGGGCATCGGCAGCGCTATTCCGCAGGTCGCATCCACCGGAGGAACCCCGATTGTCAGGCCACTGCCGATCCCGGTAAAGCTGATCCGCATCCTGTCGCCTTCCACAACCGCCGATTTGAAGATCGGACCGGAGCCAACGACGTTCTCGCCGAACGCGAGCGCCCGCAACGCCTGCGCGATTCGGGCGCCGATATCGATCTTGTCCTTGAAGTGGCCCTCGTGCTGTTCCCCAATGTCGATGGAGACGGAGAGCGCCGTTGCCGGTTCCTCACGGGATGCGAGCATCTGCGAATTCTCGACCTCGGAACGGAATTCCCTCGGGCTGTCGAAGCAGTTGATCTGCTCGATAACAAAGGGGATGTCGCCTTGTCCCCAGCCCTTGCGCCACGATTCGATCAACGCCTTCTGCATCGGCAGGTAGAGCTGCCCGTCCGCCACCGATTGGGCATTCGATGCGCCGTGGAACCAGACAATCCCCTTGATGCCGTAACCCATGATCGGATGGATCATCCCATTATAGATAATGGACGGGGCCTTGGGTCTTTTACCTTCCCTGTAGGTGCCGACCGTCGCGTTGGGATCGGACTTGATCACCGGTGTCATCGGTAGGTGTGCCGCGTTGTACTCGGCTACATAGGTACTGAACGCGGGATTCGATTTCAGTACGTCCAGGCTCAGAAAATACTGGATCGCCGCCCCGCCCCATCCGGTGACGATCGCTCCGATCGGCTTGTGTCCGGCCGCCTCAAGGCTCTTGGCCGTGAAAAAAGCGACAGCAGAGCACTTCACCACGTTGTCCGGCGTCACGACCTCCCATACGCCGGGACAATCATCGACCGGTTGGCCCACGATTTGGTGGCCGCTGACGAAGTAGCGGAGCAGCGGGTCGTGCGTCAATTCCGCGACCCTGGCCGGCGTCATTTTGCCGGCGATGTAACTCGCCTCGGGATCGGCCGGCGGTCTCGCCGGGTCCGGCAGCATGTTCCCGACTGTGAAATTCATGTTGGACTGGCCCGTGAAGAAAAAGACGTCGCCGATCACCACGTCGGTGAACTTCAGGCCGCCGTGGCTTCCGTTGACGTCGAGTTCCAGCGGCGCGGCCGTTACCGGCAGCGGATCGAGCAGCGCCTTCCAATGGCCGGTCGCATCGGCCGTGGCCCTCCCGGTTTTCCCGCCGATCGAAACCGTAATCGAGTCGCCCGGGTCCGACCTGCCCCAGATGGGCAGTTTGATCCCCTCTTGCAGGACCATGTGATTGCCGAAGATGTGAGGCATGGTCACCGTGGCGTGAATGCAGGCCGGCAACACCAGTGAGGACGCGAGAACGCAAATCCACGTTCGGATCATGGAATGAGAGTTTAGGGGATGGAACATTGGAGGTTTTTTATTCGAGTGATGGGGAGCACATGCACGGGAAAGAAATTCCAGATCAACAGCCGAAGATCACTTCCGGCTGCCGGCCACGAGAAGAACGATGCCGCCGACCACAGCCGCGACGCCAATGATCGGAGGGAGCGGAATGGTGTGCTGGCGTTCAGCTTCGGCATGAATGGGACCGATGTTCAGAATGGTTTCCTTCTTGGTGTAGCTGATGCCCTTGTAGGCCAGCGCCGCGATTCCGAGAACGATCAGGATCACTCCGATAAGAGCAGAGGTCTTCATAATGGCGATACAGATTGGAGTCTTGGAATGTGAGTCGTAATCCACAAGAATGCACCCACGGATTTAATCCTGATCGCCAAACTTTGATGTAGACCCGAGTTTTCTTCGGGCGTGGGTCGTTTTCGCTTCATATTGAGGGCTCGGCGGCCCTCACGTGGCGCCACCCCTCAAGCCACTTGGTTCAATTTTTGGGGAGCCGGCCACCACCGCTTCTTTTCATGGTGCGTCCGTTCATTCGATTTGAGGTGTATGTATATCGGTTCTGGCCCGAAATTCTTTAGCCGAAAAACCCGACGCACCAGGATGCCCTGTACGCCCCGATCTGGGCGCCGACCGCTTACGCTGGGGCGTCTCCGGGCGCAATTTCGGCTGCCAGCGAGCTTCCCATGGTTCCTTGAGCCAGGAATTGTTCGACGAACAGCAAACCACCTTCACCGGCCCGTTCGACGGTCTTGAGAAGATCGCTCATGAGAGAGACTTCCTCGACCTGCTCCTTGATGAACCATTGCAGGAATGTACTGGTGATATGATCGTTTTCCTTCAGGGCGAGATCGTAGATGCCATTGATCGCATGAGTCACGTTGATCTCCTGATCCAGCGAAAGCTTGACGGCGTCCTTTGCAAATTTGAAATCAGCGACGGGAGCTTCAATCGTCGGAATAACAACTTGGGCTCCAGCATCCAGGACAAACTTCATGAAACGATGGGCATGGCCCCGTTCCTCGGTGGACTGTTGGTAGAAGTGTTTGGAAAGCCGGGGTAACGACTGAAAATCAAAATGGGCGCCGATGGCGTCGTATTGTAGGGATGCGGCAAATTCCATTCCGATCTGACCGTTGATCGCCTTGATGATCTTTGATGAAACAAGCATGAGAGTCATCTACGCTCGAATGGCTAATCGTGCAAGTTGGCTTCCGCGGAAGCGGTGTGACAAGTCTCACAATCAGCGCATTCACCAAGAGGCAGAAACCTGATCGCCCAGATTGACCTGTACGGGGCGATCAGCCGGCGGGGGCGGCGCTGACATCCCCTAAAAACTCACGGATTTGACAATCTGGGACTTCACGGAACATCGAGAAGCATGTGGCCGATGAAAATCGGCCGTTTTGGGGTCTGATCATCGGGCGGGAACGCAGTGGGCGGGGCGATCATGGGGCATTGGGAGCCGGATGGGAAATGGGGGGTGGAGAGTTGATGCTGGGCCAGGCGGCCAATATTGGGCGAATCGCCTGAAAGTGAGGCATCGGTTTAAGACTTCGGTGAACATCAAAAACGGCGAGAAACCTCGACGCGTCATTCTTACTTGAGCCTTTTGTGAAGGGCCGAAAACGCGGAACCCCTGTATCCATCAGGGTTGGAGCGGGTGACGAGACTCGAACTCGCGACATCTTCCTTGGCAAGGAAGTGCTCTACCAACTGAGCTACACCCGCGTTTCGTTGCCAGGGGGAGGGAATCCCATTTTGCCTGGCGAAGAGGGTCGAAAACTTAGGGAAATTCTTTTAGGTTGCAAGAGATTTTCTTTCCGGGCACATTCTCCCCCGTTCCACCTCAGAGGCGTATCTTTCGGACTGGTGCGGTTTCCCATGCAGACCCGGGCCATTCTCAAAGGTATGGAGATTGTTGAGCTTGACAGATGTTCCGGTGGCTGTGAAAAAGCCCCCGGTGCACAATTAATTCCCGGTTTTTGACAAAAAACGGGGGATTGCAACCAGGGAGACAGGGATATGCTACAACTGAGAAAAGACGGTGGAGCGATGGATGGCGGCGACCTCGGGTCCGCATTCGTCATGGAAGCTCCCTCCGGCGTGCTGCAACCAGCCGCACGCCTCGCAAGGTCCGCCACCCGGCGCGACGCAAACCTCGCCGAGCGCCTCCTGCTCACGGCCCTCGTCTGCGACACCTGCGTCATCGCGTACGCATTGCTAGGCGCCTTCTGGCTCCGGTTCAAGACCCCTCTCAGCCACTTCGGCACCATCCCCGCCGTCCCTCTCACTCTCCGCGATTACAGCGGCTACATCGCCTTTGGCGTCTTTTCCCTCGTCTGCGTGATGACCTATTTCAACGTATACGACCGCCGCCGCCTTCTGCGCTACCGGTACACGGGCGAGCGCATCGTCAAGGCCTGCGGCGCATGGTTCCTCGGTTTCCTCTGCGTCTCGCTCATGTTCGAGTTTAAGCCCCAGATATCCCGCGTCTACGTCGTGCTTTGCGCGATCAATGTGCTCGGGGGCCTCATGGCATGGCGCTACGTGTTTCACCGCTTCCTCCAGCGTTCACGGGCCGCCGCGAGCCTCCGCCAGCGCGTCCTCTTCGTCGGTTGGAATGAGGAATCCGACAAGCTCTCCCGCAGCTTCGAGGCCGACTTCGTCCATCCGTATGACGTCACCGGCTGCATCCCCACCCCCGGCTCGCGATTCCAAATGAAGCCCACCGTCCCGGTCCTGGGCAATTATTCGGACGTCGGCTCCATCCTCCAGGACCACGGCATCGACATGGTGATGCTCGTGGACGTCAATTGCGTAAAGGGAGAGGTCGTCGGCCTCGCGAATCTCTGCGAGCGCGAGATGGTCCAGTTCAAGATCGTCCCCTCCTATTTCCAGATTCTCGTATCCGGCCTTCAGCTTGAGACCGTCAGCGGCGTTCCCGTGCTCGGCGTCTCCCGATTGCCCCTCGATCTCACCGTCAATTTCCTCGTCAAGCGCATGGTCGATATCGTCGGCGCTTCCGTGGGCATGCTTCTCTCAGCGCCGTTCATCGCGCTGTTCGGCCTGCTCGTTTACCTGGAATCCCCCGGCCCCATCTTTTACCACCAGCGCCGCATGGGCCGCAACGGCCAGCCCTTCGATATCATCAAGATCCGCAGCATGCGCCTCGATGCCGAGAAGGATGCGGAAATCGGCTGGACCGTCAAAGGCGACCCGCGTCGGCTCCGTGTCGGCGCCTTCATGCGAAAGTGGAATATCGACGAAGTCCCGCAATTCTGGAACGTGCTCAAGGGTGAGATGAGCCTCGTCGGCCCGCGCCCCGAGCGCCCCGAGCTGATCGCCGGCTTCCGCGACGAGATTCCCCATTACAACGCCCGCCACAACGCGAAGCCCGGCATCACCGGCTGGGCCCAGATCAAAGGCCTGCGCGGCGATACAGACCTCGGCGAGCGCATCCGCGCCGACCTCTATTACCTTGAGAACTGGAACGTCCTCCTCGACTTCCAGATCATGGCCCTGACCTTCCTCAATCGAAAGAACGCCTGCTAGTCGGAACGCGAAATTCCGATTTCGAATTTCCCCGCCGTTCGCGTTAGCCTCCGGGCATGAGCGCTCCTTCGGTCCATTCCGCCTCGCAACTTCCGCAAGTCGCCCGGCTGCGCGAAATCGTTGCCCGCCTCCGTGCGCCCGACGGCTGCCCATGGGACCGCGAGCAGACCCACGCCAGCCTCCGCGCTGGCGCCATCGAGGAAGTCTACGAGATGATCGAGGCTATCGACGCCGGCGATGATCCGCATTTCAAGGAAGAACTCGGCGACCTGCTCCTCCAGGTGATCATGCATGCGCAAATAGCCTCCGAGGACCGCCGGTTCGATCTCGAGGAGGTCGCCTCCGAGGTCGCCGACAAGCTCGTCCGCCGCCACCCCCACGTCTTCGGCGAGCAGAAGCTCGGCGACAGCGACGCCGTTCTCAAGCAATGGGACGAAATCAAAAAGGAAGAGCGCCGCAGCAAGGGCGCGCCCGCCAATGCATCGGCCCTCGACGGCGTCTCCGCCGCCCTCCCCGCCCTTATGCGCGCGGAAAAAGTCCAGAAGCGCGCAGCGCGCGTCGGGTTCGATTGGGACCAGCTCCACGCCGTGGTGGAAAAGATCCGCGAGGAGGTCTCCGAGGTCGAGCAGGAGATCGCCGCCGGCGACCGTGCGAAGCTCGAGGACGAGCTGGGCGACCTCCTCTTTGCCGTCGTCAACTTGACGCGCAAGGCGAAATACGACGCCGAGATACTCCTCAATCAGGCCACCAATAAATTCGTCCGCCGCTTCCTCGCCTTGGAGAAGGAGGCCGCCCGGCAGGGGAGGGGACTCCCCGAAATGTCGCTGCCGGAAATGGACGCCATCTGGGAGAAGGTCAAGGATGCCGAATAGCCGCGCGACGCGAGAATTTACCAGGAACAAGAAACTTTGTCGTTTGCCCGTTGACCCCATTCAAGATTTGCCCCGGGCCTCCGCTCTCCGTATACTGAAGGCAGATGGACCCCGAGATTCGCTCCCGCATTTACGCTTTCCTCTCTGAGAAAGGCTTGCGCAAGACCGCGCAACGGGACGCCATCATCGAGGCGGCATTCAGCACCCAGCGGCATTACACCGCCGAGGAGTTGCTGACCATGGCAAAGGCCATCGAGAAATCCGTCTCCCGCGCCACCGTCTACCGCACGCTCCCCCTCCTGGTGGAGTCCGGCGTCCTGCGCGAGATGGACTTCGGCAAGGACCAGAAATATTACGACCCGAATTTTAACGACCATCCGCACCATAACCACCTCATCTGCGTCGATTGCGACCGCATCGTCGAATTCGAGGACCGGAATATCGAGACGCTCGAGAATTGCATCACAAAACGGCTTGGCTTTTCTCCCGCATCCAAGATGGTACGCATCGAAGCGACCTGTGATCAGTTGAAGCTGCGCGGTGTTTGCAAGAATCGCCCAAGCCCCGACTGATCTCCGGCGCTCCCAGTCCTCCCCCCCAAGAACCATGAAACCTCGAATCGTCTCCGCGGTGGCAGTGATCCTCTGTTTCGCGATTCTGGCCGTGGCGGGCCTCTTCGGCTACTCCCGCTACAAGGCCGCCCAGGCCAAGGATGCTGAGTTTCGCGCCCAGTTGCAAAATGGCCCGCAGGCCGGCGCCGCCGCCGTTCCAACGCACATGCCTGAGCAATTGTCGCAGCACCCGAATTCCGGGGATTCCACTTCGTCGCAATAGCGGAGGCTACTCCTCCATCTGTTCCCGGATCTTCGCCAGCAGCGCCGGCTGATGCTGGAGCTGGCCCGTGAGCGCCTCGATCGCCCGCAGAGTCGACGGGCTGATGTGGTGCTCCATGCCCTCCACGTCGTGATAGATTACCTGCTCGTCGAGGCCGAATAGTTTCAGAAAATCTGTCAGCAGGTGGTGGCGATGCGTGATATTGCGCGCGAGCGTCTCGCCCGTGGTGGTCAGGACCAGTCCCCGGTACTTTTCGTATTTGAGCAACCCCTCCGCGTCGAGGCGCTGGACCATGTTCGTCACGCTCGCCTGGGATATATTCAAGCTCGAGGCGATATCCACCACCCGGGCGTAGCCCTTGGAGTTGATCAGATCGAGGATGCGTTCGAGGTAATCCTCGACTGCAGTCGAGGAACCGAGCGCTGAGGTGGGATATTTACCGGCCACGTCAGGAGGATAGGGAAGGGGAAAGAATAGTCAAAAAAGAAAAAAAGGGGATTGACTAAATGTTTTTTCGATATAAACAATTTAGGTGAACCTAAATTAATGTTGGCCGCGAAATACTTTTTGCCTAAGCGATGGCTCTTTCCGTCCGGGACTTATTCGGACCGGTGCGCTCCCGCGCGGCTATGGAAAGGAGACGCATGAACGGCGTCTTAATGAGCATCAATCCCTCGCCGGTCGGTATCAGCCTGGAGGATATCAAGCGCGCCCGCGACCGCCGGCGTGTCATTGAGCATCGGGCCGGCCACCAGGGTTGGACTCTCCTCTGGCTCCTCATCGGCCCTGGCATCCTCGTGATGCTCGGCGAGAACGACGGGCCCAGCATGATTTCTTATGCGACCACGGGCGCGACATACGGGATTGGCTTTTTCCTCCCTTTCATCGTCCTGACGTTTGCCATGGCCTTCGTGGTCCAGGAGATGACCGTACGCCTCGGTGCCGCGACCAAGCGAGGCCATGCCGAGCTCATCTACGAGCGCTTTGGCCGCTTCTGGGGCTTCTTCGCCATGGGCGATCTCGTGCTGGGCAACCTGCTCACACTTGTCACCGAGTTTATCGCGATTCGGGCCGGCCTCGGATTCTTCGGCGTGCCGCCCGCCGCTGCCGTATTGGGAGCGCTTCTCTTGAATGTCGGCGTGGCCCTCAGCCGGCGTTATTGGACCTGGGAGCGGATCGTCCTCAGCTTCGCAATATTCAATGTCATCTTCGTTCCGGTTGCCATCCTTGCGCACCCGGTAGCCGCCGATGTCGTCCGCTCGTTCTTTACCTGGGGTCCTCTCCCCGGTGGAGTGACAGGCGGGTTCGTCCTTCTTCTGATGTCCAATATCGGTGCGACCGTCACGCCCTGGATGCTCTTTTTCCAGCAGAGTGCCGTTGTGGACAAGGGGCTCACGACCGCCGATATCCGCCTCGGCCGTATCGATACCGCTTTGGGGGCGGGCATCGCCGCGGTCGCCGCGATCGCCACCGTCATCGCAACGACCCCGCTTTTCCTCCACCACGTCAACGCGGCCAGCTTTCAGGGCGCGGATTTTGCCACGGCTCTGGTCCCCTATGTCGGGAACGTCGGGGCGACCTTGTTCGCCCTCGGTCTCTTTGAGGCCGGCCTTGTCGCTGCGCTGACCATTTCTCTTTCCTCCGCCTACGCCTTCGGCGAAGTAACCGGCACCGCCCGGAGCCTCAATAGCTCGCTCCGTGCCGGCTGGCCCTTTTACGCCATCCTCATTTCCGCCGCGGCGATTGCTGGCGCGCTTGTCCTCATTCCCAACGCCCCGCTCGTCTTCATCACCATCATCGTGAATGTCATAGCCGTCCTCGCGATGCCGCCCGCGATCGTCTTCCTCCTTTTGCTCGTCAATGACCGCGAGATCATGGGTAGCCATGCCAATGGCCCTCTTGCCAATTTCTTCGGTATCGGCGTGACGGTCCTTCTCGTCCTCGCCGGGCTGGCCTTCGCCATCATCACCGTTTTTCCCAAGCTCCTTCCCGCGTGAATAAACACCCCCATCGGATGAAATAATATGAGTTACGAAACTGCCTGCATGCCGGAAATCGGCCAACTCGGCGACCTCGATTCCGCCGGATCGTGGGTCCGGGAAGTTCTGGAGCCGGATCAACTCACCGAGTCGAAAATGCGTTACGGCCCGCGCAAGCTCAGTCGCGGAACGCTCCTTCTGCTTTGGGCGTTGCGCGTTTACGTGGTCTTCATGCTGATTATCATTGGACTCGCCGTCTGGAACTCCCTTCACGCCGCCGGCTAGAGCATCTGAGCGCACCCTCCCGCGCCGCCGCTTTTCGCGCTGTTAGGTACTCGACGCCCTGCTCAGGACGCGCGAATCCGCAGACAGATCATACAGCTCCACCTCCGGGTTCTGCTTCCGGAAATAATCAAGCGTCCACGCCGTCGGGAAGAGGATCACCGGCTGCATCTCCGCGTCTTCCGCCGCCCTGCATCCGGTCGGCAGCTTGATCGCGTCGACCTCCGCCGGCGTCATCCCGTGCCGGACCCACTTCAGCATTTCCCATGGCGCGCTTTCCAGCCGCGACGGCGCGCCGTATTCCGACTCCAGCCGGTATTGCACCACCTCAAATTGCAGCGGCCCCACCGCCGCCAGGATCGGCACCCGCTGCCCCGCGTGCCGCAGGTGAAACACCTGGATCACCCCTTCCTGGAGCAACTGATCCATCCCCTTCCGGAATTGCTTGAACTTACCAGGGTTCGGATTGTGCAGGTACGCGAAGCACTCTGGCGGGAACCGAGGAATCTCGTGATACACGATCTGCGGGTCCTCCGTCAGCGTGTCGCCGATCCCCAGCGCCGAGTGTCCCACCAGCCCCACGATATCACCCGCATACGCCTCGTCGATCGTCTCGCGGTCCTGCCCGAACAGCTTGTGCGAGCTCGACAGCCGCACCTTTTCCCCCGTCTGTGGATGGTTCACCACCATATCCCGCTCAAATTTTCCCGAGCACACCCGCACGAATGCAATCCGGTCCCGGTGCCGCGGGTCCATGTTCGCCTGGATCTTGAACACGAATCCCGAGAACGCCGGATCGTCCGGCTGGATCACCCGCTCTCCCGAAACGTGCGCAGCCGGCGGCGCTGACCGCTCAAGGAACGAATCCAGCAGCAGCTGCACCCCGAAGTTATTCATCGCGCTCCCGAAGAACACCGGTGTCAGTTGCCCCGATAGAACCTTCTCCGCGGAGTACTCCTTCCCCGCGATCTCCAGCATCTCCAGTTCCTCCACCACCCGCCGGTAATCCCCCTCGTCCAGCTTCTCCCGCACGAACGGGTCCGCCAGGTCCGTGATTGTCACCGGCGCCCGGAAGGCCCCCGCGCTCGTCCTTTCAAACAGATGCACCGCCTTCGCCTGCCGGTCGAACACCCCGCGGAATTCCGGCCCCGTCCCCAGCGGCCAGTTGACCGCGAACGCCCCGATTCCCAACACGCTCTCCAGTTCGTCCACCAGCGCCAGCGGATCGCGCGTCGGGCGGTCCACCTTGTTCATGAACGTGAAAATCGGCACCCCGCGCCGCCGGCACACCTCAAACAGCTTCCGCGTCTGCGTCTCGATGCCCTTTCCCGCGTCGATCACCATCACCACCGCGTCCACCGCCGTCAGCACCCGGTACGTATCCTCCGAGAAATCCTTGTGCCCCGGCGTATCCAGCAGATTCACGCGATACCCCGCGTAATCGAATTGCAGCACCGTCGAGCTGATCGAGATTCCCCGCTTCCTCTCCAGCTCCATCCAGTCGGAGGTAGCCGCCCGCTGGTCCTTCCGCGCCTTTACCGTTCCCGCGAGCTGCACCGCCCCGCCGTACAGCAGCAGCTTTTCCGTCAGCGTGGTCTTTCCCGCATCCGGGTGTGAAATGATGGCGAACGTCCGCCGCCTGGCGATCTCTGCTTGCATTGCAAAAGGGGCGCGTACTCTCCGGCAAAACCCCGCCCCGCGCAAGGAGGGAAGGGCGAAGCACTCTCCGGGGCAATTCTCACAGTTCGGCAACTACAATTCGACGGCTTGCCGGGATGGGCATTTTCGGCCTATATTTTCGCTATGAGCGCGGCTGAGATTATCGACCAGTTTAAAACTCTTTCCCCGGACGAACGGGCCGAGGTCGCCAGGTTCATCGTCGAAAACGACGATTCATGGATTCCCGAATCCTTCAAGCGAGGGATGGCGGATGCCGAAGCCGGGCGATTCGTGGAAGTGGAGACAGTGTTAGGCGGAGCACAGCCGCCACCCCGGAAAGCGGAGTGAATTACCGTTTCACGGCGACGGACGGATTCTGGGAGAGCTTCTACGCTTTATCTCCAGGCCAAAAGGAATCCACGCGTCGCGCATGGAAGATTTTCAAGGGGAGCCCGTTCGATTCGCGCCTGCGGCTGCATAAGATCCAACGGCTTTCCGCTCGATTCGGCCGCGTCATCTATGCGGCAGATGTCGAGGGCGATCTCCGGGTTGTTTTCTACTTGGAAAGCGATTTGGTCGTGACCGTGGACATTGGCACTCATGCGATTTACAAGGGTTAGCATTGCTGAGCCCTCGAACTCCTGGAACCTCCACATGCGCCCCGACCCGAAGAAGCGAATCGAAACCTCCGGCTCCCAATCCCCTCTCGCCGCTCTCGGCCAGGCCTTCTCCGGGATGCAACTTTCCAACCTCCCACCTGGCGAACCCGCAAAAGCTCCCGCCCTCCCCGCCGAGCCGCTCTGGAAAATGGGCCGTGTCGTCCTGCGAAAAGAGACCGCCCATCGCGGCGGCAAAACCGTGATCGTCGTCGACGATTTCGCCACCCATCTCCCTCCCTCAGTCATCGAGTCCGTCGCCAAAAAACTCCGCGCCGCCTGCGGTTGCGGCGGTGCCGTCAAAGGCCGGCGCATCGAGATCCAGGGCGATCAGCCCGCAAAAATCCGCGCCATCCTCGAAGCCGAAGGCTTCGAAGTCGCCGGTGTCCGCTGATTTCACCCCGCGAACGGCGGATCCGTCACCAGCCGTTTCCCCATGCTCACCACCTCGTCCTCCGCGAACCCGAGCCGCCGGTAAAACTCGATTACCTCCCGATTCGTCGAACGCACCTGAAGATTGATCTTCGGGCAGCCCCGCTCGCGCAGCAGTCGCTCCGCATGTTCCATGATTTGCTGTCCATACCCCCTCCTCCGCATATCCGGCGCAACCGCCAGGTAATTGATCCACCCCCGGTGCCCCTCATACCCCGCCATCACGCTCGCGATCAATCGCCCCTCCAGCGTCCCCATCAGCAACATCTCGCGATCTACCGCCAGCTTCCGTCGAATATCCTCCGCCGGATTATTCCGCGCCACCGTCAGCCCGCAACTCTTCCAAAGCGCAATCAACGCGTCCTGGTCCGCATCCTCGTAACATCTGATTTCCACTCCCCATCCTAATCCACGCCACCCCGCTTGCCGCAAGCCTTCGCTATCTATCCCCACTTTTGCTTCCCTGTCTTTGATCTGCGGCCATCTGCGTAATCCGCGGATAAAAATCCCCCCGACTCCGCTTTCCTCCCACTTCTTTTCTTGTCACCACAGCCCCTCCGGCTAACGTCTGCCGGTTCCCCCTGCAAATTAGAACAACTAAAATATGCAGCCTCTATTCACCTACAACGTGGTGCCAAAATTGCCGGCGGAACTCGAGCCCTTGCGCGAGATGGTTTACAACCTCTGGTGGACCTGGGAACCCTCCGCCCGCAAGCTCTTCCGGCAGCTCGATGTCGATCTCTGGGACCGCACCAATCACAACCCGTTGCGGATGCTCCAGCTCTCCCGCCAGGCCCGGCTCGAGGAGGTTGCGCAGGACGACGATTTCCTTCGCGAGCTTGCCGTCGTTTACAAGAAATTCAAGGCCTACTTCGAGCGCCAGGACACCTACGGCAAACAGCGCAAGAACGGTTGCTCCATCGCCTACTTCTCCGCCGAGTTCGGCTTCCACGAGTCCGTCCCGAATTATTCCGGCGGCCTCGGCATCCTCGCCGGCGACCATTGCAAATCCGCCAGCGATCTCAACCTCAACTTCAATGCCGTAGGCCTCCTTTACCGCCACGGCTATTTCCGCCAGCAGATCAACAAAGACGGCTGGCAGGAGACCGCCGCCCTCAATCAGAACTTCCATCACCTCCCGCTCACCGAGGTCCGCATCGATGACAAGCCCCTGACCGTCTGCGTCGACCTTCCCGGTCGCAAGGTCCATGCAAAGGTCTGGAAGCTCGCCGTCGGCCGCATCAACCTTTACCTCCTCGACACCGACATCCACGAGAACAACCCCGAGGACCGCCTCATCACCGCCCAGCTTTACGGCGGCGACCTGGAAATGCGGATCCGCCAGGAGATTGTCCTCGGCATGGGCGGCTCCCGCGCCCTGCGCGCCATCGGCATCCAGCCCGACGTTCATCACATGAACGAGGGCCACGCCGCTTTCCTCTCCCTCGAGCTCATCCGTCGCGCCGTCGAAGATCGGAAGCTCGACTACTACGCCGCCCTCCAGCTCGTCGCCTCAGGCAATATCTTCACCACCCACACCCCGGTTCCCGCCGGCAATGACGCCTTCTCCCGCGAGCTGATGCAGCTCTATTTCTGGGAGTTCCCCGCCAAGGTAGGCCTCCCGTTCGACGAGTTCTTCAAGCTCGGCCAGGCCAGCGTCAACTCCTCCGACACCTTCAGCATGACCATTCTCGCCTTGCGCACCAGCCGCCATTCCAATGGCGTCAGCGCCCTCCATGGCGAGGTCAGCCGCGGCCTGTGGGAGAATGTCTGGGCTGGCGTCCCTCGCGATGAGGTCCCCATCACCAGCATCACCAACGGCGTTCACACAAAGACCTGGATGGC
>Ga0326727_10015200_pt1 | contig 16593 bp, 6 predicted proteins | sample MB2enrmetagenome_FD_207643 | JGI IMG/M metagenome (GOLD analysis project Ga0326727, IMG submission 207643) | Lab enriched peat soil microbial communities from McLean, Ithaca, NY, United States - MB29MY | ecosystem: Environmental > Terrestrial > Soil > Wetlands > Peat | place: USA: New York...
GTGTAGCCGAGGGAAGTCCCATACCTTCCCACCAGCGTGGCGCCGATGCCATATCCCACCATCCCCGATAGCCACAGCAAGGCCATGGCAATCGCCAGCAGGGCATCTCTTGCCCAGCCCGGCTTCAAGAATCGGGGCCACGTGGCGTTACGAAACAGCAGCAGGAAACAATAGATCAGGTTTGGAATGAAGCCGGCGCCCAGGACGAGCGCCCAGGACGCATACGTCGAGGTGACCGGGTTGGCTCCCACCTCAACCGCTTTCTGCAGGATCGAGCCGCTGAATGCGAATCCCAGGTTGATGTTTGACCCGAAGACGCCGGTGAAGATGCAAATCGCCAGCCCGGCCATAAAACTCATCCCCCCTGCTCCCGCGGCGGAGGCAACAGGCGTCTGCTCCCCTTCTCTCCGACGTCCCGCCATCCCATACAAGGTAAGGCCGGCAAAGAGGATGGGCATGCTGATGAGCAAGAGGATTCCCCGGGGCCGGAACAGGTCCGCCGGACTAAGCACTAACAGAGGTACCAGGGACCCCGAGAGACAGCACAGACCCGCTACCACAGCAAAAGCCAGCGCCATACCCACAGCACTGATTCCCAAACCGAACGTCACCTGGGCGATGCCCCACAGAAAGCCGAAGATCAAGGGTGCGAGGAGGGCACGTCCCGGAAGTCCCCGGTAAACGTCCAGCAGATGTGGCACGAAACCCACCGCCAGCAGCAAAGGAATAACCAGCAACGCTGCGGCGGTAAAAGCCAGCCAGGTATTCTCCCATTTCCACTGACGCGTGTACTTCATGGGCAGCGGAAAGGCTCCATTTAATGCTCCGCTTACAAAAATGACTGCCATACCAAGCCAGAAATGGTCATTCATCGAAGACTCTCTTTCGGCGTAAACAAAGTCCAGGATTTAGAGATTAACGACTCGTGCTTGCCGGGTTTCCAATTGCACATTCTGCTCGTCAGAGTCTCCAAGTGGCGGTCAGCGCCAAAAAGCTGTCGGGATGCCTGCCATCAACCCGAATGTATCCCGGGTTTTATTGTTCGAGATCCAACGAGACCGTTTACTTAATCGAGAAATTGTCGAATTGCGCCGTGTTCCATCCCGTGCCGATTCCCGCCATTCCTTTCTTATGGCTCATATTGGTGACGTTCGCGACCGAGGCGCCGTCGATGCTCGCCTGGAGGGAAGCTCCTTTGAAAGCCAGTGCGAGGTGGTGCCAGGTTTTCAGTTGAAAGGAAACCTTTCCCGATGCGAGCTTGTTCGTGGGTGTCTTGAATTCTGTACTGTCAAGTTCCCATGTTCCGTCATGCTGGACAGAAAGCAGGTAGGCACTGACCCAACGCGCCTTATCATCCTGGAACCAGTCGGCGGAATCAATGCGCCCGGCCAGGGTTACGCTCCCTGGCTCCTCGATCATCGCATCCGTGCTGACTTCGTAGTCCAACCAATCTGCGCTGCCAAGAAAAGTAAATGGATCCGGGCTGAACCCCTGCCACGAAATCGGTTGGTGATCGACGACTTGGCGGAGGCATTTGCCGGGCCGGCCCGTGCAAGCTGCCACCTCAAAAGCCCCATCCTGGTCGGCGAGGTACTTGGGAGCCTTGCCGACAGTTGCGCTCTCGAAGTCATCAGAATAGGGAAACGGAAACGGGGCCGGTGGTGGTGGTGTAACTGTTCCCTTGCCTTGGCCCACCGTGGTCGTCAAAGAATAAATAGCGTCCGGCTGCAGAGTGATGCGGAAGGACCCATTCTGCGGCGTAATGTCGCTGACTTTTTCAAATGATTTGCCGGCGTTGCTCTCCCACACGTGGATCGTGCCGGCGGAAAGGCCGCCGGAGACTTGAAATTCAGCTTCTTGCGGAGCCGTAGCAGCAATCGTTTCCACAATGACGCTGTAATCGTTGCTGGAGGGCGCTTTGAGCGTCACATAACTCCCGCTCCCCTTGAGGTACCCGCAAGCGTTGTCAAGGTACTGCCAGCCCGGCTGGGCGAACTGCGTCGTGTGGGCAGTGACCCAGATGGCGGACTGCACGTTGTAATATCCCGACCACGGTGTGTTCGCATACATCAATCCGGAATTGGGAGCCGCCAAGTTGTCATAGTAAGAGGTAATGGGGCTCCAGGTCTCCGTCTTGGTCACCTTGCCGTCGATATAGTTGGTGTTGAGGACGTTGGCCCAGATCCTTGCCCCAGGTTTCCAATCGCGTTGGAGGATGATTCCGGTTTCGTCAAAAGGCTGATCTTCGCTGGACCACAGTGGCTTCCCGGAGTTCAACGCCCCTCCGGTGACGTAGAAATTCCCCTTCACCCGCGCGTAGTGCACGGTGATGGCATAGACGTCGTTCTTCAGTTCCGGATCCATCTTGAAGTCATCCGTGATTTTCCACTGATTCTCATATAGATCCGCGGCAACCACCTTGGTGGTGAGGCCGTTTGCCAGAAGCGTCTTCTTCAGCAACTTGATATATCCAACGTCGTAGTTTGTCTCATTCCAAATCCCTACGTAATCGATATCCAGCCCATGCACCTTCTTGGCGCCCTGGATAAACTTGACGATATAGTTCGCCATGTCCCGCGAATAGTACTTGCCATTGCCAATCCAACCGGATGCGCCCCAGGGCAGAATATCCAGAATGATCCTCGGGTTTCTGGCCTTGGCTTCCTTCATGAGCCAGCACTCATAGCCCCGGTCATAGTTCTCATCGGTGCGGGTGCGCATGTGGCTGGGTTCGGAGCCATCCGTCGAATTCGTGTCACCTCCGACTTCAACCTTCAGGTGCTGAAGAGCCGCGCCGTAGTTGGGTTTGAACAGGTAATCCAGGATCTGGCTGCGCTGGGGCTCGGGGTAGTCGATCAGCAGCCGCGAAGACGCTCCGGCGCTGACCCCTCCGATCCCTTCAAATATTCTTCCCTTATCAGAGCCATCGACCTTGATTTCGGTCTTCGGGGATGGTTTTTGGCAAGATACCAAGAAAAAAAGCACTAATGACATTGCCAGTATCAGAGCAGAATTGCGCTTCATGAGAATGCCTCCCGGTTTTATTGGGTGGACTGACCGCCGAGTCACTCAGAATCGGCTCGCCCCACCACCTTGAACCAAGAAATTGTCGAACTCGGAGTTACCCCAGCCCGAGCCGATCGCCGCCATGCCGTTCAAGTGGGTACCGTCATTCGCTTGCCCGGTCACCTTGCCATCGACCAGCGCCTGGAGGTTCGATCCCTTGAATCTGAGCTCCAAGTTGTGCCAGGACTTGGGAGCGATGGAAATGTGGCCTGAGGTTAAAACCTTCTTCGCGCCACCCACGTAGTTGTTCAAGCTCCATTCCCCGTTCTCGTTCAAGTTCAGCTCATAGGATTCAGGTGGGTTGGCGTTCTGGGGGATTAATCCCACACGACCATACACGGAAGCGTGCCCCGCGTCCCCAAGGAAGGCATCCACACTTACCTGGTAGTCCACCCAATCAAAGTCGCCCAAAATTGTCTCCGGTTCAGGAGTAAGATGACCGCCCCAGTTAATTCCCTTCTGAGGCATAACCTGTCTCAGACACTTGCCGCTGCGCTGGCTGCACGCAGCCACAGCGAAGATTCCCCCCTGGTCGGAAAAGTATTTGGGTGCTGAGTCAAGGGTGTAACTCTCGAAGTCGTCGCGATAGGGTAGAGGAAATGTGGAGGGGTCTGGAGCCCGCGCGATTCCCTTCCCCTGTCCGGCGGCCGAGGTAAAGGAGTAAATGGAATCCGGGTCGAGGGAGGCCTCCCATCCGCCCTGGGCAGGCGTCACGTCTGCCAGTTTCACCAACTGAGTCCAGCGGTTTGAGCGCCAGATGTGTACGGTTCCATTCGATAGGCCTCCCGCCACCTGAACGCTCAGGGTCTGGCTGGCAGAAGCATCGATGGTTTCAACGATGATGCTGTAGTCGGCTCCCGAGTTCAGCGTTACGTAGCTTCCCCCTTTACTCAGATACCCGCAGGCGCTGTCGAGGTACAGCCAACCGGGCTGGGCGAACTGCGTGGTATGCGCCGTGGCCCACACCGCGGGTTGGACATCGTAGTGGCCGGACCACGGTGTGTTCGCTGTCATGAGGCCGGAATCCGGCAGCGGTAGGTTGTCGTAATAGGAAGAGATGGGGCTCCAGATCTCGGTTTTTGTCATCTTTCCTTCGATGTAGTTCCGATTGTAAATCTTGGCTAACTCTTCCGCACCCTTCCAGTCGCCACGCCATGGACCGGCTTCGCTAGCCCACAGGGGTTTCCCGGATTGGTGCGCGGACGAGGAACTGGAGTAGGTCGGCTCACCCTTGCGGAATCCGCTCATGAGGTAGTCAACATACCCGGGGTAGTGAATACCTACAGCAGATATTGCTTCTTGTAAGGCAGGGTCCCTATTCATTGCCTCCACAATTTCCCATGTGTTCACGGCATCCGGCGCAACAATTTTGGTCGCCAGTCCATGGGCCACAAGGGTTTTCTTCAGGAGCTTGATCCAATCATTGTCGTAGGGAGTTTCATTCCAGATGCCCACGTAGTCGATCATCAGGTTATGGTGCTTCCTCGCTCCCGCGATGAACTTCGCGATGTAATCGGCATTATCTTGAGAGAAGAAGGTTCCTCCACCGATCCAGCCGGGAGCGCCCCATTCAAGGGCATCAAGCATGACCTGCGGATTTCTGCGGTTCGCCTCCTCCATCAGCCACCATTCGTATCCCCGGTCGTAGTTCTCGTCATCCCGGGCATGCATGTGGCTGGGTTCGGCTCCGTCGGTCGAGTTTACGTCGCCCCCGATTTCGACCTTCAGGTGCTGGAGGACCGCCCCATAGCTTGGCTTGAACAGGTAATCCAGAATCTGGCTGCGCTGAGGCTCGGGGTAGTCGATCAGCAGGCGCGAAGATGCTCCGGCGCTGACGGCTCCGATCCCTTCAAATATTCTTCCCTTATCAGAGCCATCGACCTTGATTTCGGTCTTCGGGGATGGTTTTTGGTCAGAGGCAAAAGAAATGAGCGCAAATGACATCGCGAGTATTAGAGCAGAACTTTGCTTCATCAGATCACCCTTTCGGATCGCTAATTGGGCAAATGTCGTTCCGGCGCCTGAACGAGAACCCCATCGAACCCTCTTGTAAGCTGACCGCCCTACTGGCCGGTTGGCGATAACAGCTTGTCGAGCAGCGTAGCTTCCAGTTCCTCGGATGGGGCGAAAGACGACGACCCCACGTAGGCATAAAGGCTCCTTAGCAATTGCTTCGCAGCGGGCATTTTGTCAGCTATGAGCGGTAGGTCGATCGTGCAGACAAGAAGGCTTCCTCCCTGTACGCGCGCCTCGAAGAGATTGCCGAGTTTGTTGTTGCGAGCAAAATTGTCAATTATTTCAATGATCGGTTGGAATGTCGCTGGCGTGTCATTCAGGTTAACGGTGCGGGAATTCTGCAACAGCTCGTACCATTGCCAATTGCTATAACACTCCGTGGGAAACTGCGCCAGCGCTGGATGCTTGGGATCGCACAAAATGCCCATGGTGTTCGGTTGTTGTTTCGGGAACCAGATGGGGCTCCAAAAAACGGGCAAAAAGCGGCCCGGCAGTGATAGAGCAGGGTTTACCGCCTCGGGGAACAAAATGACCCTCTTGCCCCTCGCGAGCGCCACCTTAGTCACGTCGTCCCACTTCCGGGCAATCAACACATCGGCGGGGGCGGTCGCTTCCGCATTCGCCGGATAGACCCAGATATCCCAGTCGTTGGCGAAGGCGGTTCCTTGGAGCGAAACCGTCACCGTCAGCTTTGCGGGGGCTGGGGCTTTTGCGAGGGGGGTGCTGATGTCGCCCAGGGACGTCAGCTTGCCTGTGGACACGCTGCGCACCGTCCACGAGCCCGAGGCAACTTCCCGGCCGCTTTCGTCGCGGATGGTCCACACCGGGTGGGCGTTCGTCAGATCCTTGGCGCCAAAGTGCGCGACCTCAGCTTCCGCTGCGAACGTCTCATCTGTCGTGAAGGTGCGTTTCTTCATGCGCAACAGGGGCACGGTAGCGCCGCAGTATCGCCGGTGCGCCTCGGGGGTGACGAAACCTTTCGAGTCCCAAAACGGGTCGAGCGCCCCGATGAGCGCGGTTCCTTGACCGGGATAGTCGTGCAGGTCGAGCAGCGAGAAGCCAGCGTGGCCGGGGGTGCGCATCAGGATCTCGATCTCCTCCTTGTAGAGCAGCACGGCATGGCGGCCGGTCGCCTGGACGAAGCGGGGCGCCAGGTCCAGCATCTGCTTCGCCGCCAAATCGTCGCGGACCAAGTCAAAGTTCTTCGCCGCGAGGACTCCCGTGTATTTCTTGGTCTCATCGAAGTTGGGGTAAAACGTCCACTGGCCGATCTCGTGTCCAATAAGTGGCCGGTCCTCCCTGGCAATGGCTTCACGGAAATCAATGTCCGTGCCCGGGCCTTGCACGCCGCGCGGATGGCCGCTTTCGGTGAATTGCCGGTTCGCGGTGACTTGGGCCGACGATGCGGAGGAGTAAAGCCGGCGCGGGTCTTCCTTAATCAGCATGTCGACCCAATGGGAAAGCACCGCGTCCGACCCCCCATATTCGTTGCCCAGCGTCATCAAGCAAAAGGAGGGATGATTTCCATAGGTGCGAATCATGCGCAGCAGTTCCTGTTCGACGAACGCATCCCGCTTGGGATCAGAGCCCGCGGGAATATTCGCCTGGGGGCCTTCGGCTTGAACCATCACGCCCTCGAGGTCGGCGGCGGCGAAGGCGGCCTCGGGAGGGCACCAGGAGTGAAAGCGGATAAAGTTAAGACCGTATGACTTAATGATGCGATAGATGCGCTGCCACGAGGCTACGTCGGTAGGCGGATAACCGGTCAGGGGAAAAATCGCACACTCCAGCGTTCCCCGCAAAAACACCGGCCGGTCGTTGAGGGTGAATTGCGTGCCGCGCGTAGAAAACTTGCGCATACCGAAGGTGACCGTTTGCCGGTCAGCAAACGTCTGGTTTGTCGACTTGGCCGTCATTGACACCGCCAGCGTGTAGAGGGATGGGGAGAACTCATCCCACAGGCGCGGGTTCGCGCCCATGGGCAGCTCTGCGGTTATGACCGTTCGCGGCTCGGTGGCGGTGAACTTGACATTGCGGGCCGGGACGCTCCCGGCTCCCGCGGGGGCGGTGGCTCCCAGGGTGAGCGTTCCCGTTGCTGCCTTGCCCGTAACATTGGTGATGGCGATGCTGATCTTTGCCAATTTGCGGCCAACATCGGGATAGACCTGCACGTCCGCGACCGAGACGGGGTCCTTCGCGCGCAGTTCCAGTTTACCGATCAGCCCATTCCAGTTGGTCTGGGTTCCGGAATAGTTAATGGAGACGAAACGGCCGAGATCGATCTTGCGGGTGTTATCCACGCAAATCGCGAGGCGGTGCCGGCCCGGGGCCAAGTTGGTCCCCAGGTCGTAGACGTGCGGAGCAATCAGGCTGTCCGCGGTGCCCACCAACTTGCCGTCCAGCCAGACAGTGGCATCCCAGTGCGTACGTTCCAGGAAAAGCGAGACCTGCTTGCCCTTCCACGCCACGGGAATCTCGATGTCCCGCTGGTACCAAGCCGGGCCCTCGTACAGGTAGAGCTGGTAAAGACCATCCAAGGACGGCTGATGGGGATTGGGGCCGCCCAATTTCGCTTCGTCGATCGAGCCCGGCAGAGATATCCGCTGCGGCAATTCCTGATTGAAATATTGCCTCTCCACACCCTCTTTGTTCGGATCGAGAGCGAACCGCCACTCGCCCTCGAGCGAGATGGGCTTGGTCCATGCGGGGCCTTGCTGCGCGAGGCCGATACTGCTTAGTGCCCAGGCGGCCAGGCAGGTTCGCAGAATCATCATTGCGTTTCGCACGTGTATTCCTCCTTGATGCCCGCACCCTCGCGCGCTCAGGGAGGCGAGGGTGGTTCCTGTAAACTAAAAACAAGTTGGCCCACCCGCCTGCGCCGCACCTCGTCTTCCGCCATTTCTTTCTGATGAGAGCGCTGGTAGAACTCAAATTCCCTCTTCGCCAAATCCTTCTCACCTGTGTGCGAGTATGCCTGTGCCAAGTGATAGTGTGCCTCGGCAAAGTCGGGCTTGAGTTTTATGGCCGCCTCGAACTCACCGATCGCATCTCGGTACTTTTGTTCCTCGGCGTAAAGAACACCGAGTTGAAAGTGGGCGTCCGGAAACTTCGGATCGAGCGACATCGAGCGCCTTAGCAAACTTGCGATGTCCTCCTTATCGACCTGATTCGCATGCGAGGTTTGACCGCGCTGACCTTTCCACAGGCTCATGGCGTAATAGTAGTTCGCCATCGCATTTCTGGGCTGAGTCTCTCGGAACCGCTGGAGACGCTTGGTGACTTCGACCGCCTCTTTCATTGAAATGTCGAACATCTGGCCGAGAAAGAGGTAGGGGCGTGGGTCGGAGGGTGCGAGGTCCGCGGCGCGACAAAGCTCGCTCGCGGCATCATCATAAAGGCTTTGAGAATAGTATGCGATGGCCAGACCAATATGCAGCCTGGCCGATTGCGGGTAGCGGTTCACTCCGCTGGTAAATATCTTTAACGCGGGATCAAAACCTCGATGGAGGAGAAGCTCGTTCCCCCAGTCGAAGATATAATTCTCGGAGGGCTCCATTTGGGCCGCAATCTGGTATTGATTGCCGGCCGCCACATAATCCCCCGCCTTCTCTTCGACATCGCCCAGCAAGTTATGAAGCTCGGCCGTGTTCTGCCGGTCAAGCATTCCCCGGATTTGCCGACGGGCGCTCGTGAGATCACCTGTTTCAAAATAGGCGAGAGCCAAATCGTAACCATTTACGTAATGCGCAGGGTTCAGACGCTGGGCTTTCTCCAGATAGGGAATTCCAGCTTTCAGTCTTCCGACCTGAAGATAGAACTCGCCCAGACGGTGGTTAGCCTCAAAACTGCGCGGATCGTCCTCCTGCGCTTGCCTCAGATGGCGTTCGATCTGGACCTGCGCGCTGGCGGAGTGAATCGCCTGTTCGCCCGCGGTAGTTCCGGACCGCGCAGAATCTTGATCGGCGCGAAGTCCGCCTGCGAAGGTGAAGCCGAGGGAAAGCAACAGAGCTAAGGTCGGGGCTTTAGGGGTGAGAGATGCCTGCCTTGATGACTCTGTCCTCCTCCAAGCGGACTCGCACTTGAAGCTTCCGGCAATCCGCATCCTTATCCCTAGGTTCAACCGCTCAGCGCACCCAACGTGGCGCGAAGGCTCAATCAAACTTCGGTGGGCGTGTCTGGCTTCGAGGGCAAGATCATAACATCCCTGGGGAACCCGGCCGCCACCTTTTTGTAAGAGCCTGCCTCGGGGCCAGGCAAAAGGGGGGGCGGCCAACTTGCCGGCCGCCCCTCGGGGTTTAGCACATCTTCCTGTCAGCCTTGCGTGGGCTAGAAATAAAACTTCAGTGCGAACTGGATTTGCCTCGGGTCGTTCGGGCTATCGCTTGTCGAGCCGATCTCTCCGAAGTTTGACGTGTTCTTGTAGTTAGTGAAACTCGGCAAGGCAAAGTTAGGATGGTTCGTGAGGTTGAAGAATTCGGCACGAAACTCGAGACGAGTTCGTTCCGTAGTCCTGAACTGCTTGAACAGCGACCAATCTAGGCGATGGAACCCTGGACCAACGATTTGGGTCCCCGCGCCTCCCAAGGGGGCGAAGTCGGACTGTCCGATGGTGGTGGCGGCTGGTGGGTCTGCAAAGGCCGCGGGGTTCATCCATTGGTCAACATTGTGTTTACCCATGTACCTGTTCTGGCCCGGGACGAGCAAGGCGTAGCAACCAACCCCTGCCGCCCCGGGAGTGACACAATTGAGGGTCATGGGTGGGCCATCATCTAGTGTCAGGATCCAGTTCGTCATCCATCCACCTAGCACCGCGTTCGTGAGCCCTCCACTGCTAGAGAGGAAATGCTGGCCATGGCCCACAGGCAGTTGATAGGTTCCGCTCAGCGAAAAGGCCTTGCGGATGTCGAAACTTGCGAGCCCGTAATCCCGTTCGACTCCAAAGCCTAGAATGCCCGGTGCGCGGAAGCCTGCGACACCCCCGCCGCTCAGCAGGTCACCTGCGTTCGTCAAGGTTCTTGCCCAGGTGAAGGCGGCAAGCATATCCAGTCCTTTGGCCAATCGCCGCGTGTACTTAGTCTGAAGGGAATGGTAGTAACTGTTGGTCTCTGTGGTCGCGTAAGGCTCGCCGCGGGCGAAATCCGGGTAGGCAACGTACAACTGAGGATTGGTCCCAGGGGGGAGCACTTCCGACGTGTTGTTCGTCCCCGGGAAAGATTCGATGTGGCGCCCCAGCGAGCCGACATACCCGATTTCAAACGTGTCGTTCCTACTCAGCTCATACTGCGTCGTCAGATTGAATTCCTGCATATTCGGTGTTATGTAATTGAGCTGAATGCCCCGGAAGGCCAGACCCTCGGCTGCCACCAAGGCGGGACTGAGCGGAATACTCAGAAAGCCCCGCTCCAATGTTCCGATTTGGCCGTCTGAATACGTCACGGGTGTCCAGGAATTGGCGCTCGGAAAACTGAAGGTAAACTGGAAGGGGTAGTTGTAACCCAACGCCGGGTACCCACCCCGGTTCTCAAATCCGCCGTAGAAGATCCCATACCCGCCGCGTAAGACCAACTTCCGGGTGACCTGATAGGCGAAGCCAAAGCGGGGGGAGAAGTTGGTCTTTTGCGAATGACCTAATCCCGCTCCGAGGGAATCTGTGTAATCGAGCGCGATGCGGTCCTGCGCGAGAAGGCTGGTAAAAGATGGTGATATAGAATCACTCTTCCGACGGGTCGGGATAAGAAACTCCGCTCCGGCGCCCGGCGGGCCCGGTACGAAATTGGCTTGGGCGCCATACTTATCGCCAACCATGCCAAAGAAATCCCAGCGAACTCCCAGGTTCAACGTTAACTTCGACGAGACCTTCCAGTCGTCTTGGAAATACAGACCGTAATAGTTCTTGAAGGGAGCAAGGTTTCCAAAATTGGACGCGTCAACTCCGTTTGCCCCCCCGAGATTGCTGATTCCCCCGTTGTACGTGGCAGGCTGCGGCAACAGGAGCACTTGCGCCCGGCCCGTGCTCGTATCCGTAATGTTGGGAATGGATGTGTACGTTCCCGTAAAGTCGAACTCACCTCGCGAGTAGGGAGGCGCGATCCAGGGGAACGATACGCGCTGGATTTCCATCCCCCCCTTGAAGGTGTGCGACTTGTAAACCTTGGTGAGGTTTTCCGTGATCTGATACGTACTGCTGAATCTCTCGCTGACCAGCCACTCGGCGGAGCCCAGTTCACCGAGCACGTTGGGGTTGGCTCCCAGACCGGTTCCCCCAACCAAAATAGAAGGAAGACCTCCATTTCCTTTTTCCTGAGGAATTCCCTGAATCCCGAATTGCCCAGGGATGTTAGATGTATCATCACCGTAAGGTTGGACCCGGTAGACATGCTCCCGGTTGAAGCCGATTCTTGCTTCGTTGATCAACGTGGGAGAGAACGAATGCGTCCAACTCAGGCCAGCGCCCTGGTTACGGTTCTTCTGTGTACCCTGGTTGAACCCGCCACCGTCCGCATACCCAGTAAACGGTCCGGGCTTAAACGAGGGTTCATCGGAGAAGCTATAACGAACGAAAACTTGATCCTTGTCGCTGAAGTTCTGGTCAACGCGGACGTCAAACTGGTCCGCCCTGTCCGTGCCGACCGGGCTGCGACTGTAATTATTGTAAATCCCCCCGGAAGTCGCAGCCGGAAAGAGTTGAAACAACTTGATCGAGTTTTGGTCAAGCCGGCCGGGGCAAATGGTGTTGGTTATTCCGTTACACTCGATCTGATCGCGAACAAAGCCCGTGGCGGTTGGCATTATATGTGTTACCGGATCCGCAGTGCCCAACGTCACTGGGCGTGTGGTGGCGGGATCCATAATCGACCCCAAGGGGAAAGTGCGGCCGAGCAAGTCGGTGCCGGCAGTGCCGGTCTGACCGCTGACCAAGTCGCGAAAATCTGTAAACCCGCTCGACACTTCCGCAGCGGTGGGAACAGTCGCCACCCAGGGAGTTGCTTGGCGGATGCGCGTGCCCTCGTAGTCACCGAAAAAGAAGGTCTTGTTTTTTCGGATGGGTCCGCCGATGGTACCGCCGAACTGGTTCCGCCGGAACTCACCTTTCGCTTCGTTGGCGGCATCCTGAAAGAAATCCGCGGCGTCGAACTTGTCATTCCGAAGGAACTCCCAAACGTCACCGTGAATCTTATTGGTCCCTGTCTTCAGGCTGGCGTTCAGGACGGCTCCTCCCGCGCGGCCGAATTCCGCTCCAAAGGCGTTGGTTTGCAGTTTGAACTCGCCGATGGCGTCCACCGGTGGCTTGAGAACATAGGCGGCGCCGTTCAAGAAGTCAACGTTGTTGCTGTTATTGTCTATTCCATCCAAAAGCATATTGTTCTGCGCCGGTCGAGTACCATTGGCCGCGAACCAGCCGTTGGCGTCCAGTCCCCGAGTATCGGGCTGTCCCCTCGTAACGCCAGCCGTCAGTCGCGCCAGGAAGTTAAAGTTCCGGCCATTGAGCGGCAGCTCATTGATGGAGGAAGCGCCCACGATTTGGCCGACGGAACCGCTTTGCGTCTGGAGCAGAGGGGCCTGACCCGTGACCTCCACCGTTTGCGTGACCGCGCCGGGAACTAAAACGAAGTCCACAACGACTTGCGATTGAATACTTACGTCAATGCCAGCACTTCTGGATTTCTGAAAACCCTTGAACTCGGCTTCCACCGTGTACCTGCCAATTTTGATTGGCGTAAAATTGTAAGAGCCGTCCACACCCGTCGTGCTGATCAGGGTGAAGGAGGTTCCTTCGTTGGTAAGTGTGACCTGGGCACCGGGGATAACCGCACCCGTCTGGTCTTTCACGGTTCCGAGCAGCGTTCCGGTATCAACTTGGCCGAAGAGGTATTGCCCGCCCAGGCATACCAAGAATAAAAGTGCGGCCGTCACCCCTAATCTCCGGCGGTGACTGCATTGGTTCATCATCGTCGCGCTCCTTTCCGATTCGCACAGCAATAGAAATTGGAGCCTGTACCCAAGACGCTACGCAAACTAGACCCGCAGTCTTGACAAACTTCAGTTTTGCTCAAAAAAGGCTAGCTCGAACTACCTGGAATCCGTGTACGTACACGGACGCTTATAACTCCTCACCCCTGGTTTGTCAAGCAGAATTTTCAGAAGTTCTCAAGCCCCATTAGAAGTGTACCCTTTTTGCGCTTTGGTTTTCTTGTTCTTGGTCGCTCATGGTTTTTGTCTTTTGTTCCAATGGTGCCGGGTGTCGTAGTTGAAACCCGTCGTCGGTCTCGGCCGGAGCGCAGCCCTGCGGAGCCCAGGCGCCCCTTTGACGACGACAGCCAAGTCGCTTATACTCAACCGATTGGTCCCGCACAATGAAAAGAGTTGGAGTCCACGACATAGCCCGGCTCGCTAACGTATCCATTGGCACCGTGGATCGTGCCCTGCACGGACGTGAGGGCATCAACAAGGAAACGCGAAAGCGTGTCCTGCAGGTTGCCCGGCAGTTGAGATACATGCCTAACCCCGCTGCGCGCATGCTGGCGGTTGGCCGCGCCCCCTTGCGCATAGGGGTGTGCATCCCGCGCGAGATTCATTATTTCTACGACCAGGTGCGCGACGGCATCCTGGCTGAGGCTCACCGCTTCGAGTCTCTTGGCGTGAGTGTCAATTACGACCCCGTCCCTCGACTCGGGGCAGGCGAATTCGAGCGGGTGCGGCACATGCTCGCTAGTGATATTCGTGCCCTGATTGTTTCGCCAGGCGATCCCAGGTCTCTGGCATCGTTGATTGACGAGGCGGAGAAGCGAGATATCCGGGTCGTGTGCGTCGCCTCCGATGCCCCCACCAGTGGAAGATCGACGGTGGTTTGTGTAGACCCGGAACTGAACGGTAGGTGCGCGGCGGAGCTGATGGCAAAGTTCCTGCCCAAGGGTTCACGCGCCGCTGTGCTGACTGGGATGCTGCAGACCGAAGACCACCGGAGGAAAACGAAGGGCTTTGTGGAAGCTTTTTCCCACTTCTGCACTGGGGGTGAGGTCGTTGACGTCATCGAGACCCACGACGATGAACGGGAAGCCTTCCAGAAGTGCTTGGCGCTTTCGCAGGGCACGAAGGACCTTGACGGGATGTATGTGAGTACGGCCAATTGCCTGCCGGTCTGCGCCGCCATAGAAGCCGCAGGACTCGCGGGCCGCGTCCGCCTGATCACGACCGATCTGTTTCCCCCGATGATTCCCTACATCGAGAATGGGACCATCACGGCCTCGATTTACCAACGCCCCTTTGTTCAGGGGCAGACCGCTGTCCGGCTCGTGGTTGATCACATCATTTACAGGAAGGCCTTCCCTCCCTTCCGTTACCTGAGCCCTGGGATCGTCCTACAGTCCAACCTCAGCCTTTTCCGCGAAGTCCAGCCGGCCCAAGCTCAAGACGAGCCTGTGAGCTACAGGCGAAGGCTGGCGGAGACGTCCCTGTACATTCCGGGAAGCTAGCTACCGACCGTTGCCCTTCTCCCTATTAACCCGGCCCGAGGAAAACATCTACTCTCGGTCCCAGAACTAAACTATGGGTTGGGATCTTAACCCGTGATTTTCGAGGATCGCTCTTGGCCCCATCCGGCTGGTTCACACGGAGTTCCAATGTGTTTCGGCCCAATTAGCCCTGTGGGTCCGGGAGTAGCACGATCCTATGAAGACGCTTGCAATCGAGACCAGATTCGGTTAGATTGAGCAGGTTTCCGTGTACGTAAACGGAAAGTATGGCCAGTAGGTTAGGGACCCGTAACCGAGCCCATCTCGTGGCCACGGGGTGAACCAAGTGGCCCAGATCGGACTCTCTCCGCGCGGAGGGGTGAGCGGGTGATTCCCTAATCCGACTTGGGTTTTCCCCAGGGCACGACCAGAGTTCCGCTCGTTAGGTGGCTCGGCGAAGGAATCTATGCGCACTCTTACAAATGATTCAGCAATGAAAGGTGACCAGCCATACGCCAGGTCTGAACCGGTCAGAGCTTGGGAACAGACGGTGGTAATTCCCAGTTACCCCGCCCCTGCGCCAGACCTAAACCCCATGTTTTTCGAAAAGCGGGTTTACCAGGGCTGTAACGGCAAGGTCTACCCAAACCCCTTTACCGACCGGGTTTCAAACGAAAAGCTGGACAAGCCTTATCGAGCCGTATTCTTGGAGAATCAGTACATCAAATTGATGATTCTTCCTGAGATAGGCGGCCGAATTCACATCGCCCAGGACAAAACCAACAACTATGATTTCATTTATCGCCAGAGCGTCATCAAGCCGGCGCTAGTGGGTTTGCTGGGGCCGTGGATTTCGGGGGGCGTGGAATTCAACTGGCCCCAGCACCACCGCCCCTCCACGTTCATGCCAGTGGACCATTGCATCCAAGAGCAGGCGGACGGCAGTCGAATCGTCTGGCTGAGCGAGCACGAACCCATGGGCCGGATGAAGGGTATGGTGGGCATCTGCCTCCACCCGGGGAAGGCCCTGATCGAAGCCAAGGTGCAGCTGTACAACCGCACACCATTTGTCCAGACGTTTCTTTGGTGGGCGAACGTGGGACTCCGGGTCCACGATCAGTACGAAGCCTTCTTCCCTCCAGATGTCCGCCATGTGGCGGACCACGCCAAGCGCGCCATGTCGTCGTTTCCTATTGCGCGCGGATACTACTACGGCGTCGACTACAGCCGCGGTGTGGATATCCGGTGGTACAAAAACATTCCGGTTCCCACGTCCTACATGGTCACGGAATCTAAATATGACTTCTTTGGCGGCTATGATCACGGACGCCAGGCCGGAATTGTCCACGTAGCGAATCGCCACATTTCTCCGGGCAAGAAGCTTTGGACTTGGGGTAACGGTGAATTCGGATACGCATGGGACCGTGAGTTGACCGACGAGGACGGGCCGTACATCGAACTGATGGCGGGCGTTTACACCGACAATCAGCCGGATTTCTCATTTCTCCATCCCTATGAAACCAAGAGTTTCAGCCAATACTGGTATCCGATCACGCAAATCGGCATCGTCAAGAACGCGAATCGGCACGTGGCTGTGAACCTTGAGGTTGAATCAGGTCGGGCGAGGATTGGCATCTGTGCCACCCAGCCTTTTCTCCGTGCCGCCTTAGTTTTTAGTGCGGGCAACACGACACTGCTGGAAAAGTGTGTGGATCTAGCACCGGGATCCCCATTGACCGAGACGGCCGGGTTGCCCGCCGGGATTGCGGAAACAGACCTCCTTCTCCAGATTCGAACTCATGACGGCCTGGAACTGATTCGATATAGACCGGAAGCGCCCCTGGAGCGACATGTTCCTCCTCCCGCCTCCGAGCCGCCCTTGCCCAAAGACGTCGCCACGGCTGATGAACTGTACGTGATGGGAGTGCACTTGGAGCAGTACCGGCACGCGACGCGCTGTCCCGAAAACTACTGGCAGGAAGCACTGGCTCGCGATCCCGGCGATGCACGGTGTAACAATGCGGTGGGTCTACTCTGGTTAAGGCGGGGGCAGTTCGTG
>Ga0326727_10015201_pt1 | contig 16593 bp, 14 predicted proteins | sample MB2enrmetagenome_FD_207643 | JGI IMG/M metagenome (GOLD analysis project Ga0326727, IMG submission 207643) | Lab enriched peat soil microbial communities from McLean, Ithaca, NY, United States - MB29MY | ecosystem: Environmental > Terrestrial > Soil > Wetlands > Peat | place: USA: New York...
CCCCAGTTGTCCCGGCCGGCCACCCGCTCGAAAAGGGTCAGAAGGGCTTCGCCGCTGAGGTCCATGGTGACGAGGGCATCGTCAAAGGGGAGCGCCGTGTAGACCTGCTCCATGGTGATCCTGCCCGCGGGTATGTCCGCCCTGATGCCGCCTGAGTTATGGATGGCGATCTCTGCGTGCGCGGAGGCCCTCATGGCATCGGTGATGAGGTCGCCCAGATTCGACTCTCCCTGGGGGTGCCGCGTCAGCTCTTCTGTGGTCTCACCCACCACCCGCTCCAACCTTGCCTTGATCTTTTCGCGGTAAGTCGCGGCGATCCGCGCTATCTCCGGATCGAACTCGTCGGCGGGCCCGGCTGAGACGAGCCTCAGCTCCCCCGTGCCCGTGGCCCCGACCACCCTGCCTGTCCGCTCGTCGATGGAGAGCTCCAGCACTCCCAGATAGAGGCCGTGGGCGCCTGCCTGGACGATGCGCGTCCGCCCGACTACGATAGGGTCGGCCACCTTCGTGTGGCTGTGGCCCCCCACGATCACGTCGATGCCGGCCACGCCGGCGGCAAGCTCGCGGTCCCGGTCAAGGCCGAGGTGGCTGAGGACGAGGGTCACCCGGGCGCCCTGCCTCCTCACCTCCCGGAGCAGACGGGGCAGCACCCGCAGGGGGTCGAGAAAGGAGAGCCCCCTCACGTTCTCCCCCTTCGTGGCGTAGGGCGTCTCGGGGGTGGTCAACCCTATGAGGGCGATTTTGATGCCTTTTCGCTCGACCGTCACGTAGGGTTTGACCCCCGGGAGGTATCTGCCCCGCCGATCGACAATATTGGCCGACAGCACGGGAAATCGGGCGCCCTTTATAATCCCGGCGAGGACCTGGCGGCCCCAGTCGAACTCATGGTTTCCGAGGGCCATGGCATCGAACCCGAGGCGGTTCATGACCTCAAGCACCGGCCGGCCCCGGAAGAGGTCGGAGACGGGGGTGCCCTGGAACATATCTCCCGCGGAGAGGAGGAGCGTACCCCCGGGGTTCCTGGTCCGCTCCCGCTCTACCATACACGCCAGGTAGGCAGCGCCGCCCACGGGCTCGTCCCCTCGCACGGTCCTGTCCAGGGAGGGGAGTATCCTGCCGTGGAGGTCGTTGACGTGGAGGATGGTCAGCCTGGCAGCGCCATGGACCGGGAAAGGCGCGAGATGAAGGAAAGCGGCGAAGAGGAGGGTGATGACTGCGGTTTTTCGCATGGAGACCCCCTTTGCCCGGTTTTCCTTTAGCGACGCCCGCCCGGCCGCCGCACCTTTCTAGGCGCCGCAAGCCATGCAAAGGGCAGGGAGCAGAGGCCCGAGGCGATGGCGATGAGGAGCGCGTTCTGGTAGCTGCCCGTCCTGTCAAAGACGAGACCCCCCAGCCACGGGCCTGCTGCGGAGCCCAGGCCGATGACCGCCTCGTTGACCCCGTAGATCAGACCGAAGGAGCTGCCCTGGAAGAGGTCGGCCGCCACGGACATGAAGGTGGGTGCCGTCACCGCCCAGCCGCACCCGAAAAAGGGGACGAAGAGGTACGCAAATGCGGGATGGCCCCAGTCCACGAGGAGGAGAGAGAGGGCGCCCAGCACCACGAAGAGGGTCCCCACGGTAAAGGTGCGCTCCCGCCCCACACGGTCCGACAGCCAGCCCCAGAAGATCTGGGAAGGGGACGTGAAAACCCCGAGCCCCGCGATCATGAAGGCCGCCCTCATCCTGTCGAAGCCGCAGTCGGTGAGGAGCCTCACCCCGTGGATCACGATCAGGTAGATCGGGACGATCACCAGGAAAGAGAAGAGCAGGACCGACCAGAATCTCCCCTCCCTTGAGGCCCGTCTCAGGGTCCAGTCCGTGCGGGCCCACTCATGGTCGACCACCTCCATGCTCCTCTTCGTCGGCCCTGTCACCGCTCCCGCCCCATCGACCTGGAGGCCCAGATCGGAGGGTTTATGTCGGAGAAACAGGGCGGTGAGAGGAAAGAGGAGGAGGAAGACCACCCCGCTCAAAACCTTGAAGGCAGAGCGCCACCCCAGGGCGATGATCGCATACTGGGTGAGCGGGACCAGGGCAAAGGAACCGATCCCCATGCCTGAGACCGCAATGCCGCTCGCCAGCCCGCGCCTTTTCTGAAACCAGTGGGACAGCACCGCCGAATAGGCGATGATGCTGACGAAGGTGACGCCGAAGGCCGCGAGGACGCCGTAAAAGAAATAGAACTGCGCGAGGGAGCGGGCGGAGGCGCAGATAAAAAGGCCGGCGCAGAGCACTATGATCCCGGGGAGGATGACTCTTCTCGGCCCGTACTTGTCGATCAGCGCGCCCACCAAAGGGGCCGAGAGGGTGTAGACGATGAAGGAGACGGACTGCACCCCCGCGGCCGAGGCACGGCTCCAGTGGAATTCGTCGAGAAGGGCGACGAGAAAGACGGAAAAGGTGGTGCGCATGCCGAGCCAGGTCCCCATGGAGAGGAAGGCGATGACCACGATGACCCACCCGTAGTAGAAGGGCCAGTGAAACGGCGACTCAACCGCCCCTGCTCCTCGCGCCTCCCCCCGAGGGTACCCGCCCGCGGGCAAGACTACCCCCCTTTCATGTCGGAGGTGAGGACACCCCCGACCGCGTGGTTCTCCCTCGCCATCTCCTTGAGGAAAATACGCACGGCCTCGGGCTTCACCCCGAGGGACTGCACCACCGCCTCGGTCATGGCGGCCACGAGCTTCCTCTTCTGATCCAGACTCCGCCCTTCGAACATGTTTACCATGATGGTCGGCATAGCACCCCCCTATTCTTTCGTGGGTATTGTCAAGCTTCCGTGTCTTTCATATACCCTTCTGCTTTTCCTGCTTCCGGACACTCGCAACGTTCGCGAGAAAGAGCCTTTTTACCGCCGGGGAGGAGAGCGACATCCCTCCCGCTGCCCCGTATCCACCCGCGCCTACGTCGCTAGAGATCGAGGATCAGCTCGGCCAGGGGCCTCTTGGGTACGTGGTGAACCCCCTCTTCATCCCGCCAGTACTTGTAATCTCCGCCCCTCATCTCCTCCACCACGACGGTCTCGTGGGGAAAGCCGAGGGCCACCACGAGGAGGATCTGATACCTGGCGGGGAGGACAAGCTCCCTTCTGAGCCGCTCCCTGTCGATGTTGGCGATGATGCAGCCCGCGAGGCCCTTCTCCGCCGCAGCGAGCATGATGGTCTGTGCTGCCACCGCGTGATCCCAGGGCACGGTCTCGGCGATCTCCTTGTCCCCGAGGATGACGACATAGGCTGTCGGCCGCTCGCCCGGGGCAGGGCCCGGCCAGTCCGCGAGATAGGCGGCCCACCGGAGGCAGCCGAATATGGCGTCGTTCCTCTCTCTAGCCCGGGAGAGGAGGTACTTGAGGGGCTGCTTGTTGGAGGCCGAAGGGGTCAGCCGGGCAATCTCGATCAGCTCGGTCAGCACCTCCGGTTCGACCTGCCTCTCCTCCTGAAAGCGCCTGTAGCTCCTGCTCCTGGTCACGAGTTCCCTCATCATGGGCACCTCCCCGGCCGGCAGTTTTGTCTCACCCGCCCCGTCCAAGGCACCGGCCCAATCTATTATGTGCCCCTTTCCTCCGGCTTTCATCACCCGGTTGAGGAGGAGAGCCCCGCAGCCCGCAGCTCCGAAAAGAGCCGGACGAGGTCGGCCATCTGATAGGCGGCGTTGATGCCGCTCGGGTTGGGCAGCACCCAGAGCGCGGTCTCCCCTATCTTTTCTCTTTGTGGCCCCGGAGGCGCAGCAGGCCGTCCAAAGGCCTTCCTGTACGCGCCGATGGCGAGGACTGCGAGGATGCGCGGCCGGAACGCCCTTACCTTCTTTTCGAGGAGCCGTGCGCCTGCGCGCAGCTCCTCGGCGGACAGCTCGCTCGCCTGCGCGGTGGCATGGTCCACGATGTTGGTGATGCCGTACCCGTCGGCGAGGAGCAGGCGCTCATCGGAGGGCGGAAGCAGCCTGTCGGTGAAGCCGGCGCGGAAGAGGGCCGTCCAGAACCTGTTTCCCGGCCGGGCAAAATGGTGGCCCACGGCGGCGGAGTAGAGCCCCGGGTTGATGCCGCAGAAGAGGACCTTGAGAGCCGGCGCGATAACATCGGCCACCCCCCTGCCGCGAGCCGCGGCGAGCTCCTCCCTCGTGGGGCGGGGGGCAGGAGGGGCGTCATATCGGTTCAAGGAGAGCCCCCGGGGAAAAATCTGCGCAAGGGACGGACCGGCCGCACGACCTGCCCCTAGGGCTTCTGCCGCTTGAAGTCGTCCGGCGATGAGGGGAGGTCGCCCGAAATGATGCTCCTCAGCTTCCCGATCACCTCGTGATCCTCGCCCAGGAGGGGAAGGAGCGACTGCACGGCCCGGCCGATGGTGCCGTTGCACTGCTCCTGGAACTGGCTCCTTGCCTCCTCGGGCAGGGCCCGATAGCCCTGCACCACGTGCTCCACCCAGAAGGGCAGGTATGAGGGCTCCACCTTTTCCTTCGGGTAGACGTACCCTTCAAGCGCCCCGGCCTTGGCCGCAAATTCGTAGATCTCCCGGTATATTCCCATCGGTGCCTCCCTTAAGATAAGACTGTTCTTCCCCCGCCCCTTTGGGGCCGCCGCCCACGCCCCTGGGAGAAGTTATAGCACTGACCGGCCCCATGACGCAACGAGGGACCCTGACGAGCCATACCCGGTCGAAGGCCGGGGAGTTTCCTGAGTTCCTCCGGCACATGTTGAGGGGCATGCGGAAAGGGTCGAAAAAAATAGCCTGCACAGGCAGGGCGGAGGCCTTTCCGGGAGCGAGCTATGCGGGAGCCTCTCGGAACCCGGCTTAAGGCGGGAGGAGCGGTGCGCCCAAGCGCACAAATTCGGATGTGTGAGCAAAACGGGAGATTCAATGCCATATGGCCTTGCCGCGAGTTCCGAATTTGAGCGGTGGGAGCCTTTAGCAAGGGTGAGAGGCGGACGCCGGGTACCCACGCCGCATAGCGGCGTGGGTGGGAGCGCCGGGAACGCCGGAGTCCTGCCGGGACAAAAACTGAGGAAGCTCCGGAGTGAAGGCCCCGTCGACGCCCCGGCCGATCACAAGCCCGGCAGCCGGTCGGCAGGGGGCGCCAGCCTTTGGACCCTCTCCGCCATGATGTTGCGCAGCCCCTCCTTTTTTTCCACTCTCCCCTCTATGACAATGAGGGGCGAAAGGCGCACGATCTGCCGGTAGGCGCCGTAGATATCGGGGCGAAGGACCACATTGATGAGCCCCTCCTCATCTTCGAGGGTGAGAAAGGCAAACCCCTTTGCCGTGGGAGGCATCTGGAGGCAGACAATAAGGCCTGCCACCCTGACGCCCTTTCCCGAAGGGCACCCCTCGAGGGCGGAGCTCTTCACCGTCCCCATCCTCATCAGGGTCTCCCGGTAGTGGTCGAGCACGTGTCCCCGTGCGGAAAAGCCATGGACGGCATACTCCGCGGCCAGCTTTTCCTTCCATCCCATCTCGTCGAGGGGGACCCCCTCAATCTCCTCCAGATCCATGCCGCCCCTGCTGTAGGCATCGAGAAAGCCCGATTTCCAGAGGACCTGCCTCCTCGACCCCTCGATCACGTCGAAGGCGCCTCCCGCAATGAGCCCCTGGAGTGCGTCCCTGTCGAGGCGCGTCCTCCGGTAGAAGTCCTTGAAGGAGGTGAACGCCCCCTGCTCTCTGGCCCTCAGGATCCGCCCGGTCCGCTCCTCCCCCAACCTCCTCACGTACCGGAAGCCGATCCTGAGGCTGCCCCCCTCCACGGAACAGGGCCACAGGCTGCGGTTGATATCGACGGGCAGTATGGTGATCCCGTGCCGCTTCGCATCGCCCACGATCACCTCGGGTAGGTAGAAGCCCATGGGCTGGTTGTCAAGGAGGGCGCAGTAGAACTCCACGGGATAGTAGGTCTTGAGGAAGGCCGACCGATAGACGAGGATAGCGAAGCTCATGGCATGGCTCTTACAAAAGCCGAACTCGGCAAAGCCGCCGATGAGGTCGAAGATCCTGTCGGCCGTGGGCTCCCCTATGGCCCTGGCCTTCGCCCCCTCGATGAAGCGCACCCTCCACTTCTGCACCTCCGAGAAGGCGTTCTTCCGGCTCATGGCCTTTCTGAGCAGGTTCGCCTCCCCTGAAGAGAATCCGGCAACTGCCATGGCCACCTGGAGTATCTGCTCCTGGTAGAGGATCACGCCGAGGGACTCATCGAGGATAGGCCCCAGGAGGGGATGAAGGTGGGTGACCGGCTCCAGGCCCTGTCTCCTGCGCAGATAGGGGTGGACCATGTTGCCCTGGAGTGGACCCGGTCTGATGATGGCCACCTCCGCCCCCAGGTCCTCCAGGGATTGCGGCCGGAGCCGGGGGAGGGTCTGCATCTGGGCCCTGCTCTCCACCTGGAAGACCCCCACCGTATCGGCCCGGCTGATGAGCGCGTAGACCGCGGGGTCGTCGCAGGGCAGAGAGTCGAGGCCGAGGTCCATGCCCCGGTGCTCTTTCACCAGGGCCACTGCCTCATCGATCAGGGAGAGCATCCTGAGGCCGAGGAGGTCCACCTTGATGAGACCCGCATCGTCGACGCCGTCTTTGTCCCACTGGCAGACGACCCTGCCCTCGGCCCGTGCCCGCTCGAGGGGGACTATTTCCGAGATGGGGCCGGACGTCACGAGCATGCCGCCCACATGTATGGAGAGATGGCGGGGGAAGTCCCCTATTTTTTCGCACAGCCACCGGAAATGACCCCACCCTTCCGAGCCGAGGAGGTCCCTGAACTCGTCGACCTCCTTCAGGTCCTCCAGTGCGTGAGCGGCACCGTAGGCGCCGATGGACTTTGCCATGCGATCGAGGAGAGGAGCGGGGACGCCGAGGACCTTGCCCACCTCCCGCACCGCGTTCCTCCCCTGGAACGTCACGTACGTGCAGACCATGGCCGTGTGCTCCTCACCGTATTTATCGTAGACGTGGCGGAGCACCTCTTCGCGGCGGTGGGTCGCAATGTCTATGTCGATATCGGGAACGGCAAACTCGTTCAGGAACCTTCCCACGAAAAGTTTGTGCTCCATGGGGTCTACGGGGGTAATGCCGAGCAGATAGGCCACGAGCGAGCTTGCCCCCGATCCCCGCCCCTGGGCTGAAATCCCGTTTTTTCTCGCAAACTCGACAATCTCCCGTACGATCAGAAAATATCCGCAGAGACCCTTCCCCTCTATGAGCGCAAGCTCGTGGAGGAGGCGCCGGGAAACCTCTTCGGGCAGCACGGCTCCGTACCTGCGGCGCGCCGCCTCCAGGGAGAGCCTCTTCAGGCAGGCTGAGGCAGTGGTGCCGGGAGGCAGGTCAAATTCGGGAAAGGAGTAAGACGAAAAATCGAGATCGAAGGTGCATGCCTCTGCGATGGCGGCCGTTCTCTCCATCGCCTCCGGGGGGAGGGCTGGTGAGAGCATGCGCATCTCCTCGCCATTTTTCAGGTAATACTCGGAATTGGCCCGGCGAAAAGGGGCCGAATTGTCGAGGGTCACCCTGTTCTTGATGCAGACGAGCACGTCGTGGAGGCACACCTCGTCCCTCTTCGGGTAGTGGACGTTATTGCAGGCGACAAGGCCCGCTCCGATCACCCGCGCCACCTCCGCAAGCTGCCGGCAAAGGCGGGTGTCCTCGGGGTGGAGGTGGTGCTGCAGCTCGATATACAGGTGAGGACCGAAGAGGTCCCGGTATCTCTGCGCCGCCTCGAGGGCCTCCCCCTTCTTCCCCTGGAGGAGAAGGGCGGGGACCTCGCCCTTCTTGCACCCCGTGAGGCAGATGAGGCCCTCGCAGTAAGGGGCAAGGGCGGAGAGGCTTACCCGGGGGTTCCCCTTGGTGCCGGAGAGGTGGGACCTGGTGATGGCCCTGGACAGGTTCGCGTAGCCGGTCCTGTTTTTCACGAGGAGGGTAATGTGGAAGCCCCCCTCCAGGGTGAGCTCTGCCCCTATGATCGGCTTGATGCCTGCCTTCCGGGCCGCCTTGAAGAACCTGGGGGCACCGTACAAGCCGTCATGGTCGGTGAGGGCGAGGCTGGCCATGCCCGCATCGCGGGCGGCCAGGACGAGCCTCTCCGGAAATGCGGCGCCGTCGAGGAGGGAGAAATTGGAATGGGCATGAAGCTCAACGTACTCACCCAATGTCACACCCAGCCCTGACGGTACCATGCCCCCGTCGCCAGGTCCTCAAATACGGTCACCCGCGCACCGCTTGTCAGCTCCAGGGAGAAGTAGAGCCTCGATACGGGCCTTCGCCACCACTCCTCGTCAATGCGCCACACGTTGAGCACCTCCCTCACCCGGGTCTGCCTCTTCCTGACCCGCACCGCCTCCGGCCGCCCCTTCGGGGCGTACACCTCTATCCGCTCCGGCTCATAAGGAGAAACGATCCCCCTACACCTCCCTGAAGACATACCTTCTCTCCGGCAGACGCGCATCCTTCTCCCCCTCTTCCACCCTGAAAAGGGTCGGCTCCCCGTACCGCGCCGAGAGATACTCCTTCACCCCTTCCAGCTTTTGCGCGAGGCCCGGCCTGCCCTTGAACAGGCCCTCCTGCTCCCCGGTCCTCGAGAGGCCGGAGAGGGAGAGGCGGAAGCCGGTTATTGCGCTTTCTATCGGGAGGGAGGAGAGGGCGCTCATCACCCGCTCAAGCATGCCCCTCTTCGCATCGGTGGCGCGCTTCATCACCAGTGAACATTCGAGACGGTCCCCCGACTGGAGGGAAAGGGCTATCCTTATCTTCCTGCACGACCTGCCCATCTTCGCGAGCTCGGCGCAGGCCGCATCCAGGCTTCCGCCCACCGCCTGCTCGATGCGGTCCATGGTCTCCAGGGGGGCATCGGCCACCGCTTCCTTCTCTACTTCCCTTCGCCTCGGTCTTTTCGGTATCCGCCCGGTCTCATCGATCCCGCCCGCCATTTCCCACAGGGACCTTCCCGCCCTTCCGAACTGGGAGGAGAGGTGCGCGCAGGTGAGGGCGGCCAGCCTGCCCAGGGTGGTCAGACCGAGCAGGGCAAGGCGCTCCTTTATCTCCTCATCCAGGGGCAGGACATCCAGGGGCAGGGGGGCGAGGAACCTCCTCTCCGTGCCCGGGGGGATCACGAGCACAGGCGAGGCGCGGTATGCGGCCTGCCGGGCAAGAAATCTCGAATTGCCCATGCCTACGCCGGCTGCCAGGCCGCATACCCGGTCGAGCATGGCGACGAGGGCCGCTCCAAGCCGGCCCTCTCCCTTAGAGAAGCGACTGCTCCTCGTGACGTCGAGGTAGGCCAGGCCGACCTGCGCCGATTCGATGCGCAGGGCAAACGCCCCGAGCTCGTAGAGCACCTGCTCCCACGCATCGTCGTAGCCTCCCTCCCTCATGGGGAGAAAGGCGGCCTCGGGGCACAGGTGGGAGGCCTCCGAAAGGGGCATGCCGGGCCGGACGCCCCGCTCGCCCGCCTGATCGGAGCAGTCTATCACCGGGGCCTGGTCGAAGGGCGTGCCGCCGATCACAAGGGGCCCCTCGAGGCCGCGGCAGAGCTGCTTCTCTACCTGGAGGGGGAAATGAGGAATAGCGATGCAGGCGACCCTCATGGAGGGTAATATAGAACATGTGTACTAATTTTGCAAGCTTTTTAAGGGTGAGGTTTTTAGGTGTGGATTCTGATAACGCCGATGACCTTCCCCTGGATCTCGACATTCTCCGCAGGCTGATAGAGGGGCACCATGTAGGGGTTGCAGGGCTGAAGCCTTACTTTCCGGTTCTTCTCGAAATAGACCTTCTTCAGGGTCACCTCCTGCTCCTTCCTGAGCCACGCCGCGACCACATCGCCGTTCTTTATCTCGCCGGTCTGCTCCATCACCACGATATCGCCGTCGCCGATCATGGCATCCACCATGGAGTTGCCCTGCACCCGGAGGGCATAGACCCGTCTCCCGCCCCTCGCGATCTCGGGGGGCACCCCTATCCTCTCGGCGGTGCTCAGGGTTTCCGTGGTGGGGACGGGCAGGGGATGGCCTGCGGCGATGCGCCCGAGGAGGGGCACGGTCGCCACGTCCTCCTCGACCCGTATGGCCCGGAACTTTTCCTTTCCCCTGGTGATGGCGCCCTCCCGCTCCAGGGCCTTCAGGTGGTGCTGGACCACGGAGGGGCTGCTGATGGAGCAGTTCCGGGCCACCTCCCTTATGGTCGGGGAGTACCCGTGCGTCTCCCTGAACCTCCTGATGAACTGGAGGATCTTATCCCTCGTGGCGCTCTGGCGGGTCATGATACTAGGACAAATATACTATTCAAGCAGGGGGAAGTCAAGGGGCAGGACAAAGACCCTTGGGAAATTCAGGCGCCAGCGATAAGAGGGGCGAGGGGGGTCCTTGAGCGCGACCCGCCAAATTCGCGAGCACCGGCAGGAAATGCGGAATGACCTACACCTCGCCTACCTGCCATTCTTCGTAGTGGCGCGGCTCCAGCTCCGCAATGAACCGCGACGGCTTGAGCATCACCTGGCCTATCTGCTTCTCGAAGAGGAGGAGGGGGTAGCAGAGGTAGAGCTGATCCATGGCCCGCGTCGCCGCCACATAGAAGAGGCGTCTTTCCTCTTCGGTCGCGCCCTCTTCCACGGCCTTCGGGTTGGGGAACCTGCCCTCGGCGCACCAGATGAGAAAAACCGCCTTCCACTCCAGTCCCTTTGCCTGGTGGATCGTGCTCAGGACGACCCTCTCCGCCTCCTCGTCGCCGCCCGATGCCACTTCCTCGCCGCTCATGCCGCCCATGAGGGAGAGGTCGCTCAGGAACGTGATGAGGGAGTCATACCCGGTGGAGAAGTTGATGAGCTGGCCGATGTCCTCAAGCCGGTTCTCGTGGTTCGGGTAAGTATACGTGAGATACTCCGTATAGCCGTGTTTGAGCACGGCAGAGATCATTTCGGCGGGGGAGTCGTATTTGTGCAGCTCCTCGAGCTCCCGGAAGAGCCTGGACCACGTCTCGACGGTCTCCCCGGGGATGCCCCTGAACTGCTCCGCTATCTTCTGCGTGGTGAAGAGGGCGAGGGGGTCCTGGAAGGTCCTGACATACTCGTAGACACGGTCGGCCGTCTTTTTCCCTATGCGGGGGGACATCTTGAGGATCCTCTTCCACGCGATCTCGTCCGTGGGGTTTATCATCACCCTCAGAAAGGCCACCACGTCCTTGATATGGGCCTGCTCGAAGAACCGGAGCCCGCTCCTGATCTCGAAGGGTATGTCCCGCCGGGTCAGCTCCATCTGCAGTTCCATGCAGTGGTAGTGGGCACGGTAGAGCACGGCTATCTCACTGAGGAGCACGCCTTCATCGCGCAGATCGAGGATGCGCTGGGCAACGAATTCCGCTTGCTGGATGACGTCCCGCAGCGGGGTGACCACGGGCGCGATGCCTCCCGTCTTGACCGCCTTGAGGCTCTTCTCGAACTGGCGCATATTGTGGGAGATGGAGTTGTTGGCAAGGTCGAGGATCTCAGGGGTGCTCCGGTAGTTCGTCTCGAGCCTGTAGATGCGCGCCTCCTCGTAGCGCTTCGGAAATTCGAGAATATTTTGAAAATTGGCACCCCTGAAGGAATAGATGCTCTGGGCGTCATCGCCCACCACCATGACGTTCCTGTTTATCAGACCCATGAAATCGACTATCTCGGCCTGGATCCTGTTTGTGTCCTGGTACTCGTCCACGAGGATGTGGGAAAAGGCGGCCGCGTAATACCGGCGCAACGACTCATCCTCGCCGAGGATTTTGTGCCAGAAATAGAGAAGGTCGTCGAAATCCATCGCGTTGGCGGCTCTCTTCTTCTCACCATAGCCTTTCCGGATCAGGTCGATCTCGTCGAGGATGTCCAGGAAGTAAGGAAACTTCCGACGGATCGTCTCCTCAAGGCTCTCCATGGTGTTGACCCCGTAGCTGAATATCTCCTTCAGCACCTGCCCTTTGGGGAACCGCCTCTCCTTGCTGTCAAGCTTGGCGTCTTTCGCCACCAGCTCGATGATGTCCTTCGCGTCCTCGTTGTCGAGTATGGTAAAGCCGGGCGTGAAGCCCAGCTGCCTCGCCTGGTGGCGCAGGATCAGGTTGCCAGCGTGGTGGAACGTCCCGCCCCATAGGGAGCGCGTATCCGTCTTTACGAGGTGCTCCACCCTGTGGAGCATCTCCCGGGCCGCCTTGTTGGTAAAGGTGAGGAGGAGGATGCGCTGCGGCGGCACGCCCCGCTCCAGGAGCCTGGCGACCCTATAGGTCACCACCCTCGTCTTGCCGCTCCCCGCCCCGGCGATCACCAGTATGGGACCGTCAGGGGCCGTCACCACTTCAAGCTGCTCCCGGTTCAATTCCTTCTCGTAGTCGAGGAGGGCCTTCCTGGGCGAGAGATCACGGTGGAGCGTATACCTTTTCATGCGCAAAGAGTATGCGATAGAAGGCCCGGCCTGTCAATGGGGAGGCCCGCGGCCGGCAGGGCAAGCGCATTTGGAAACTGTCTACCTCCCGGACCGTATGACACCCGTTCCCTCGCGCGTTAAGGCTCCACTCCCGACCATCGTAGGGCTCCTCATCGCTTGATGTGCGCGGTGTAGTGCGGGCAGAGAAGATCGGGCACGCACATCATCCTGCGGAACGCTCTGCTCCGCCAACGCTGGTGAGCGGTCGTTCCGCATACGTGCTCAGGAAGGGCGCCATACGGTCTCGCTCAAGTTGGGGGTTCCAAATGCGCTTGCCCTGGGTCTGGAGGGGTAAATTATGGTAATGGCCGGGGTGGTATGGTATAAATCGGGGAGAGAGGAAGGTGCCCCATGCAAGGCGTAAGGATGCGCGCCATGGTACTGGAGGAGCCGGGCAGACCGCTCGTGGAGCGCATGCTTCCCGTGCCCGAGCCGGGACCCGAACAGGTACTGGTGCGGGTCCATGCCTGCGGCGTGTGCCGCACGGACCTCCACGTGACCGACGGGGAGTTGCCCGACCCGAAGCTGCCCCTCATCCCGGGCCACGAGATCGTCGGGACCGTGGTGGAGACAGGGGAGCGGGCTGCCTCATTTTATCCCGGGGAGCGGATCGGCATACCCTGGCTGGGCTCGACATGCGGCCATTGCCGCTACTGCGGCACCATGCGTGAGAACCTCTGTGATTCACCCCTCTTCACCGGCTACACCCTGGACGGCGGCTATGCGGAATACACCGTCGCCGACCACCGGTACTGCTTCCGTCTACCCCCCTCTTACGGCGATGCCGAGGCTGCCCCCCTCCTCTGCGCGGGATTGATAGGGTACAGGTCATACCGCATGATAGGGGAGGCGGTGGAGACCCTCGGCATCTACGGCTTTGGGGCGGCAGCCCACATTATAGCCCAGGTGGCCCGGCACCAGGGGAAGCAACTCTATGCGTTCACCAAGCCCGGTGACGGGGAGGGACAGTCTTTTGCCCGGAGGCTCGGCGCGGTCTGGGCAGGCGATTCTACATCCAGGCCGCCCAAGGAGCTCGATGCGGCCATCATCTTCGCCCCTGTGGGCCCCCTCGTGGTGGAGGCCCTCAAGAGCACGGCAAAGGGGGGCACGGTCGTCTGCGCCGGCATCCACATGAGTGCCGTTCCTTCTTTTCCCTACCGGCTGCTCTGGGAGGAGCGGATCATACGGTCCGTTGCCAACCTGACGAGGCGGGACGGGGATGAGTTTCTCTCTCTCGCCCCCGAGGTGCCCGTAAGAACGGAGGTGGAGCGCTTCGGCCTCGGCGAGGCCAACGAAGCCCTAAGGCGGCTCCGCTCCGGAGAGATCCAGGGGGCGGCCGTTCTGGTCATGACGTGACCGGGGAGGCGCTCTTCTTCGGCTCCTCCAATTTTATCACGGGGACAAAACGGGTTTCCCCGCCCTTGCCCTCCAGGCCCAGCAGTTCGTTCCCCTCGAAGTTGATCCCTGTACCCCCCGGCTCCACCATTCCCAACGATAGCCCGTGCGGTGTCTCACCCGCGACCCACTTCGTGGGTGCCCCGGGACTCCGTCCATAAGGCGGGTTCCCGAGACACTCCCGCAATGCTTTAGCTCAGGGAAGGTTCCGCCGTGTCCGAGGGGATACCAATCGGCACTTTATTTTGCGGAATGCTCCAAGGATGCGGCAGGGGGGTGCAACGAATTGTCGGCCATCGACCCAGGTCATGGCGGGCAGGCCACCTTCCGGGTTAAGCTGTAGAATAGCAAAGGAGGCACATGGCGAGGGAGCCGTCAAGGAAAGAAAAAAAGGAGATAAAGGTCCTGGCGAGATTCATCGAGATCTTTTGCCGCGCGAAGCATGGGGCGGCGAAGGCCCCCTTTACCCTCAAGGCGCCGGCCATAGAAGACCTACGGAAACGGCCTGTCGTGCTCTGCCCGAAGTGCACGCGCCTCCTCCGGTACGGCCTGGCCATGCGGCTGCAATGCCCCCATGACCCGAAGCCCATGTGCAAGAGGTGCCCTGATCCCTGCTATCGCGCCGAGTACAGGGAAGAGATCAGGGAAGTGATGAGATTCTCCGGGATGTACCTCGTGAAGCGGGGGAGGATAGACCTTCTTTATCACTATTTCAGATGAAGCGCGCCTCTTTTGCGCTCCGTCCCCTCGCCGCCCCTCGGGGGCAATCAGGCCGCCTTTTTCCGCGAGCCCGCACGCCCTTCAGGATCGGCCTCGTCCGCGGCGGCGGGGCAAGGGGGATCATTCGAGGCTTATCGAGAGGTGCCTCCCTTCCTTGTCCCTGACCTCCATCACCTCACCTTTTTCCTGGGCCACAGACTGGACCAACAGCTCTTGCGGCGCCGCCACCACATGCTCGCGCTCGGCCCGGTCCTTTCCCACGGCTACAGTAAGGGAATCGCCTTTTCCGGGAGGATTGTAGGTTATGGAGAAGAGGGGGGAAGCTTGCTCCATGTCATTTTTTTGGGCCGCAAGATTAGTCAGATTGCGGTTTTTCGTCGTGAGAATCTTCAAGGGCCGACCCCTTGAGCTTCTGCTCATCCAGGCATGCCTTTCCATCTTTCGTGACGCGGACGACACCGGCTTGAATGAGTGCCTCGACAGCATAGGGCTTGTAATCCTTGGGTTTTAACAATGGTCTTTGGGGTCTCGGAACACGAAGAACGGCGTTGCCGGAATATGCGGACGACCTTTGCGATTGCCCCTCTCAGGAGAAAACCGCGGATGAGCAAAACTGCCCCGAAACCGAGTATCACCATGATTGCAACTAACAGAGGGTCTAATACCGATTTTATTTCGTGCATATGAACCCGACTGCCGAATTCTCCACCGCAAGGCCGGCCGCGTACATTTCCGAGTCCTGACCCCTTGATACCATTTCAGGAGCCCATCACTGTCGCTTCCTATGGCATGCAGCAACAAAGGACGCGCGAGCGAGACATGGATAATCGGACAATGAGTTCACTCCTTTTTTTGCTCTAGCATGGACCGTATCGCCTGCGCTATTTCCCTTCGGTTGAAGGGTTTCATAAGCAGTTTCACACCGAGGGCCTTTGCCTTCGCCGGCGAAATCGTCTCACTATATCCTGTAACCAGGATAATCGGGGTGTCGGGTCGGACATCGAGGAGCTTTCCGGCCAGGACCATCCCTGTCATCCGGGGCATGGTCTGGTCCACGATCACCACGTCGAAGCGATCCGGGTGGTCGCAGAACATCTCCAACGCCTGACCACTGTCGGTCGTACCGATAACGGTGTAGCCGAGCGGCTCCAGCATGCCCTGAGCCATCTCAACGAGGGCCACCTCGTCGTCGACCACCAGAATCCGTGCTGCTCCCCCTGGAATCGGTCCCGCCGACTCCTCCTGGGGCACTACATCGCCTTGAGCCTTCGGGAAAAAAAGGCTGAAGACAGAGCCTTTCCCCGGCTCGGTGGAGACGGTGATACCCCCCTTGAGGCCTTTGACGATCCCGTAAACGACCGACAGTCCCAGGCCGGTTCCCTGCCCCTGGCCTTTTGTCGTAAAAAAGGGCTCGAAGATCTTCTCTTTCACGCCCGCTTCCATACCTGTTCCCGTGTCGGTAACCGTGAGCTCCACATAGGCGCCCGGAGCCATGTCTCTCTCGGGCAAAGCGTCTGCGGGAGAAAACTGGGCATCTGCCAGGCCGATTTTCAAGATCCCGCCGTGTTCCCGCATGGCATGGGCTGCGTTGGTCCCGAGATTCATGAGCACCTGCTGCATCTCCGACGGGCTCGCCAGTATGGTCTCCGACTCCGTCCCGATGTCGAGAACGATCTGGATGGTTGACGGGAGAGAGGCCCGGAGCAACTTGACCGTTTCCCTGATGAGCGGCGTGAGGGACAGAGGCTTCGGCTCACCCTGGGTCTTCCGGCTGAAGGCAAGGATCTGCTTGACCAGGTCTCTTCCCCGCATGCCGGCTTTGAGCACCTGCTGCATGCTCCGCTTCAGGCGCGTGCCCTTCATCGCCTCGTCGATCGTCATCTCGGTGAAGCCGATGATCGCCGCGAGGATATTATTGAAATCGTGGGCGATGCCGCCGGCAAGGGTCCCGATGGCCTCCATTTTGTGCGCCTGCCTGAGCTGGTTCTCCAGGTTCATCTCTTCGGTGATATCACGGGAGACACCCAC
>Ga0326727_10015204_pt1 | contig 16591 bp, 17 predicted proteins | sample MB2enrmetagenome_FD_207643 | JGI IMG/M metagenome (GOLD analysis project Ga0326727, IMG submission 207643) | Lab enriched peat soil microbial communities from McLean, Ithaca, NY, United States - MB29MY | ecosystem: Environmental > Terrestrial > Soil > Wetlands > Peat | place: USA: New York...
ACAGACTGAAGTCTGTGTTACCGGGGCATTTTCGAGGCATAGTCTGAATCTTCGCGGTCCGCGAAGAATTGTAGAGTAGGCCTTTGGCCTGCTCGTGGGGCAGACCATCGTCTTTTGTGGTCTGCCCTGGCTGCGCAGCAGCCGTTTGCGGCTTGCCGCTATACGGAGTAGGCCTTTGGCCCATGGGCGCTAACGTAGCCATTAATGTTCATTCATCGCCGCAAGCGGTTGGCAACGCAATCAATATCCACCACAATAGGCAAGCGGCGGTGATGACTTATTTGCGCCCAGCAAGTCATTCTGAACATTCTTTCATGGTTAAGTTAGCGCCTATGGGCCTTCGGCCTGCGAGCGCCCCGCTGCGCGGTTACCATTTTTCAACCAAACGGTACCAATGCTTGGGGGCATAATTAGCATACATGGAGAGAGGAGTCGTCTGCGCAACCGCCATCCTGTTGGCGTGGTGCCCTTGCGTCTCAGCCTTAAACCCCTCTCTCGACATCAATCAATACGCGCACAGATCGTGGACGATCTTCGAAGGCTTTTTCGAAGGCCGCATCACCGCAATCGCTCAGACGCCCGACGGTTATCTCTGGCTCGGCACGGAATTCGGCTTGCTCCGCTTCGATGGCGACCGCAACGTCCCATGGCCGCCGCCCGCGGGTGAGCGCCTCCCCAGCCGCAATATTCGAAGCCTGCTCGCCGCGCGCGATGGGCATCTTTGGATCGGCACGCGGGAAGGGCTCGCCAGTTGGAAGGACGGAAAGCTGGCTCGCTACGCGGAACTTGCCAATCAGGATGTGCAAGCGCTTCTGGAGGATCGTGAAGGAATGGTATGGGCCGGCGGGAGCGGGAAAATCTGCGGGATCGAGAGCGCCGGCGCCGTCCAGTGCCACGGCAGTTTTGGCCGTAGCATCTCCGCTTTATACGAGGACGGCGGAGGCAATCTCTGGGTGGGCTGCACAACCGGGCTGTGGCGATGGAAGCCCGGCCCTGCGAAACTCTATCCGATGCCGGACACGCCGCTGGGCGTAATCGAAGCCGACCACGGCTCGCTGCTGATCGCCATGCACGGCGGTACCAGAAAATTCGTTGCCGGGAAAGCCGAGAAATATCCGATTCCGGGCGCGGGGAGGCAGTTTAATCCGGGCAGGCTGCTGCGGGATCGCAACGGCAGTCTGTGGGTGGGAACCAACGGCCAGGGCCTCTTGCATACGCACCAGGGGCGGACGGATGTGCTGACTCACGGCGAAGGTCTCTCGGGCGATATCATCGAAGCTCTGTTTGAGGATCGTGAAGGCACTATTTGGGTAGCCACCAATGACGGCCTCGACTCCTTTCGCGAATTCGCCATCCCGACCATTACGGTAAAGCAGGGTCTGTCCAATGCCGGCGTTTTTTCCGTCCTGGCCGGCAGGGATGGCAGCGTTTGGATTGGAACGGATGATGGCCTGAACCGATGGAAAGACGGCCGGATTACGATTTACCGCAAACGAAGCAGTGGATTGCCGGATGATGTCGTGGAGTCCCTCTATCAGGACGATCGCGGCAGAATCTGGGTCTCCACCAATGGCGGGACCGCCTGCTTCGAAAACGGCCGGTTTACTCCCGTAAGCGGGGCGCCGAGCGGATTGATGCATACTATCGCCGGGGACAGTTCGGGGAATGTCTGGATCAGCGACGAACGGAGTCTGCTTCATCTGGTCGACGATCGTGTGGCCGGCGAGATCCCCTGGGCCACACTGGGACGCACGGACTACGCTTGGGTTTCACTTTCCGATCCTGCGCGGGGCGGTCTATGGTTTGGATTCTATCGGGGCGGCGTGGCGTATTTTAAGGACGGCCAGGTCCGCGCATCGTATGGAGCCGCCGGCGGGTTGGGCGAAGGCAGTGTCAGCGCCTTTCAATCCGATCGGGACGGCGCACTGTGGGCCGCAACCGTGGGCGGACTGAGCCGGCTGAAGAACGGCCGTGTCGAGACGCTGACCAGCCAGCATGGATTGCCCTGCGATGCGGTTCACTGGGTGATGGAAGATGACGACCGTTCCCTCTGGCTGTACATGGACTGCGGCCTGGTGCGCATTGCCCGGCGAGAGTTGGACGCCTGGGTTGACCATGCGAAGGGGACAATCGAGGTCACGGTTTTCGACAGTTCCGACGGAGTGAGGAGCCATGCCGGCATTAGCAGCTACAGCCCGCGCGTCACCAGGTCCGCCGACGGAAAACTGTGGTTCCTGCCCTGGGACGGCGTCAGCGTCATCGATCCGCGACACCTGGCCTTCAACCAGCTCCCGCCGCCGGTACACATCGAGGAAGTGAAGGCGGACGGCAAGACCTACTGGCAGAATATAACCGGGGCGGCATCCTCGCACCTGCGCCTGCCCCCGCTGGTGCGCGATCTGGTAATCGACTATACCGCGTGTACCTTTATCGGGAGGAGGAAGATCCGTTTTCGCTATAAGCTGGAGGGCCAGGACCCGGAGTGGAGAGAGGTCGTCAACGACCGCGAGGTGCAAGTATTCGAATCTGGCTCCACGCCACTACCGCTACCGCGTCACCGCCTGCAATAACAGCGGGGTGTGGAACGAAGCCGGCGACACCATCGAATTCTCTATCGAGCCGGCATACTACCAGACCACCTGGTTCCTGGCGTCGTGCGTGGCCGCTTTTTTCGGAATCCTCTGGGCGCTGTACTGGTACCGGGTCCATCAGATCGCGCATGAATTCAACGTGCGGCTGGATGAACGGGTCAACGAGCGCGCGCGTATCGCCCGCGAGATACATGACACCCTGTTGCAGGGCTTTCAAGGGCTGATGCTTCGCTTCCAATTGGTAGATGGGCTGCTTCCCGCGCGTCCGGACGAAGCCAAGCAAGCGCTCGAAAAAGCTCTCGACAAGGGAGACGCGGCGATCGTCGAGAGCCGGGATGCCATTCAAGCTTTGCGTACTCCGACGATAATTGGCCATGACCTGGCGGCGTCGGTCGCGGCATTGGGCGAAGAACTGGGCTCTGGGGATTCGGCGGCCTTCCGGGTGACGGTGGAGGGCCCGCCACGGGAAATCCATCCGGTTCTGCGCGACGAAATCTATCGTATTGCCCGCGAGGCGGTGCGCAATGCGTTCCGCCACGCGCAGGCGAGCCGCATCGAGGCCGAAATCACCTATAGCGAACAACTGCTCCGGGTGCGTATCCGGGATAATGGTCGCGGCATCGAAAAGGAAATCGTGGAAGCAGGACGCGACGGGCACTACGGTCTCGCTGGTATGCGGGAGCGCGCGAAAAAGATCGGCGCGCAGTTGAGTATCTGGACCGGAGTGGGGGCCGGCACGGAAGTGGAACTGACCATCCCCGGGTCGATCGCTTATGGGACGGCTCCTCGCGGCAGGTTTCGGTTATTTGCAAGGAAGGTCGGATGATTCGAATTCTCGCGGTGGACGACCACCAACTGCTCCGTGAAGGCATCGCCGCGCTTCTCGCCAGCCAGGCAGACATGGAACTGGTCGCGGAAGCCGCCAACGGGCGCGAGGCGATCGAGCAGTTTCGCAAACACCGTCCGGACGTCACCCTGATGGACATTCAGATGCCGGAGATGAGCGGCATCGATGCCTTGGGCGCGATTCGCGGCGAGTTTCCCGAAGCGCGCATCGTGGTTCTGACGACCTATGCCGGCGACGTACAGGTGATGCGCGCCCTCAAAGCCGGGGCGCGGGGTTACCTGTTAAAAAGCCTTTTGCGCAAGGAGTTGCTGGAGACCATTCGTGCGGTCCATGCCGGGCAAAGGCGTGTGCCGCCTGAGCTGGCGGCCGAAATCGCCGAGCATGCCAGCGATGATCTCCTGACCCCACGGGAAATCGATGTCCTGCGATTGATCGCCGCCGGGAACGCCAATAAAGAGATCGCGGCTCAACTTTCGATCACGGAGGAGACGGTGAAGGGCCACGTCAAGAATATTCTCGCCAAACTCGGCGCAAATGACCGGACCCACGCGGTCACGATCGGGTTGAAGCGCGGGATTATTGAGCTGTAATAAAGATTAACGGTGGACGATTCGCGGAAACTCCGGCCAATCGATCAATTCACATTCTGTTGCATGGGCATTGTGCGGCGACATGGCGCAGACACTTTCCACTGACCACCCTCCCGTGCGTTGCCTGTAACCCCATGTGGAATAGGCTTTAGCCTGTGCTTGACGGAGCACGGCGGAGCCGGCGACCGTGTGCCTGCTCCACAGTCAGTGTCGCTAGAGACTGCCCCAAGGGCGGACTCCCGCTCGTGTCCGCTGGATCGATCCTCGTCAGAGCTGCTCAATCGTTAGCCCTAAGCGTAGGGATACGCTAGGCTGAGCCACGGCTGTGAAGGAGCGTTGTGATGCCAGAGCCCCTCGCTACCGCTCCTTCACAGTCACGCCTCAGTAGGATGTCGCACACGCACCAGGTCCCCCTCGAAAGAGGGGGGCGCTTGAGTTTGCACATTTTCTCCTTGCTGAGCCGCCTGGTGGGGCAGCCAATTCTGGCTGCACCCGGCTTTCAGCCGGTTCGGGCCCCCTCGAAAGAGGCGGGCGGGGTCTATGCCTTTGGGGGTTTCGAACCATGTTACGGAACACCTAACATCAGCATGGGCGAGTTTTTCTGCAACGTTTATTTTCGACATTTCCCGACGCTGCGCCCGGAACAGGGCTTCTGTGCCTGCGGATTGGGGCTGGAGTGCCTCTCGTGCTCTACGGAGTCGCGGCGCTACCGGCAGTCAGCCTGGATCTGGCCGCGGCCACCGCCGGACTCTTTCTTCTCGCCGGTTTGTGGACGCCCATCGCCGGAACATTGATGGCAGCGGCTGAAGGCTGGATCGCTTTCTCGCGGCATTCCTCCCAGGCCGATCTTTCTGCTCACCTCCTGTTGGCGGTTATCGGAGCGGGTCTGGCACTGCTCGGCCCGGGCGCGTGGTCCGTCGATTCCCGCCTTTTTGGCAGAAGACGTTTCGATATCGGGAACGGGACGCATACCCCCCTAAAGTAGTGTCGCGCTCCCTCACTATCCAGTCGGACTCGTGACTCCATTTAGGGTTGTTCGCCCGCGGAACCGGGAGCACAATCGTTTATAAGACGAGAGAAACCGGCAACCATGAACGTAGGCAACATCAGTTCCGTTCCAGATTTCCAGCCAGCGCACCACACCGTGGCCAGCGCCGGCACGAAGGAGTTTCCGCCCTTCGGGCTGGATCCGGCCAATCAGTGTCTCTGGAGAGACGGCCAGCGCGTCCTTTTGAAGCCCAAGCCATTCGCTATTCTGCACTATTTGGTGGATCACGCGGGACGGCTGGTGACGCAGGAAGAGCTTCTCCGTGCGCTGTGGCCCGATACGTACGTTCAGCCCGAGGTTTTGAAGCGCCACATCTTCGAAATCCGGGACGTGCTGGGCGACGATCCCAAGCGCCCTACTTATATCGAGACCCTGTCCCGGCGCGGCTATCAGTTCATTGCGCCGGTTCGCAAGACCGTCCCGGCGGAACCCGCGGCCGGGGATGTTTCCGCAACCACACTCGTGGGAAGAGATCGCGCGCTCGGTGAGTTGCAATCCAAACTTCAAAAAGCAATCGGAGGACAACGGCAGATCGTCTTTGTCACTGGCGAGCCGGGCATCGGGAAGACCACCCTGGTCGACGAATTTCAGCGGCAGGCTTGGGCGCATAGCGTCATTCGTATGGCCAGGGGCCAATGCGTGGAAGGCTATGGAGGCAGGGAAGCTCATTTTGCGGTGCTGGAAGCACTCGGTAAGCTGTGCCGCGGCCCTGAAGGAGACTCCGTGATCCGCATCCTGGCTGCCCAGGCTCCTTCCTGGCTGGTCCAGTTTCCCGCGCTGGTAAGAAGCGATCAGCGCACCATGCTGCAGCGTGAAATCCAGGGCGCGACCAGGCAGAGAATGCTACGGGAGATCGCCGATGCCCTGGCGACCATCGCCTCGGAAAGTCCCCTGTTACTAGTCCTCGAAGATCTGCATTGGGCGGACCACTCCACGGTCGATCTCATTTCCGCTCTGGCGCGTGGCAGAAGCGCTACCAAGCTGATGGTCATCGGCACCTTTCGTCCGGTGGACGTCGCGTTCTCGGACCATCCTCTAAAAACCGTCAAGCAGGACCTGCTGATACACAGGCTTGTGTCGGAGCTGCCTTTGGAGCCGCTGGGGGAAAAGGAAATAGCCTTGTACCTCGCCGGCGTATCACCGGACGCCGCTGTATCAAAGGACTTGGTTGCGCTGCTCCACTGGCACTCGGATGGCAATCCGCTGTACATGGTGGGAGCCTTGGAGAATATGGCTCAGCGGGGTTTCGCCGCACGCGAGAACGGAATCTGGCGGCTCAAGGTGCCGGTTGAAGAGATCGCTCTGGAAGTGCCGGAGAATCTACGCGCCATGATCGAAATGCAAATCGAACGCCTGACCGCGGAGGAGCAGCTGGCGCTGGAGGCCGCTTCCATTAATGGGGTGTCGTCTTCGGCCAGTGTCAGGGCTATCCCCGCGACGCTGGACGAAGAGAAATTCGAAGGCCTTTGTGAAGAGATGTCGCGCCGGCGCCATGTGTTGAAGTGGGCGGGATCGCGCCAGTTCCCGGACGGGACCGTCTCTCCGTGGTACCAGTTAGTCCACGCCCTATACCGCGAAGTGCTATATCGGCGGCAATCGCCGGTGCGCAGGGCGAAGCTGCACCTGCTGGTCGGCGAGCAACTGGAGGCGCTCTGCGGATTGCGGCCCGGTGAAGCGGCTCCCAAGTTGGCGCATCACTTCGAAGCGGGTGGAGACCGGCTGCGTGCCAGCCCCTACCGGCAGCTTGCTGTGGATACCGCCGTCCGGCGGTGTGAGACTCGTCAAGTGGTGGAGATTCCTGAGTATTCCTGATCTGAGATCAGGCGGACCGGCCCCGCACGGGTAAACTACGCCATACCCGATCGCCTCAGAGTGTCTTAGTCTAATGGAGGCCGTCAACTCCCCGGGGACGTGCAGAACTTCGATGGCTTCCTCGAGGTAATTGGAACGATCCCGGCAGTCAGTTGCGCCAGACCCCCGTTGCCTTTTGACGAACAATTGACGAATTTCGGGCCAGGGGGCGCAATCTCCAGCGGGCGGGAGCAGGCGAAAACGCTTGTTCCACAACCAGGAATCAATCGTTTGCAAGCCTTGTACTGCTAATAGTCTGAATCTTCGCGGCCCGCGAAGAATTCTGTAGAGTAGGCCTTGCGGCCTGCTCGTGGGGCAGACCATCGTCTTTCGTGGTCTGCCCGGCTGCGCAGCAGCCGTTTGCGGCTTGCCGCTATACGGAGTAGGCCTTTGGCCTGCGTTGACTAATAGGCACGTGAAATGCACGTAAGGGTGCAATCCAACACAGGCAGTCCCATTCGGGGTTTGGCAATGATTTTACGTGGAATGAAGCGACGGCTATGTCAACCAACCAGCGAACTGCGGCGAAGAACATTCTGATCGTTGACGATGTCCAGGCGAACCGGGAGCTGATTCGTGAGGCGTTGGCCTCCGAGGAGTATCATTTCAGCGAGGCCGAGAGCGCCACCCAGGCTCTGCAGATCATGCGGAATCGGGGGGCGCACCTCGTCATTACAGATGTGAGAATGCCGGGAGACTCCGGTATCGATCTGCTCAAAGAGTTGCACAGCGAGTACCCGGATACGATGGTTATTCTCGTTACCGCGTTCGGCACGGTCGAAAGTGCAGTGGAAGCAATGAAGGCCGGAGCGCGGGATTACCTGACCAGACCGTTTGACCTTGACGAACTGCGATCCATCGTTCAGCATTCTCTGGAACAGTTTGACGTTCGAACGGATGTGCGGGTTCTGCGTAACACGGTGGACAGGGCCCGTGGATTCGACCACATGATCGGCCACTCGCACTCTCTGCTTCAGGTCCTGGACCAGGCCGCGAGAATCGCTCCTACCGATTCGACGGTCTTAATCCAAGGCAAGACGGGTACCGGCAAAGAACTGCTCGCCCGGGGGATTCACTCCAACAGCCGCCGTAACGCCAAGCCATTTATCACGGTCAACTGCGGCGCCATTCCAAGGGACCTCCTCGAATCCGAACTCTTCGGGCACGTGAGAGGATCTTTCACGGGAGCTACGACGGACCGGAGGGGCAAGGCTGAAGCGGCGCATGGCGGGACGCTCTTCCTCGACGAGATTGGGGAAATGCCCCTGGAATTGCAAGTGAAGGTCCTGCGCCTCATCCAGAACGGTGAAATTGAAAAGGTCGGTGCAATCTCCGTCGCCCGCGTGGACATCAGGATCATCGCAGCGACGCACCGCAGCCTCCCGGCGATGGTCGAAAACGGCACTTTCCGCCAAGACCTTTACTACCGTTTGAACGTAGTCCCGCTCACGTTGCCAAGTCTGTGCCAACGCCCGGAGGATATTCCGGAATTGGTGCTGTTCTTTCTTGACCGGAGCCGCGTCAAGTACGGCCGGGAAGATCTCAAGCTGCCTGAACGGCTGCTCAGCCGCTTTTCCGCGTATCCATGGCCTGGCAACATCCGTGAACTGGAGAACATCGTCGAACGGATTGTTCTTCTCACGCCCGGCAATGAGATTGGCCCAGCCGATCTCCCCGCGTTCCTGCAGTCAGACCGCGCTCCGCTCGAAGTCATCAATCTCGATCTCCCGCCCAAAGGGATCAGCTTAGGCGGCCTCGAAAAGGAAGTACTCCTCCGGGCGCTGCGGAAATGCAATTGGAACCAGTCGCAGGCCGCGCGGTATCTTAGCGTGAGCCGTAAGACTCTGATTTACCGCATGCATAAGTACGATCTGGCCGGGCCTGCGCCGTTATGTGTCGCGTGGCCGTCAGATCAGCGCACCCCCACCAAACGCGTGGTCGAAAGAGCATCATGACGGCAGGCGTTGTCTCACACGATAACCGGTACCTGAGACTGCTGGAAGCGGCACCCGACGGAATCATCGAGGTCGATAGCTCCGGCCGGATTGGCCTGCTCAATTCCGAGGTGGAGCGGTTGTTCGGTTACCGGCGAGAGGAACTCCTCGGCCAGCCTGTAGAAATCCTGATACCAGAAAGGTTCCGGGAGCGCTATCGCGCCCATTCCCTCATTCGGCCCACGGGCTCCGGGCTGGACTTGCGGGCGCTGCGCGCAGACGGCACGGAATTTGCCGTGGACATCCGCCTGAGCCCATTCCAAGGAGGGGCGGGACCAGGAGTCATCTGCCTGATTCGGGACGTGACGGATTGCAAAACGGCGGAAGAACAGCTCCAGGAATTGAATCAAAGCCTTGAACAGCGTACCCGCGCGGCGGAGCAAGCCAATCACTTGAAGAGCGACTTTCTCGCCACTATGGGCCACGAACTGCGCACGCCGCTGACCGCGATCGTGGGCTTCTCCGAACTGCTGGCGAAGCAGACCGCCGGTCCGCTTACCGGGAAGCAGGAGCGTTTCGTAGAACATATTAGGCAGAACTCGCGGCTCCTGTTGGGTCTGATCGACGATATTCTGGATCTTGCGAGAATCGAAGCCGGGCGTTCAGAACTGAAAGTCGAGAGCTTTCAGATTAGCGGCGCAGCCGCCGAGGTACTGTCAGCCCTCCGCCCTTTGGCGGCCGCAAAACGGCTTGAGCTGGTGACGGAAATCAGCCCGTCCCTGGTCCTTTATGCCGACCGCGGGCGCCTGAAGCAGGTGCTCTATAACCTGTTGAGCTGCGCCATCAGGTCCACGCCGCAAGATGGGCGCGTCCGTCTGGCCGCGAGGGAGGAAGAATCGCGGTTTCGTTTCTCCGTGACGCATACCGGAACCGGCATACCGCGGGAGGAGCAGGAATCGATCTTCGAAAAATTCTACCAGCCGCCGGCGCAGACGCAGGGCGTCTGCGAAGGATCAGGACTCGGCTTGCCGATCGCGAAACTCCTCGTCGAACGGCACGGAGGCAGGATTTGGGTGGAGAGCGAATCGGGGAAGGGAAGCCAATTCCATTTCACCCTCCCGCGCCGAAGTGGGGCAACCAATCCTGGCTTGGGTGCTTAACCGTTTTGGGGCAGGTCAAATCCCCGTGGGGCAGACCATCGTTGTCTGTGGTCTGCAAGCTATAAGCCGCGGGCCAATGGCGCGCGGCTCACGAGCGCGGGCTGAAAACCGGCAAGCGTTCGTACCACAGACTTCAGTCTGTGTCTTTCCTGTGTGACAGGCTTCAGCCTGTCCGCCGTTTTTTTCAACGGGTGCCCTGCGCAGCAGCTGTCTTTTTCGGGGGCACAACCGGCGGACGACGAAAAACGATCGTCTGCCCCACGAAATCAGCGCTCGGAATTGCTGCTTTCCCCAGAACGGTTAAGCACCATACTCCACAAGGCTCGCAAAACGATTAATTCTTCGTTGTGGAGTAGGCGTTCTCGCCCGCTTTCGCCCGAGGCGGCATATCCTTACTGGTGGCGACCATGCAGACCGGGACCTCGCTGGGACCGCCTTTCGAGTCGTTCATGGAGATCCCGGCGGTAATCGTGCCCGCGCGGGCGGTCCGGGCGCTCAGACCCTGCAAGCCGGACTCCCTGTCCGCGGCCGTATCTGCGCAAAGGGATTTTTCAGGCACGCTATACTGATGCCGCTTGCTGGTGTAGGCCAGACCGATCGCGATAACGGTCACCAGAACAGCCGTCCGTTCAAAGCCACTTAGCGCTATCATATTCAGCGCTTACTTCGGGCCGCCGTAACAGTTGCGCCAGTGGTTACAAGGCACGGATAGTTGAGGATCACTCCATCTCTGTCAATCAGACAAGAGCGTCTTGATTGGAGTTTCTCGTGAGTGACCGTCTCGATTGCTTCAATGAGCTTTTCTTTCGTGAGGACCGGCCCGTAGCCGTCAAACCAGAACTCAAACAGATAGTCGTGCGGTAATTGATCCAGGTTCAAGACCGCTTTTGAATCCGAATCTGGTTTAAGCGCCCACTTAAAGTCATCGGCCAGAATGCCTGACGACAACAAGAGAACCAGTAAGATAGCACTTCTCATTTCCTCGCCTCAGCTCCAGTCCCGATAGAGCAGTTGTGTTTCCAAACAGGCTCGCTGCCAGAGAATTAAGGGACAATCCGGCCCAACACCGTAGCCGGGAGTTGGTTCGCCTGGGAAAGATGCCAGTCGGGGCCGTGATAATCTTCGCGAGCCTCATTCAGCCGCCATTGCAGCAAGGCGTGTTCACCGGGATCGTCAGGCGCGATCTTATCCACCAGAAGCGCTGCCCGGCGCAAACCTCCGCCGACCCACTCGGGTGAATCCAAATAGAAATCAAACAATTCCCGCGCATACTCGCGATTGCCCGGCTCCAGTTCAACTGCTCGCTCGAGATTCCGCTGGGCGTCCCTGGCGTGGTGTGCAGCGCGCAAAGGACCGGCGACTTCCGCCATCCTCGCCGAAGACTTTCCCAGCCAGTAATACAGGCTGGCATCCTCAGGCCGAAACTGCAGCGCCTTCTTAAACGCCCGTGCCGCATCCTTGAACTCACATTCGGCAAAACGTGACCGGCCTGCCTCGGCCCAGTCCGTCTTGTTATCGGGGATGACGAAATGGGAAGCGGCACACAGATTAACCGCGCCGAACAATACGCCTATCGACAGAAGTTTCATTTCCGGTTACCTATATGTTAGAGAACAAAACCAGCGTTCAGGGTTCGAGAAACTTGTTCACGCCGCCGCCAGGCCCCACATTTCAGACGTGCTGGCCTCGCGATAGAACGTAAGAACGGGAGATTCCTGGCTGTGAGTCACGGCAATGCGGTCCCCGCGATGGATCTGGCCCGAGGCCATCAGATTAGACAATGGCTGTACCAGCAGCCGCTCGATGGCGCGTTTGAGTGGGCGGGCGCCATAGGCGAGGTCCGTACCCTCGGCTAACAGGAGTTCCTTGGCGGTGTCACTGACATGCAGCAGGAAAGGTTTGCTGGCCGCTGCGTTTTGAACGCGCTGCCGCACGTCTTCGAGTTCGATATCGACGATTTGCCGCAGTTCGTCGAGGCCTAGCGATTTGAAAACTACTATCTTGTCCAAACGGTTAATGAACTCCGGCGTGAACTTCCGGCGTGCCGCTGCGATGCCGGTGCGCGACAACCGGGCGCTCTGTTTCACGGCGCCCGTCGCGTCATCGGGGGTGGGAACATGAAAACCTAACCGCGGGCTGGCCAACGAATTCATCTCCGCCGCGCCAAGATTGCTGGTAAGGAAGACCATCGTCGCCGAGAAGTCGACCCTGCGGTTATCGCCCAGTGTCAGGACACCCTTGTCCAGGATGCCGAGCAGAAGATTCCAGAGTGCGTCGGACGCTTTCTCAATTTCGTCGAACAGCACGAAGCTAAGCTTGATTTTATCGGTGTGATACTGGTTCAGCGTCTCTTGCGACAACATCGCTCGCGTTTCGCGATGCCCCAGGTAGCCTGGCGGTGAACCAATCAGCTTGGCGATCTCATGGCTATGTTGAAACTCGCCGCAATCGATTTTGATGATGGCTCGCGGGTCTTTGAGCAACGCCTCGGCGGTTGCCTCCACCACACGCGTCTTTCCCGAGCCCGTGGGCCCCAGGAATAGAAAGTTTGCAATCGGCCGCCCGATGGGCGAGAGTCCGGCCACATGGGCCTGGTATGCGGTCACGATCTCGCGGACCGCTTCCTCCTGCCCGATTACCGATCGACGGAGTTGGTACTCCAGATCTTCCGCCTGCTTCCCCGTGTGGGTGGGGTCTAACAATGTCAGCCTTGGCATTTTCATCTCCTTCCGTCGCATTCCGTACGGCATCCCGAAATCCAAACTCGTTTCGAATGGCCAATCGCTTTGTTTCCTTGCGCATCAGCAGAAGTCGGCAGATGACACAAACTGTCGGACCGACGGCAATTGACAGATTTTCGTCTTGCGCCCAGCCGGACGCCGTGCTGTGTTGCTGGCAAATGCTGACCAGAGATCGGCAATCACGCCCCGCGCCTTCCCCGCTAAAACGGACTTCTCTGTTTCATTTCAATCACATAAGCTTGGTCGCCCGTTGTGGTCCGGAAGCTGCCTTAGATACTTGCATGGAACGAATAACAACCCAGCGAAGTCATCTGAACAATGGAAAACTTCTGGGTATCGTACCACTCGTAGCATTGCTGGCCCCCGCTCGATCGATCGCGGAGAATCTGACCATCTCGCCCTCTGGATCAGGCAAGAGCGTGGCCTTCGCCCGATATCTTGCCTCCATTCGGGAAGGCAATCCTTTCCCCCCGCCAGGACCCTTAGCCATCCAAATTGACGCGGCATTGCCCGGTTCCTACAAGCAAAGCCGGCTGACAGCCATCCGGCGGGACAACGGCTCTGATCGTGCCGAATACCACATTGAACAGATGGAAGGTGACGCGATTGTGATGCAGGAGGTCGTTGTAGCCTATCTGGACATTGCAAATAAGATCGAAGAGCTGCCTTGTTCATCCATCGCGATCACTCCCTCCAACTACAAGTTCCAGTATTTGGGTGAGGTTGGGAATGCGGGCGCTTTAGCGTACGTCTTTCAAATCACCCCGCGGAAGAAGCGAGATGGGCTGCTTCAAGGTCAACTGTGGATCGACGCCGCCACCGGTAGGGAAGTGCTTCAGACTGGGCGTCTGCTAAACCCGCACTCCGAACGAATCGATGTCGTGCGGGACACCAAGCTTGTTAATGGGTCACCCTGCGCGCGCGTCACCCATGTGACCATCGAAACCCGGCACGCCGGCCGCGGCGAGTTGATAATCACTGAACTCCCATTGACTTTCTTTGGAGGCGCCAACGATGACCTCCTCAACCGGCCCGGCGGTCCCGTGGTTGACATTACATCAAGGTAAGAGGATTTTTCCCCAGATGCTCAAAATCGAAAAGGCGGCAGCTTGGCAGGGGTGCCCCCAGGGCTCGTTCGAGTGGCACTCGCCCTCCGCCCCAAGTTTCTGATCCTCTTGCACGACGATGGCAGCCGGCGCTCCCGCTCCGCGTTGTTAGCCGCTTCATCCCTTGGTCAAACAATGGCCGAACCCGCGGTCTCTTATCAAATGACGGCTTAACGAGGTCCCCATGGCTCCAGCAACCACCGCGCAGAAAGACGATGTCCTCATTGAACTCGCAGTGGCCGGAGATGCCGAGTGCTTCGCATTGCTGATCGAGCGCCATAAGGCTGCATTGAGAAAATGCATCGGTTATTTCATGCGGGATGGCGCCGACGCGGACGATCTCCTGCAAGATATCCTGCTAAAGCTGTGGCTCCGCCTTTCCACGTTTCGGTCCGAATCTACTTTTCGCACTTGGATGACCCGCGTAGCCATCAACGAGATTTTGCAGTTCCACCGCCGGAGCCAATATCGGCGGACGCACTTCGAACTCGGAGATCCCGACGCATTTCCGTCGGCCGCGGATTGCCCATACAGGACTTTCGCGCGCGATGAAGCCCAAAAAGCCATACACAAAGCCGTAGCGGACCTTCCTGAGATTTATCGGGACGTTCTGGTGCTTCGCGATCTTCAACAGTTGACCACCGAGGAAACGGCGCAATCGCTGCGCTCGTCCGTCCCCGCCGTGAAGAGCAGACTCTTCCGGGCCCGAGGCATGCTCTCATCAGCGCTTCGCGGGTCTGGCGTGCTCCCTCTCAGCATAGCCCGACCCCTACATCAGACGGGTCCGGTTTGAGCGTCAGTTGCCTATCTTCCCCATGGCAGTTGACGAATCTTCAGCAAATGGTGTCGTACCTCCGCCACTTCTTTGCGACTTTTCCTTGCTTTTCGAATCGATTTACTGTGCCCGCATGTGGCGCTCGGATTGCCGATCTGTTTTTGTATGAAACACGCGACTCTCCGCCGATTGACCGCGCTCCCCATCCTTTTTCTTCCAATGCTGCTGAATGCAGCCGGCCTGGAGGCGCCGACATCCGACGCATGGACAGATTACATGCAGTCGGCGATTGCGCGAGTGGAGGCCAGAGTAGCCCCTGGCAGAACCTTCCTGTGGATGGACGAAGCTCCCGATCGCCTCGCCAAAGTCCGGTCCGGGCAGATTGTTGTGTCGGGGGTCGGCGAGCAGAATCCAAAGCGCGTACCGGACGGTCTGATTCACGACTGGATTGGCGCGGTCTTCATCCCCAACGCGAAGCTCACCGACGTCCTCGGAGTAACCCGCGACTACCCGAAATACAAGGAACTTTTCCGCCCGGCGGTCGTGGACTCCAAAGCGCTCGATTCCAGCATAAACGCCGCCGGCGAGACCAAGGACCGCTATTCGATGCGGCTGATCAATAAATCAATCTTCTTGAAGACTGCTTTCGACATCGATTTCGAATCTCGCATCGTCCAGATGGACGCCAGCCGGGGGTATGCCCTCTCCTGGTCGACCCGGATCCAACAGATTGAGGAATACGGCGAGAGCGGCCAGCACATGTTGCCTGAAGGCCAGGGCGACGGCATCATCTGGCATCTGTTCAGCACGACGCGCTTCGCGGAACGTGACGGCGGCGTCTATCTCGAAATTGAGGTAATCGGTCTCAGCCGCGATATTCCGGCTTCCATCCGATGGCTGGCGGAACCCATCGCCCGGCGCGTCTCTCGCAGTACGCTTACGACCTCCCTCCGTCAAACCGAGAGCGCGGTTCACCAGCGAATCCAAGTCGCGGCACTCCAGGCGAAGGGTCATGCGCTCGTGGCCAGCGCTCGCGACTTGCCCGCCAGCGCCAGTAAAATCCCTTAACGGGTCGACGTCGCCGAACTCTGTGCTTCTTGCGTAGTGACCTCGGCGAGCCATTTGACCGCCATCTCTCGATTCTCCTGTTGGCTGCTGGCCAGATACGACTCGATCTCCGACTTAGCGTCTCTCAGGTTGCCCTGCGTCATGAGAATGTTTGCCGCAAACAGATGAGCCACGGGATAATTAGCAACGCTCCAACGGAAACAGCGAAGAGCTTCTTCGGTAAATTTACGCTGTTCTGCCAACACCATGCCGAGGAGCATGGGTGGTTCGGTACCCGCCCGGTCTAAATCTATTGCCATACGAGCGGTACGTTCCGCGTCGTGGAGTTGGTGGAGCGCGTGGTATGCGATCGTGAGGTTGGTGAAGAGCGCCGGGTTACGGGGGTCGATTTTGATCGCTTCTTCCAGTTGCTCCAAAGCCAGCTTCGCGTTTGACCGGCTCAAGTAGATGACCGCCAGGTTGTTGCGTGCCGCGACGTATTCAGGGTCAATCAGGATGACTTGCTTATAGTGAGTGATTGCCTCATCCGCCAGTTTACCCGCGCGCGCCTTCTCGGCCTTCTCCATCTCCTTCCGCGCCTTAACGGGAACATGATGACTTAGTTCCTGGACTGTAACGACACTCTGCGGCGGATGACTCATTCCCTCCACTACAATGTCGCTTTTTGAGCGTTCAAGCTGATTCTCGTCTCCGGCCAGGGCCGATGCCGCAAACAGCATTACCGCGGCGAAGCATTTGTACTGTAAGTCCGAATACATGAGAGATGACTCCACTTACAAAGAGGGTCACCGGAGAAGTGAAGTTGTGACCGCGCAGTTTGACTTTAGTGACCGTTGGGTTCGCGGATAGCCCCACCGCACACCAGCCAACAAAACGGCTT